>Ga0209317_1001076_pt1 | contig 26568 bp, 24 predicted proteins | sample RifGroB2_FD_183994 | JGI IMG/M metagenome (GOLD analysis project Ga0209317, IMG submission 183994) | Soil microbial communities from Rifle, Colorado, USA - Groundwater B2 (SPAdes) (version 2) | ecosystem: Environmental > Terrestrial > Soil > Unclassified | place: Rifle, Colorado | collected...
CCTCCTGTGGTAAAGATTGGGCTCTTTACAGCATATCAGGAAGATTTTCCTCCTCGTTATGGCAGGAGGTGCCTTTCAGATGATTATCAAATTTGGAAGCCGCTTTCCCGTCAGAACACTTTTACGCCTGTAAATTTAAAATCTACCAACCATCGGTGTCTAAAGTAGACGCTTTCGCATCGAGGAAGACAACCACAAAACAGTGGATAATTTTTTCTAATGACATGTCTAGGCAAAAATGGTAGACCTGTTCAGTTTATACACAGGAGATATTATGCCTTCTAAAGCCGCATCATGGAACACTGAGGAGCTATTTTTATTAGCTAGAGAAAACTACGGGGAGAAGCACGTCAGTGACTTACAGGCGTATTTAAACTCCATTTCCAAAAGAATAAGAATGGCTGCTTATCATTCCCTAGAATCCAGAGACATGTTAAAGGGATTTTTTACGCACGAAACAGAAATTGAGAACTACGAGCAAGGATTTGACCTTATATTTGGTCATATGACAGCGAATATAGAGGAAGAAGAAAAAGAAAAATCTGTTCTTTTCCATAATGTGTTATGGAAAGCTGAAGCACATGTTATAGCCTGCGCTCATGCTATACATTCACTAATAGATATCATGGCGCAAGTGATAAACAGCGGATTAAACCTGAAAATAAATGAAAATGATGTAACTATCAATAAGGTTAAACAGGCATCTGTAAAATATACTAAAATCTATAGTTTGCTTACAGAACTTACGGACAGGGAAGAATATAAATATCTAGTAGCGTTTGCAAATAGCCAAAAACATATATTTTGCGTTCCAGCTACATTCACTATACAAATGGAAGTTAAGGTGGGAGAAAGAGCATATGGCCTTAAAATTCCTAATTTTACCTTTAAAACCAGTCACTATGCCGAAAAATGGTCCGATGATCTTGTAGTGAAAGATTTTGTAATATTAAAGGACAGACTTATCAACATTGGCATTGAAATCAATAAAACACTCAAAGACAAGAAATCGCTATTGTAACTCTCTAAAAATCTCTTGTGCACGTTTAATAATTTAGAAACAATGCTCCCCGCTGAAAGTCGATAGTTATATCAAGGCGGCCAGACTCCTTGTCGAAGTCAACAGACCTCCTCCCACGGGGGGGCAATGCCAAGTGCAGCACCAAAAAGATCTACAGGGTTCATAACGGTGACTAAACCTCCGGTTAAGTGATGGTGCGCCATCATACATCAAACCGGCAACCCATTCAATTCGTCGAAGAGCCTAAAAAAAGCCCCGGTGAAGGGGCTTTTTGATGCTGGAGGCTGGGATCTTTGGTGTGAAAAACGGACTATTTTTTTTCTGCAAGCTTTGAGTTAAATGTAGCATCACTATTGCCCAAGAAGGTATAAGAGAAGGAAACAAAAAGAGCCACATCAACTTTGTCTTTCTGGTTGTTCAGGGTATTAGCATCTGCAGTGTCGCCAACCTTAAGCCCGTTAGGCAAGGTTTTAACGGTGCCAAAATTTGCGCCAACGGTCAAAAATGCCTTTGGGCCAAGCCGAGCGGAAGTCCCTGCAAAATAATTCACTTTACTGTCATCGTTAATACCAAGGCCAAAACTTAACGGAACCCAGCATACACCGTTCCCGCATAATCCGTCATGGTAAGTATGAATCATGGCAGCCAATCCTAGAGAAACTTTACTCTCTTCGTTTTTAGCTTGAGCTACCTTCCCCGCGCTGTCTATCGCAAATTTTTCGTCATGCAGGCCCGAAACAGTGAAGCCACCTGCAAAATCGTATCTCCATTTCTGTTCGATGAACTGTATGTCGAACATCAGTTCTTGTAGAGGAACGGCCGATACAGATACGTTCTCCTTAATAATTGCTTCGCGCTTGTCGTGAGCGCATTGATCGGTAATATTTCCCGCGGCATCCTTGCAGGTGTCCTTTATCTTTTCCCATTCCTCTTCAAGGATCCGATTTGTAAAAGGTTGGCCTTTATCTTTTGAAATTAGAATCTTACTGGGAGTGAGGCCGGGTTTTATTTTTGCTTTTACCCTATAGATTCCGAACTCAGGGGAATAAATGATTCTCAGTTTGGGGTTTAACGTTTGTATGCATGCACCCATTTGTGCTGCGTAATCACTGAGGTTGTAACCCGGTTTAGAAGCTAAGCCGGCTAGAACCTGGGGTGTTGACGAAGAACCTTCCCTGAGAGGTACACCAACAACCTCATAGTCAAACTGCTCCGAACAGGTATTTATAATCTCAACGTCGACTACGTCTCCTGCAGAGGCGTGTACCACCGTTGTCTTTCCATTGTCTCCATAATGATCGATTTTTTCCGTTTCGGCATAACTGCTTTTTACTGAGTAAAAGAAGATAGTTCCCAACAAAACAACATAGCAAGTCCACCTCGAAAAAGTCTCCATACCCCCTCCTGTTTTTACTAATTAAAACTTCAATGTCTACAAATTAGATTATTATTTTAAACGAATCAAGAAAATTCCATTTTATCTGTGTCAAATTTATGTGACGAATTCAGTTTCATTCCTGCGTAGCCGATGCCTGGAAAGACTGTGATGGCTTGGAATGCCTAAAAATCAGCCGCAACCTGATGGCGGCGTCGTTTCGCCGGGGCGGATTTAGTGGGGATGCCTGGCATCCTGTGATAAAGCGGTATTTGTATTGTCTGGAATAGGGAATAGGCGACGGTAGCCGTACAGGTTGCGGGTTGGGTAGTGTATCGTTTTGGAGACGATTCAATTTCTGAAGAGCAGTACGTCATACTTTGACCATGGGAGGTTTCTCTATCTCCCGTTGAAGGCTCCCCTGGATTTGACTTGGGACACTCGGGGCCTTTCGTTTTGCAATACGGGACTACCCACAGTTCAAATGCCTTAAAAAAGCATGCTGGCAAACCCACTACCTGCCTAAGACTTCGATACGATAAAAATTCCGAACCGGGCCTTGAAGGGGAAATCCTGGAGAGGCAAAGGCGGCTGCGGACCGGGGGGAGTCCCCCCGCTTGCCCCCCTGTGAACGGTAAGGTCCGGGAAAAGTGTGAAGGCCTTGATGGCCTATACATTAGCCGCGGCCTGATCGCGGCGTCGGCCACGGGTGGAAACTTCTCGACAGTTGGTTCGCGCCGGGGGGGTACCTCGTTTGCACCGGTCACACCTTCAAATCCGGTGTTAAGTTGTGGTGTTCGGTTTTGCCGGGACTGTTTGACGGACTTATCGTCAATCAGGCCCGGCTGCCTATGACGTTTGGGTACCGAGTTCTCGCGGTTTCATTGCGAGAATCCGGTGCCCATGTTCGGTTTCCCGTCGAGGTGGTTCCGAAGCGGAACTGCAGGCCGGGCGCAGCGGCAGCGAAGACCCGGCCGGAGGCGCAGCGCAGGAGCCACTTCGACCAGTCGCGCCCTGGGGCAAAGGGGTGACGCGCAGTGTGCGCCGCGCCTTGGGGGTGAAGGCCTCTCAGTCTGCCGGGGCTCGACCTTGAAGCGGAACGCAGGCCAGGCCTACGCTGCCGCTACGGCCTGGCCGTAGTACAGCGGAAGGGGCGGGCTTGGCACAACAGAAAGGCCCCCTTGGGGGCCAAAGGGGTGACGCGACTGTTGCGGCACGCCTTTGAGGGGGAGTAAGCCGTCAAACGGGGGCGTTGCGGGGGGCTCCCCGCTCGCGGGGGTAGCGGATTATGTGCCCAGGAACATAATCCGCTTTATGTTCCCAGTAGCATTATGTGGCCGACGTGTTTATTCGGCTGCATTTTCAAGGGACGTTCTGTCTTTCAGACCACATAATTTCACGCAGGAAAACCATTTCACGTAATTCTCGGCACGACACTTGCCGCTTTTATCATCGCTGTTTTGCTGCTTGCAGCTATTGCTGATTAACCGCTTCTTAGCCGCTGCATCGCTTTTTTACCGCTTTTTAACCGCTGTTTTTACGCCGAATTAATTTTCCCAATTGGTTAGCGATAATGATTGGCAAAACGGCGGTAAAATAGCGACGTGGGGAAAACCAGCAATCGGCAAAAAAGCTGTCCGAAGCGGGGCAGGATATGTGAAGGTGGCCACCCGGCTTTGCCGGTAGGCCACCTTCACCCCCCTTATTCGCACTCCGTGGTCAACGGGTATCCTGCTCTGCGAGGCAGACGGCTACCGCCGTTGCTTCCTCCCATGTCAGTTGTACCGCCAGGATCCCCGTTGGTTGGTTCAAATCCTGGATTACTTCCTGCTTTATGCTCAACAGACCTTCGCTTTGGTGAGCACTGCTAAGGCCGCATATGAAATATTATGTGTCGCGTATTGCGCCTTATCCACGCCCATTCAGGGTGTTCTGGGAGAACTGGAACATAACGAGATTGGGAACATAAAGCGAAAAACGACCAGGGCGGTTTATCCTGGGCGGTTGCAGCGAGATGGAGACTTCCACCCTCTTAGGTGGTCTGCATGATCAGGTAATTCGCTTCAGCGAAATCCTTTTCCTCGATGAGGGCGTTTAAGTCGACGCCTGTTTCCAGATGCTCCAGGACCAGCATGATCGAGACGGCGACCTCGTTAAGGCAGGTTCTCGGCCCCCGGTGGCATGAGATCCCGCTCAGGGCCTTTACCGCCTCCTCTGGGGAGAGTCCTGAGCGCAGTCCGTAGGAAAGAAGGCGGGCCAGGCCGTCTGCCATGGCGGAGCTGCAGCCGCCCGCCTTCCCGAAACGGATGAACACTTCAAACGGCTTCTTTCTAATGGTAGTCACGGTGATGAACAGTTTTCCGCAGTGCGACCGCCCCTCAACGGTGAAACTCTCCGTCACTACAGGTCTCCGCTTTTTTTGCCGCATTTTCTCCTCCTTTCAAAACCTCCGCGACAGAGCGTGTTCTTGACCGCTTCAGGATTTGGCTGCAGCCGGTGCCTCTTTGCCCGCTTTCTTGTCGGGGCTCTCGCCACCATTTTTTCTGAACAGGACGAATTCCTTATCGGAGGCAAAGAAACCAGTCAGGATCTGGTCCACCACAAAATCCCGGTCCGGCTCCACGCCGTAGGTCTTCTGGAAGGCGCTCAGGTAGCTTTCCAGGGTGTCAATGGTCGGTCGGGGCAGGCGGAAGGAGATCTTGGCTTTTTCCGGCGGAACTTCGGCGGGTCTGATTTTCAGCATGGCCGTATCCTCCTTAATCGTTGCTCGTTGGTCTTCCTAGTCAGTGTACGGCTTCAAAATCATGTCCTTGGTAACGAATATGTTGATTTTCGCGCCCGGGGACACCTCGATGGTCGGCTGCAGGTTCAGGTTCTTCTCGGTTATCCTCTGCCCGGCCTGGTTCATGCTGCCGGCCGCCCCGGCCGTGGCCAGCTGTCCGAAGCTGGGCGGCGAGACCGCCGTCCCCTGGCCGCCCACTGCGATCTGTGCGGTAGCCCCCAAAACGCTCCCCAGCACCACGCCGGTGACGAGCTTCGCGTAATGGTTGTTGACGCGACCCGAGACTCCGGCGTAACCCGACAGGTCGATGCCGGGCATGTTCTCCAGGGAGATCGAGTTGCCGTTGGGCATGATGATCCTGGTCCAGACCACCAGGATCCGCTCCTGGCCGTAGGAGATCTTCGAATCGTACTCGCCTATGTAGCGGGAGCCTATCGGGATCAGGAGGTAGCGCCCCGTTATCGTGTCGTACACGTTTTCCCTCGCCTGGGCCGTGATCTGGCCCGGGAGGTCGGAGTTTATCCCCGTTATCAGTACCCCCGGCAGGATCGCCCCGGCCTTCACCTCGTAGGGGGACAGGGGGGTCAGGAGCGTCGTCTTCAGATAGGGGAAATCCTTGCGGTCTTCCTTGGTGAAGCCTCTTTTTTCGTTCTGCTGGTTCTGGTCGTCCGGCTCGCCCGGCCCGGCCGTCAGCCTGTCGATGATCCTTTTTACGTTCGGGTCCGGCAGCCCCTCCGGCGAGCGCGGTGCGGGCATGCTTTCCTGCATTCTGGCTCCTCCCCCGCCGCCTCCACTGTTCAGGCCGGTGAAGGCGAGCGGCGCCCGGGTGGCGCTGACGTAATCCTTCAGGCGCTGGTCCCGGGCCTGGGTGGTCTGCTGGGCCGGGGAAACAGCCGGGGAGACACTAGGCTGTGAGATCGCGGGGTCCACGCTGCCGCCTGCAGCGCCGGACACCCCCTGGAAATCCCTGGCGCTGCCTGCGGGGACACTGGCCGCGGTGCTCTGTCGGGTGTCCCCGTACTTGGCGGGCACGGCGGCAGCTCCATCCGGAAGGCTCGGATTCATCTCGTACTGGGCGTCTTTCGCCGCACTCTCCGAGTTCTCTTGGGCCGGGACCATTTTCCTTTGCGTCAAGGCATTCGCGCAGGCGAACGCCGTCATAAGGAATATGGCGAAGCTTAAAATCATGACCTTGTGCCGGCTGAACTTGGCCACCAGGATCTTCTTCTTGGTCAGCAGATTCGTGTTTCCATCCGGCTGCGGCCCGGGCGGTATTTCAATGATTTTGTCTGGCAGTTCGTTGTCTTCCATGGCTCTTTCCTCTTTATTTGCCCGCTTTGGAATCTTTTGCCTGGGTGTTCGAGAAGAACCACCAGCCTGATTTCTCCTTCACTATGGCCACCACATCCTTCTTGCCGCAGCGCAGCTCCCCTTCCTCGAAGAGACGGTCCACCACGTAATAGTCCCCCTTAACCCGGTAGTTGACCAGGTTCAGCTCCTTCCCTTCCCGGATGAAGAATGCCGGGGCCTCGGTTTTCCTCATGCCTGGCGCCATCTGGATGTAGGTTTTCTGCCCGTCGTCGAACACCCTGACCGGGGTCCAGGAATAGTCGTCGTCGGCCTTGATCTTGTACTTGAAATTGAGGTCGGCGGCCACCAGGGAGGGGCCTGCTACCTGGGCTTCCAGGCGCTGCTGTTCCTTCTTGATGCCGGCGAAGGCCACCTGGGACTCCTCCGGATAGTTCCACCCCACGGTCGGCACGAAGAAGTTCTCAGAGGATTTGGCGTAGAGACGGTAGGCGTGCCGGTCGGTCGTGATGAGGAAATTGGTCTCTATGCCCGGATGCACCGGCTTGATCAGGATATGGGTGATGGCGTTGTTCCCCGAGCCACTCACCGTCTCTCCGACGATCCAGCGCGTGGTGTCTCCGGCGACGGGTGCGCTGGAGGGCTTCTCGCCAGGCTGCAGCTGCACGTCTATCACGTGATTGACGGCGCCGTAGATGAGATAGATGGCGTCCGGGATGTAGTTGTAGATGGTCTTGCTCTCGACGCTCATGGAGTTAACCGGGCGCTGGATGGAATCCCTGATGTGGCCGTTCACGACGTCCCTGTCTTGCTGGGCTTCCAGGGATCTGATGCGGGCGCGCAGGTTGTCCACCAGCTCGTCGCGGGTCTTCGGCGGCGTTTTTTTCTTCGCAGTTTTCGACGCCTTCTGGCCGGGTTTGGCGCTCGTCTTGATCTCTATCCCCTTGGGGGGCGCGTTCTCCTGTGCCGCCGGTTGCAACGCCGCAATCAGCGGGCTGGTGTGTAGGCCGTCGGTCAGGGGAACCGTGACGGGAATGGCGGGCACTGCAGATGTCTTGGCCTCTTCCGCCCGGACGGAAAAGGGGATCGTGCAGCAACAAATCAGAATGAAACAGGCGGATAATCTCATGGCTGACTCCTTTTCGTTTTTTTTATGATCTACAACGGCTTTCTAAACATCCCTGGACCAGCTGAACTGCCTGATGAATAGGCCCAGGGGATTGGCGCGAAGCTTCCTCTCGTCGGTCGGGGGCGCTATCTCGATGTTGAAGATCCCGGTCATCCCATTGACGCCGGTTGACACCCCTTCCTTGCTGAAGCTGGTCTCCTCCCAGCGCACCTGCACGCTGTCCTTGGAAAGGGAAACAACGCTCTTGATCCGGACGGCGACCGTCACCTGCCCTATTTTGGAAAACGGCTGCTCGCGTACGGCAATCTCGTTCAGCGTGTTGGCCGCGTTTTTGCGCAGGAAGTCGTATGCGGAGAGCCACTGGTTTTTCGCCACCACCGGGTCGAGCGGTATGGAACGGACCTTGGTGATGAACTGGACGATGAAATACTCGATCACCGGCTTGCCCGGCCTGAAATTGGTCTGCCGGGCCGGGCCAACGGCCTGGACCACTCCGTCGCCGTTCACCTGGACCACGTAGGGAGTGACGGTGGATTTGGCGGACTGGTAGACCAGGCCTGCCGTCAGGATCACGGCGATGGCGAGGGCTGAGAGCGCGGCGTACCTCCAGTTTTCGGCCTGCACCCTGGCGGTACCTATGCGCTTGTCCCACTCCTCGGCAGCACGCTGGTACGGGGTGACGGGGGCCTCTCCGGGCTTGTAGCTTACGGCTGGCGTGTTGAATTCGTTCATGATCGGTCTCCTTAAATCTTTGTTGCCGTTGTCGTTGCGGCCGGCGTTGGTGCCGGCGCCGCCGGAGCTGCGCCGCCGCCTGCGCCGGCTGCCGCATGAGTCGCGGAAAAGCCGGATTTGATCGCCATGGCCCCGCCCACGGCACCGGCTCCCACAGCCAGAACCGGACTCGTCACGATCCCTGCCGACAAGGAGGGGGAGCCACTCAAAAGACCGCCAGCAACCGAGGAGGCATGCCAGGAGAGGCCTGCGATGGTCGCGGTGATCAGAACCAAGGTCAGCATTTGGAAATAGGTCGGATCCGGCGGTATTCGTATCCTGGTCAGAATTGGGGTCGCGGTGGACAAGATGAAACTCATGACCATGAGACGCACACCGAAAGAAATGATGGCCCCGAAAACCTTTTCCGCCAGGAATGCGGTATGTTTGAAAGTCCCGAAAGGTATCAGGATCAGTCCCAAAACCGCGATCAGGTAGAATTCCAGATATGTGATGAAAACGGCTATCGCCAGGCCAAAGAAGGCCAATATCATTAACAGTTCCGCGAGCCCCGCCAGGAGGATTTTTGGCATATTCAAGGGATTGTAGAAGGTGATTGCATCGTCCAAAGATTGCGCCCAGTCGAAACCGAGCTTTATGATTGCCGACGGATCCTTCAACAAAGGCATGGAACTCTGCCCAGCGCCTCCCGCCTTGAAGCCGATGTAGACGAAACCATCGACCAAGGAGTTAATCAGAGTCTGGTAGTTCACCACCACGAAGATAAAAAAACCGATCTTCATGATCTTCTTGAGAAGCTCGACTATGGTGTTTTCCTCGCAAAGACACCACCAAAGAGCGGCGATGGCTACCTCCAGGGTCGCCAGAATACCCAGCAGATGCATGGCATCTGGAAGGATCTGCGAATAGCCACCCGTGAAAACTTGGATGAAGGCATTAAGCACCGTGGTCAGTATTCCCGTTGTCAGTGGAATGTCTTGCATAAAGACCTCCTCAGTGCAGCCTGTCGAGATTCGGATTCACCACGGCGTCGTTGGTATTGTCCCGGGTATTACTTTGTTGCCGGTATCTGGTCGATTCCGCCGCGTCCCTGGAGGACCTTTCGGCCAGGTAGCTTGCGTCCGCCTTGGCGGTTTGCGTAAGAAGCTGTTCCAACTGCATCAATTGCTTGGTCTGCAGGATCAGGAGTTGGTTCATTGCCTGCAGGAGATCCTTGGTACCTGATGCAGTATTCGAGCGGTCGCTTAGATAACGTAGTGTGTTCTGATCTCGGTATATCGAATCCTGAAGCTTTATTCCGGTCTTCAGGATATCGAGTGCATTTTGCTGGTTCAGCTTGTTCCATTTAAGCGCCTGCTGGGCATAGCTGACACTGTCCTGCGTTCTGTAGCTGTCGAAATCGGGATATTGCTGCTCAAACTGGGTCTGCATTCTGACAAAATCATTCGACATGCCGGTGGCGCTGGTCAGTAGTTGTTTCATATCATTTAGACCAGATAGATCCACCCTGAAATCTAGATTCTGCAAATGCTGGTATTCATTTTGAAGCTGCTGTATTTGGTGTTGATATTGCTCTATTTGGGTATAATACTGTGCAACGAATACAATATAATTCATCAATTGCTGGATGTAATTAGTCGAATCGAAAACGGTATCCCCAACTCCGAGAACAGCAAATGCAGGTTTTGACATAGTTGTAAAACAAATCAATAGATACATAATCACACTTATCTTCTTGAGATATTTCACCATAATTAGCCTCGCTTTTATTTTAGACAATTAACCCGGTGAACCATATCATCAGCCGAACAGCTAAATTTTCCTTTGGGAGTTTTGGCCACCCAACTGACATTGTATGCTCCTCTGTCAATATTTGAGATTTTAACCTGATCAGGAGATATACCTTTACCAATTGACCGGGCAGTTTCTCTTTTTAAGGTTGTTTCGTTGCTGGCATTCCCCATCATCTGAGACGCGATAAGAACAGAACATCCGGTAAGAGTGAATAAAACTACTAACAAAATAATCTTTCTCATAGCAACTATCTCCTCTATGTATTACGCCGCTATTTCCTTCTCTGAGGTATCGGATCAAGTTCAATGTAGTTTGTCTAGTTTCGGATTTACATCTGTACTTGGTTTTAGATTCTGTTTGTACCACGCCTCTCTTTTCTTCGCGTCTTCCCGCAATTCCGCAGCCGCCGCAGCTCTCTGTTTTTTGGCTTCACTGTCGCACCCGGCAAAAAACGGCACTATGAGACAGGCGCAAATGAACATCACAAGATACGCACCTATGGTTTTTCCCATGGCTTTTCTCCTTTGACGTTTTTTTATTTATTTATAACTATTCACAACTCCTCGAAGAACCCGGGCAAGTTCTTGTGCTGCAGCCAGGCTTCGTTGAATCCCTCAGCGCCGTGGGTCCCGAGGATCTCCCGGATCTTTTTCTGTTCCTCTTTGCTGCTCACGGCACAGTAGGCCAGGGCCAGCGGCCCCAATCCCAGCTCGAAAAGCCGGTTGCCTAAACTGCTCTGGTAGTAGTACTGCCGTTTGGGCTGGGCCAGCGCCAAGATCTGGACCTGTCGTTTGTTGAGGCCGAAGCGGTAGTAGACCTGCGCCGTTTCTTCCTGTAGCGCCATGTCGTTGGGAAGGAAGATCCGCGTCGGGCACGATTCGATGAGTGCCGAGGAGATGGTTGAACCCACTACGTCGTTCAGCCCCTGGGTGGCGAAGACCACCGAGACGTTGAGCTTCCGGCAGACCTTGAGCCACTCGCGGATCTTCGGGGCAAAAACGGGACTGTCCAGGAAGATCCAGGCCTCGTTCAGGAAAAGCATGGTCGGGCTGCCGTCGAACCTCTGCTCCAACCGGTGGAAGAGATAGGAGAGGGCCGGCGCAATGGCCGCCGGCATGTTCATCAGCGTCTCCATCTCGAAGGCCTGCCAGCGCGAGTAATTGAGCGTGTCGCTGGTGGCGTCGAAGATGCGACCCAAGGGGCCGTCGATGGACAGGAAGGCCAGGGCCTGCCGGATTCCGGTATGCTGGGAGAGCGCGATGAAACCGGAGATGGTGCGCTCTGGGACAGGTGCCGAGGCGAGGGTTGACAAGGTGCTCCAGACGCTCGCCTTGATGAGAGGCGTCAAGGGGAGGTTTTCCTGCTGTAGGATCTCAAGTATCCAACTGGCGGCCCAGGTCCGCTCCGCCTCGTCGTTTATCCCCGCCAGGGGCTGAAAGGCGAGGTTGCTTGAATCGGCGCCCAGGTCGTAGAAGTCGCCGCGCATGCCGGCGGTCAAGGCCCGGGAACTCCCCCCCTTGTCGAACACGTAGACTTGGGCGCCGGTGTAGCGCATGAACTGGGCCTGCATGGTGGCCATCAGAACGTCCTTCCCGGCGCCGGTGGGTCCTATGATCATGGTGTGTCCGACGTCGTTCACGTGCAGGGAGAGGCGAAACGGGGTGCTCCCCGAGGTGATGGTGTGCATCAGGACTGGAGCATCGAGATGCCGGTTTGTTTCCGGCCCGGCCCATACCGCGGAAACCGGCATGAGATGCGCGAGGTTCAAACTGTTCAAGGGAGGGCGCCGCACGTTGGCGCGGGTGTGTCCCGGCAGGCTTCCCAGCCAGGCCTCGACGGCGTTCATGTTCTCGGTGATGGTGACCAGCCCCAGGGAGTTGATGGTCTTCTCGACCGCCCTGGTTTTCACCTCCAGGGACTTTGGATCCAGGTCGGAGACGACCACCGTTGCCGTGAAGTAGCCGTAGCTTACCAGATCGTCGGCCAGTTCCTGCAGGGCCTGGTCGGCGTCTTGGGCCTTGTTGGTCGCGTCCGAATCGGTCAGGGCGCTTTCCGTGCCGGTGACGGTTTCCTTCAGCATGGTCATTATCCCCTTGCGTTTGGCGAACCAGCGTTTTCGGTATGTTTTCAGCTCGGATAGCGCCTCGTTCTTGTCCATCGGGAGAAAACGGGTGGTCCAGCGGTAGGCTATGTCGAGCCGGTTCAGGTTGTCCAAAAGACCCGGCGTGCAGTTGCCGGGGTATCCGACAACGGAGATCATGCTTAAAAGGGTTTTCCCCAGGCGCGGCTCCAGCCCCCCGATCAGCGGCGTGTCGGGGAGGACGGCATCGAGGTACATGGGGGTTTCCGGGGTCCGCACCAGGTGGCGTTTCGGCGAGATCGTGCTGTGCAGATAGGTCAGAGTCTCGTCGTCGGATAGGAAGGAGATTTCAGGGAACACCCCTTTCAATAGATCGGCGATGCGGTCCGTCTCCACCCGGAAGGCGTTCAGAAGGTCCTGGTAGTCCACCCCCTTCTTGCTGCTGTTCTCCAGGAAACCGGCGGCGATCCTGCTGGCCTGGTCGGAAGGGGGGAGGTAAACGAAGGTGAGGAACGAGAAATTCTCAAAGTGCGTCTGGTTCTGGAAATACCCCTGGCGTTCCCTGTCGATCAGGGCGGCCAGGGGGTGATTCTGGAAGCTCGGCTCCGGGTAGCGGTCCGCGATCACCCGCTGCGACTCGGCAAAGAGGGCCCAGTTCGAGCCCAGGCGCTTGATCGCGTTGTTTACCCTGGCAGTGACCGCCATCAGCTCGCTCTCGGTCGCGGAATCGAGGTCGGGGCCCCGGTAGGCAACCGTTCTCTGAAACGAGCCATCCTTGTTCAGGACCACGCCGGGGGCGATCAGTGCCGCCCACGGCAGGAGGTCCGCCAGCCGGTCCGGGTTTTTCCGGTACTCTCCGATATTGAACATATGCCCCTCACACCTCGTAATGGTCTTTCTGTTTGATATGCCTGTTGAAGCAGTCGAAGAACTGAGGATCCCGCTTGGTCGCGGCCAGCGCCAGCAAATGCAGAAGCAAACCGACCGGAACGGCGTAAAAAGAGTGCATGCCGAGCCCCAGTGCCGCCATGAAGGTGCCGTTTATGATGGCCACGGCTCTCGGCACGCCTCCCAGCAGGATCTGCTCGGTCAGGGACCGGTGGATAGGAATTTCAAAACCCGGGAGCGACATGTCAGAAACCCAGGCCGCTGCCGTAGCCGAAGAAATCCAGGAAGAAGGTTGAGGCGCTGAAGCAAATGGTCAGGCCCATGACCACGTTCAGGATCTTTTTCATCATGCCGCCCCCCTCGCTGTATGCCATGGCCAGACCGACCATGACGATGGCCAGGACGCCGAAAACCTTGGCGACAGGGCCGGTGATGCTGTCCAATACCATCTGGAGAGGACCTTCCCAGGGCATGCCGGAGCTGGCCGCGAAACAGTTGGCGGTGGCCGACAGGACAATTACCATTGTTGCCAGTCGAAGCAGGTGCTGTCTTTTCATTGGAGACTCCTTTTTTGATTAAAAGGTCATGACTCCTTTCAATCCGGGATTTTTTGCACACGTGGGGCTCGTGGAACCGTTCCAATAAGAGGAGATCGCAAGTTAGGTGCCATACATTGAATTAATTTAATTTTTTTACAATTGCCTGAGTTTATTGGGGTAAAGACCTATATTTTATTGCGGGCGTAATGAGTTTGGTCGCTGGCGAGTGTTCAAAAGGCTGGTGGTGTTCGAAGTGCGCACATCGGGAGGCTGTTTAGATGCGCTCTTGGTCCAAGATAGGGAGGGCATTAAAAAGCCTCGTCCCGAAAGGGGCGAGGCGAAGGTGGAGGGCAAAGGTCCCGATTTCCCAGATAAGGCCGATAGGCCTGGGGGGATGGGGCAGGACAGGGAAAGCTGCCAGCGTTTTCCTGCCGGCTGCTTTGGTCCCACTTGGGAGAATAACGGATTAGGGGTTATCCAGGTTCACTCTTCTTGCCTGATACTGATCATGGTAGTTAAACAACTCCGGGCCATCAAATATTTCTTTACAAAAATGGATCATATTGTCGCACAGGAACCGAGTACCGAAAAAGCTGGTTTGCAATGTAAGGTTATGATTCCTGCCTGTCTGGAAAACCCCCATAACGAGGTAACGTCCCTTGTCGGTCTTTATCTCCGAATAGGGAAAATAATCCAGGATTAATTGGGCGGAAATCTCCTTGCCGGCAGGCTTTTCAGCCGGATCGATAAAAGCCTCGCATATATCGGCTAGAGCGCCCGGCAGGCCAACTATCAAATATAGGGCGAAAGGAAGTATGGCTAAGATCCAAAGCGGCACCGCGATTCTTTCCTTTAATGCGTTCATCACCTGGGCCTCCCGGGCTGGTTCGCCCCCTAGGAAAAACCTGCTAACTGATGGCTTTGTCATCCTCTCTGGTTAGACAAAACTCCAGCCAGGAAAGATGGGACACCAGGGCTCCAATAACGCCCGCCGCCTGTTTGCTGTCCGCGTCCTGAATGTAGCAGTAACCGGCCTGGCCCAACTTGGTTGACTTGCACATCTCCGCCACATCTTTTATCGGTGCAGCCAGCACCTGCCACAGCTCGATGTTGGATCTTTTCCCGCTCTGGTGGCAGGACGCCAAGAGTCCTTTAAGGACATCCTGGGCGGCCGTGTTCCAGAATAGGTCCCCATCCGGCGGCGCGGGTACAAGGGAAACCGCGATGGCGTTTATGTCGGCCTCGGATTCTATCCCGTCAAAGAGGGCCATATTCAGCCGGCTAATTATGGTGTGGATAATCGCCGCTGTCTGTTTGTCTCCACCGTGCCCGTAGCGGGCCGCCTCGCTTCCCGCTGGCATCAGTCGAAAAATCTCCAAAGGGGAAAGGGAAAGGGTTTTCTTCAGTTCAAGGTCGCTGCCTCTGTTGTCTTTGACCAGTTTTGTCAGGATCGCAGTCAAAACCGTCCGGGCCGCTTCGGTCCAAAAGTACTCCTCATTCTCGGCTGATACTTCGGGAAAGAGCGCTATTGCTGCAGTCTTCGCGTCCATCGTGCCGTTAATGCTGTTCCAATCCATTACGTTTTTCATACCTATTACCTCCTTTGGTAGAAGCTATCTTCTCGTTATCCATGTCGCCCAGAAGGGCCTTCAGCTTTCCCAGGCTTCGGCTTGGTTTTGCGGGTTTAAAGAAACGGTATTGCCTCTTCGTCTCGAAATATCCGTCCAGCATCATGAAGATAACGGCTCTGAACGCATCGTCTTTCACACCGGCCACCTTGGGGAACAACACGGAGATCTCAGCAGCGGGCAGAGAGAGTATCCTTTCCAGCTCTGCGTCATTGCCTTTTCCTTCTGCAATCAGCGTCATCACAATCGTCGCGAACACCTGCCGGGCCGATTCAATCCAGAACGTGTCCTTTGAGTGCCCATTGTCCTTAAAGATGACCGCCGCCGCCGACTCTGAATCCTTCTGGCTTTTGACGGTCCACCAATCGACCACGCTTACTGTTTTTTGTCTCCTTTCCACCTCATTAGTCCTCCTTTCGTCCATTTCCGGCCCCCTTTTAATCGACTTTGCTGGTCTGATATTTCCCGTTTTCCACTCCGTCGACCTGGATGATCTCCCGGATTTTCCGGCCGGTGCCACACCGGTCGATGTGCACCACCAGGTCAACGGCCTCCGCAATCAATTCTCGGGGGACGGTTACCACGGCCTCCTGTATCAGCTGCTCCAGCCGGGTCAGTCCTCCTTTGGCGCTGCTGGCGTGCACGGTGGAGAGGCCCCCTGGGTGACCAGTGTTCCAGGCTTTCAGAAGCGACAGTGCCTCGCAGCCGCGCACCTCCCCGACCACGATCCGGTCCGGCCTGAGCCTCATGGTCGCCTTCAATAAATCGTTCATGCTGACCAGGCCGTCCCGGGCTCGCAGGAAAACCGTATCGGGTGCGGAGCATTGCAGCTCCAGGGTATCCTCGATGATGACGATGCGGTCCCCTGTTTTCGCTATCTCATCGAGGATGGCGTTGGCGAAGGTGGTCTTCCCGGTACCCGTTCCTCCCACGATCAGGATGTTTTGCCTGGACTTGACGGCGGACTGGATCAGCTCCTTCTGGTTCGGGGAAAGGATCCCCTGGGTGACGTAATCCTCCAAGGAGAAGATCATCAGGGCCTTCTTCCTTATGGTGAAAACCGGGGCGCTCACGACGGGCGCGAGGAGTCCCTGGAAGCGGGAACCGGTGCCGGGAAACTCTGCGGAGAGGATCGGGTTTTCTTCGCTGCACTCGGCGCCGGTGCTGGAGGCCACCAGCTGTATGATGCGCCTGGCGTCCAGGGGCTCGATCCGGTGGCCGGTGAATTCGCGCCCCTGGCCGAGACGGTCGGCCCACAATAAGCCGTCCTGGTTCAGCATCAACTCGGTCACCTTTTCGTCGGAAAGAAGATCGGCGACAAAGGGGCCGAGCGCGGTCTTCAGCATGGTGATCAGGCGCTCGGCGCTGCTGTCCTTCCGGTCGTAGTTTTTTTCTTCCATCGCTGTCTCCTGTCCCATGGTCCTCGGTGTTTTATTCCTCGATTTCGTTCTCTTGATCGTTGCTGATCCCCAGCATTTCGTCCGCTTCGGCCTTGCCGCGGGATCGTTCCAGATAATTTTCGGCGTATTGTTTTTTCAATTCCTCGGGCACCGGTCCCATCCTGGCCTCCTGTGCCGCCAGGGCAATTTCCTGATCCCTGGCTTTAAGGTCCTCCAGCGAAAGCCCGGGGCGCAGGACGAACGCCTCGTTGGTAACGGGTCGTTCATTAACCTCCATCCACGGTACTTCGACCAGGGCGGCGTTGCCGCCGGGCAGCATGAAATAGCCGGTACCCACCGGCAGCCTCATGATTTCCGCGGGCATGATGACCTTCCGCGTTCGTTGCTGCCGGGTGTGGTTTTCCCCGCCCCGGTGGTCGTCCTGGCTGATGGAGTAGGTGGTGGAGGACTGCATGTACTCCTCCTCGCCGCCGAGGGCGGAAAAGAGTTCGGCCGCCTCGGGATCACCTAGGTTCAGGATCATTTTCGAACCGCAGTTGTTGATGATGGTCCTGGTATCCTCCCTGCCGTAGACGCTCTCCACACCGGCCAGTTCCTGGACGCCGATCTCCACCACCAGCCCCTTGGACCTGCCTGCGGTCAGGAGCCTTTTCACGCTGGGAAGGCGCTGCATATTCCCCAGTTCGTCGAGCAGCAGGTAGATGCTGTTTTTGGGGTCGTTGTTCTCCGGCAGGGCCAGGAGCCGTTTGCCGGCGAGGTCGGCGAACAGGGAAAGATAGGGCTTCATGATGTTGGAAACTTCGTCCAGGCTGGTGATGAAAATGGTGATGTCTGCCGGATTTCGGGACCACTCGCGCAGAGAAAACCCGCCGTCGGTGGCGAATTCAAGCCACGAGACATGGGAAATAAGTACCGCGATCACGCTCGCCGCCTGTTTGGAACTGGCGTCCTGGATGTAGCTGTAACCGGCCCGGCCGAACTTCGTCGCCCGGCACATCCTGGCGATTTCCTTGACGGGTGCGGTAAGCGCCTGCCACAAGGCCTCGTTGGTTCTCAGCCCGTAGATGAAGCAGTAGGCCATGACGCCCCGCAGCACATCCTGAGCGGCAGCGCTCCAGAAACGGTCGTCACCTTTTGCGAGCGGTATCAAAGACCCTGCGATAGCCGCCAGGTCCAGACTCGATTCCACCTCATTGAAAAGGGTCCAACCGAGTCCCCGGGGGTCGAGCGGATTCAGGATAAGATCGCGGCCGGGGCGGTAATAACGCTCCACCAATTCCCCCTTGAAATCGTTCACCAGGGCCCTGCGACCAGCAGCCTGGATCGCGGCCAGATGCTGAATCATCAGGGTCGATTTCCCCGACCCGGTCTGCCCCGCGATCAGGATATGGCGCCTCGAAAGGGCTTCCGAAATGTGGATCCTGCCGATGGTTAGTATGCCGCCTACGGTATCAGCAGCGACCTCGTCTTCGGTGCATAGCTGCGCCCCCCTTATGTGTTCATCATCCTTGATCTTCCGGGTCTCCCTGGCCAACTGCCACAGGGAAACGGGGAAAAGGAGCCAGGCCAGGAAAGAGAATCCCACCGCCCGGCCCCAGTGGGCATTCGGGGAGGCGAACACCCGTGCATACGGCAAAGTCACAAGCTGACTGGCATAAACTTCGACCACCTGCGCTCTCTTGCCGTTCCACCAATGAACTGGCCCCTCGGAGTGAAGCCGGAACTTCCCGTCCAAGGAAAGCGCCCGTTCAAGCCTGGCGACCGGCCATTTGAGGGCCAGTTCCCGATGGGGTGCGGGCACCATTTCGAACGCCACATTTACCTGTACCTGGACCAGCACCACGAGCAACATCAGCTGCAACGCGATGCAGCCTGCTGCGATTCCGGGGCGAGGTGGCAGCAGGTGAGCCAAGGTGGAGACGCCGGCCCAACTCCTCAAGACATTGACCCGCACCTCCAGGAATTGAAGCACACGCTCCACGGGACCGGTACTCCTGATCATTTCCATGAGGGCGACACAGCGCTGCCGAATTGAAGACCAACAGCGCCAGCCGAGGAAGATACCAAGGGGCTTAGCGAGGAAAGAAAACCGGCCTTTTGAAAGCCGTCCCCTGCTCACGCCACGCACCACTTTCCCCCAGATCCGCCGGGCCAAAAACCCGAGGGGCCAGGCCAGAAACGAGAGCACGACCGCCCGGCCCCAATGCGCACCCCTGGACGTGAAAACCTTTGTGTAGGGAAAGCCCACCAGCTGAGCGGCGCTGACTTCCACGACGTCAACCTTGGCGCCGGACCACCAGTGAGGTTTTCCCTTCTCGGAGTGCAGATGAAAGGTCCCGTCCAAGAAAAAGGCACGTTCCAGCAAGGCAACGGGCCACTTCAAGGCGACCTCGCGATGAGGCGCGGGCACCATCTGATATGCCAGATTCACTCGCAAGGGAATGAGCGCCAGCAACAATAACAGCTGTGCTGCCAGGCAAAGGACAACCAACTGGAAATACATTTTTCCCATCATGATCGCCCGGTGCTTTTGCACCTCGTAGCCTTGGTAGCTGTTCTCTTTCATGGGAGGTTCCCCTTGCGAAGGCCGGCAAGGAATCGGTGAAAACGGACCTCTTCCGCCTCGTCATGCTCGCTCATTTTGATGTCCACCAGCTTGAACAGGCTCTTCAACCGGTCCCGTTCGTTGGTGCTCGCCTCGCTGAACTTCACATCGATTTTCTCGCTGAAAGCCACCACCAAGCCGAGCAGCGCGGACAGATTTTGCTCCAGAAAAGCCACACGTTCCGAGAAGGAATGTCCCGCTTTCTGCTCGCGTTCCAAGGCATCCAGCGCCAGGGAAATGGTGCGGTCAATGGTGGCATTGTTCGCTCTGGAGATTTCCTTTAACCTTGAAATCAGGTCGGGGTCCAACCGTGCCGCCAACGTTTTTTTGATCATCAGATGCCTCCCTCACGTGAGCAAATTGAATTCGGATTCGCGCCAGCGCGTTTTTTACATTATTTCAATCAGTTACCAGGTGCTTCCAAGCAAAACATCATGCATTGTGCCAGCGGTGAAAACCAATACAAGCAGGCAGTTAACTACCCTTATGAAGCCCGCGGGGCTGCGTCTGGTGTGGATGGAATTACAGCAAGGTTCATCTGTCCGCCTTTGATCCGTAGCCGAAGCCACCGATGAGCCCACTGCAAAAGGAAACCACCGGTCCTCCAACTGCAGAAGAACCACCTGCACGGACCCTACCCCCTGCCACCTCTAGAACCACCTGCACCTACCTTCTCCTTTGCCTTCCCAACTCCCACGAACTAACGCTCAAGTTCCAGCCCCGGAGGCACCTTGCCGGGGGCTCTCAGTGCCGGCTTCTTGACCGGTTGACGGACCACCCCGGGAGCTTCACCGAGACCGCCCTGCATTGCCCTGGTCTCCCTCTCCAAGCGGGACAACTGTTTGTTGTCAACGGTACTGCTCTTATCGTCCACCGTCACCACGGCTTGCTTCAGTCCCGCGAGGGAATTGGTGAAGACCATTGCCTCGTGCCTCGCCCGGGTGACGGCGACGTTGAAGGCGTTGTAGGAGACGCGGCCAAACCGCTCAGCCTCACCCCCGGTGTCGATCTCGGCCTGGAAGTTTCTCTCGACGGTCCCCCTGCCGGCCGGCTCTTTCAACTGCTCGGTCTTCACCTGGCGAAGGTACCCCGGATCCTTGAGGGGGTGACTGTCCATCAACCGCATGGCCCGGTCGTTGGTCAGCGCGGTGACCCATGACCTCTGGTCCGGGGACCAGTACATCCCCGCGTCCCGCATCCTGAGGCGGGTCTCCTCGTCGGCGTACAGGGCCAAGCCGTTGTGAAAGCGTATAGCGACTCCTTTGTGCTCCTGTCCGGTGCTTTTCTCCCTGATCATCATGAAGCCGAGTTCGCCTCGGTGCCCGCCAATCACGACCTCAGTGCAATACCCCTTTTCGTACTCGGCGAGGGTCGTGTTCCACTGCCTGAACTGGGGCGCCGCCATCTTCAACCCTGTCAGGGATTCGAGCACCTTCTGCTCGTTCTCCAGGCCCGGCTTCACGTAGTGAAACGGTATCACGCTGTCGACGGTCCCTCCCTGCCCCTTGAAGATGGTGACGGCGTAGCCGTAATCGATCTGCTGGGGGCCGAAGCGGTCCAGGTGCAGGCCGATCTTCCTGCCTCCGTCGAGCTGCATCAGGGCGACATGGTGGTCTCCCTCGCGGATGATCTCTTTGATCTCCCCCACCTCGCCGTTGCGGACTCCCTTCACCTTCCTCCCCTCACCTTCGTTCTGGCTTACGCTTTGGTCCGTTATGGTCTTGCCGAACACGATGCGATCTCCCGCGGCCAGCTCGCATTCCCCAAGCCGGTACAGGGTCGTTCCTCCGGAGAGCCGGGCGGCGTCGAAGGTTTTGGTGATGTTCCTGGGGAGCCCGGGCCGGGATGCGCCATCCTCCGCTGCCGCCCCGCACTTCCCAAGCCTGACGGTCACCGTGTTGCGCTCCGGATCGGTGCTCTGGATTTCACCCTGCTGTTTCAGATAAGTCCCGGGCACCGGGTGCATTCTGCCGTCCGCCCCGCGCTCCCCGTTAAAGACCAGCACCATGCCGGGCTGCAGGCTTGAGACGGTCACATCCTGGTGCACCTGGGTGAGGACTTCGAACCGCTTTCCGGGCCCGAGCTGGCCAGCCGCCAGCCGCGCGGCGCGGATCTCGGCGTTGAGTTCCTCGCGGTCATGGTTCAGGGGGGTGACCAGGAGGACGCTTTGCTTCACGCCGGCAGCCGCCTTCCCCGGGTCGGGGCTTGGCAGGGAGGACTCGGCCAGGTAACGGGAAGCGGCGGCCTGGACCAGCTCACGCCGGTCCGATAGCTCCGTCACCCGTCCCTGGCGTTCAAGCATCCCGAGGGCCTGCTGTGCGTTGGCGCCCAGCCCCGTGGCGTTCTCCCGGTTCAGAAGTTCGGCCACCTGGCGTAGATCGGCGTTCTTTTGCCGGCGGATCTCCTTCAGCTCCGCATAATCGCCGAGTTCCCGTTTGGCGAGGCCGGAGGCGTGGTCGAAGAACGGGCTCGCCTGGATGCTCTGCATCTGCTTGCGGTCGCCGATCTCCACCAGCTTAACCGGCACGCCTTGCGCCCGGATCTCTGCCAAGGCGTGCAGCAGATGCTCCGCCTGGCGGCCGCCAACGAAGGATGCCTCATCGACCCTCAGGACCACCTGGACCGCTGCGCGCCGGGCGACGCCCGGTTGCCCGCCCGGGCGCTGCGGCTCGATCTGCCCGAGGATCTCCCGCCTGACGGCGCCGTTGTGGAAGCTGTTCAGGAAACTGTCTACGGTGTAGGCCGGCTTTCCGTTGGCCTTGGACAACTCAAGGGCGGCTTTGCCGGTATAGGCGAGGTTGATGGTGTAATGGTTTCTGCCGCTTGGTTGCAGGATCTCGCAGTTGAACCGCTCGATGATCTCGGCGGTGAAGGTCTTCCCGGTGCCGGGATCACCCTGGGTGACGCAAAGACCTCTGATCCCCGCCAGCTCGTTAAGGACGTGGTATTTCTGTCCGCCGCTCAGAACCACCCCTTCCTCGCGGGACAGCCTCGCGAGGTAGGCCTCCACCTCGGCCCGGGAAGTGACACTCTCGAAGGTCCGCAGTTTCTTGAGCCTCTCGATGTTGCCCCCTTCCAGCGCCCGCATCTCCCTGGTACTGTAAAATTCCTTGCCCGCCTTCCTCCCGTGGCCCTCAATTCCCAGCCGCTCGATGCCGTTTTTCCGTCCGGCCCAGCCGTCCACGGCCGCGTTCAGTTCGGCGAGGCTGTGCCCTCCCCCGGAGATCCGAGCGGCGGCCTTCAGGAGATCCGCCCTGTCGAAGACCGCCTCCTTGTTGGTGAGAAACCCCGAGGCGAGCTGGATCACGGAGCGCGGACTCTTTTCGCACGGTTCAGGGGTGAGCGGCGGGTGCTGCTCGGAACGGCCTGGAACCGCTTCGGCCCCGCCGGCAAAAAAACGGGCCCTGGCTCCGTCAATTCCTCTGGCCCCGTTGCGCAGGAAACTGCGGATCTCCGCCCCGGTAAGGGCGTTCGGGGGATACCCCAGTTCCGCCTCGAACTGCCTTGCATCAAGGCCCGCCTTGTCGAGCAATCCGTCCATCAGCTCCCGGGTCGGCGCGAGCTCCGGGCCGTAGCGGCCTGTCGCGAGGGTGGTGGCGCATACGGGCATGTTTCCCTCACGCGCCAGGTGATCCACCAGCGCGGTCAGGGTCCCCCCCACGGTGAAGGTGTCGTCCGCTATCACAATCGCGCTGCCTTGAGGCGGCAGCGGGCCGCCGAAAACCTGCCGGTTGTGCAGCCTCTCGTCGACAGCCGCACCTGTATTGTGTTCGCCGGCTACTTTCGCAATCCCGGTCCACACCTTCCCATTGAGATCCCGGGCCAGGCGCTCGGCGTATGCGGCAGGGAGCATGTTCAAAGGCGGCCCTACCCTGTTCGCGACAGCCACCACATAGACCGGGGCATGCGCTGGCAGCAGGCTTTTTATCCCGACCACCACATCCTGTCGCACCAGGGAGTCAACCACCTGACGGGCGGCCTTCATGTCCCCTCCGCGCTTCGCCTCCTGGTACCCCGGCTGATCCTTCAGCTCCGGCACCTTGACGTGATCGAGCACCACCGCGAGAGTCTGAGGGTAATCCCCCGGGGCCTTATATCTGAAGGGGGTATGGTCCTCGACCTGACAGGTCGGCTTTTCGGCAGCGCCGTCAGATTGGGGGGCTGCCGTGGAAAATTCCGCGTGCTGCAGTCGCCTAGTCGTCTCGATCCGTTCCCGGACTGCCTTAGCCGTGGTGCCGGCCGCCTCGAAACCCCGGTCCCACTCCCGGCGCACGTCCTCCCTGGTCACGCTGCGCTTGGGGTCCCTGGTGTCGAGGGCCGCCATCTGTTTCATGACGCTCTCGGATACGCCGGGGAACCTCTTCTCCTCTTTCCACTGGGCTACCTTCTTCGCGATAGCGGAGCTTCTTTTGGAAAAGGTCTCCAGTTCCCGCGAATCGACCCCCCCTATCTCGAAGAGGAGCTGGCCGCGGTTGCTGAAATAGGTCTGATAGCCGGCTTTCCGGTACAGGTGCAGCGCCTCCTGCCGCGCCAGCATGCCGAGCGAGATCTTGTCGGTGTAGATGTTTTTCGGCTCGTTCGCCTTCCACTTTCCCCCGCCACCCGGAACCCGGGTCACGTTGATCAGAAACACGTGACTGTGGACCTCGGGGTCCAGTGCCCGGCTGGTCACGTGGTCGAACTTGGCGGCGACGATGTTGCCGGAGTTCCGCACGCCGCCGCGGGTGCGATACTGGCTGTAGTGCGCCTCAACGTGCTTCATGATGTTGACGACCGCCTGGTCCCAGATATCCTTCAGTTCCTGGTTGCCGGCGGCGTAGCCGACGGAGACCGACTTGGGCGCCGAGAAGGTGAGATCGTTACCGGCCCGATGGCTTTCCACCTGGTCGCCCGCCCCACCCTTGGTTATCTTGGGGGCCACCAATTGGGAGCCGTCCGGGGCCTTCCCCTCGGCCAGCCGCCGGAAGTCCTCCTCCCGGACCTCTCCCTTGAGGCCAAGGGCCGCACCCCCCTTGCCAAGCCACTGGCTCGGCTCGCCGCCGCGCAGGTAGTAGTCTTCCCGGGAAAAATACCCGGCTGCGTGGGCGGCGGACATGCCGCCAGGGGACAGTGAAAGCATCAGGGTTCACCTCTTGATGAGGGCAATGATGTGGGCCCCTGGGGGAAACCCGCGCTAAAACCCCTTGCGCGGGACCAGGGCGGTGGTGGTATTGCCGAAGAAAAATGGTGAATTTCTGCTGTTCCTCTGCTTTTTTTTAGGGGCTGGAGCCGCCGGCATGGCCGGAGCAGCTTCAGCGGGCACGAACAGTACCCGGTAATTAACCCCGGCTGCCGCCAAGATCCGGTTCACATAGCCTTCGCCTTTCCAGGCCTGGCCGGTGTTATAGGCGGAAAGGGCCTTCATGAGTGAATAGGAGGGCTCTCCGGTCTTGTACCGCTGGTAGAACCCCGAAAGGATGACCGTTCCTGCCCCCACGTTGCGACAGGGGTCGAATACATCGTCCAGGGAAAGCCTCATGGGCGCCAGATGCTGGCTGTTGATCTGCATGAGCCCCAAATCCACGCTGTGCCCCCGGGCGATTAATTGTGTTGCGAGGCTGACCGCCTCGCGCTTCGATCCCGGTGAGAAGCTCTTTCTCAGGTTGTTGTCCCCGATGGCAAGCGGATTCCCCCCGCTTTCGACCCGGATGATCGCCTGGGTGGTGGTCGGAGCGACGGCCGGGCCGCATTGCGACAGGAAACCTGCGCTGTAGATGAGACCTGCCAGCAGGATCACGGTCTTACTCCGTTTGAAAGGTCCATATCGGCTGGACCAGCCCTATTACCGCCGACAGGGGAACCGGCCCCATGTAGCGCCCGTCGAAGGAGGTATTGAGCCCTGTCGCGACGGGGAGGAAGTGACCTTGCGGGACCGGGTGGCACCCCTCGATGCGCGGCAGGGGGAGGCCGTCGCTGTCGGTCGCATACACAGGTCCGATAATCACCCCGTTGATGCTGAAGGTGGAGCTTTCGCAGCAATAGAGGTCCCCGGGCACGGCTCCCACGTGCTTCAGCAGGGGCCACCCGGCAGGAAGCCATTTTCTGCCGTAGACGTAGCTTTGGAACCCGGTTGGGATGCTCATGACGACCATCTCTCCACGTTTGACCGTTCTGTCCAATTTCTCCATCCGGTACAGCCCCACGGGCTCGCTGCTGGTCAGATTCAGCCAGAGTCGCTTGCCGAAATGGGAGGATACGAGATGCAGCAAAAGCAGCAGAAGGAGGGCGGCAACAGTCCTTTGCACGGCTTTGATGTCCCGCATTCTAGCCATCGTGAGACCTCAAAGTGGCATTCACCTACCGCTCCTAACGGCGGCACACATTTCTTTTCGGATTGGCTAGAATTTTCTTTAGATATTTTTAATTTAACTGTTAAAATTTACTGCGCCTCGGTGGGGGGTGTTTTGATTTTGATTCTGCCGGACTGTCCGGCGGGTTCAGCGCCGGTCAGGCGGGCGGTTCGGGTTTTTTCGTCTGCCGGCATGCCGGGGGCTGCGGCAAGCGGGCGGGCGGTGTCGCAGGGAACCTGTCCCTGAGCGGATACCGAAGCTGAAGCGAAAGCGGCAGCTGGAACTGAAGCGGCAGTCGGCGCAAAAGTGGAAGCGTTAGCGAAGCGAAAGCGCAGGGGGACGTTCAGGGACTGGTTCGGACCGGGAAAGCTGCTCGGGGTTTTCGAGCGGCTTTGGTCCTACGCTGTGGTCTCCGAGGGGGGCGTTGCGGGGGGGGCTCCCCCCGCAGAGGGGGAAGCGGAAAGCGCTGGGGCGTTTCCCGCCCCGGCGATTGCAGCGAGGGGGAGACTTCCCCCCTCAGATCGTAACCTGCTGCATAAGGGTGATGGTGAATGGTCCAATTGGCGCACTGCAATCAAAGCACATTACCAAAGATGGGGAGGAAAAAATGAATGAAGAACTGTTGGCTGCCAAGGAGAGGACGCTGTTGTCCCGGGGTGCGGAGGTTACCCTGAATTTTCTGAGAAGAACGCTGTACGCCAGGGGGGAGGTCCCCGGCAAGTCAAACGAGGGTGGCGGGAAGGGAAACGGGAGACCGGCCTTCTACACCCTGGCGGTGAAACAGCTGCCAAACCGGGTTAACACCTTTGGCGCGATTCTCAAAAAACACCTGCGGTCGAGGACACCCATCGAAAAATGGGAGTACCTTTTCATGGCCCTGGTCATCCAGCGGGAAGCCAGTATTGGACAGCACGAGATCTCAAGGGAGCGCCTGATCGAGCTTCTGGAACTCGAAAAA
>Ga0209317_1001077_pt1 | contig 26505 bp, 25 predicted proteins | sample RifGroB2_FD_183994 | JGI IMG/M metagenome (GOLD analysis project Ga0209317, IMG submission 183994) | Soil microbial communities from Rifle, Colorado, USA - Groundwater B2 (SPAdes) (version 2) | ecosystem: Environmental > Terrestrial > Soil > Unclassified | place: Rifle, Colorado | collected...
GCCGGAGCCCGTTCCGGAGCCCGCCGCACCAGTGACAAACCAGCCCGCACCGCAGCTGCCGCCGCCCAAAGTCGCCGCGCCAGCCCAGGCCTTGGCAACGCAGAGCCTTGCGCCCCGGGCCGTTGCGGCACAATCGGTCACGGCCGCTCCCTCCAGCGTGAAACCGGCCGCGCCTGCCGCCGCCGACAGCGAGGAGGTTAGCAACGTCGTGGTTGTGGTCCTGTTCGACACGTCCAGTTCCCAAATAAAACCGCAGTACCTGGGAGAGATCAGGAAGATGGCGTCCTACCTGAAGACGCATCCGGGCGCCTCCGTCGTGATAGAGGGGCACGCGGACCGGACGGGATCGGCGCGCAAAAACCAGCCCCTTTCCGAGAGGCGGGCGCACAGCATCGGCAAGGCGCTGGCCGCCTTGCTGGCGCCGCAAAAGGTCGACATCGAGATCAGGTCCTTCGGCTCCCAGGTCCCGGTCCAGGACAACGAGAGCACCAGCGGCAGAATGTACAACCGCCGGGGCACCATCATGCTGAGGAAACCTTAGCCGCGGAAGGGAAGCGGCAGCGCGGCCATAGGGAGGTGCGGCGCGGGGCGCCAGGCTACATGATGTGGCAGGTGCGGCAGAAGGTGCTCATGTCGGAAACACCGTCGTACTTCTGCAGGAAAACCGAGGAAGAACCGGCGTGGGGGTTGTGACAGGAGACACAGGTGAAGGGACGAGTCGGGTGATAGGGGTCCACCTGCCTGGTCACAGGATGCCCCGAGTTGGAGAAGCCGACAATGACGTGCGGCTTCATCAGGATGTCCTGATGACAGCCGGTGCAGATGTCTATGAGCGCGGTGCGCAGGAAGTAGGGATGGTCCGAGGCGTGCGGGTCATGGCAGGTGGCGCAACTGCCGGCGGCGGTCGGCCCATGCCCGAACTTCATCGAGTTCCAGTTGTTCTCATGGCAACCGTTGCAGACTTCGCCCTCCGGCTCGACCACCGAGAACTTCCGCTCCCCCCTCGCCTCGTGGCAGGAAAGGCAGGACCAGACGGCGGCCGGGCCGTGAACGGTGCCGAAACTGCCGATGAGCTTCTTGTGGCACAGGTGGCAGGGGGATTTCTCCGGAGCGTTTTCCGGCCCGTCAGCCGTCGCCGCCAGGTCTGGCTGATGGCATGGGAGACAGCCGTTTTCCCGGGCCTGCTCATGGAAGAACACCCTGCTGAAGCCCGCCGGGGGGGTCGACGCGGCGACGGAGATGTCGGAGCGCCTGAAGACCCTGATGGTCGCTTCGTCCACCTTGGTGCCCTTTTTCAGCGCGACCGCCTTGATATCGTTCGTGCCGAAAGCGAGTTCAATCCCGTCGAGGCAGAGGGTGCGCTGCTGGTAATCCTTTTTCCCCGCCTTGAGCCGCCTGCCGTTCACCCACACTTGGAGGTCGTCCAATTTCCCGGGGTCGACGCGGAGGACGAGGCTCCCCACCGCGCTCTCCAAAACCGCCCGGTTAGGTGGAAATACCACGCCCATCACATTTTCTCCGGCCCAGACCTTTCCGGAGGACTGGAGCAGGATCAGGCACAAAAGGACTCGCAATAAAGCGGTGATACCTTTGCGGCGGCGGATAGGGTATGCTCGTCTACGGTCTATCAATGGCCTTCTCCAGGGCGCGGCGATACTCCTCGGCCGCCTCCTTCACGTCCTTCTTTTCCAGCATCTTGGCGCGATACAGGTTGACCCGGTAATCGTTGGGAGCAAGCCTGGCCGCCTCTTCGAACATCTTGCCCGACTCGGCCTGCTTGCCTGCCAGCCCCATGGCGTACCCGGCGTAGAAGAAGCAGGGGGCGTAGGCATCTTCGGACTTGCGGGCGGCATCGAGCAGAGCAAGCCCCTCCCCCGGCATACCTTTGTCTATCAGGATTATGGCCGATTCGCAAAGCGCCACCGGGTGCTCCGGTTCCCTGGCCAGCACCGCACGGTACTCGGCCAGAGCGGGCTCGACGTTCCCCCTGGCGCTGTACAGAGTGGCAAGCCCCAGGTGCGGCAGTATGAACCCGGCATCGGCCTCCACGGCCTTTTTGAACCAGGTTTCAGCCATGCCGGCAAGGGTTCTGGATTTCAGGGTGGCGAGCCCCATGTTGTAGTAGTTGATCGCACTCTTGGCGGGCTGGTAATGCGGTTTGGACGGGACCGAGGGCTTTTTGCCGGCAACGGTGGCGGAGATGAAGTCGGCCAGCTCCTCGGCGCCTATCAGCGGGTACCCCGACAGTTCCTGCTTCACCACGCGGTTCTTGTCCAAGACCACCGTGGTCGGCAGGGCCATCACGCCGTAGTCACGGAAGGTGACCAGACCACTATCGATCAGCATCGGGTACTGTATCTTCAGTTTGTCGCGCGTCTGCTTCACCGTGTCCACGGTCTGCGGCGAGACGTGCTGCTCGTCGACGTTGACTCCCACCACGGACAGCCCGGCAGAGGCGTGCTGCGCAAAGAGCTGCTGCATCCGCGTCAGCAACGCCTCGGATTTCTTGATCCAGCTGGACCAGAAGACCAGCACGGTCAGCTTCTCGCCCTGCAACTCGGCGTACTTCACCGGCTTGCCGTCCAGCGTATCCAGCGTGGGGATCGGTCCCTCCATCCCCACCTGGAGCGTCAGCAGGGTCGCCGCGGCCGGCGCGGAAACGATGCCCCCCAGGCAGAACAGGATTACCAAGGCTATGATGCTCTTCTTCATAATGCACTTCCCGCCCCGCCGGTCCCGGCGACGCAGCTACCTGCCGCTTTCATGCTTTCTGATTCCTTCCTTGAACTGCTGCAGCGCCTTCGCATGCTCCCCCAGCGCCTGGTACAGGCGCCCGAGCTCGTAGTGAACGCGCACCGGGTTCGGGTTCAAAACGAGGGCTCCCTGCAGCACCTGCTCCGCCTCTTTCAACTTGCCCATCTTCGCCAGCACGACCCCCTTGCCGGTCTTGGCGTCGAAAGCGTTGGGCTTGAGGGCAAGCGCCTCTTCGTAATAGCGCATCGCCTCTTCCAAGGCTCCCGAGGCCAGGAGCAGGTCGGCGAGCCTGATCCTGGCGGGCGCGCTCTTGGGCTCTGCCGCCACTGCCGCGCGGGCCGCGGCGATGAGCCCGGCGGCGTCCTTTTTCGGTTCCGTGAGCGGCACGTTGCCCCCCAGGGATGCCGCAGCGGGCTCCCCAGGATGAAGCGCAAGCGCAGCCACGAGCAGTCCCGGCACGGTTTTCAGGAGAGCAAGATGGAAAGCCTTCATGGTCGGATCACCAATCACTGCTTGGCAGCCGGCTTGTTCACCACCGGCGCCTTCCGGTCGTAACCGAACTGCTGGTGGCACCCCGGCAGGCAGGTGCCGCCGGTCTCGGTCTTCTTGAAACCGACCGGCAGGTTCCACTTGGCGAAGGGGACCGCGCTGCGGACATGCTTTGGATTGCTGGTGGCGTGGGCATCGTGGCAGGCCCGGCAGGTGCGCCCCTTGACCGTCTTGTTCACGTGCACGAAATGCAGGTTCTGCTCGCCGTTTCTGAAGTTGGTCAGGGTGAGGGTCTGCTCCTCGCTGGCGATGGTTCTCTGGTGGCACGTGAAGCAGAGCTTGTAGTTGGCGGCAGCGTACGGCGCGTAGAAAAGTTGCGGGAAGTTCTCGCGCAGCATCCGGAAGTTATTGGAGCCATGGGTGTTATGGCAGCCGGAGCAGTCCTTCTGTTTGATCGGGCCGTGCAAGTCAAGCCCTTTGCTGAGGAGGAACGACATGTTGCCTATCTTGCCGTTCTGGCCGTTGTACTCCCGGTCATGACAGGTGAGGCAGAGGTCCATCGGCTGCTGTAGCAGCTGTTTCGGGAAATCGGAGACGTGGGGGTCGTGGCAGGCCAGGCACTTGCGCTCGGTCTCCAGCCCCTTGTGCGGCACGCCGGCCGCGGGGATCTCCTTGGCCTTGTCCGTGTGGCAGGAATAGCAGAGATCCCTCCCCCCGTCTGCCTTCAACGTGAAACGGTAGTTCGAACTGTGCGGGCTGTGGCAGCCTGTGCAGTCCTCCTGCACCGGCGCGTGCATGAACTTCTTGCCCAGGAAGGCCTCGGCCTTGTCCGTGTGGCAGGTAAAGCAGACCGCATTCCCGTCGGCATGCAACAGCTTAGGGTATTGGCTTTGGTGTGCGCTGTGGCAGGCGTTGCACGCGCCGACGCCGACCGGACCATGCAGGTACTTGCCCCCCACGATCGATTTGTTGTGGCAGAGCAGGCAGAGGTCGGCGCCCTCGGCGCGGAGCTGGAACTTGAAGGGGGACTGGTGCGGGTCGTGGCAACCGGTGCACTTCCCCTGCCTCACCGGGGCGTGCACCGCCTTCATAGTGTCCATCTTCTCATGGCACTCGGTGCACTGCGCTCCAACCTCCGTGATCGGCTCGAAGCTGTGCCCCTCCCCCTTCCTGACGTGGCAGGAGAGGCATTCGCCGACCGCCACCGGGCCGTGGACGAAACTGGCCTTGCCCATCTTGGCGTGGCATTTTGCCGTTATGCACGACTGCTTTGCCTCTGCCGTCTGCGCGCAGAGGTGCCGGGCGGGAACCATCAAGAAAGCTGTCAGGGCGATCAGGATATACAGAACATCCCGCCGTTTCTTCTCCACGAATCGATCCTCCTTCAAACAGTGCTGGCTGAGCGGAAAGACGAATGCAGCCCACGAGCGGGCGATTGAAACAGAAGTCGAACAGGTTCCGGAGACCACAAGGCGAGGAGATCCCCCCCCGTACCGGGAAGAAAGAACAGGCAGGGGGTGTTTTCCGGAACCCGGCGGCAGGATAATTCCCGCTGCCAGTTCCACCATCCCCTGCCTGACAAATCGTGCGACAGGCTAGTGTCTTACTGTATTTTTGTCAAGCCAATTCTGCCTTTGAGCCGGTAGCATACACCCGCTTTCTCCACCTTTTCATCCCCCCGGAAAGAGCGTTCCGGCAGCGTCGCCGCGGCACGCTCGCATCCCGGACATCCCCCGCCCCTTCGCGCCCGCTGCCTGCGGCATGGAAGGGGCGCCCTGTGCCGCTAATCCCTGGCGTGGCACTTGTTGCAGAGGCTCCTCTGGAACACGGCGAAGCGGCTGGCGGGGCGGTCGTAGAAGGCTGCCCGCACATCGGAAGCGCTCCGTCCCTGGGCGTTTTCCGCGCGTCCCCCCCGGTCCACCGAGGGATAGGCCCCGTTTTCGACGATGAAGGTAGCCTCCATGTTCCACCTGGTCATGCCGTCCCATCCGGAGGCGTGCGCCCTGTGGCAGGAGAGGCACATGACGTTGGGGCGGTCGCCGTTTGCTCCCGGACCGGAGAGGTTGGACCCGTCGCTGTTGGCCACACGCTTGAGAAGCGTGTAGTCTTCGCTCCCCATCTCGTAGGGGACGAGGGAGCTGTAGGACTCGCTCACCGAGCCGTTCAGGTTCCCCGATTTCACGTAGTCGTTGTAGTTACCGATGATCTCGAAGCTGAGCTGGGCGTTGTTGCCCGATACGTGCTGGGTCCCGTTGGAGGCGTGGATCTGGCCGTGGCAGTTCTGGCACCACTCGGACATTCCGCTGCCGTAGGCGACCCTGGTGTCGGTCGCCGACTCGGAACGGTTGTATTGGGCCGGCGCCACCGCCGCCGGAGGATCGGCCAGGAACTCCTGCCCTGCCTGGGCCTGGGTTTTGTACCCCTTCCCGGCCAGCAGCCGGTAGCTGCCGACGGAGCCGTTGGCGTCAGGGTTCGGGCTCGTGTTGTAGGAGCCGGACCCGATGATCGGGGCGCCGCTCGTGCTGATACTGCCGTCGGCGTTTCTGCGATAGTTGCCGTGGGGATCGTGGCAGCTGATGCAGGAAAGCGCTGCGGATGCGTAGTTCCCTCCCGGGGCGAGGGGCTTCAACTGGGAGGCGTGGTACCCGTAGTCCGCCGCCACGATGTTGTGCCCGTGCTTTTCGCCCTGGCTTGTCTCGATTGCCCCCCCCTCACCGCGCCATCTGTAGTTCTTCTTGAGCCAGCCGAAATCCCCCCCCGGGGTGAGCTGCCCCGGAATCCCGGATGCCGTCGAGACGAAATGGGCCTCTCCCATCACCGCGCCGGGGGGGGGCTCGTGGCAGATCAGGCAGGTGGAACTAGGATCGGAGCCGCGCAGGGAGGTGCGCCCCTGTTCCGGCACGGCACCTGCCGCCGGATACTGGGAGGTCCCGCCGAAGGCATGGCACCCCTCGCACTTACCGGTCGCTCCCGAATGGAAAGATGCATGGCTCTCCCCATATACGCTGCACAAGACCGCTGCAAAAACCAATGCTGCGAGATGCGCTTTTTTCATGACGGCCTCCTTTTCACTTCCGGGTCAGGCTCCTGTTACACGGGAGATGCCAAAAGCGAAACGAGGCCAAAGACCGTCGTAATTCATTGTGACTGCACAACTTTTTCAGCACAAGCCGACGCTTGTTGAACACATCGTTCAAAAACTAGATGTTCACTTCCTGGACAGCTGTTCAGCCGAACTTCATCCTGCACGGGAAGCCACCCTGCGGCGCCCCCCTTCCCCGTGCGGCGCGGTGCCGCGCCAGCACTGATCATGAAGCAAAAGTATTCGCTTAATAAGAAATATTTTTGACAACGCTGTTGTTATCGTGTATTTTTCCCAGCATAAATTCCCCTATTACAATTCGCCGCTGTCTCATAGCACAACGCTTTGTCAGTCACCTGTGAAGTGGTCACAGTGCGTCGAAGCATCCGACGCACCAACAGCCGGCACACCGACTTCTCCCGAGAGAAGCCAAAGGAGGAAATGACGATGAAAAAAACCAAATATGTGGCACCCAAGGTCGTCGGCAAGTCAATCGTTCACCCCTGTTAGTATTCACTTAGCAACATGCTCTCCCGGGAGGCAGCGTCTGCAGCACTGCAGCCGCTGCCTCAGCTTTGAAAGCAACCTTCACAGCGGCCATACGCCGCTGCAAGCGATGCGGATCACGAGGAGACGGATATGGAGAGAAAACGCTGGGCCCTTTTTGCTGGGCTCGCAGCAATGCTGACGCTACCGGCAACCGACGTTTATGCCGGCAATGGAACGCTCAAGGGGTATTTCAAGTACGTCGATCCCGCTACGGGAGCGGTTCAGTCGCTCAATTCCTCCTTCATCTACCTGCGCAGCGCTTCCAAGCCGCCCCCCATGGAAAAGTACTTTTCCAAGGCCGATTACATACTGGGGCCGACCTCCAACGGCTTTTATTCCGTATCGGTTCCCGAAGGGAACTATTACGTCCGGATATTGCGCCGGAAGGTGGTCGGGACGGTGACCAAGCCGTACGGCCCGCCGGAAGAAGGCGACCTGACCTGGTTCCAGACCGCGCCCATAACCATCACCTCGGGAGCGACCCTGGACCTCGGCACCAAGTACGCCCAACCGTTCAGCCAGGCCCCCATAAGGGTCACCGGGACCGTCACATCTCAGACCGGGGCTCCGGTCAGCGGACGCTTCGTCCGCGCGCAAACGGCGCCCTGCCTGGATCAGGGCTGGGACGGCAACGTCAACCAGTGCGGCCCGGACAAGCTCATAGCCTTGCAGCCCACCGACGCTCAAGGCAAATTCACCTTGTACCTGAAGGATCCCGGCACGTACTACTTCTACACCTCGCCCTGCCTGACAGCCGAATATCGCGAATTTTCCGGCAACCAGTGCGGATACACCGCCGGTCCCGGGCCCGTGACGCTTTCGGTGGGAGACGTCAGGACGTTGAACATGTCCGTCTACACGTATTGATACAGATCCTCAGGCATCCGCCGCCGGCGCCGAGTTCGCCGGAAGGGTCGCGAAAGCGGCAACGGGCCGAACCGGTCCGGGCCGTGCGAGAACCGGTCTACAAGGGGGACACATGAAAGCCGCGGTAGTGTGCGCCATCATCTCACTCTCAGTAGCAACAGCGAATGCGGAAACTGCAGTCGTCGAAGCGTACCCTTACCAATCCGAAGCGGCGCCGGCTCCGACTACCGACATCCCGTCCGAGCCGGTTACCGTTGAACAGCGCAGAAACGAGTTGCTTCAGGCGATTGACCGACTGGAACATGAGCGAGAAGAACTGCTCGCCGCCCCGGTCATGGACCCGACCTCGGAGAGCGCGGCCCAGGTACGGCGCGAGGCGAACGCCAAGCTCAGGAAGATCAACAAGTTGAAATCAGTGCTCTTGACGCTGCCGTCCCAGTGAACCGGTACCGGCAGCGGGGCTTGACCGGCGCAGCGGGAGGAGGGTTTCCGCCGCATGCGCCGTCCGCCATCTCCGCTGCTGCAGCCATAGGAGCACCGACCCGACAGCGGGCGAGTTCCGGCAGCCTCACGGGCTGCCATTAACATTGTTTGTCCTGATATATGGGAGGGTATGCTATGAAGAGCTGGCACCGGGTCTTCGTGATACTGATCGCACTGTCCATTGTGGCACCCCTGGCTTCCGTGCACGCCGCGAACGGGCTCCTGAAGGGAACCTTCAAGTACAAGGATCCCGCCACCGGGGCTGAGCGGGTCCTAAACTCCGGCTTTGTCTACCTGCGCGACGCCTCCAAGCCCGCCCCGATGGAGAAGTTCCCATCCAAGGCGGACCACATCCTCGGTCCCACCATGGGAGCCCCCTTCATGATCAGCGTTCCCGAAGGGAAGTACTACCTGCGCCTTTTGGAGAGAAAAACGCTGGGCTCTGTCGCCCGCCCCTTCGGCCCGCCGGAAGAAGGTGACTACACCTGGGTCCAGCGCATACCGGTCACCATCACGGCAGGCGGCACCCTGGACCTCGGAACCGTCTACGCGGCGCCCTTCACCTATGCCGCCCCGATCACCATCAAGGGCACGCTGAAGACGACAAATGGCACGCTGGTGAAGGGGCACTACGTGCGGGCCCAGACCGTGCCGTGTACCATAGATGGCGAGTTCGGCATCGTGAACCAGTGCGGCCCCGACAAGTTCCTGGCCATCACCCCCACCGACGCCAACGGCAGCTTCACCCTCTACCTGCAAAATCCCGGCACCTACTACCTCTACACTTCCCCCTGCCTGACGGCCGACTGGACCGAGTACACCGGCAACAACTGCGGCTTCACGGCCGGACCGACCCTCACCGTATCCCGCGGGGACGTGAGAACGGTCAACCTCGTCATCTGGTCATATTACTGATCCCCGCAGCCGGAGCCTTCATGCGCCACACCTTCAAGCGGCTCCTCGTGCTGGCGGCCTCTATGCTGCTGGTCCCTTGCGCCGCTTCGGGGGCGGTGCTGACCGCAGACACGCGCTGGCAAGGGGAGGTGTCGCTCACCGAGGACCTGCTGGTTCCCGCCGGCGTGACCCTGACCATAGCCCCGGGGACCACGGTCCGGGTGGCGAAGAGCGAGAGCACCAAGACCGACCCGGAATACCTGTCGCCGCTGGTGGAGATCACGGTCCGGGGCACGCTCCGGGCAGAGGGGAGCGCAAAGGAGCGGATCCGCTTCGCCGCCGCCGGCGCCCCCCGCCAGGGGGAGTGGGGCGGCATCCTCATCGACGGCGGCGCCGCCACCCTCTCCTCCTGCCTGATCGAGTCCGCCGAGTCGGGCCTGCACCTTCTGGAAGGAAGCCTCGAGGTAAGGGGAAGCGTCATCTCCGGCAACCGCTACGGCGCGGTGCTCCAGGGGAAGGGGGCGACCCTGCGGGGAGAAGGAAACCTCCTGACCGGCAACGACTACGGCCTGGTCGGCTTTCAGGGCGCGCCGGCTCCCGGTGCCGTCTTCCGCACTGATAAGAACCTTAAAAAAGAGCTCCTCGCCCTGAGGCCCGGCGACATCCCGCCGGAAACGGCGCCCCCCTCCCCGCCCCCGGCCCCGAACCTCCCCGCCCGCGGCTACGGGGACGAGGCGCTGACGGGGGAGACCGTCTGGAGCGGCAGGGTCCAGGTGAACGGCATGGTCAGGGTGCCGACGGGAAGCCGGCTGGTGGTTCTTCCCGGCACCGTCGTCGAATTCGCGCCGCGCGACACCAACGGCGACGGCATCGGCGAAAGCGGCATCCTGGTGCAAGGGACCATCGTCGCCAAGGGCACCCCCGCCTCCCCCATCACCTTCCGCGCCGACGCCCGCGGGCGCCGCGGCGGCTGGGACGCGGTCAACATCATGAACAGCTCCGGCGCCTGGAACCTCGTGGAACACTGCCGCCTCGAGGACGCCTACCGTGGGCTCCACTTCCACTTCTCCAGGGTCGCCGTCACCAATTCCCATTTCGTCAACTGCTACCGCGGCATCCAGTTCCAGGAGGCGACGGTCCTCATCAGGGATAACCGCTTCTCCGGCAACAAGAGCGCCGTGCAGGGGCGCGACTCCCAGGTGGAGTTCGCCGGGAACCTGGTCCGCGGCAACTACCACGGCATCAACCTGCTCCGCGCAAGGCTCAGGGCGTCCGGCAACAGTTTCGTAGGCAACGGGCGCGAAGGGGTGCGCATCCGCGAAGGAAGCACCGTCTTCGAGGGGAACCTCGTCGAGGGGAACCGCTACGGCCTGCTCGTCATGGACGCCTTCTTCGGCTCCTTCCTGCGCAACTCGATAAGCGGCAACGGCGAACTCGGCTTCTCCCTGAAGAACACGGACAACATGGAGATCGCCGGCAACTTCATCTCCGGAAACGGCCTGAACGGACTGAACCTGCAGGAGACGCGCGGGCGGATCAGCGGCAACCTGATCGGCGACAACGGCGAGCGGGGGATCGCAGTCCTCTCCTTCGCCGGGACCCTGGAAGAGAACAACCTCGCCGGAAACGGCCTCTGGTCCATCGACCTCGACGGCGGCTCAGACGTCTCCGCCCCCCGCAACTGGTGGGGGGGGAAGGACCCGGCGGAGACGATATCGGACAAGAGGAGAGACCCCGCCAAGGGGAGCGTGCGGCACGACGAGGCCGCCTCCTCCCCCTTCCCCTTCCGCTGGCCCTTCGCCGAGGTGAGAAGCGACGTCACCTGGCGCGGCGACGTCGTGCTCGAAGGGGCGACCCGGGTGGTTCACGGGGCCGGCCTCCGCATCGCGCCGGGGAGCAGGCTTCTCTTCGGACCCGGGGCCGGGCTCGAGGTGGCGGGGAGGATCGAGGCGCTCGGGGAGCCCAAGCGGCGCATCGTATTCACCTCGGCCGGGAAGAAGGAGCCGGGCGCCTGGGGGGAACTCCTTTTGGAGCACGCCGACGGGAGCAGCTTCAAGGACTGCGTCTTCGAGTACGCCACCTGGGGGGTGCACTCCCACTTCACGAGGCTCGCCGTCGAGGACAGCCTCTTCAGCCGCAACGAGGGGGGGATGCGCTTCAGAAGCGGCCCGGTCCGGATCGACGGCTGCGAGTTCAGGCAAAACGACATAGGGATCAGGTCCTTCCGCGGCAACGCCGCCGTCTCGGCCAACGTCATCGCCGGGAACCGGGTCGGCGTCTTCGTCCGGGAAAAGGGAAGCGGGTTGCAGCTGCGCCGCAACATGCTGTTCTCCAACAGCGAATACAACCTGAGGGTCGGCGACTTCAACGACGAGGACGTCGACGCCCGGGAGAACTGGTGGGGGACCATTTCCCCGCAGGAGACCATCTTCGACGGCCGCAACGAGCCGGGTATCGGGATCGTGCGGTTCCAGCCGTTCCTGAAAGAGCCCCCGCGGCGGGAGGTGGCCAGATGAGCCTGCGGCCGCTTCGCGTCCTGCACCTGCTGCTCGCCCTCGCCCTCCTCTTCTGGCCGCGCCTGGGGATCGCCTCCGACAACCTGGTGCTGGCCGGGCAGGTGGTCGACCTGGAGGGGAAACCGGTCCAGGGGGCGGAGCTCTTCGCCTACCAGACCCCGCAGGTGAGGCGCCCCGCCGACTTCATCTCCCGCGGGACCGGGAGCGACGGGCACTACCGGATCGAGCTCCCTGCCGGAAAGTACTGGCTGGTGGCGCGCCAGCGCGCCGGGGCGCGCTTCGGTCCGCTCGTCACGGGGGGGAGGCATTCCGGCGAGGCCCGCGAGGTCGAGGGGGAGGCCGGCGAGGAGATCTCCCTCGACTTCACCGTGGCGGACATCCGGGAGATGGCCGCGCAGACCCCCAGGGGGGAGAGCGACTTCCAAAGCGTCGAGGGGAGGATCCTGGACCGGCACGGCAAACCGGTCGCAGGCGCCTACGCCTTCGCCCGCGGCGAAGGGGGCGACGAGGGGGTCCCCGAGTTCGTCTCCGCCTACAGCGGGGCGACCGGGAGCTACAACCTGCAGCTGCCGCCGGGGAGCTACCGGATAGGGGCGGCCAGAGAATTCCCCCCCGGCAACGGCGTCGTCTACGCCCCCCTGGTAGTCGGTGAGGCCGCCGCCGTCTCCAAGGACCTCGCCATCCCGGGCGCCGCCGAAAAAGAGTTGGGCTCGCTTCATGACGACCGCGAAAATGATTAGTAATTGGGTAATAAATATGATATCTTCGCCCCGTTTCGCCCGTCCCGCGGACCGGCTCTGCCAACAGGTGTCCCATATGCGAAAGCTCTCCTTGCTGTTCCTGTTCATGTTCCTCGTCTTCTCCACCCCCCCGGCGCGCGCCTGCGTCGGCAAGACCCTATTCATCGGCATCACCGGCTCCCCGCAGGAGCAGATCTACGCCGAGATGATCTCCATCATGGTCTATGAACGGACCGGCACCTCCGTGAAGGTCGTCACCTACAAGGACCAGAAGGAGCTCTACGGTGCGGCGAGAAAGGGGGATGTCGGCGTGCTGATCGACAGCGCCGAGCGCGCGCTCAGGCTCCTGAACCGCCCCGCCCAGGGAGCGTCGCGCGCCTCCTACGAGGCGGCCAAGAAGGAGTACCGGCAGGGGCACAACCTGGTATGGCTCGAGCCGTTCGGGGACAAGCAGTTCTACGCGCCGGTGATCTCGCTGGAAACCATCAACAACCTTCCCGCGCTCCCCAGGCTCATCAACAAGCTCGGGGGGACCGTCAGCGACCAGACCGGCGCGAGGCTTTTGAAGACGGCGGACGCCCAGAAGGACCACCGCAAGGCTGCGCGGGAGTTCCTGAAGGCGAAAAAGCTCATCTGAGACATCCCCCGCGAGGGGGAAGTGACGTTCCTGCAATGAAGGGTTTCATGGGCATGACCTATCTCCGCCACCGCCGCATCGGCACCACCGCACCCATCCCCGTCGCACGCCACGGCGCGACCTCGGGCGGCCGCGTATGGCGCTGAACCTTTTCCGTTCCAAAAGCGGCGCTGCCTGCGAGCTGCACGGCGCCCCCCCCAGATCGGGGGACCGGGTGCTGGCCGGAATGGCCCTTTTCTCCCTCGCCGTGATCGCCTGGCACGTCTGGTTCTACGGTACCGTGGAGCACCCGGGCCCCTCCCAGGCGGCGCCCGTCTCCTTCCCCGCGTTGCTCGGGAGCGAGCTCGGGCAGCTTCTCTTCGGCAAGAAGGGGATCCTGGCCGAGCTCTGGGAGGTATTCCCCTACTTCCTGATCGGCATCCTGATCGCCGGCTACCTCCGCACCTTCAAGATCGCGGTCAAGCTGCAGGCCTCGCTCAGGAAGTACGGGGTCGCCAGCGTCTTCGTCGCCTCTTTCGTCGGCATCATCTCACCCCTTTGCGCCTGCGGCACCGTCACCACGGCGATGAGCCTGCTCATGGCCGGCATCCCGCTGGCGCCGGTCATGTCGCTCATGGTCGCCTCGCCCCTTCTGAGCCCCTCCACCTACCTCCTGACCCTGAACGACCTCGGTCCCGAGTGGACCGTGATCCGCACCTTCTCCGCCCTCGGCATGGGGATCTTCGCGGGCCTGGTCACGCACCTGATGGCGCGGCGCGGCAAGCTCGGCAGGGACGAGATACTGATCGAGGGGGCCTTCGTCCGCGGGGACTTCCACGACGACGACTACCCGGACGAGCGGCTGCGCTGCAACTGCAGGCGCAACTTCGGAAACAGGGTCGCCGTCAAGACCGGCAACAAATTCCTGGTCTTCCTCGCCAAATCCTCCGAGATGATCTGGGTGGTAGGCAAGTACGTCCTGATCGGGGTGCTGATCGGCGCCATCGTGGAGCGCTACCTCCCCGACGAGTGGATCTACCGCTTCTTCGGCAGACAGGACCCGCTCGGCATCGTCTGGGTGACCCTCGCCTCGGTCCCGATGTTCGTGCACCAGATCAGCGCCTCCAGCATCATCCACCACGTGAAGGGTGCCCTGGACGGCACCCTGGACGGGGGCGCCGCACTCGCCTTCCTGGTCGGCGGGCCGGTGACCGCGGTCCCCACCATGGTCCTCTTCTGGACCTTCTTCAGGAAGAGGGTGTTCTTCATCTACATGGGGGTCTGCCTGAGCGGCACGCTCCTGATCGCCTACGGCTGCCAGCTCTTCCTGTTCGTGCCGGGTGTCGACCTGGGGAACCCGCTCCTGAAGGGGGTATCCTCCCTCTCCGGAGGCCCCTCCTTCGCGCTGGTGAAAAAAGATAGCAACGTGCGGGTGGTGCTGGCGCCGGAAGAAAAGGGGGTGATCGCCGCCTACTCCGACGACGTGGAGGGATCCGGCCTCGTCGTCTTCGACGCCTCCCCCGGACGCTTCGACGCCCCCTCCCTGGCAAGGGGGGAGACGGCGCGCTACCTGGCGAACCTGGCGGGATGGCTGGACAAGGACACCTCTCCCGGCGAAAAGGGGAAGGTCCTCGTCTACCGCCCGGGAAACGGGGGGAGCCCGGACGACGACCGGCTCCTTTCGGACACCCTGCGCGCTCGGGGCTACGCGCCGCGGCTTCTGGGCGGAAAGGACGCCCCCCGCCTAAGCGAGGAGCTTCTCGCCGACTGCGGCCAGCTCTGGCTCTTCTTCCCCCCCGGGGAACAAGGGAGGCTTTCCGACGAGGAGTTGGAGCTCATCTCCCGCCGCATCGCAAAGGGCGGCGCGACGCTGGTGGTGCCGGAACCGGTACGCCCGGGGCAGCTCCGGGCCTTCGAGGCGAACCGTCTCGCCGCCCGCTTCGGCGTGAGCTTCGAGGGGAGCGCCGCGGGAGCGGACCTGCTGCGGGTCTCCCCTGCCGCAGGCTTCTTCGGCCGCGCGGCCGCCTGGCTGCAGGACGCCCTGAAACTCGTGAACAAGGCATGACTTCAAGATAAAAACTCCAGGAGGAAACCATGAAACTGCAGGTATTGGACGTGCAGCAGCTCAAGAAGTTCGACGACGCGAAGCGCCACCAGGAAACGGTCTGGTCCGACGACCACTCAAGGGTGAGCCTGATCTGCATGAAACCCGGGCAGGAGATCATCACCCACACCCACCACGGCAGCCACATCTGGATGGTGATGGAGGGGGAAGGCGAGCTCCTTTGCGGCAAGAACAGCCAGAAGATCGGCAGCGGCCAGATCGTCGTGGTTCCCGCCTTCGAGGACCACGGCATCCGCAACGCATCGCAGCAGAACCTGGTGATCGCCTCCATCACGGCGCAGGGGGACTGAGCCAAGGGAAGGTGACCGATGAGAACCGTGAAGCGAAATCCTGACGTTTTGTGGCGCGAGGAGGACGAGGTGCTGGCCGAGGCGCGGCAGGCCCTGGAGCGCGGCGACGACGACGCCGGCGAGCTGGGCACCTCGGTCCTTTTCAGCGGCGGCACCGTGCTCTCCCTGAACATCCTCGGCACCGAGATCTGGCAGATCTGCCAGGGGCTCAGCATCGACGAGATCGTGGCCGAGATCCTGACCCGCTTCGAGGTGGACGAGGACGAGCTGCGCGGCGACGTGGTCGCCTTCCTGGACGACCTGGAGCAAAAGGGGTTTCTAAGCTATGGGGACTGAGGAAAGAGAGGTGGTGCTCCAGGCGCCGCTCACCATCAACTGGGCCGTCAACAACTCATGCAACTTCGCCTGCCGGCACTGCTACAGCCGGGAGGACAGCCACGACGAGCTCGGACAGGAGCTCCTTTTGGACTGCCTGCGAAAGGCGGCGCGCGCCGGGGTGCTCTCGGTGAACTTCGGCGGCGGCGAGCCGCTGCTGCGCCGCGACCTTTTGCAGATAGCCTCTCGCTGCAGGGAGCTCGGGCTGCGCATCTCCATGAACAGCAACGGCTGGCTCATCGACGCCGAGATGGCGGCGGCGCTCAAGGAGGCGGGCTTCTCCAAGGTCGGCATCAGCATAGACAGCCACCTCCCCGAGCTGCACGACCATTTCCGCGGCATGCCCGGCAGCCACGCCCGCGCCACGGAGGCCCTCATGCACCTGAAGCATGCGGGGATCTCCACCTCGATCTCCACCGTCATCTGCCGCATCAACTGCGACTCCATCGACGAACTGGTCGCCTTCGCCAGGGAAACGGGGGCCGGGCAGCTGAACTTCCACAACTTCAAGTGCTCGGGCCTGGGGCTCGCCCACAAGGACGAGCTCGACCTCTCCCCCCAGGAGTGGAAGGAGTTCTACCAGAGGGCCTACGCCGCCAAGAGGAGCGTCTCCGACCTTGACATCTCGCTGGACGACCCGATCATCGCCCTTCTGGGCGAGCGGGACACGGAGAGCATGGTGAAGGGGAGCGTCTGCGGCAAGCTGTCGCTCAACATCAAGTCCAACGGCGACATCACCCCCTGCGGCTTCATCCCGGTGGTGATCGGGAACATCGTGACCGACGACCTGCGCCGGGTCTGGCGCGAGTCGCCGCTTCTGGATCAGATGCGCCACAAGCAGCCGACCGGGAAATGCTCCTCGTGCAGCAAGTACGCGGAGTGTCTCGGGGGGTGCACCGCGAGGGCGCTCGCCCTCACCGGCGAACTGAACGCTCCCGACCCGCACTGCTGGGGGTGAGCGTGGAACTGACGACCCCCGTAACCATCCACTGGGACCTCCCCTCCCCCGCCGCGGAAACGCCCATGCTGCTGCGGACCTGCGAGGGGATCCTCGCCTGCAAGCCGCTCGTCCTTCAGCTGCGCGACCCGGGGCCGGGGCTTGGCGCGGGGACCGCCGCGCTCATCGCGCGGCTCGCGGACGCGCGGCTCGCCGTGCACCTCACCGTCGCCCCCGACGCGTTCGCCGCCGCCGCGGCTTTGCTGCCCCATCCCGCGCTGCGCGAGCTCCTGCTACTGGTGGCGCGCCCGGAGGAACTGCCCGCCGCTTTCCCGCCGCCACCGTCGGGGGACAGGCATGGGGAGACCAGCTTCGGGGTTTCCTACCGGGTCACCCCGGACAACTGGCGTCTCCTCCCCGACCTCGTCTCGCTCTGCCGCGAGCGGGGTATCGCCAGGATAGTCCTCCCGATGCAGCGGCTCTACGCGGGGGAGCCCCCCTTCCTTCTCGGGAGGGAGGAGCAGCGGGTCCTCTCCGAGGCGCTCGTCGCGGCGGGGGGAACGGAGGGGTGCCAGCTCACCATCCATGACCCATTCCTCTGGCGCGCCTTCAACCCCGGCATCCCGTTCCCGCAGGGGGGGTGCCAGGCCGCGAACACCATGCTGGCCGTCGCCCCCGACGGTGCCGCCTACCCCTGTCCCACCCTCCCTGTCTCGCTCGGTGACGCGGGGAAGACTCCGCTCAGGGATATCGCCCTGTCGCGGGAGAAACGGGAGCTGCGCCAGCGCCTCTTGCACTCACCCGAAGGGTGCGCCGGGTGCGGCGAGCTCGCCTGGTGCCGCGGGGGGTGCCGGGGAAGAAGCTACCTGCTGCACGGCTCGCTCGGGGAGATCGACCCTGCCTGCCGCTAGCCGAAAAGCAATCTTCAACAAAAAAGCCGCGCCCACGCCGGCTGCCAGGAGAGTGCCGATGCCTTCGACGCGTCCCTTCCGACTGTTCTTGATCCTCACCCTTTTCTTCCTGCTCGCCGGCTGCGACAGGCAGGAGAAGCGGCCGACCTACAAGATCGGCTACATGATCTGCAACAGCGAGATCGAGACGGGCGAGCGCTTCCTCCCGCTGACCCGGTACCTCTCCGACAAGGTCGGGGTGGATTTCGTCTTCGTCCCGGTGGACACCCAGGAGTTCGAGAAGCGGTTCAAGTCGGGGGAATTCGCCCTCACCCACACCAACTCCCTTCTCTACGTCATCCTGAAGGAACGCTACGCCCTCGAACTGGTCGCTTCCGAGAAGCGGGGACAGTTCGGCACCCGCACGGCCGGCGCCATCATCGCCCGGGCCGGCAGCGGCATCACCAGGCTGGAGCAGATCCGCGGCAAGAAGATGGCCTTCGGCCCGATGCTCGCCCCCACCGGCTACCTCGCCGAGTACGACCTCATGCTCCGCTCCGGGATCGACCCGGAGCGGGACCTCGCCCACTACTCCATCCCCTCCGGCTCCTTCAAGCACGAAAAGGTGATCTACGGGGTGCTGCACGGCAAGTACGACGTGGCGGCCGCCCCGATCCTCGACCTGGAGGTGATGGCGCGGGAGGGGAAGATCGCGCCGGAGGAGTTCGTGGTGCTGGGCCAGAGCCCGATCGTCCCCTATTGCACCTTCGGCGCCGCCAGGACCACAGACCCGGCGCTGGTGCAGAAGGTGCAGAAGGCGCTTCTGGAACTCACGCCCGAGGCCACGGCCGAGCTGGACGGCCAGCGGCTCAAGGTGCTGAAGGCGGCGGGGATAGACGGTTTCGAACAGCTTCTGGACAAGGACTACGATCCGATCCGCGACATGGCCCGCCGGGTCAAGATGCCCCCCTACCAGGAGTACTGACCCGATGCCGAAGGACACCCTGGACAGGGCGCTTTTCGCCCTCTTGCTCCTCTCCCTGGCCGCACTCCCCGTCGTCCTGGCGGGGGAGGATAGCTCGGCCGGCAGGCGAGGGGGGGACAAGGCGATGGAGCGCCGCATGGCCTACCAGGCGCGGGTCGAGCTCCTCAGGAGGGTCTACGCCCCGGTCGAGACGCTCAGGGACCAGGGGCGCCTCCCGGAGGCGCTCCTGAAGCTGGACCAGCTCGCCCGCCAATACCCGCAGGAGGCGCACGGGCACATCCTCAAGGGGGAGATCCTGGGACGGATGGGTTCGCTGGACCAGGCGGTGGCGAGCTACGTGCAGGGGGTGCGGCTGAACGCGGACTACGTGGACGACAAGAGTCCGCTGTCGCGCCGCTCCGAGATCGAAAAGACGGCCGAGGAGGGGGTGCGGGCGATCGGCGCCGACCTGAAGCTCTACCCCGAGAACCGCTCCCTCGCGGCGGCTCTCAAGAACGTAAACTACCTGCGGAGCCGGCTGGCTGGGGGGTGCGAGTGAACCTGCGCGACCGGCACTTCTGGGAAGTGGTTGCGGCCGGGCTGCTTTTGGGCGCCCTGGGGGTGCTCCTCTCCGTCTGGGGGAACCCGGAGAACTCGGGGATCTGCGTCTCCTGTTTCATGGAGAACGCGGCCGGCGCCCTCGGGCTGCACGACAACCAGCGCATGCAGTACCTGCGTCCCGAGCTGATCGGCTTCGTGCTCGGCGCGGCCCTCTGCGCTGCGGCGGGACGCGAGTTCCGCTCCCGGGGGGGGAGCGCCCCGCTCCCGAGGCTCTTCGCGGGGATCTTCCTCATGGTCGGCTGCGGCGTGTTCGTCGGCTGCCCGATCAAGCTCTTCCTGAGGCTCGCCGCCGGCGACCTCACCGCGCTCTCCGGCGCCGCCGGGCTCTTCGCGGGGGTCTGGCTCGCCGTCAAGGGTCTCTCGGGCGGGGTCGAGCTCGCCCCCCAGAAAGGCGAGCGAGGGGGGAGCGGTTTCCTGATCCCCCTCCTCTTCCTGCTCCTCCTCGTCTTCCTGATCGCCCAGCCGGGCTTCGTCCTCTTCTCAGAGCGCGGCAGCGCCTCACAGCACGCGGCCTGGCCCCTGTCCCTTGGCGCCGGCGTCCTTTTGGGCGGCGCGGCCCAGCGCAGCCGCTTCTGCATCACCGGCGGGATGCGCGACCTGTTCCTCATGGGGCTCAGGAGCTACTCGTTTTACGGGCTTGCCGCGTTCGTGGCGGCGGCGCTGCTCCTAAACCTCGGCAACGGGCTGTTCCACCCCGGGATGCAGGGGCAGCCGGGGGCGCACACCGACCATCTCTGGAGCTTCCTCGGCATGGGGCTCGTCGGGTGGACCTCCGTGCTGATCGGGGGGTGCCCGTTCAGGCAACTGGTCAAGGCGGGCGAGGGGGACGCCGACGCCGGGCTGGTCGTGGTCGGCATGCTGCTCGGAGCCGCGCTGGTGCAGTCCTGGGGGATAGCCGCCACCGCCGCCGGAGTCTCCCCGGTCGGGAAGGCCGGGGTCTTGGCCGGCTTCGCCTTCGTCGCCGCCGCCTCGCTCCTGTTCCGTGAGCGAGGCTGAAGAGCGCTCACGGCGCGCACCTGCCTGTGCAAATCCCGCACAGGGGGAAAAGCCCCAAAAAGTGCGGCGTTAGCCGCAGCCGCAAAACGCCCCCCCGAAAACCTGTTCATTTCCCGACCAGAAAAGCCCCCGCCGACCAACAACATTTCCTTATTGATTACGCCAACTTGCAGTTCAAGCAAAACCTGGCACTCCTGTTGCAAAAACCTGGTCAGCACTGACAGAAATCGCGCCGGAGACCGGCGCGCTAACGGGAGGGGACCATGAAAGCACTGATCGCAGGAACTGCCCTTTGCATCTCTTTGCTGGCGACGAACGTGCTGCCGGCAGCCGCCGGGTACGAGGCCGGCGTCAACTACTACCGCCAGGGGAAGTACACCGAGGCGATCGACGAGTTCAGGGCGGACGGGTCGGCCCAGTCCATCTTCTACCTGAGCCTCATGTACGAGATGGGCGACGGCACCCCGCAGAACAGGGAGCATTCCCTCGCCATGCTCCAGCTGGCGGCTGAGAAGGGGCTGGACGTGGCGCAGGCGAGCCTGGGTATGATGTACCTCGAGGGGCGCGGCGTCGAGGCCGATGAGCAGAAGGGATTCATGTGGCTCAGCAAGGCGGCCCGGCAGGGTCTGGAGGAGGCCGAGCAGGCGCTCCGGCTCCCCGCCTCGGCGCAACCCTGATCCAACCGGACAAAGCAGCCAAAAGGCCCGCCTCAAAGCGGGCCTTTTTCTTTCCAGAAGGCATCATCTTTCGCGAGGGACGTCCACAATCCCCTCCCCAGCATCGTGGACGCCTGTGGCAGCATCCCGACCGGGACAACACTGCGATTTTGGGTCATTTGACGCAGAATCGCCTTGACACCTCCCTTGCAGATAAGCTATAGAAACTGCTCATCCTTATGTCATGGTGGCTCGTCCCCGGAGGGCGGTTTCTTGCACTTCAAGCGCTTTGTTCTGCTACCCTTGCTGATCCTCTGCTTCCTGACCCCGGTATTCGCCTGGGACATGATCGACGTGGTCTTCAACCCGCCGGAGGGGGGGACCATCATCTTCAGCCACGACACCCACCTCGCCTCCCCGAAGATCGACGGGGACTGCTCGCTTTGCCACGCGTCGCTTTTCAAGAAGAAGTTCAAGAAGCCGGTGACCATGGCGGAGATGTACCAGGGCAAGTCGTGCGGCGGCTGTCACAGCAAGACCGCCTTCACCCTGGACGCCTGCGACCGCTGCCACGCGGTCAAGGACGTCACCTTCACGGTGCGCCCGACAGGCGACGTGCCGTTCCCCCACGACCCGCACACGGCGAAGTACAAGTGCGACGTATGCCACCCCATGCTGTACAAGGCCGGCAGGAACAAGCCGGTGACCATGGCGGAGATGGAGAAGCAGGGGAAGTCGTGCGGAGCCTGCCACAACAAGGTGGCCAACCTCTTTCCGCTGCGCGAGTGCGCCCGCTGCCACCAGGCCCAGGACGTGTTCATCAAGGTGCAGGGCGCCGGCCCGGTCACCTTCAGCCATGCGTTCCACACCAAGAAGGAAAAGTACGCCTGCAGCGAATGCCACCAGAAGATCTTCGCCCTGGACTACAAACGCACCGTGGTCAGCATGAACGCCATGGAGTACGGCAAGTCCTGCGGTGCCTGCCACGACGACTACAAGGCCTTCACCATCCGCGAGAACTGCGTGCGCTGCCACGACATGTAGCCGCGCTTTGATATCCATGCAAACGGCCGAACCGCTTGCTGCAACAACTGCAATGCTTAAAAAGGGAGAAAGAGGTGAACAGGTACTTTATTGCTGCGGCGATGCTGGCGATCATGGTGGCGAATGCGGACGCGGAGTTCTATGGGGCGACCTATCCCCCTAACTGCACCGACGACGGCTGCGCCATGTTGCTGCGGCACTCCCCACCCCTGCCCCAGAACAAAGAGGCGGCGCAACAGGATCCCATGCGCCAGACGGCCAACGCTCTGAACGACCTGGGCGTCAGGTACGCCAGGGGGAACAAGGTCCAGCCCAGCCCGGCCGAGGCGCTAAAGCAGTTCACAATCGCCGCCGGACAGGGAAGCGTAGACGCCGCCTTCAACCTCGGGATCATGAACGCCACCGGCATGGGAACCAGGCGCAACGACAGGGCCGCCGCCGGCTGGTTCAGGATGGCCGCTGAGCAGGGGGACGCGGCAGCCCTCGACATGCTCGGCACCATGTACGAAACCGGCCGCGTGGTGCCGCAAGGGTACCAGGAGGCGCTGCGCATGTACCGCCTTGCGGCGGCGAAGTGGCACCGCGGCGCACAAGACAACATAGGCCGCCTTTACATGGCGGGGTTCGCCGTCCCGGCCGACCCGGCGCTGGCGGCGAGGTGGCAGGCGCTCTCCAAGGAGCACGACCCGGCCAAGGCCGCCTACCTGATGGGGATGGAATGCTGCAAGGGGACGGTGGCCCGCCGCGATTACCTGGAAGGGGTGATCTGGCTGCGCCAGGCGGCCGGCAAGGGGTACATCCCGGCCAGCTACGTCCTCGCGCTGCTGTACCAGACCGGCGAGGAGGTGCCGCAGGACCTGGCGGAGGCCGCGGCATGGTACCGCCAGGCCGCGCAGCGCGGCCACGCCGATGCCCAGTTCAACCTCGGCGTGATGGAGCAGGAGAAGAACCCGGTGGAGGCTTACGTCTGGCTCGATCTGGCCGAGCGCCAGGGGGTGCCGGAAGCGGCCCGGGAAAAGGACCAGCTCACCGGCCAGATGAGCCGTGGCGACTACTACGCGGCGCAGCGCCTGAGAAGGGAATGGATGCAGATCAAGGGGATACTGCCGCGCTAGCGCCCTTTTCCCGGTCCCTGCATCCGTTCGTGAATCCTGCCCCTGCGCCCCCGCCTTGAATCAGCTCTCGGGTGCCACGATCTGGCTGCGCAGCTGCAGGGCGGAATCGAAACTGGGCAGTCCCATGGTCTTTTCGCACTCGTGGCACTCCCAGCACTGGGACCTGCAGTTCCTCAGGATCTTCACCAAGCGCCTACCCTTGTCCGTTCTCCAGAAGTTGGGCATCTCCCGCAGCATCTTCAGCTTCGCCTTGTAGCTGTACTCCTCCTTTTCCGGTTCGCCGAATGTGAATCTCCAGAGACTCAACGGGAGCAGGTTGTCGTTGATCGCCTCGGTGATGTTGTCGGCATAGACGGTCTCGTCCATGGTGCTGAAGTCCTTGGCGATAAGACGACTGGTGAATTTCCAGCAGGCTTTCCTGTCGCCGATCTCGCCGGGCTGGAAATCGTAGGCTATAAACCTGCCGGAGAACTTCAGGATATCCACCCACCGCGTCACTTCGTTGTACGTATCCTTGTCCGCGATGATAAGATCGATGCCGTTTCTCGGCAAAACGCCGTAGAGTCCGTTGAACCTCCAGTTGTCGCAGGTGAGCTTGCTGCTCCAGGTGTCCTCGGTGAGGTTGCCGCACCACAGGTCGGAAGAGAGCTGCTTGTATGATTTGAAGTACATGCCGGAGATGGTCTCCCCCATCGCATCGTGCTCTTTCTTGAATGGGCAGCTGTAGAGACAACCCTCGACCGCCAGGAGGCTCAACAGGACCTTCTTCGCGGGCTTGTAGGTCCTGTTGTAATAGTCGACCGCCCGCCTGATGGCTTTCAATTCGTTGAAGTTCCGGCAAAGGCTCCTGTCAAGCACCACGGTATCGTAACCGCAGAAGACATAGTCGAGAACCTGCTGCGCGTTCGCGACTCTGTGGTTCACCGTGTTCTTCCACCTCATCTCGGGGCAGTTCGCCTGCAGTATCCCGCATCTCATAATGTGCGGAGAGCCTATGGTGCAGCTTCTCAAGCCCCTGTCATAGTACGACTTGACGAAAGCTGCGAACTGCTCGAGGAGCTTCTGGTCCTGGAAGAATTCTGAGGGGGTCTCGATGCTGTTGACGGTGAGGGATATCTCTATGCCGCACTCCTCCTGCAGCCTGAAGAGGGCATCGACCTGTGCATCGGTGGCCTCCACGCCCATGGGGTTGCCGTAGATCTTCCTTTTCCCCTCGTACTCGTAAACGAAGTTCTTGCCGAAATAGACGTCGTGTATCTCGTCCTTGAACTGCTGAGAGGAGTTTTTCACAAGATGGTAGAACGTGTCGGCATGTGACGCATTGGCCGCGCTTTCCATATGCGCGATAGAAAAGATCTTTTTGGGTGTCATAGTTCCTCCCGGAAAGTTTGTCACTTCGGTTCGTTAAAAAAGCGCGTAAAACTGGAAAACCTCTTCCCGGCCCGGGAAGGTGCTACTTCGACAGCGCCCTCAGGTTCCCCGCGGCGGCCCCGTTGCCAGGGTCCGCGCGCAGCGCCGCCTCGAACGCCTGCCTGGCCTCCGGGATCTTCCCCTCCTTCGCCAGCGCTATCCCCATGTCATTGTGGGCCTGCGAGAAGCCAGGTTTGAGCCGGGCCGCCTCCCGGTACTCCGCCACGGCCTCAGCGAGCATCCCCATCTCCTGGTACACGGTCGCGAGCCCGTAGCGGGCCAGGTGGTCGTCGGGCCAGACCCTCACCCTGTAGCGGAACCCGAGCATCCTGGAGACCCTGTGCTCGTGGGTCGCCCGCGCCAGGTCCCCCTTCCTGCCGTAGGCGACCGCAAGCGTCTTGTGCGCCGTGAAGTTGCCCCGGGTGACGGCGACGGTATGCTCGAACAGCGTGATGGTGTCGCGCCAGTAGCGCTGCTGCAGGACGGTGAGCGTCGCCAAGACGGCGAGAAGCGCCGCCGTCGCCGCTGCCGTCCCCCCGGCCGGCCACCCCCTCTTTTCCCTGAGCTCCCCGACGCCCCAAACCGCCATGACGAAGATACCAATCAGCGGCACGTAGGTGTACCGGTCCGCGATCGAGTGCTGGCCGATCCTCACGAAACCGATCACCGGGATCAGGGTTCCCAGGAACCAGAGCCATCCCTGGGTGAGGTAAGGGTGCCGGCGCCACTGGGAGAGGAACAAAAGCGACGAAAGCAGCAGGATGGCGGCCGCCCCCGCCACGAAGCCCGCTGTGGGAGCGTAGGGGTAGAGGGGGGCCAGCGGGTGCGGCCAGACCGTTTTCACCAGGTACTTCAGGTAGGAGATGAGGGCGTTCCCCGCGTTTTGCAGCGCGGTGCTGCTGTAGATCACCGCCCCGCCCTGGCTCTGCGCTAGGTAGGTGACCACGCAGGAGGCGAGCGCGAGGAGGGCGAAGGGTATCTTCTCCAGTGCCAGGCGCGCAAGAGTGGCGGGCGCCGCTCCGGAAGCCGGAGAGAGCCCGGGGATGCGCCCCAGGGGCCAGTAGTCGAGCAAGAGGAGCATGATCGGCAAGGTAACAAGCATAGGCTTGGCCAAAAGCCCCAGGACGAGGCAAAGGACCGACAGCGCATAGCGGGAAAGCGCCCCGCTCCGCGCGTAAGCGAGGTAGCTCCAAAGCGCCAGGAAGCAGAAGAAGGTGCTCAGCACGTCCTTTCGCTCCGCCACCCAGGCCACCGACTCGACGTGCAGCGGATGCAGCGCGAAGAGCGCCGCGACCAGGAGGCTCCTCCAGAACGCGCCGGTTCCCTTCCTGAGCATGGCGAACAAGAGGAGGGTGTTGGCCAGGTGGAAGAGGAGGTTTACCAGGTGGTGCCCCATGGCGTTCAGGCCGAACAGTTGGACGTCCAGCATGTGGGAGAGCCAGGTCAGGGGGTGCCAGTTGTAGGAATGGAAGGTGGTGAAAGCCCAGACGAGCCCTTCGTAGCTGAGGCCGCGCTGCACCATCTCGTTATCAGTGACGTAGAGGTGGTCGTCGTAGGATACGAAACCGTTGAACAGCATCGGGAGGTACACCGCCACGACTACGGCGGCAAGAGCGGCGACGGCAGCCAGGGCCCGCCAGCTATCGTTATTGGGTCGATTCATCTCAGCCATTATCCCCTTCTCTTGAAGACGGTCAGGAAGTTTCGCGACCGCGGCCGGTAGGAGGTGGCATCGCCCCCCCACACGTACTCGGTCCTGTCCGGCATGATGTCCACCACGCCGACCATATCGTAGTGCCGCTGCAGATAGCCGGGCGCCCAGTTGAAGACCAGGGGATGGGACCCCGGACGCATCAGCCACGAGGCGCGCACGTTGACGAAGACGACGTACGCCGGGCTCGCACTCTCCACTTCCCTGACCAGTTCCTGTTGCATCCGGGCAGCGTACTTCTGCTCCTCCATGAGGCCGTACATGTAGATGTGCCCCGTCGCCGAGCGCCTGTCCGCGTAGAAGTTGATCTGCGGTTCCGAGCCGAGCACGGCGATCCGGTCACCCGGGGAGCTGTTCTCTTTCAGGTACCGGCCGACCGCC
>Ga0209317_1001080_pt1 | contig 26430 bp, 18 predicted proteins | sample RifGroB2_FD_183994 | JGI IMG/M metagenome (GOLD analysis project Ga0209317, IMG submission 183994) | Soil microbial communities from Rifle, Colorado, USA - Groundwater B2 (SPAdes) (version 2) | ecosystem: Environmental > Terrestrial > Soil > Unclassified | place: Rifle, Colorado | collected...
GCTTCAACTTCGGCCATGTCTTGCCGGGCTGATGCCAGAAACTTGAGGGCGAATTCGCGCATCTTCAATCTGTTGCCGCCAACCAGTTCGGCCAACACCGCGAGGTCAATGATGCCGGGATCATCCGCCCGCGTTGCCCCGGCCGCCGAAGCGGCAGGCGCGCCGGAAACCGGCCGCACCCGCCCCGCCAGACATCCGGCAATCACGGCGTAGAACGCATAAGGCTTGAACGGTTTGCCGATGAAGTCATTCATGCCGGCTGCCAGGCAGCGCTCGCGATCCTCGCCGGATACGTTCGCCGTCATCGCAATCACCGGCATTTCCCTCAAGGCAGGGTTGGCGCGGATCAGCCTGGTAGCCTCAATACCGTCCAGCACGGGCATTTGTATGTCCATCAGCACGCAGTCGAAATGATCGTCGCTCAACAGGTCGATCGCTTCTTTCCCATTTTGGGCGACACATACGGTAGCACCGGCATTTTCAAGGAATTCGGTCGCCACCTGCTGGTTGAACCGGTTGTTTTCCGCCAGAAGAATATGCGCGCCGTTGATCGACGCCAGCATGGCCGGCGGCACATCCGTTTTATTCTCTGCCCGGCAAGACCACCAGGTCTTGTCGAGCCGCACGTTGAACCAGAAGGTGCTGCCCTGTCCCGGGGTGCTGTCCACTCCGACTTCCCCGTGCATCATTCCCGCCAATTGCTTGCAGATGGCGAGTCCGAGGCCTGTGCCGCCATGGCGGCGCGTAGAGGAAGCGTCAAGCTGTTGAAACGGCTGGAACAGCTTGGCTTGCTGTGCATCGCTGATGCCGATGCCGGTATCCTGCACTTCAAAACGTACCAGGCAGCTTGTTTCGCTCTCCTCGATCTTTTTGGCGCGAATGGTAATCCTGCCTTTTTCGGTGAACTTGACGGCATTGTCGGCGTAGTTGACCAGCACTTGAACCAGCCGCAGCGGATCGCCGCGCAGGCTGAAGCAAAGGCTGGCATCGATGTCAAAAACGAGCTCCAGCCCTTTTGCCGCAGCCTTCCCGGCAACCAGGTTGTTGATGCTCTCCAGCATCCGGCTCAGGTCGAAATCAGCCGTATCGATTTTCAGTTTTCCGGCGTCCAGCCTGGAAAAATCGAGCACATCGTCAATGATGCCGAGCAGATGCTCGCCGGAGGTTTGGATTTTCTGGAGGTAGTCGCGATTCTTGGGACCGCCCTCCAACTTCAGCGCCAAGTGCGCCATGCCGAGGATGCTGTTCATCGGCGTGCGTATTTCATGGCTCATGTTGGCGAGGAATTCGCTCTTGATGCGATTGGCCGATTCCGCCAATTGCTTGGCTTGCGCGAGTTCCCGGGTGCGCTGCTCGACGCGTTCTTCCAGGTGTTCATTCAGTTCGCGCAGTTCGCGCTCGGCAGCCTTGCGCTCGGTGATGTCGCGCGCATAAGCGAGCGTGCCGTAACAATGCCCTTTGTTATCAAACAGCGGCATTTTAAGGGTATCGAAGATGCGCAGCTCCCCACTGGCGAGCGTAGCGGGATCGTTCGGGTTATGCACCAGGTTACCCGCCATTGCTTCATTATCATCGGTATGAAAGCCGCGAATGCCGCGGGCCGGATCGCCATTACACAAGCCATTTCCCCAGAAATCGGTATCCGGCCGTCCAATCATATCCTGTGGTGTATAACCCTGACCTGCGGCGAATGCTCTATTAACAAACAAAAAGCGATAATTACTATCCTTGGCAAATATCCAGTCTGGTGTCGAGTCGAGCACGGTCTGGAGCAGTGCCCGCGCCTCCATTGCTTCGACTCTCATGGCTTCACTTTCAGCTTCGGCCCGCTTGCGTTCGGTAATGTCTATAGACACGCCAATCAGGTACGACGGGTTGCCCGCTTCATCGAAAACCGGCTTCTTGTACATGTGCACCATCCGGTTTTCCTTCAACACAGCATTCCATGCAACTTCCTCGAATTCGGCCAGATGCCGGTTGGCAAACGTTTCCCTGTCCTTGGCCAGGCAAAGTGCCGTCTGATCGGGCGGAAAGAACTGGCTGGCATCAGTGCCGCGCAAGTCGGAAAAAGACATACCCCATTGCTCTTCGCAGGCCCGGTTCATCAAGGTGATCCTGCTGCCGGCGTCCTTGATGAACAGCGACATCGGAATCGTGTCGATGATTTCCCGCAAAAATGCCTCGCTCTCGCGACTTTGCCTGATCGAAATAAAGGAGCTCAGAGAGTCCGAAATTCGCTGGGCGACAGCCGTGAAAAGATGCAGATCACCTTCATCATGCATTACCAGATTTGCACAATGGTGCAGGCCAAACACCCAGGCTTTCCCGATTCTCGGCCTCAGCGCAATCATCAACTGGGATTTGACCGAGAATTGCTCGAGAATGAGCGGGACGGGATGACCGGTATCGGGGCCATATTGGATCAAACCATTGGTGCTGAGCATTTCGCGGAATATCCCGGCTGCTTCGCGGTCCATCGGGATATCAGTACCCAGCGCGGATAGCCCCGGCCATTCCGGACGAGCGCGCTCCATAGGAACACCCCAGGATGGGGCATCTGGATCGCAGGGATACAGGAACCAGGCGCGATCCGCATCGAAAACCTCAAGCACCAGATCCAGCACGCCGCGCATAACATCTTCCATGTTCTCGCTGGCAAGGCTGACTTGCGTAATCCGATCCAATACATCCAGGAGTCGAAGACGATACGAAAGATCGTGCTGGAGCTGCTGGTCTACATTCATAAACACCCCGGTGGCTGCCATTTAAATCTGATGGCGCTTCAGAATACGCGAAAACTAAACAGTCAGGCCCGATGACCGTTATTGGCCGTTATGCGGCCACAGCATCAGGACCTACTTCCCCTGCAACATCCCCAGCCCCCAGCTCACGCCGAACCCCGTCACGTCGCTCGCAACGATGCCCAGCCCCTCTTCGCAGCGGCTGGATGAAAGGTCGATATGCAGCCACGGCGTATCATGCTCGACGAAACGTTTCAGGAAACGTGCCGCGAGGATGTGGTCGGCTTCGCCGGCTTGAGAACATTGCTTGATGTCGGCAACTTTGGATTCCAGGCCGGCCTCGTAGTCCTCGTCCATCGGGAAGGCGCACAGGCGCTCGCCGCATTGCTTGCTGACGTTCACCGCGCGCTGCACCAGTTCATCGCGGTTGCCCAGCACGCCCGAATAGCGCGCGCCGAGCGCGGTCGCCATGCTGCCGGTGAGCGTGGCGAAGTCGATCATCAGGTCGGGCTTGGCGCGCGCCGCGAGAGTCAGCGTATCGGCCAGCACCATTCTACCCTCGGCGTCGGTATGGATGATCTCGATGGTGGTGCCGTTGAGCGCCTTGACGATATCGTTCTGCTTGTAGGCCTTCGGGCTGATGTGGTTCTGCGCCAGCGCCAGCCAGCAGTCGATATTCACCGCCAATTTGTTCTGCGTCGCGGCCAACAGGATGCCGAGCGCCACCGCGGAGCCGTTCATATCCTCGTGCATGTTGTGCATGTAGCGCGAAGGCTTGAGGTTGTGCCCGCCGGTGTCGAAGCAGATGCCCTTGCCGACCAGCGCGACGGTCTGCTTCGCCTTGGGGTGTTTGTACGACAGATGCACGATGGCCGCGTCTTCCGGATCGCTGCCCTGCGCCACGGCAACAAACGCGCCCGCGCCCATCTTGCGCAGTTTCTTCATGTCGAATTCTTCATGCTTCCAGCCGTGCTGCTGCGCCAGTTTCCTGATCCGCTGGCGGTACATCCCCGGGTTCAGTTCGTTCGGCGGCAAGATGGTCAGTTCGCGGCACAGCAGGTTGCCTTCCGCCTGCGCCTTGAGCGGCGCGAAGATTTTTTTGTCGGCGCAACCATACAACTCGATTTTCTGCAGCGGCTTGCGCTCGTCCTTTTTCTTGTGCACCGGCAGCAGCGCGCCGTTCACCCATGCGCCGTACACCGCCAGCTCGGCGGCGCATTTGCGCTGCGCGTCGTCGCCGAGTACGACGATGCCGATGCTCTTGGGGTTTTCTTGCAGCAGCAACTGCAAGGCCTTGCGCACCTGCACTTGCTGCGCGAATACGTCTTTTTCAAAATCCAGCATCCCCCATGCCACCAACGCGCCGTTTTCAGCATTCGCGGCAACGGGCGTTTTCGCCAGCTCATCGGCCTTCATGTCGCGCCGCGCCAGCACGGCCCTGAGCAAACCACCGTGCGGCAGTTCTTTTGAGAGCGCATTGGCCTTCGGCAGCAAAACCAGCAGGTACGTAGCTGACAGGGTGGCTGGCAGGGTTTGGGATAGGGAGAGTTGTGCTAGCATGATGTCCTCTATTTTAACTGTTGGATTTTGTCATTCCGGCGCAGACCGGAATAACAAAACAGAACTACGATTATACGTCCATGCGAGCTTACCTAGACTTGATGCAACACGTGCTGGAACACGGCACGAAAAAATCCGACCGCACCGGCACCGGCACGGTCAGCGTGTTCGGCTACCAGATGCGCTTCGATCTGGCACAGGGTTTCCCGCTGGTCACCACCAAGAAGTGCCACATGAAGTCCATCATCCACGAACTGCTGTGGTTCCTGCAGGGCGACACCAACATCCGCTATCTGAAAGAAAACGGCGTATCGATCTGGGACGAATGGGCGGACGAGAACGGCAACCTCGGCCCGGTGTACGGCAAGCAGTGGCGCTCGTGGGCCACGGCGGACGGGCGCATGGTGGACCAGATTTCAGAAGTGGTGGAACAGGTCAAAAAGAACCCCGATTCGCGCCGCCTGATCGTCTCGGCGTGGAACGTCGGCGAACTCGACAAGATGGCGCTCGCGCCCTGCCATGCGTTCTTCCAGTTCTACGTCGCTGACGGCAAGCTGTCCTGCCAGCTCTATCAGCGCAGTGCCGACATCTTTCTCGGCGTGCCTTTCAACATCGCGAGCTATGCGCTGCTGACCATGATGATGTCGCAGGTATGCGGCCTCGAACCCGGCGACTTCGTGCATACCTTCGGCGACGCGCACCTGTATTCGAACCACATGGAGCAAACGCGCGAGCAACTGTCGCGCGAACCGCGCCCGTTACCGGCGATGCGCATCAACCCCGAGGTGAAAAATATCTTCGGCTTCAGGTTCGAGGATTTCACGCTGGAAGGCTACGATCCGCATCCGGCGATCAAGGCACCTATTGCAATCTAGGATCGAGGAGCGGGGATTGAGGAGCGAGGAAGCGGATGAAATATAGCGAACTGGTTGTTTGGCAAAAAGCGATGGATCTGGTAACTGAGATTTACAAAATCACTGCCACTTTCCCCAATGAAGAGCGGTTCGGACTTGTATCACAAACAAGAAGAGCTGCGGTTTCCATTCCGTCCAACATTGCCGAAGGGCACGGGCGAAAATTGACTGGTGCATATATCAATCACCTTTCCATAGCCTATGGCTCGTTGATGGAATTGGAGACGCAAACTCAAATTGCCGCCAGGTTGAGTTTTATTCAGGAAGATAAAGCCACAGCCCTACTGAAACAAATGGACGAGATCGGCAAAATGCTCACTGGCCTGAGAAAATCGCTATCCGAGAAAACCGAGTAGTCATCATGCCCACCACACCCACTCAATCCTCGATCCCCGATCCTCGATCCCGCCTTGCTATCATCGTCGCGATGGCGAAGAACCGCACCATCGGCATAAACAATACCCTGCCGTGGCGCATCCCCGCCGACATGCAGCATTTCAAGAGGCTCACGATGGGGCATCACCTGATCATGGGGCGCAAGACGTTCGAGTCGATCGGCCGGCCGCTGCCGGGGCGCACCACCGTGGTGGTGTCGCGCGACCGCAGCTTGAGAATTGACGGGTGCATCGTTGCGCATTCATTGCCGGACGCGCTTGCAAATTGCGCATCCGACCCGCAGGTTTTCGTGGTCGGCGGCGCGGATATTTATGCGCAGGCGCTCGGCCTGGCGGATACGCTGTACATCACCGAGATTCAGCGGGATGTGATCGGCGATGCCTGGTTCCCGGAATTCGACCGGTCGGAATGGCTGGAAGCGTCGCGCGAAATACACCGGCAGGAAACGCCGGAACCTCTGGAATATCACTTCGTCGAGTACCGGCGCAATCAGGATTGAGGAGCGAGTAAAAACCTCTGCTCTGCTTTTACCTCAATCCTCAATCCTCAATCCTCGATCCTGATTTAAAGCACGCAGTCCACAAAATAGCGCTGCTCCCCATTCACTTCTTCCGCCACCAACCCGTGAATGTCGGTCTCGAAACCGGGCAGTTTCTGGTTAAAGTCGCGCGCAAACTTGAGATAGTCGACGATGGTCTTGTTGAAGATTTCGCCCGGGATCAGCAGCGGGATGCCCGGCGGATAGGGGGTCAGCAGCACTGCGGTGATGCGCCCTTCGAGCTGGTCGATTTCCACGCGCTCGATTTCGTCATGCGCCATTTTGGCGAACGCATCGGATGGCTTCATCGCCGGCTGCATGTCGGACAAATACATCTCGGTGGTCATGCGCGCCACGTTATGCGTGTTGTAGGCATCATGGATCTGCTGGCATAAGTCGCGCAGGCCGACGCGCTCATATTGCGGATACTTGGCGGCAAACTCCGGCAGGATGCGCCAGATCGGCTGGTTCCGGTCGTAGTCGTCCTTGAACTGCTGCAGCGCGGTGAGCAGCGTGTTCCAGCGCCCCTTGGTGATACCGATCGTGAACATGATGAAGAACGAATACAGCCCGCACTTCTCGACGATCACGCCGTGCTCGGACAGATACTTGGTCACCATAGAAGCCGGGATGCCGCTGTCGGCAAAGTCGCCGTCCACATCCAGCCCCGGCGTGATGATGGTCGCCTTGATCGGGTCGAGCATGTTGAAGCCGGTAGCCAGCTTGCCGAAACCATGCCACTTGTCATCGGTATGCAACACCCAGTCTTCACGGGAACCGATGCCTTCCTCGGCGAGGCTGTCCGGCCCCCATACCTTGAACCACCAGTCCTTGCCGAACTCATCATCCACTTTGCGCATCGCGCGGCGGAAATCCAGCGCCTCTGCGATGGACTCTTCCACCAGCGCCGGCCCGCCGGGCGGCTCCATCATCGCCGCCGCGACATCGCACGAGGCGATGATGGCGTATTGCGGACTGGTCGAGGTGTGCATCAGGTAGGCTTCATTGAAAACATGCCTGTTGAGCTTGTGACTTTGCGGTTCGCGCACCAGTATCTGCGACGCCTGCGACAGCCCGGCCAGCAGCTTGTGGGTGGACTGCGTGGCGAAAATCATCGACTCTTTGGCGCGCGGGGTATTTCTGCCGATCGCGTGCATATCCTTGTAGAACTTATGGAAAGCCGCGTGCGGCAGCCAGGCTTCATCGAAATGCAGCGTATCGATGCGCCCGTCCAGCATCTCCTTGAGCATCTCCACGTTATACACGATGCCGTCGTAGGTGCTCTGCGTGATGGTCAGGATGCGCGGCTTCCGGGTCTTGTCCTTGATGAACGGGTTGGCGTCGATCTTGCGCTGGATGCTTTGCGGCTCGAACTCGGATTTCGGGATCGGCCCGATGATGCCGTAATGGTTGCGCGTCGGCGTCAAAAATACCGGCACCGCGCCGGTCATCATGATCGCGTGCAGAATGGATTTATGGCAGTTGCGGTCCACCACCACGATGTCGTCCGGCGCAACCGTCGAGTGCCAGACGATCTTGTTGGAAGTGGAGGTGCCGTTGGTGACAAAGAACAAATGGTCGGCATTGAAAATGCGCGCCGCGTTGCGCTCCGACGCCGCCACCGGCCCGGTGTGATCGAGCAATTGACCCAGCTCATCCACCGCATTGCACACGTCGGCGCGCAGCATGTTCTCGCCGAAGAACTGGTGGAACATCTGCCCGACCGGCGACTTCAGAAACGCCACGCCGCCCGAGTGTCCCGGACAATGCCATGAGTACGAACCGTCCTGCGCATAATGCAGCAACGCGCGGAAAAACGGCGGCGCCAGCGAATCCAGATAGGATTTGGCTTCGCGGATGATATGGCGCGCGACGAACTCCGGCGTATCCTCGTGCATGTGGATGAAGCCATGCAGTTCGCGCAGCACGTCGTTCGGAATATGCCGCGAAGTGCGCGTCTCGCCGTACAGGTAGATCGGGATGTCGGCGTTCTTGAAGCGGATCTCCTGGACAAACGCGCGCAAGCTCTTCAGCGCGACCTCGGTCTCCTCTTCGCTGCCCGCGCCGAATTCCTCGTCGTCGATCGACAGCAAAAACGCCGAAGCGCGGCTCTGCTGCTGCGCGAACGAAGTCAGGTCGCCATAACTGGTGACCCCGAGGACTTCCATGCCCTCTTTTTCAATGGCATCGGCCAAGGCACGGATGCCCAGCCCGCTGGCATTTTCGGAGCGGAAGTCTTCATCGATGATGACGATGGGAAAACGGAATTTCATTGCTTGCTCCCTGTGGAGATAACGAATTGGCGCGGATTGTCGCAGATTTTCGGGGTGATGCAAGAAGGGATTTTGCCGCTGGCCGCTAATCCTGCGGCGGATAGGGATTGGTCAGGCCGGCAACCAGCTCGGCCAGCACGATGCGGAATTGCTGCTCGTCGCAACCCATCAACACCGCGTCTTCCAATGCGTCCTGGCAGATCTGGCGGATCTCATCGAGGTTCTCGCCCAGCACCTTGTTCTTTTCCACGCAGGCGATGACTTCGCCTTTGGGAGAACGCCAGACTATGCCCTTATCGCGCGGCATGCGGATCGACCGGTTCGATCATGCCTTGCTGCCCCGCCATGCGGCGTATCCATTTGTCTGACTTGATGCTCATTGCAATTTGGGGAAGTGGGAAGTGGGAAGTGGGAAGTGGGAAACCGCTGGTTCGTGGCCACCATTCACCTTTCGCTCTTCACCTTAAATCCGCTCTCCTTAAAATTGTTTTAACTGGAATTATTTTAACGGGCGCGATTTTACCCAATTCCGCGATAGCGCGTGGGGTTTGCTACAATCGCGCCTTATTAAAGGAACCTTGCAATATGCCCCGTAAAATTCCCGTTGAACCCAGAAAAATATTGGTCACCTCCGCGCTGCCCTACGCCAACGGCAGCATCCACCTCGGCCATCTGGTCGAATACATCCAGACCGACATCTGGGTGCGTTTCCAGAAGATGCGGGGCAATACCTGCCACTATGTGTGCGCCGACGACACCCACGGCACGCCGATCATGCTGCGCGCCGAGAAGGAAGGCATCACGCCGGAGCAGTTGATCGACCGCGTGTGGCATGAGCACAAGGCGGACTTCGACGGCTTCCATGTCGAGTTCGACCACTACGGCTCGACCAACTCGAACGAGACCCGCGAATTCGCCGAGCAGATTTACCTCAAGCTCAAAGCCGCCGGCCTGATCGAAAAGCGTTCCGTCGAGCAGTTCTACGATCCGGTCAAGAACATGTTCCTGCCGGATCGCTTCATCAAGGGTGAATGCCCCAAGTGCCACGCCAAGGATCAATACGGCGACAACTGCGAGGCGTGCGGCGCCACCTATGCGCCCATCGAGCTGATCAACCCGTATTCCGCCGTGTCCGGCGCGCAGCCGGAACGGCGCAACTCCGATCATTACTTTTTCAAACTTTCCGACCCGCGCTGCCAGGAATTCCTGCGCAAATGGACACGCAGCGAAACGCTGCAACCGGAAGCCGCCAACAAGATGCAGGAATGGCTGGGTGCCGAGGAAGAAAACAAGCTGTCCGACTGGGACATCTCGCGCGACGCGCCCTACTTCGGCTTCAAAATTCCCGGCACGGAAGATAAATATTTCTACGTGTGGCTGGACGCGCCGGTCGGCTACATGGGCAGTTTCAAACAACTGTGTGACAAAACCGGAATAAATTTCGATGAGTATTGGTTACCGCAGTCGCAGCCAGAATCGGGGATAGATGCTAGGAGGCAAGGAGGCGGCGACGCAGACATACCTTCAGGTAGGCTAGGAGCCGCCGACAACGCAGATGCCCCGAGTGTGGTTGCGACCGAGCTGTACCACTTCATCGGCAAAGATATCCTGTATTTCCACGCGCTGTTCTGGCCCGCGATGCTGCAACACGCCGGTTTGCGCACCCCGACCAAACTGTTCGCGCACGGTTTCCTCACCGTGAACGGCGAGAAAATGAGCAAGTCGCGCGGCACTTTCATCACCGCCGACAGCTACCTCAAGCAGGGACTCAACCCCGAATACCTGCGCTACTACTACGCCGCCAAGCTGAACGGCACGATGGAGGATCTCGACCTGAGCCTGGAAGATTTTGTCGCGAAGGTGAACAGTGACTTGATTGGGAAGTACATCAACTTGGCTTCACGGGCGGCGGGCTTCATCAGTAAACGTTTTGATGGAAAGCTTGCGACATTCCTCTCCGCCGAAAAGAAACGCTTCCTTGAAGGCCTTTTCATTAAGACCGTTAATATTTCTGGAGACCCTGAAGGCTTTATACAAGGTAAGTTCACCGAAGAAGATGTCCCCAATGGTGGCCGCACCACTGACATTGCCAAACTCTATGAGCAACGCAAATATGGCGAAGCTCTCAAAGAAATCATGTATCTGACAGATACTGCAAATCAGTTCGTTGACCGCAACAAACCTTGGGAACTAGCCAAACAGGATGGGCGAGATGTCGAATTACACGAAGTTTGCACTATCATTCTTAATGCGTTCAGAAGCCTCACGGTTTACCTTAAACCAGTACTGCCAAAGCTGGCGGAGGATGTAGAAGCTTTCCTCAACATACCTCCGCTGAAATGGAGTGATGCTCAAACATTATTGCCCGATGCTCACGCTATCAACGAATACAAACACCTGATGACCCGTGTTGACCAAAAACAAATTGACGCCATGATAGAAGCCAATAAAGAAACCCTTGTGCCGCCACCATCGCCTGCCCGTCATGCCGAGGCACAGCAACATACACCCTCTCCCCATCCCTCTCCCTTGCAGGGCGAGGGGGCAAACGTCGGCACTATCGCACCAATTATTTCAATCGACGAATTCAGCAAGGTCGACCTGCGCGTGGCGCGCATCGTCAACGCCGAGCATGTCGAAGGCGCGGAGAAGCTGCTGAAGCTGACGCTGGACATCGGCGAGGAAAAACCGCGCACGGTGTTTGCCGGCATCAAGTCGGTCTACGATCCGGAAAAGTTGAAGGGGCGCATGACGGTGATGGTCGCCAATCTCGCGCCGCGCAAGATGAAGTTCGGCCTGTCGGAAGGCATGGTGCTGGCGGCTTCCGGCGAGACACCCGGCTTGTTCATCCTCAGCCCGGATGAGGGTGCGCAACCGGGAATGCGGATCAAATAATCCTAGAAAACTCAGTTCAAACCACGGCTTGATTGGAACGCGGGCTTCCAGCCCGCAAACGGACAGGATGTCCGCGCTCCCAGCATCCATTCTTGGACTCACCCAAACTGAGGTTTTTAGTCTCTTACCGGTTAAGTCTTTACATTTTTTGACAAGATTTTCTCACACGGTGCCCCGGAGTTTTCCGGGTGAAACCAGGCCAGCTTTTCCCTGAGTGAGACGACCCCGCCGACGATGATCAGGGTCGGCGCTTGCGGTTTTTCGACCTGCGCGATGCCGGGCAGCGTTGCCAAGGTTCCGGTGATGACGCGCTGGTTTTGCGTGGTTCCCTGTTGCACGATCGCCACAGGAGTGCTGTCCGGCAGGCCGTGTTCGATGAGCTTGGCGCAGAGCGTTTCGAGGCCGTGCAACCCCATGTAGACCACGATGGTTTGCTTGGGGCGCGCCAGCGCGCCCCAGTCGAGATTCATGCTGCCGTCTTTCAGGTGGCCGGTCACGAAGATGCAGGATTGCGCGTGGTCGCGGTGCGTCAGCGGGATGCCCGCGTAGGTGGAAACGCCGGAGGCCGCCGTGATGCCGGGCACGACTTGGAACGGGATGCCGTGCTCGGCGAGGGTTTCGATTTCTTCGCCGCCGCGCCCGAAAATGAACGGGTCGCCGCCCTTGAGGCGCAACACGCGCTTGCCTTCCCTGGCCAGCCGCACCAGCAGCTCATTGATTTCCTCCTGAGGCATGGTGTGGTCGGCGCGTTTCTTGCCGACAAAAATCCGTGTCGCGTCGCGCCGCGTCATTTCGACGATCGGTTTGGATACCAGGTTGTCGTACACCACGACGTCGGCCTTCTGCATCAGACGCAACGCGCGGAGAGTCAGCAAATCCGGGTCGCCGGGGCCAGCACCGACCAGATACACCTCGCCGTGCTGTTCATCGTTTTTATTTTCCAGCAGACTGAGCAGCATGGCTTCCGCGCCAGCCTCGTCGCCCGCCAGCACCTTTTCGGCGATTGCCCCGTCCAGCGCATTTTCCCAGAAGATGCGCCGCCTGGCCGGGTCGATGCGCGCCTTGACGGTATCGCGGAAGCGCGCGGCAAACTCGGCCAGTCGGCCATAGCCTTGCGGAATCAGCGCTTCCAGTTCGCTGCGCAACATCCGGGCGAGCACCGGCGATGCGCCACCGCTGGAAAACGCCACCATCAGCGGCGAGCGATCCAGAATAGCCGGCATGATGAAGGTGCATAGATCGGGATTGTCGACCACGTTCACCGGGATATTCCGCGCACGCGCCTGTTGCGAAACCTCCTGGTTGACCGCGCCATCATCGGTTGCGGCGATGACCAGCACCGCTCCGTCCAGATGGCTTGGCTGGAAGCGTTCCGCAATACATTCGACGCCGGGCAGGCCGGCAAAAGCAGCGGAGAATTCAGGGGCGACCGCCTTTACCGCCGCACCCGCCGCCAGCAGCACCGATGCCTTGCGATGGGCGACTTCACCGCCGCCGACTACGAGGCACAACTTGCTCCTGACATCCATAAAAACCGGCAAGAGATCCATGCTAGGCATTCATCGTTTAAATAAGGATTGCGCGGTGGCGTTACAGCTTGGCATACATTCCAGCGATGCCGGTCGAATATATGTTTGCGTCGTTGCCGAGGGAATTTCATGGATAGCCCATGCGGCATGAATAGCAGAAGCCTGCCCTGTCGCAGGCTGCACCGGTTGGCCTGTTTGCCGCCAGCCGGTTTTATAAAATCGTTCAGATACAAGCAAGCATTGGCGGAGAGGGAGGGATTCGAACCCTCGGTACGGGGTTACCGTACGCCTGATTTCGAGTCAGGTACATTCGACCACTCTGCCACCTCTCCGGAGTGCATCAACCAATAGCGGCGCGCATTTTACCAGCAACCTCCAATTTCGTGCAGAATGTTCACATGCGAAATCCCAAACGAGGTTTGCAAACGGTATTGGTCAGCCTAAGTCTGCTGCTGGCTGCCTGCGGCCAGCAGCTTCCTCCCTGGCGTGACGGCAAGCTGCTGGTGATCGTGCCCGATGTTTCGCAGGGCGCAGAGGCGGAGTTCGAGCGCGAACTAGCGCTGCTTTTTGGCGAACATCTGCATACCGCGGTCGAGCTGATCCCCAGCCCTTCGGAGAAGGTCGGCCAGGCGCTGCGCAAACACCGCGCGCATCTTGCCGCCGCCTCGTTGCGCAGCGGCATAAACAACTCATCATTGCGCTTCGGGCCGAGTTATCAGACGGTGCGCGAGCAGATCATATGCAACCGCGACGCCTTCTTCCCCGGAAAACTTGCCGAACTGGCAGAGAAAAAACTGGCGGCATTAGCCGAATCGGCACAGGAGGAGGCATTGCGCGAGGCGCGCGAAAAATCGCCCTGGCTGCAATGGCAGTCCCGCCGCGAACTCACCGTAAAAGACCTGCTGCAGGAAGTGGCCGAAGGCACGCTGGACTGCGCGGTAGCCAATGAGCTGCAGCTTGCCGATGCGCGCAACTATTACTCGAATCTGGCTGCGGCCTTCGATATAGGCTCCCCTTCCAAACTGGCCTGGGCCTTCTCCATGGACGCTGACCCGGGATTACCGAAAGAGGCGCAGGTTTTTTTCGCCCGCATCCGGCAGGACGGCACGCTGAACCGCCTGCTGGATCGCTACTATGGGCATAGCGGCCGGCTGCAGCCGCTGGATGCCGCCTCTTTCATCGCCAAGATCAACACGGTGCTGCCGAATTACCGCGCCCTGTTTCAAGAAGCCGCCGGCGTGACCGGTATTGACTGGCAGTTGCTGGCGGCGCTGGCCTATCAGGAATCGCAATGGAATCCGCTCGCGACCTCTTTCACCAACGTGCGCGGCATGATGATGCTGACCGAGGACACCGCCGACCGGATGAAAGTCAGTAACCGGCTGGACGCGCGCGAAAGCATTCTCGCCGGCGCGAGGTATCTGGCCTTGCTCAGGGAGCAGATGCCAGACCGCATCCCGGAACCGGACCGCACCTGGATGGCGCTGGCCGCCTACAATCAGGGCTATGGCCATCTCGAGGATGCGCGCATTCTGACCAGCCGCGCCGGACTAAACCCGGACAGTTGGGCGGACGTAAAAAAATGGATGCCGTTGCTGACCCAGCCAGATTATTACGGGACGCTGAAGCACGGCTATGCGCGCGGCGGCGAGGCGGTGATTCTGGTGGAAAGCATTCGCGGCTATTACGGCATGCTCAAGCGGCTGGAGCCGGGCCAACTGGCTGGCGCGTCTGAAGAAGCCTCATATCACTTGTTCGGGCCGATGCAATATCTGCTGGATTAAGAGTTTGGCCGTTCTTCCAGCAATCGCTCGATACGCTCCAGCCTTGCGGATATTTCCCTGAGCTGGCGGTCGGTTTCCTGCTCCTCCTGCTCCATTTTCTCGACATCGCCGCCGATGAAGAATGCCGCCAGATTGGCGGTCAACATTGAAAGCAGCACCACGCCGAACAGGATCAGTTGCGTAGCCGCAGCCCTTCGACATACTCAGGACAGGCTTCGCGGAATCCAGGGGCATTGCTGCAGCCCCCGGATTACACTGCGTTTCATCCGGGCTTGTTCGACTCCGGCTCGTCCGGTTTAGGTTAACGCGAGAGTCTTTCCATGCCGCCCATGTAAGGGCGCAATACTTCGGGAATCACCACGCTGCCGTCGGCCTGCTGGTAATTTTCAAGGACAGCCACCAATGTGCGCCCGACCGCCAGGCCGGAGCCGTTCAGCGTGTGCAGCAGTTCCGGCTTGCCCTGCGCGTTGCGGAAACGCGCCTGCATCCGGCGCGCCTGGAACGCCTCGAAGTTGCTGCATGAGGAAATCTCGCGGTAAGTGTTCTGCGCGGGCAGCCACACCTCGATGTCGTAGGTCAGCGCGGCGGAAAAACCCATGTCGCCCGTGCACAGCTTCATCACGCGATACGGCAGGCCGAGTTTCTGCAAAATCGTTTCGGCGTGACCGAGCAATTCTTCCAGCCCCTCATAGGATTTTTCCGGGTGCACGATCTGCACCAGCTCCACCTTGTCGAACTGGTGCTGGCGGATCATGCCGCGCGTGTCGCGCCCGTAGGAGCCCGCTTCGGAGCGGAAGCATGGCGTATGCGCGACATATTTCAGCGGCAGTTGTTCCAGCGGCACGATCTCGTCGCGCACCATGTTGGTCACGGGGACTTCGGCGGTCGGAATCAGGTAAAAATTCTGCTCGCCCTCTTCCCCCATCACGCGCGGCACGCGAAACAAGTCTTCCTCGAATTTCGGCAACTGCCCGGTGCCGCGCATCGAATCGGCGTTGACGATGTACGGCACATACACTTCCGTGTAGCCATGCAGGTCGGTATGCGTGTCGAGCATGAACTGCCCCAGCGCGCGATGCAGCCGCGCCAGCCCGCCCTTCAGCAACGAGAAGCGCGCGCCGCTGATCTTCGCGGCGGTATCAAAATCCAGCCCCAGCCCTTCACCGATGCTGACGTGATCCTGCACCTCGAAATCGAATTGCGGGACGTTGCCAACCTTGCGCACCTCCACGTTATCGGCTTCCGACTTGCCCACCGGCACGCTCTCGTGTGGCATATTGGGAATAACGGAAAGGAACGCATTCAGCTCGTGCTGCACTTCGCCCAGACGCGTTTCGAGCTGCTTGAGCTCATCGCCCAGATTGGCCACTTCCGCCATGATTACCGAAACATCTTCACCTTTCGCCTTGGCCTGCCCGATCAGCCTGGACGAGCTGTTGCGCCTGGCCTGCAACTCCTGCGTTCGTGTCTGGATGCTTTTACGCTGCGCTTCCAGTCGTTCAAACTTCGCGGTGTCCAGCACAAAGCCGCGTGTGGCAAGACGCGCCGCAATACCTGACAGATCAGTGCGTAATGATTGTATATCCAGCATATTTTTCCTTAGCCAGCCTTGTGTTTAAAAACCAGGGTCGGCCCCACCCAGTTCACCAAATCGTAACCTTTATCGCTCAGATATTGATACAACGGGCTTGCCATCACCCTGTCTATTGTCGCCAAATGTAACTCGACCAGTATCAACCCCGGACTGTATCTTTCAAATGACAAAGATTGCAAAATCGCCAAGTCATGTCCTTCCGCATCCACAGACAACAGGTCGATTTTTCGGCCGGCAAATCGGGTACGGTCCAGCACATAATCCAGTGTTGCCACTGGCACCTTGTGTATCGTATATTGGCGTCCGAGTTTAACTTGGGATTCAGCGAATTCTTTATCCAATGTCGAAAGCAATGAGTAACGGCCAAACGAATAACAATCTCGCAATTCACCGCCACCTTCCCGGTCAATGGCATAAACCAGGTTTACGTCTTTAGGGCGCACCATCTGAAAAGCCTCGATCTTAATCGGATCAAGATCGATATTTACCCCGCGCCAGCCCATACGGTACCAACGGTAGGTATTGTTATATTTTTTTGGATGGAAACAACCAACGTCTACAAAAAATCCCTGCTTAATCGGTGCCAAATGGATGTAAGTTGGCACGTCCTCACCATATTGCGAGTAATGCCGAAACGAGGTGCGGCTAAGCCAAATCTTGCGGAACAAAAAAAGTTTTCGTGACAACCAATTATTGGTGACCATATTCATTACTTGCTCTCTTTTCTCAGTGCTTCATCCTTTGCCGCCGCATCCAGGTCACGAAGCCGCGCCAGCTTTTCGGCGATCTTCGCTTCCAGCCCGCGATCGGTCGGCTGATAGAAACTCACCGGCGGCATGTCATCGGGGAAATACTTCTCACCCGCCGCATAGCCGCCCGTCTCGTCGTGCGCATAGCGGTAGTCCTTGCCGTAATCGAGCTGTTTCATCAGCTTGGTCGGCGCGTTGCGCAAATGCAGCGGCACTTCGCGCGAGCCGTCTTTCGCCACCCAGGCGCGCGCGGCATTATACGCGACGTAACCGGCGTTCGATTTCGGCGCACAGGCCATATACATCACCGCCTGCGCCAGAGCCAACTCGCCTTCCGGCGAGCCGAGCCGTTCATAAGTTTGTGCGGCGTCCTGCGTCAACTGGATCGCGCGCGGGTCGGCCAGGCCGATGTCTTCCCACGCCATGCGCACGATGCGCCGCGCCAGATAGCGCGGGTCGGCGCCGCCATCCAGCATGCGCACCAGCCAGTACAGCGCGGCATCCGGGTGGGAGCCGCGCACCGATTTGTGCAATGCGGAAATCTGGTCGTAGAACGCCTCGCCGCCCTTGTCGAAGCGGCGCAGGTTCTGCGCCAGCGTGTTGTCGAGAAACGTGCTGTCGATGTGGCTCACGCCGGCAGTCTGTGCAGCGGTCTGCAACTGTTCCAGTGCGTTGAGCAGACGGCGCGCGTCGCCGTCGGCGTAGCCGATGAGGCGTTCCTTTGCCTCATCGGAGAAATTCAAAACATCCGTTCGCCCTGAGCCTGTCGAAGGGTGAATGGAAGGTACCTCTCCGACACCCGATTGGGCTTCGACAAGCTCAGCCCGAACGGAGGTTAAATTTTGTCTGGCGCGTTCGAACAAAACGCCCAGCTCTTCGACAGACAGCGCGTGCAGCACATAAACCTGGGCACGCGACAGCAGCGCATTGTTCACCTCGAATGACGGGTTCTCGGTGGTCGCACCGATGAAGGTCACCAAGCCCTGTTCGACGAACGGCAGAAAGGCATCCTGCTGCGACTTGTTGAAGCGGTGCACTTCGTCGACGAACAGGATGGTGTGGCGGCCGCGCTGCTGCAGCACCTGCTGCGCCTGCGCGATCGCGTCGCGGATGTCCTTCACGCCGGACAGCACCGCGGACAGCGGCACAAATTCGGCATCGAAGGCCTGCGCCATCAGCCGCGCCAGCGTGGTCTTGCCCACCCCCGGCGGCCCCCACAGGATCATCGAGTGCAGCTTGCCGGACTGGAACGCCAGACGCAGCGGCCTGCCCTCGCCCAGCAGATGCGATTGGCCGATGACTTCGTCGATATGTCTGGGGCGCAGACGCTCGGCGAGCGGTGCGGCAGGTTGGGTAGGCGCGAATAGGTCGGTCATCCTTATGATTTCCCAACCACGCCGGTCAGCCGTTTGACCGCGCCATTACCCAACAATGACTGCATCTGGCTGATGGCGATACTGTTCAACTGTGCCAGACGTGTGGGCTGTTCAAACCCTTGATGAATCAACACTGCGTTGATGCTTTCCAGGTTCGACAACACCACCAATTGCTCCAGCGTGGCAAAGTCGCGCATGTTGCCAACCACCTCTGGATTCGCTTGTCGCCACTGCGCAGCGGTGAAACCAAACAAAGAAACGTTGAGCAAGTCCGCCTCGCTGGCGTAGATGATGCCCGTCTGCACCTTGGTCAAACGCGGCGGGATCAGCCGCTCCTTGATGGCATCAGTATGGATTTTGTAGTTGACCTTGGCGAGTGTGCGCTGAAAGCTCCACTCCAGCGATTTTGTACTAGCTTCTTCGTCCTTGAGACGCTGGAATTCTTTGATGAGGTATATCTTGAATTCAGCGCTAATCCACATCCCAAACTCAAACGCAATATCTTTGTGAGCATAAGTTCCGCCATATCTACCCGCAGATGCCTGCAACCCGATCGCGTTGGTTTTCTCTACCCACTCCTTTACACTGATTTTGTAGCTGTTCAAACCCGCCTGACTTTTAATTGTGGCGAATTCGCCATAATTAAAATCGGGGTTATAAACAGACTCCCAGATTCCCAGAAACTCAACGGTGTTTCTGTTCCTCAGCCAATCCGAGATAAAGAAATCGCCATCTTTGGCCTTCAACATATCCGTTAGGGATATGTAATCCTGCCCAAAACGGGTCGCGATAGCGACCTCTGCTCCTTTGACGTTGATGGTGCGATTTTTCATTCGCCCCCTCCCTCCATCACGACCGACACTTGCGCCTGAGCGCCTTCGACGAGGGCGATTTCTTCGGGGGTTAAGCCATATAGCGCATAGACCAACTGGTCTATTTCGTTTTCTAAGGCGGATGTATCTGCGCTTGGATTTTGTTTTTTGAGTGCGAGAATTTTATCAACTAAAACTACCACGTTATCAATGCAGCGCTCATCAATGACAATCGGAAGCTCATTTACATAGTCAATTTTTACTTGAGCAAAAACTCTTCCCTGCTCTGGATTGATTTTCTGATACTGCCTATTAAGCAGCTTTGAATTTAGAAGAGCTAACAAGTATTTCAGGTTGATTTTGTTTGAGTGAATTAGAAACAAAGAATCAATTGTGTAATATTGCTCATCATCGTAAGCAAGAATTAGCTTGTCAGAAGTTTGCCTCATCAACAACTTCTCTTTGGAAATAAAAATCGTCTCGTCTCGCGCTCTTAGCAACTCTCCCTTGTCATAATTAACAAAAAGATTGTTGTATTGAAGCGAGTACCTATTGATATTTTTCCCTTGCAATACCTTCTTGGAATTTTTGAAAATCGGCGTATCAGATAAATGTTTACTATTGCCACCAGTACATATCCCAATTTTTATATCAGCGACGTCTTTCAACAATGATGCGGTTCCTGTCTCTATGAGAGACTGTACTTTTACAAACAACTCATCAACGTGCAGATTGAATGAAAATTTTGGTGTTTTGTAGTAATAGTTTTGAGGGATTTCGCATTTTCTTTGCTCAATTATTGAACGGTTATCGCCAACCAAGATGCTATTATTCGAAGTGACACAATTTGAAAAAGAAAAAATAATTGCAGGAACTACCGCCTCATCAAATACACCATCACCCAACTCAATAATCTCGTGCAGAGTGTAACTATCTAACAAAAACTTCCTCAGATTCATGTAGTAGTCGATATTGCATATAGAGTCAGGGATTATCAACGTGCAGCCTGCATTGGCAGCCAAAAGTTGAGTGGCTTTTTCAGTAAAGATTGCAAATGTATTTATCCGTCCAAAAGTCGTCTTGTAAGTGTTTTGCAGGAATTTGAATTCCAAATCCGAATATGAGCTAAGCACTACATACGGCGGATTTCCTATCACCACGTCGAAACCCACAAACGCGCCTTCATCATTCAACACCTCAGGAAACTCAAAGCGCCACTCAAAGGCATTCTCATAAATCTTGTTGTTCTTGATCTCTTCGATCTCGGCATTCAGCCTGTCAAACTGGAACTTCAGTTTTTCCAGTTTTTGTTTTCGTTCTTTTTTCTCTTTGGCGGATTCTTCAAGCAGCGTTTGCGGAAGCTCCAGGGCTTTGAGTTCAACACCTAAATGCACCAGTTTTTTAGCTTTAGGGTCGTGATAAAGAATTTCGCTACGAAAATCGTTTTTGATTTCCGCAATCACACGTTCCATTTCGCGCTTCTGTTCTTTGCTGGTGGCATTGCGGTAAGTGTCCACCGCATTACGGTAGTCAGACAAAGACAGCTTGCTCTTCTTCAGCGCATCTTTTAAATCAGCATCCAATGCAAAGCGGCTGATGAGTGAGTTGCCGACCTTGATGTTGATGTCGATGTTGGGCAGGGTTTCGAGCTGACCATCTGCGTTGTAATAGGCGTTCTTCAGCAACTCGATCCACAGGCGCAGGCGGCATATCTTGACGGAGTTGGGGTTGATATCCACGCCGAACAGGCAATGTTCGATAAGGGTCTGCTTTTCATGGAATAGCGCTTTCTGGATGCGCGCACTTTCCGGGTTGGTCTGGTTGTAACTGAATTCATCGCCCTCTTCGTCGGAAACGACCAGTTCATCATTGATGATTTCGATGGAATAATTCTTGAGCCGCTTGCCCTCGGTATCCTGCAGGATGCCAAGCTCACTTTTGATGGCGATCAGCTCATTGAGCGCGGATACCAAAAAGTGGCCAGAGCCGACGGCGGGATCGCATATCTTCAGGCTGTTAATAAGGGTGTTGGCTTCAGCCCGGTCTTCTGCTTTGGCTTCAATTTTGTTGTAAAGGTCGTTGAGGTTGTTGCAATTCCAGCCCTTCACTTCGTTAAACTTTTGCACCACTGCGCGCCGCAAGGTTTCGCGGCACATATACATGGTGATGAAGCCGGGGGTGAAAAACGAGCCGTCCTTGTAGCCGTTGATCTTTTCAAAAATCAGCCCCAGCACGGAGGCGTTAATCAGCGCCTTGTTGTCGTCTTTCAGCTCGCCCTTGCCTTCGCTGGCGAAGTCGTAAGCGTCCAGAAAGGCGAACAGATATTCCAACGTATTCAATTCGCCCGTTCTGCGCTTTCCCTTAGCATCTTTGAGTACGGTTGCGGAATATAGAGGCAAGACAATTTCGCCGGCCAGGTTGCCGATATTTAGCGTTTTCCGCTCTATCTCGGTCGGCTCAAACAATGAGCTGTTCAAATAGGGGACTTGGGCAAATGCCCGTTTGATCTCTTCTTCGCGTTCGTCCGGCTTCCGCGCTAGTACCGCAAAAAACAAACTATCCAAATCATCAAAACTTCTGATTCTTTGAAAATTGAGGAAGGCATAAGACACATCACCTTTGTGGTAGGCGATAAGCTGAGCTTCGAGTAGCTTGAGAAACAGAACGCGGTTAACCCACGTGATGACCAGCTCCAACCCTACGTTGAACAACTGCTCCTTCGTTGTGTCGCCGTACAAACTCGGCTTGTCGAAGTTGCGCAGCTTATCCAACGCATCCATTTTGGTGATTGCGTTTTCCAACAACGAGGCGCGATTACGCTCACCTTCTTGCTTGCGCTGGATGAGCTTCTTGCTACCGTCTTTCACTTCGATCAAGCCGATGATGTGCAGCAACTCCGAATAAAAATCCTTGTTCAGGCTGTTGCTGTCGTTGGCGAACGGCAGTTTGAGCAAGTGTTCGGGCGAGAACAGCTTGAGCAAGGCAATGAGTTTTTTGTCGCTATGCTTTTCGCGCAAGTCGAAGTGGGAAAATTCGACATCGCCCATTTTTTCAATGGCGGGCTTGGCGATTTCCTTGTAAAAAAAGTCCGTCTTGTTGCCAGACAAATGCCCCGCCGAAAACTCCTTGAATTGCTTGACCAGCGCTTTGTTGTTGGCAAAGGCTTTTTCAAACACATGGGCGTCGAAAACAAACCATTCGTAGCCGTTGGTAATAACGAGATGCTTTACGGCTAGGTTATTAGCGGCGATGCGTTCGCGCAGGTAATAAAGCACCAGCTCCTGCATCGCCTTGACGTTGAAATTATCCTGCGACGGCATTTCCGTCTGGCTGGATGGGCGTTTGGTTTCGATGATGACGCCAACTGAATCCGTGGGCAATTTGCCGTTGTGGATGGCCAGATCAATCCGGTCATTGGTGTTGATGAAGCTGGTGGGGAAAGCGAATTTCAGGAAGTCGGAAATGTGGTTCTTGTGATGCTCTTCGCTTTCGTTCGGGCTGCTGTTTACCTGTTCAACAAGCCCAGACAGCTTTGCCTTGAATTGCTCGAATTGTTCCCTGCCCGGTTTAACTTTCAGCCATGCGGGAGAAAGTGATTTGCTTGGTGTTTTAGGTATGCAAACCATAGACTAGTCGCTCAACACATCCGCGCCCTTGGGCGGCGTGAACCGGAACTGCTGCGCGGAAAGTTTCGGGTTGCGCTGCATGTTGGAAAACCGCAGCACGGTCTTGTGCCCGAACGCATCGTTCAATTCCATGATGACCAGTTCGGCCTGCGCATTGAATGCCATCAGGATGCTTTCGAAACTGCTGTCCATGGTTTTGGGTGTCGCTTGCAGCCAGTCCAGGCCGTCCTGGCTACCGCTTTCCTTGAGGATGAAATCGCGCTCGATCTCGTTGCTGCCGGAGAGCAGCGCGGCGGGGCTGCTGCCCAGCGCCGCGTCGAGTTTCTTCACCGTCACCTGGTTCAGGTCCACGTCATACAGCCAGAACTTTTCGCCGTCGCCGACGATGATCTGTTCGTAGGGCTTCTGATAGGTCCAGCGGAATTTGCCGGGGCGCTGGAACTGCATGATGCCGGAGGCGCTCTGGATGCGCTTGCCGTTCTGATCGAGCACCACCTGTGTGAAATCCGCCTGCGCGGAATGCGTCGCGGCGACGAATTCCTTCAGCTTGCCGATGCCCCCGGCATGCGCTGAAAGCGGCATAAGAAACAACATTAAAGCGGCAAATATATATCTCATTATTTTCCTAAGCCAGACGGGGCTGAACCAAAAGGTAGGGGCACGGCGCGCCGTGCCCCTACTCTGACCTCGCCGGCGCAATCACTTCGCGGTTGCCGTTGCTCTGCATCGCCGACACGATGCCTGCCGCTTCCATCTGCTCGACCAGCCGCGCGGCGCGGTTGTAGCCGATGCGCAGATGGCGCTGCACCAGCGAGATCGAGGCGCGGCGGTTCCTGACGACGATCTCCACCGCCTGGTCATACAGCGGATCGGCCTCCGCATCCAGGCTCGGCCCGCCTTCCCCGTCTTCATCCGCCTCTTCCAGCGAATTCAGCACGCCGTCGATATATTGCGGCATGCCCTGCGCCTTCAGGTATTCGGCGACGCGGTGCACTTCCTGGTCGGACACAAATGCGCCGTGCACGCGCTGCGGATAGCCGGTGCCGGGCGGCAGATAAAGCATATCGCCCTGCCCCAGCAAGGCTTCCGCGCCCATCTGGTCGAGGATGGTGCGCGAATCGATCTTGCTCGATACCTGGAACGCCACCCGCGTCGGCACGTTGGCCTTGATCAGGCCGGTGATCACGTCTACCGAGGGTCGCTGCGTCGCCAGCACCAGATGGATGCCGGAGGCGCGCGCCTTCTGCGCGAGGCGCGCAATCAACTCCTCGATCTTCTTGCCCACCACCATCATCAGGTCGGCGAGCTCGTCGATGAACACCACGATCAGCGGCAACTCTTCGAGCGCCTCCGGGTTTTCCGGCGTGAGCGTGAACGGGTTGGTCAGCGGCTCCCCGGCCTTGATCGCCTCGCGCAGCTTCTGGTTGTAGCCGGCGATGTTGCGCACGCCCAACGTGGACATCAGCCGGTAGCGCCGATCCATTTCCTGCACGCACCAGTTGAGTCCCGAGGCGGCCTGGCGCATGTCGGTGACCACCGGGCAGAGCAGGTGCGGAATGCCCTCATAAACGGAAAGCTCCAGCATCTTCGGATCGACCAGCAGCAGGCGCACCTGCTGCGGCGTGCTCTTGTACAGCAGGCTCAATATCATCGCGTTGATCGCCACCGATTTGCCGGAGCCGGTGGTGCCCGCGACCAGCACATGCGGCATCTTCGCCAAATCGGCGACCACCGGCTTGCCGGCAATATCCTTGCCCATCGCGATGGTCAGCGCGGAACCCATGTTGGCATACACCTGCGAACCGAGAATTTCCGACAGATGCACCATCTGGCGTTTCGGATTGGGCAACTCCAGCGCCATGTAGGCCTTGCCCGGGATGGTCTCGACCAGCCGGATGCTCACCACCGACAGCGCGCGCGCCAGATCCTTCACCAGATTGGTGATCTGGCTGCCCTTGACGCCGACGGCGGGTTCGATTTCGTAGCGCGTGATCACCGGCCCCGGATAGGCGGCAACCACTTTCACCTCCACGCCGAAATCTCTCAGCTTGCGCTCGATCAGGCGCGAGGTGAATTCCAGCGTGTCGGCGGACACCGCCTCGACCTGCTGCGTTGACGGATCCAGCAAATGCAACGGCGGCAGCGGCGAATCCGGCATTTCAGCAAACAGCGGGACTTGTTTTTCTTCGGCCACCCGCGCCGACCTGGCCACCTCCATCAGCGGCATTTCGATATGAATAGGCTGATGCTCCTCGACGCGTTTTTTTTCTTCCTCGACAACGGCGACACGCTCGGTCATCGCCTGCGCGCCGATGCGCCGATCCTGCCAGGTCTGCCAGGCCAGGCGCGCGCGCTGCCAGGCGTTATCCAGCAGCGCGCCCAGCCAGTCGACGAAACGCAGCCAGGACAATCCGCTGAATATGCTGAAGCCGGTGGCGATCAGCGCCAGCAGCAGCAGCGTCGCGCCGGTAAAGCCGAGCAGGCGCGTCAGCGTATCGCCGATCAGCACGCCGAGCATTCCGCCGGGAACCAGCGGCAGCGCGGCTTTCAGCGTGTACAGACGAACCGCTTCGAGCGCGCTGCTGGCCAGCAACAGCACCGCAAATCCCGCGACCGAAACCCACCATGTCCGCCTGTCAAAGATGCTGTCGGAGCGCAACTCGTGATAGCCCGCCCATACGCGTTGCAGCATGAACAGCACCCACCACCACGCGGAAAAACCGAACAGGTAAAACAGCAGATCGGAGAGGTACGCGCCCAGCGCCCCGCCGGGATTGCCGGTCAGCGCGCCGCTGGCGCTATGCGACCACGCCGGATCGGCGCGATCATAGCCATACAACGCCACGGTGAAATACAGCGCGCAGGCAATCAGCAACAGCCAGCGCGATTCGCGCAGCAGGCTGAACAATTTGCCGCCGGGCAGGGCGCTATCCGCTTCAGCCATGAGGCGCACCGACCAGCCCGAGCTTCTCGGCCATGCGCACCGCCTCCATACGGTTGTTCACGCGCAATGTTTGATAGACTGCCGCCACGTGAATCTTGACGGTTCCTTCGGCGAGATGGATCGCCTCGGCGATCTCCTTGTTGGACAACCCTGCCGCCAGATGCGTCAACACCTCCATCTGGCGCTGGGTCAAGCCATACTCGTTGGTATGCAAACTGCGCCGGTCGGCAACATCCGGTTCTTTTCCGGCCATCTCGCCATACTGGCGCAACAATTGCGGCGGGATATACACTCCGCCGGAAAGCACCAGATTCAGCGCACTCAGCATCACGGCAGCGGTAGAACTCTTGCTGATAAAACCCATTGCGCCGTAATTCATCACCTTTTCCATGCAGCCGCGGCCTTCTTCGCCGGAGACCACCACCACCGGAATATGCGGATAACGCTGATGGAAAAACCGGATGGAGACGGGGCCTTCGCTGCCGGGCATGTTCAGGTCGAGCAATGCCAGATCGAGTTCGGGGTGTTGCATGGCGAGCTTCAGGCCGTCGGGGAAATTTCCCGCCTCCAATATCTCGACTTCTTCAGGCAACTGCTGAAGCACATAACGCATTCCGTCGCGAAACAATGCGTGATCATCCACCAGCAGAATTTTCATTTACGTCCTCCCTGTTCAGCATGTAGGGGCACGGCGCGCCG
>Ga0209317_1001082_pt1 | contig 26423 bp, 23 predicted proteins | sample RifGroB2_FD_183994 | JGI IMG/M metagenome (GOLD analysis project Ga0209317, IMG submission 183994) | Soil microbial communities from Rifle, Colorado, USA - Groundwater B2 (SPAdes) (version 2) | ecosystem: Environmental > Terrestrial > Soil > Unclassified | place: Rifle, Colorado | collected...
TCGTGCCGGCCGGGGAAATGCTCCCGTTGGCGTAGGCCGTGGCCGTTATGGAGTAGGACGCTGCTGTCGCGGTCTTGAAGCTGACCGCGATGGTGTGGTTGGCGGTGACGTTGCTGAAAGTATGACTGGTCAGGGGACCGACCGAGATGCCGTCAACCTTCACTGACGATACCGCATAGCCGGCGGCCGGGGTGATGACGTAGCTCTTGGAACTTCCCGAGGCGACGGCCGTGGTGCCGGCGGGGGAAATGCTGCCGTTCGAGTAGGCCGTGGCCGTGATCGAGTACGACGCCGTGGTCGTCGTGTTGAAGGTGGCTGCGATCGTGTGATTCGCCGTGACGTTGCTGAAGGTGTAGCTGGTGACTGGGCCGACGGATGTGCCGTCAACCTTCACGTCGGCGATGACATTACCTGCCGCGGCAGTTATGGCGAATGCCTGGGTCGCGCCGCTGCTGACCGTTACGCTCGTAATCGTCGTCGTTCCGCTGGTGGCCGTGTTGATTTTGGTGTTGCTGGTAGCCGTTATGGTACCGCCTGCTCCGGAGGTAGCCGAAATGGAGTAGGTTCCCGGCAGGGCGCCGAAGCTCTTGGTCGCCTCGTTCGAATAGGCGCTCTCCACCCCGGAGGTGTCGTAAGCCGTGACGGCGAAATAATACGTGCTGCCGTCAATCAGACCGCCGGCTGTATAGCTTGTTGAGTTGCCGACGTCTACCTTCTGCTGATAGCTGCGGGTGGCGGAGCCTATGTGCACTTTGTAGCCTGCCAGGCTGGTGGCGGAGGTGCCGTCGGTCTTGGTGGTAGGCGCGCTCCACGACAGGGTGGTTTGCGCTGCGTGGGCGGACAGAACGCCTGTATGAAGCGTTGCCGCTGTCATCAGTAATAGCAGCGCGAAGAACGCGATGCGCGAAAAAACTGCCGGTTTCTTTGCTTCAATGGCTTTTACCATAAATGTTGCTTCCTCCTTGGACTGTGTGCGGGGACGGGACGCGGGGGCCTCGGAGAACTCCGAGTCCGCCCCTCCTCCGCTCGCTTGCCGGTGCCGTTTATGGCTGGTTGTTTTCGGCGGATCTATCATCAAACCTCCTTTGTTCTCGCTTCGTTTTGTCCCCCGGTGGGACGCAAAAAAGCCGGGCGCCGATATCGTGTTGATATTTCGGCGACCCGGCTGTCTGCGTGAGACCCAATAGGCTTTCCGTCACTTCCTCGCGAAAGTTTTAGTATTATCGTGTATCGATTTGGTTTTTTTGTTTCGTTGGGGGAGACGGTAGCACGGTTCCCATCAAATGTTTGTGACGGTCGTCACACTAATGAATGATGTTGTCCCCGCACTTCGCTCGTCGGGACCGGTTGAAAACGAGGCATTTCTATTTGCCGCGAGGCAAGAAGTTGCATACTCGTCCTTTAAATACCCCCTCTTCTTGATTCTTTGGATCACATTGGTATAATTTAATTTTTTTGAATGGGTAGAGCGCGAAGTCGCCGGATTTCTGGCTGGAAAAGGATTAGCGGGGCGGCGCTAAACTGCGCTTCAGGAGGTGCGATTTGTGCGGTATCGCGGGAATAATGAATATAGCGGCTAATGAACCTCCTGGCCTCACTCAGATCTCTTCGATGATCTCGCCGTTGCGTTACCGCGGCCCTGACGAGTCCGGGGTATATCTGGACGAAAACGTGGCCTTGGGGCATCTGCGTCTGAGCATCATCGGGATAGACGGCGGCACGCAACCGATCTGCAACGAAAACGGGACACTGTGGATTATTTATAACGGGGAGGCGTTCAATTATATAGAGCTGAAGCAGGATCTCCTTAAAAAAGGGCACCGGTTTAGTACCAACACTGACACGGAAGTACTGCTGCACCTTTACGAGGAGTACGGCACCAAGAGCCTGGAGATGGTCAACGGCCAGTTTTCGCTGGCGATATGGGATTCTCTGAAAAAAGAGCTTTTCCTGGCAAGGGATCGCGTGGGGATTCGGCCGCTCTATTACGCCTGGGCGGGAGGACGGATTGTTTTCGCCTCCGAGATCAAGGCCATACTCGCGCTCGTCGGCACGCGCGGGTTGGACCTGGAAGCGCTCTCCCAGGTGTTCGTCTTCTGGAGCACCCTGCCGGGAAGGACCGTTTTCAAAGGTATCAAGGAACTCCCTCCCGGTCATTTCATGCTTGTCAATGATGCTCCTGTGGATCCCGGACCCTATTGGCGCGTACCTTGCCATTCACCCGAGGCGGGCAGCACCCTCGGCCTTTCCGATACGGCCGAGCAGTTGCGGGAACTGCTGAACGACGCGGTGCGACTGAGACTCCGGGCCGATGTCCCGGTCGGAGCGTATCTGAGCGGAGGGTTGGACTCCTCCATTATCGCCATGCTCATCTCCCGCAATTGTAAAAGCCATTTGAAGACGTTCTCGCTGGGCTTCCAAACCTGCGGCTTCGACGAAACGCCATTCCAGCGGGAATTGATCCGTAATCTAAAGACCGACAACCGTCAGGTGATGATAGACAACGCCGAGATTCGCCGGCTTCTGCCGGAAACGGTCTGGCACTGCGAAAAGCCTTTGTTGCGCACTTCACCGGTCCCGATGTTCATACTGTCGAACCTGGTGCGCTCGGAGGGGTACAAGGTGGTTCTCTCCGGTGAAGGCGCTGATGAAATCCTCGGAGGTTACAACATCTTCAAGGAGGCGAAAATACGTGAATACTGGGGAAGGCGGCCCGAGTCAACCCGCCGCCCGCTTCTGTTGGAGAGGCTCTATCCCTATGTTTTCAACAACCCCGGGAGGGGGCGCTCCTTCCTGCAAAATTTCTTTTCGGTAACCCGGGGGCAGCTTGATGATCCCTTCTTCTCCCATGCCGTGCGCTGGGGAGGCGGCATGAGGAATCTCGGCTTCCTGTCCGATGACTGTCTCGCCTCACTGGCCAACTACCGCCCAGTCGAGGAACTGGCCGGATGGCTGCCGGAAAATTTTGCCGCCCGGGATGTGCTCTCAAGGGCCCAGGTGCTGGAGATGGAGATTTTTCTGGCAGGTTTTCTGCTCTCCTCTCAAGGGGACAGGGTCGGTATGGCCCATTCCGTGGAGATGCGCCATCCGTTTCTTGATTACAGGATGATAGACTTCGCCTTTCGGCTCCCCGCCAAGTGGAAAATCAAGGGGCTGAATGAAAAATACCTGCTGAAACAGGCATTTAAAGGGATGATCCCCGACAGCATCTGCGACAGGTTGAAGCAGCCATACCGGGCTCCAGTCAGTGAACTGTTTTATCCGGATGCGCCTGCCGATTACGTTGATGATCTGCTATCGGAGCGGTGCTTGAGGGACAGCGGTTATTTTAACGCGAAAAAGATCAGCCGGCTTTACGCAAAGGTGCGCAATTCGGCTCCAGGCGTGGTGAGCGAATTCGAGAATATGGCACTAGTCGGAGCCCTCTCCACCCAGATACTGCATCGGCAATTCATCACGACCTCCTCGTTCCGGGCGGACACGTTAATCCGGCCGGACCGGGTTGTATACGGAGCCGATTTTACCGGGCCCAGGGCCCGGCTCCTCCCCGCATCTACGCCAACCGCCGATTAGGCATACCGAAAACGGAGCCGTCATGGAAAACTCACGATTGGAATCTGTTCACGGCTTTCTGGAAAACAGCGCGCATTCCCATCCGGACAAGGTTGCCTTTGTCCAAGATGGCCAAAGGGTAACCTACCGCCAGATCAACGCCAGGGCCAACCGCCTGGCTGCCTGCCTGCTCGACCGGGGAATCGCCCCGGGCGACAGGATAGTCATGCTGTTGAAAAACAGCATCGAATATGTCGTGAGTTATTACGGCATGCTGAAGACGGGAGCGGTTGCCGTCCCGTTGAACAGCGAAATCAGGGCGGATGCCCTCACCGGCGTTTTGCGGGAGTTGCAACCGCAGGCAGTCATCCTGGACGGCGATGCCGAACGGCTATTGCAGGGGGTGGATACCGATGCCTTGAAAATACCGCTGATGGTGATCAAGGAGCCATCAGGTTCCTGGCGGTCCCGGCGCTGCAGTGTGGTTGAATGGGAGGAGGTCGTGCATGACGGGGAGCTGTCCAACCTCAGCGTCGCCACCCCGGCGTCGAGCCTGGCCAGCATCGTTTACACCTCCGGTTCCACGGGAAAACCGAAAGGGGTGATGCTTTCCCACCGCAACATCATTGCCAACACCAACTCTATCGTGCAGTACCTGGGCCTGACGGAAAAGGACATCCAGATGGTCGTGCTCCCTTTTTTTTATGTCATGGGGAAATCCCTCCTAAACACGCATATCGCCGTCGGCGGGACCGTCATCATCAACAACAACTTCGCCTACACCGCATCGGTGATCAGGCAGATGTCGTCCGAAGGTGTTACCGGTTTTTCCGGCGTCCCCTCCACTTATGCCTATCTTTTGCATCGCTCTCCTCTGTCGGCTTTCCGCGACAAGCTTCATTGTCTGCGTTACTGCACCCAGGCGGGAGGGCATATGTCGAGCGAAATCAAGGAAAAGCTGCTCCAGGTTCTCCCCGCCCACACCAGGCTTTACATCATGTACGGGGCTACTGAGGCCGCCGCGAGGCTTACCTACGTCGAGCCCGAGCGGCTCGCCGGTAAACTGGGTTCCATCGGCAGAGCCATTCCCGGCGTGACGGTCCGGGTGCTGGACGAGAAAGGATGTGAAGTCCCCGTCGGACAGCCCGGCGAACTGGTGGCATCCGGGGCCAACATCATGATGGGGTACTGGAACGATGCTTTGGCGACCGCCCGCGTGCTCGATAAAAACGGTTATCACACCGGGGACATGGGGCATTGCGACGATGATGGATATCTATATGTTACGGGACGCAAGGATGACCTGATGAAGGTGGGGGGGCATCGCATCGACCCGCAGGAAATTGAAGACGCCATGATGTCGACGGGTCTGTTGCTGGAGGCGGCCGTGGTCGGCGTGGAGGATAAACTTGTTGGGAAACGGCTGGTCGCGGTCGCGGTGCCGCTCCACGGCAGGCCAAGCGAACGGAGCATCCTTTCGCTTTGCCTCGCAAAACTGCCAAGGCACAAAGTGCCGGCGGAGATAAGGTTTGTCTCGGCGCTCCCCAAATATCCCAGCGGCAAAATAGATCGCGCAGCTTGCCTGGCAGTAACGGCTCCTAGTTCTGAGGACAGTGCTGAGCCGTCCGACTGAAATTCTCTTAAAGAGGATAGGCGGTATTTTCACCGGGGACGTATGCGGTAGAGGCTTCAAGGGGAGAGCCCGGCGCGGGCGGCGCGGCCCCTCGCCCGTCTTGACATTGATGATTTTTAATGCATCATCAAGGCTGTCGCTAAAACCAACATCAAGGAAGGTGGATGTATGAGCGTAATGAGAGATTTTTCTGGGGAGGTGCTTCGATTGGATGCGGAACTGGAAACAACCAGGATCTGTACCAGGATACGGGAACTCATGCTGACCCAGGTGAAAAGGCGCGGGGTTGTCGTAGCGCTTTCCGGAGGAATCGACAGCAGCGTTACGGCGGCTCTTGCCGTCAAGGCATTCGGCAGGGAAAGGGTCATCGGCTTGGAGATGCCGGAGCGACATTCAGCGCAAGAAACGTTGCAACTAAGCGGCACGCTAGCCGCATCCCTAGGAATCGAAACGGTTGTCGAGGACATTTCAGGGATACTGGAATCGGTCGGGTTTTACTCCCGGTACGATGCCGCGGTGAGGATGGTCGTTCCTGAGTACGAGGAAGGCTGGAAGTCTAAAATCGTGATTTCCGGCATCATGGAGCGGCCCGGATTCACCTCGTTTCACCTGGTGACCCAGGATAAGAACGCCGCCGTCTCGAGTGTGCGACTCCCCTTCAAGCCGTATCTGGAGATAGTGGCGGCAACGAACTTCAAGCAGCGCATACGGAAGATGCTGGAATATTATCATGCCGACCGCTTGAACTTCGCAGTGGCTGGAACGCCGAACCGCCTCGAGTACGACCAGGGGTTCTTCGTGAAGCTGGGGGATGGGGCGGCAGACATCAAACCGATCGCGCATCTTTACAAATCCCAGGTGTACCAGCTAGCGGAATATCTGGGCATCCCGGAGGAGATCCGTAAAAGAACGCCGACCACCGATACCTATTCCCTCCCCCAGGGGCAGGACGAGTTCTACTTTTCGCTTCCATATGAAAAAATGGATCTTTGCCTTTTCGCAAAAAACAACCAGGTGCCGGTCGATAACGTGGCTGCCGCGCTAGGCTTGCCGCCGGGACAGGTGCAGATGGTCTTCGACGATATCGACGTGAAGCGCAGCACCACGCGTTACCTGCATCTTCCGCCTCTGCTTGTTGAAGATGTGGCCTGGTAGGGCGGCGATTAACGGAAAAAGGAGGCGGCACATGAGCTTACAGGAAGATATCAGGGATTTCATAGTGGAGAACTTTCTGTTCGGGGATAGCGGCGGGCTGAAGGATGACAGTTCCTTCGTCAAGGAGGGAATTGTAGACTCCACGGGCATCTTGCAATTGGTCGCCTTCATCCAGGAGCGATACATGATTGCGGTTGAAGACGAGGAGCTTATTCCGGAGAACCTGGATTCGGTCAGCAGGGTCACGGCTTTCATCGAAGGGAAAAAACGGCTGCTGGCGCCGGGTAGTGCTGCCGACTGATCAAAACGCGGAGAATGTACCCGATGATAGAGAAAATTATAAAGAGGTTGTTTGGCAGGCTCGCCATGATATCACCGGGGGGGTATTCCCTGAGACCATGGCTGCACAAGAGGCGGGGTGTAGAGGTCGGCGAGAATGTATGGATCAGCCAGCTCGTCTACATCGACGAGATACACCCTGAAAAAGTGATCATCAAGGACAACGTCACCATAGGCCTTAGATGCACGATATTCGCCCATTTCTACCTGGGTAACCGGTGCCTGGATCAAGAGAGCGGTAAGGTGGTCATAGAAAAGGATGTATTCATAGGCCCCAACTGCACCATCCTGAGCGGGGTGACCATCGGCGAGGGGGCAGTGATCGTGGCGGGGAGCGTAATCACAAGGAACGTTCCACCCGGCGTCCTCTATGGCCCCTCGCCTTCGGGTCCCCTGGCCAAGATCACCCACCCCCTGACCTGCGGGGGGAGGGTGGAGTATGACAGGTTTCTCTTTGGCCTTAAAAAACTATAGACGCACCCTATCTAATAACTGCCGCAAAGGCATCTTTTCCCGGGTCCGCTCACGCGATTCAACGGGTCACGGCCTGATCCTATCCGTAGGTTTTTCTCAGCAGGTGTAACAGCAAGGCCATTAGCAGCATGAAAGAGACAGCGATGGCTCCGGCTATCTTGCGCTTGGCGCGCGTATTTTCAATCGCCTCCAGATCCGAGTCAAGCTTGGACAATTCCGCCCCTATCCGCGTTGACTCCGTCTTCACCCGTGCCACATTCACCTCGTGAAACAGGGTGTGGAAACGGTTCCTTACTGCAAAAAGCGACTTGCCCAGCCTGTCGGTATCGACACCCGACGCGTGGAACTCCACGATTTTGGCGTCGATTTGCTTTATCCGGGTCTCCGTCTGCTCCATGGCCTCCTTGATGGTTTTGGCTCGCTCGAAGCTGTGGCAGGTAGTGCAACTCTTCTCGTTGATCAGATCCAGCGAGGCCTTCAACACCTGATGGCTGCCGTGGCAGGTGACGCAGGTGGGGCCGCCATTGCCAAGGGCCCTGCCATGCGCGCTCGCCAGATAGTCGTTCAGCACGCCCGGATGGCAGCGTCCGCAAAAAGCGGGCGCTCCTTCCTCCTTTGGCGCGCCGATGAACCCCCTGGCGGGGCTCATCGCCTCGGCAGCGTCCTTCGGGTCGCCGCCGTGGCAACTGTTGCAGGAAATGCCGTTCTCCGCGTGGATGCTGTTGCGCCAGAGGGTTACCGGGGCGCCCAGATCGTCGGGAAGGGAGCCGTGGCACTGGATGCAGACGGTTTCGGGCTGTTCGGCCCAGGCCGCCGGGACAGGCCGCAGCATTACCGAGGCCGTCAGGAGAAGGGCGCCGATCGGGATCAGCGGGAGAGCCGGGCGCAGGATTTTTTTTATCCAAATCATGAGAAATGCCCCCATACGGTAAGGCCGATCCAGAGGAGGATGCCTGCCGCGGTGCAGACGAGAAAAAGCGGCCGCTTCATGGGGTGCCTTTCCGGCGAGCGGTCGATGAAAGGGAGCAGCGCCAGGAAGGTCATGGCGATCGCCTGGACGGAGAGCCCCAGTAACTCGCTCGGGAAAATCTTCAGCGTCTGGTAGTTGGCAAGAAAGTACCACTCCGGCTTGATGTGAGCGGGGGTCTTGAAAGGATCGGCCGGGACAAAGGAGTCCGGTGTAAACGGCATATTGGGCGCGAAGAAAACCACCGCCAGGAAAATGGCGAAGTAGATGAATATCGAGGTCAGGTCCTGCAGTGCGTAATTGGGGAAAAACGGTATGCCGCCGGGGTGGCTCTGGTAGCTATAGCTTTCAGGTTTGAAGGGCTTGTCGGTTTCGTCAACGCCAAAGGGAGGAGTCGAGACCCCTGTCCGCTTCAGGAAGAAGAGATGCGCCCCGATCAGCGCGGCTATGACGACCGGCAGGATCGCGACATGCAGGGCGAAGAAACGCCCCAGGGTAGGCGGGCCGACCAGTTTGCCGCCGCGCAGAAATTCCACCAGATAAGGACCTATGACCGGTATGGCGCTTGCGCTGTTGGTGGCGACCGTGGTGGCCCAAAAAGAGAGCTGGCTCCAGGGGGCCAGGTAACCGGTAAGCGAGATCGCCTGGACCAGGGTCAGCAAAATGAAGCCGGTGACCCAATTCAATTCGCGAGGGCTCTTGTAACTACCCATAATCATGGTCGAAAGCATGTGCAGGATCAGCACGGCCACCATCATGTTGGAACCGACCGCATGGCAGAGCCTTATCAGCCAGCCGTAGGGTACTTCGTTCATTATGAAGGTGACGCTCTGGAACGCTTTGTCGGCGTCGGGCACGTAATAAACCATGAGCAACATCCCGGTGACGACCTGCAAGGCGAAGATCACCAGGAGGACGCTCCCCAGGGAATACCATTCGTTGATGTTGCGCGGGAGCAGATAGCCGGTCAGCTCTTTCTCCACGATTTGACCGGCGCCGATGCGCAGGTCGAGCCAACGGTACAGCCGTTTAAACAAGGCCATTAAACCTCCAAATGCGGTAAGAGCGGCTTAACCGATGGTGACTTTCCCTTCAGTCAAGGTCAGTGGAATCTTGGCGAGCGGTCTGGGGGGGGGGCCGGACAGGACGCTGCCGTCAGTGGCGAACTCGCCGGCGTGGCAGGGACAGAGAAAATGCTGCTTTTCCTTGACCCACTGCACGATGCAGCCAAGGTGGGTGCATACCGCGGAAAGGGCGACAAGCTCGCCGGTTTTTGTCTTCACGATTACCGCCGAAGCGCCCGCGTATTCGAAGAATTTGGCTTCCCCCTCGGGGAGGTCGCTTGCCGTGAAAACAAGTTTCTCCGCGCTCGTTTCGCTTGATCTCGGTCCCAGGTAGCGGATCACGGGGTAACCGGCGGCAACGGCTGCCGCGGCCGTTGCCCCGGCGAGGCAGACCCCAAGAAATTTCCTTCTGCCATCGTTTTCCATCCATCCTCCCGAACGTTGCGTTTCTGGTTCGGCTCAAAGTATAATGAGAGTCGCCGGCATATCAAGCTTATTTTTCATGATAGCGCAGCTGGCAACTGGCGGGCACTACCTTTTACTCGCATCCGTCCATCCGCCGACTCTTCCCTCCCCCGGAACGACCAGGAATGTACTTTACGGCGGCTCCGATTTTAGGGTATGCTTCCTCCCTTTTAGGCCCGCGCCGATGGCGCGGAAGCGGGAACCCTGATTCGCACTGAACGGCGGTACCCTGAAGCAAAAGGAGAGGCAATGGAAAGCTATTACGACCCGAAAGATCTCGGCGATTTCTCTGAAATAGGGAAAGACGCCCCGGAACTCGCCGCCAAGTTCTTTGACTACTATGGAGCCGTGTTCGCCGAGGGGGATCTAACTGAGCGTGAAAAGGCGCTGATAGCTCTTGCCGTCGCCCATACCGTGCAGTGCCCCTATTGCATCGATGCATATACGCGCGCCTGTCTGGAAAAGGGCGCGCATCTGGGCGAGATGACGGAAGCGGTTCATGTGGTGACGGCCATACGTGGTGGGGCGTCGCTGGTTCACGCGGTACAGATGAGAAAAATAGCACAGAAACTCTCACTGTAGGGCAAGGTAGGATCTTTATCTGCTGTTTTTGAGTTTGTTCGCCGGCCTGAAACGTCTGCCTTGATAATGTTCCTTATCTTCCCAGAATTTCTTGTATTCCTTGTTTCTCAGTTGGCGGATTTTGGCAAGATCATGCTTTAGGAGCGCCGGCGGCAGCAAGCTTGGAGCCGCCGCTTTCCAGGGCCCCTGGTAGGAGGAGGAGCGGTACCAGTTACCGCGATCGACCTGATAGTACGACTCCGACAGGTAAAACATGTCGTACGGCACGCCGACCGCCACTCCGAACCCCAACCCTTTCGGGAAAAGAAATTCAGGAGCCTGGCGCGGAACGGCCGGTTTTTTTGTCGTAGGGAGCGTCTCGATCGGCACTTCCGGCGGCGGTTGGCCCTGGGAAGGCGGCAGGGAGGGAGGTTCTGGCGCATCTCCTTGATAGTAATCATGATAGTGGAAAGGGTGGTAGGCACTGTCCGGGAGCGCTGTGCGGGGGATAACGAGCAGCAGGGCCAGGCTGGCAATGGCGACGGACGCGATTTTTTTCATTGATGCCTCCATCTGGAGAAGTCCCCATACGAAAACGGCTCAATCCTTACATGTTCCTGCGCTTATGCGCCGACAACGTCCTGCCGCGTCCAGATCCGAACTCCGAGTGCCGGTTGGCAGGGGGGGCAATTGAATTAGTCGTGACTAATTGATTCTGTTGGGTGTGGCGCAAAAGTCAAGAGGTAAAAGTTCAAAGAGGGGATCTCCCGGGAAGAGGGAAGAGGGAAGAGGGAAGAGGGAAGAGGGAAGAGGGAAGAGGGAAGAGGGAAGAGGGAAGAGGGAAGAGGGAAGAGCCGGCGGCGTGACCCGCGGACCGGATGATGAAGGGCGCGCCGGTTTTTTCATTGGGAAGATCCCCCTGATCTGCGCTATAGTGTGCGTCGGCGTTCAAGGAAAGGCTCGCAAAGAGTCGGCAAAGGAGGAGAAATAGTGCCAAGGGTACCATGGGTGGACAAGGATCAATGCATAAGTTGCGGCATTTGCAAGGATAGCTGCCCGCAGGTGTTTCGTTTCGACTCGCACGGCAAGTCGGAATGCTACGACCCGAACGGGGCGACCGAAGAGGTGATACAGAGCATGGCCATCGACCTTTGCCCCGTGTCGTGCATCGTCTGGGTGACGGAATAGATTGCAGGATCAGCAAGAAAAGCTGCAGGCTTCGACCGAGCTGGACACGCTCTTTAAAAAGTGTCCCGGGGGAAATGTTGGATGCAAGCTAATGCGTCTCGACATTTCCCCGTTGCTTTGATCAAGCAGATTAGCAACATATCCATCGTTCCAACGCTGGAGCGTTGGAACGCTAAGCCCCGGGGACGCTCCAGCGTCCCGATTTGCCTTCGATATTAATCTGTAGCGCCAAGGCTGAGCGGATTTCGGTCCGGGAGTTGGTATGGAAAGAATGAAAAAGATGGAAAGAATGGACATGGCGAGAGTGGGGGCTCTTTTGAGCTGCGTCATCGGCATCAGCCTGCTGCACTATCTGACGCCGCTCAGGCTCGCCATGCTGCACGACATCTTCCAGCGCCTCTATTACATCCCCATCATCCTGGCGGCTTACTGGTTCGGGTTCCGTGGCGGGATCGGCTGCGCCATGCTGGTCACCCTCTGCTACGCCCCCCACATCCTGTTCCAGTGGGGCGGGCACCTCTTCATGGAAATGGAGAAATACCTGGAGGTGGTGCTCTACAACGTGGTGGGGGGCATCACGGGCCTGCTCTCCCAGCGGGAGCGCTTGCGCAGGGAACAGGTCGAGGAGACGGCGAAGGGATTGGAAGATTCCTACCGCAAACTGCGGAGCCAGTCGGAACTGATCATCAGGATAGAGGAGCAGTTGCGGCGCGCCGAACGCCTCTCCGCCATGGGGGAGCTGTCGGCGGTCCTGGCCCACGAGATCCGCAATCCGCTTGCCTCCATTCGCGGGACGGCGGAGATCCTCATGGAGGATCGGACTTCAGCGGAGAGCAAGAACGAATTTCTCGCCATCCTGGTGAAGGAGTCGGACCGCCTCAACCGCGTGGTGGAGGATTTTCTGAGAATGGCCCGCCCCGGGCCGATCAGCAAAAAAGGGTGCGACATCAATGAAGAGCTGGCGAACATGATCGCGCTCCTCACGGCGCAGGCCCGGGCGGAGAAGGTCGATCTGCAACTTACCCCTTCGCAACTGCCGGAACTGGTGGCCGATGCGGAAAAGTTGCGCCAGGCATTCATGAATATCATCCTGAACGGGATACAGGCGTCTGCCGCGGGCGGGCGCGTGCAGGTTTCTACCGGTTTTGACAAGGAGAGCCGCTGCATCGAGATCCGCTTCTCCGATACTGGACCGGGTATCGCAGCCGAAGCGATAGAGAAGATCTTCGAGCCCTTTTTCACCACCAAGGGGAGCGGCACCGGGCTCGGGCTCCCCATCACCAAGAAGATCGTCGAGGGACACGGCGGCAGGCTGGAGGTGACGAGCGAGCAAGGCAGGGGGGCGACTTTCAAGGTGGTGCTGCCGGTCGCGCCGGTGGTCGAGGAGACTGTGGAAAATCCTCCGCCCGCTGCCGGATATTCCACACCCAGGTAGGGGGCACCCCGCCTCCCTTCATGCCTTGCCCCGCGATATCCGGCAGTTACGCCGGCATCTCCCCCTGGCACGTTCCTTGTATCCGGTTGACCGTTCAGTCGGGGAGTCGTTGCGCCAGGCGCCAGAGATCCAACGGAGATCATGCATATGGGAAACAAAGCGTTAAATAGCTGTCTTGTCCTCGCGGTAGTCGTCGTTTTGGCCGTTTTCGCGCTCCGCGTGCGGGTGGGCTCCACGGCGGATTTCGCAGCGGACGCCGTCGTGGTTTTGAAAACCACGGGCATGACCTGCGGCAGTTGCATAGGGAAGGTCACCAAGGCCTTGCAGTCCGAGAAGGGGGTGGCGGCGACCGAAGTCGATCTGGGGGGAGGGTTAGTGATCGCCGGGTATGATTCGAAGCAGGTGACCCCCGAGCTGCTGGCTGAGGCGGTCTCCGCCAGCGGTTTCCCAAGCCGGGTCCAGGTGGTGCTCACGCCCGAGCAGTTCAAGGCGATGGTTGGGCGCGACATCGGCGGCGCCAAGGCGGCCGGCGGATGCTGCGGGTCCAAAGGGTGCGGCGGCAAATCATAGCCGCACACGGGGTTACGGGGTCGGTCCCGGATTTTTCACTCAACATTCTCCGCGTGTTTGGCGGTAACGGCGCCCGCCTGGGCGGGTCAGGAAAAAGGAGCTTCAAATGAACAAACTTCTCAAATACGGCATCCTGGTCTCATTGTCACTGATTGTCGCGGCGACGGTTGCTTTCGCCTTCTCCATCCCGGGCATGAGCAAGTTCGAAAAGGTGAAGCCGGTAAACGGCGCCGTCACCATTCCCGTCGCCGATGTGAGCGACGGCAAGGCCCACTACTTCCGGCTGTCGGACGGCGGCAAGGAGATCGACTTCTTCATCGTCAAGGGGAGCGACGGTGCGCTGCACACCGCTTTCGACGCCTGCGACGTCTGCTACAAGGAGAAAAAGGGGTACGAGCAGCAGGGTGACAAGATGATCTGCAAGAACTGCAACATGAAGTTCGCCGTGAACCGTATCGGCGCCACCGCGGCCGGCGGTTGCAACCCCTCCTACCTGCCGGCAAGGGTCAGCGCGACCGCCGTCAGCGTCAGCGTGGCCGACATCAAGGCGGGCTCGCGGTTTTTCTGAGCAAGCATCATGTAGGAGCGGCGAACCTGTCGCGATTGCCGCAGTGTACCGCGGCAGGTTCGCCGCTTCTACGGATACCGCCGATCCGTCCTTTGTCCTGACGCAAAAGTCGCTCCTTGCCTCAACTGCGACATCCGGAAAGGCGCCGGGTTTTTTGTCCTCCCCTTCCCCGGAAAAGTCACTTCCAGCCCCGAACCGCCCGCCAATTCCGATCGTTTTTACAGCGCCGCCGTCAGATCTGCCTCGCCGGATCCGCCTCTTGCCGTTCGAAATCCCGCCGCCTTGTTACGAAATCCGACCGATGTACGCGATATGGCGTCGTCCGAAAAGCCATATCGCTGAATCGCCGCCATGAGCCCATACCCCGCGCCTGTAAGTTCAGATAGTTAAACCTGCGATTATTGGAGGAACATTTCTTGCATCCTCATGAGTACGTTATTTGGCGTGCTCGTGCATGGGGAGGCCCCGATTACGTGTGGATTTGACGGTACTGAAGAGGAATGCCGACCCCTTGTCGCAGTCTTTATTGGCCTTGGTGGAGCCTCGCCATAGTGGTGTAAGGTGCCATAAACTGAGGTCCGAGTTAATCTTTTTAAGGAGAAGCACGGTATGAGGTACTTAAAGCTCTGGATTTCGGTTCTTTCCCTTTTTGCGCTGGTTGCCTTCGGTTTGACCGGATGCGGCGGCGGCGGAGGTGGTGATGCTGCTCCCACACCTCCGCCTGTTATCCCGCCTGTCTCTTCCGCGCCGGCTGCGCCGACAGGTCTTGCCGCTACCGGGGGCGCTGCTAAGGTGAATCTTTCCTGGACTCCGGTTGCGGGCGCCACCGCCTATAACATCTACTGGTCCAACACGACCGGGGTCACCACGGCAGGCAACCCGATCTTCAACGTGACGGACGCGACAACCCCCTACCTGCACTCGGGCCTCGCCGACGGGACCACCTATTATTACGTGGTGACCGCCGTCAACAGCGTTGGCGAATCGGTGGCGTCGTCACAGGCGAGCGCCACGACCACCGTGCTGGCGACTTCACCCACCGACGTCAGCGCCACGCCGGGTGCGGGACAGGTCAGCCTTGCCTGGCCGGCGGTGGCCGGCGCATCCTCCTACAACGTCTACTGGTCGACCGTGGCTGACGTGACGACCACCAACAGCACCAAGATCACCGGCGCCAGCAGCCCCAGGCTCGTGACCGGATTGAACAACGGCGCCAAATACTATTTCAGGATTTCGGCTGTGACCGCTGGCGTCGAATCCGCGCTTTCGCCGGAGGTGAGCGCGATACCTTCGGCCGCACCCGCGCCGGCATCGCCGACCGGTGTTACGGCAACCACCTTCAACATCAATGGAACGGCTCAGGTAAACATCGCCTGGACGGCGGTTGCAGGCGCCACCTCTTACAACCTCTACTATTCCGAGTTCCCCGGCGTGACCGTCGCCAACGGCACCAAGATGACGGGCGTGACCAGCGCTGCCCATCCGCCGGCAACCGGAACCTATTTCGTGGTGGTGACCGCCGTGAACGGCAACGGCGAATCGACCGTTTCTCCGGAAGTGATGGTTGTGCCGGTAGTCTTCACCACGGAAATGCTGGCAGGCAAGGCAGTCAAGTATACGGACACGGCCAGCGGCGGGACCTTCAACTTCAACTGCAGCCTGACCGGCGGCACCTTGACGTTCACCAGCACCTTGACGGGCGTGCCCGCCAGCGGGGCCGGGACCTGGGTCGTCAACGGCGACGGCTCTCTCACCGTGAACCTCCCGACCGGCTCCTTCACCTTCGACTACGAGATGTTTTCCATCAGCGGTACCTCGGCCGGCGTTTATTTCTATAACGGCTCCGCCGCGCCGGCGCTTGGGACCATAACCATCAACTGATCCGGTTGCCCGCCGGGCAGCCAAACGCAAGAGGGGCTGAGAAAATCTCAGCCCCTCTTTGCACTACCCTGATGCCGCGTGCGCCGTGCCCCGGCGCCTGTCTGGAATCTCTAGATCGGTCTATTCACGGGACGGTTACCGTTCTGAACTGCGTGGTGTGGGTGCCGACGGTCACGGTGGTGATCGACGAGGCGCCTACAACCGGAGACGGCACGTGCCGGATCTGCAAGGTCTGGTTCGGCAGGATCCTCTGGGTCCCCTCGATAAAGGTAACCCCGTTGATGATGACCGCGCTCTCCGCGTCCGGGGTGGTATCCGCAAAGGAGACGGTCCACCCTGCCGGGTTGTTCCCCTGGACCGTGACTATGTCGGACTCGCTCGGAATGCGCCGATCCGCATCGGCTTCCACGGCGGTCTTGTCGGGGAAGGTGAAAGCCGTGGGGGCCGCGGCGCTCCCTGCCGGCGCGGTCACCGTGGTGTTTTCAGGGAACCACTCGACATCGCCGCATCCGGTGAACATAAGAAAGGTAGCAGACAGGTAAAGCCATCTCATAGTTATGCGATCCTCCATTGGGTTGATCTTTTATTCATATATTCCTGATTTGACGACCGACGCATCATAGCAACGACTGCATTGGAAATCAATTTTTTTGCGGCCGCTGCTCCGCTTCCGGCCCAACCAGTTAAGCCGTCTGTAACAATCCAGTGATTTGTTGACACCCGTCTTGCCGCCGGTGTATTAAAGATAGCAACTAGCAAGACTTGGGAGGCAACAACATGACGAAGGACAAGGACGAGCGAAAGAGATCGCATCTCAAGCTTGTTGTTAATAATGCGGAAAACCGGAGCGCCAGACCCGCCGGCGAGCAGGAATTCATCCCGCTCGAGGAGCTGATAGCCAACAGGGACCAGTTTCGCCACGCCTTTTACCAGGGGCTCGGCGCGTTGCAGGCCAGGGGATATCGATCGCTGGAGCGTTTTTTGCTGAAACATGGCTCTCCTTACGGGATCGACCCGATCCACGGCAAGGTGATGGTGCTCCCCTCGGGCAGCATCTCCCCGGAGGCGCTGGAATACGGGTCGCCTCAGGACGAGGTACTGCTCTGCATCTCGGAGGACGCGGGGGGATCGGGGCTCTGTTTCTCGCTTGAGATGATACTCCCCTACTTCAGCGAGGACGACGCGGTCATGGAAGAGGCGTTGCTGTTCGCCCCGGTGTTGCAGTACGGCGCGCTCTTTCTGGAGGAGAATCCCCATGACGGCCTGCTTGATCTTATCTACCGACTGGCTGTTCCGCTCTACCCGCCGCTTTTGACCGCGCGTCTCGCGGAAAGGATGTTCTCCATTTTTTCCTTCGAACTGAAGGAGACTTTTGCCGCCCTCTCGGATTACCCCGAAGCCTGACCCTTGTCAGGCGAGGTGTTCCCAGCGCATTATTCATATTATTCAAGCAGGTTGGAGCGCGTTCCGTTGGGATTTATCTTGAAAAAAACCGCTTATTCTGCTAATTTCTGACCTGTTTTTTCTGTGCCGTATCATGAGTCGAGACCCATCCCTATACGGCAATTCGCCTGCAATGCTAACCGCTGTGAAATCCGCAAGCGGCGGTTCAGGCTTTCCTTCCATGCAAGGTGTGAAAACATGACGATGATAGCGATGCGCGCCCTATTCGCCTGCCTGATCCTACTGATCGCAGTTGACGCCCAAGCTGCCTCCTGCCTGACCGCGCAGTGCCATGCACCGATACAAGCCCTCAAGGTGCCGCATGCCCCGGTGCAGGATGGGGATTGTCTCTCCTGCCATACCCAGCGCTCCAAGGAGCACCCGGTGAAAGGGGGCAAAAGCTTCGAACCCGCGGCCATGGGCGCTGCACTTTGCAGCCAGTGCCACGAGGGGAAGGGGACGCAGAAGGTGGTGCATGCGCCGGTCCAGGAAGGTGACTGCGCCTCCTGCCATAAACCTCACGGAGCCTCGGGCAGATTCCTCTTGGCGGACGATCAAAATCTGAGCGGTCTCTGTCTTGGCTGTCACGACAACTCTCCGTTCCAGCAGAAATTCATGCACGGCCCCGCCGCAGTCGGCGCCTGCACCGAGTGCCACGACCCTCACCAGTCGGCGGACAAGGGGCTCATGAAGGGGCCGGTCCGCGACCTCTGTCTCAATTGCCATGCCGATTTCGCCCAGACCATGAAGGACACGGCGATGATCCATGCGCCGGTGAAGGATGGTCCCTGCAGCTCCTGTCACAATCCGCACGGTACCGGAGTGGTCTTTTTTCTCAACAAGAAGTTGCCGGACCTGTGCGTGGACTGCCACGCCGGGATCGGCAAGCGACTGGCCGGGGTCAAGGTGCCGCACAAGCCGGTCATGCAGGACGGTGGGTGCGTCAACTGCCACTCCGCGCACTTCTCCAAGGCCAAGGGGATGCTCTCCGCCGACGAGATGAGCGTCTGCCTCGGCTGCCACGGCACGAACAAGCTGGGCACCCCCGCATTGAGGAACATCAAGGCCGACATCGAAGGGAAGAAGTTCCTGCACGGTCCCATAGCCAAAGGTACCTGCAAGGCATGCCACGACCCGCACGGCTCCGACTCGTTCAGGATGCTCCCGGGCAGCTATCCCGCCACCCTGTATGCCCCCTACAAGGACGGCATTTACGACGGCTGCCTGAAATGCCATGAAAAGAACCTGCTCCGTTTCCCTGAAACCAGCATCTATACCGGGTTCCGCAACGGCAAGCGCAACCTTCACTACGTCCATGTCGTCAACAAGCAGAAGGGGCGTACCTGTCGCGTTTGCCACGAGCCTCACGCAAGCGACGGCGAGAAATTGATCAGCACGGGCGGTCAGAAATTCGGCTCCTGGAACATACCGATCAACTTCACCATCAGCGCCACCGGAGGAAGTTGCGCCCCGGGTTGCCATAAACCCTTCGACTACGACCGCGACAACCCCGTGGTTTACCGCGGGCAGCCCGCGGACAAGAAACCGGCCGCAAATTGACGCACACGAGAAAAGGAGCTGCAATGAACCCTGATTTTTCAAGCGCCCCAAGATTCGGAAAAATGGTCAAGTTGATTCTCCCTCTGCTGTTACTGGCATTCTTGCTTCCCGGTTGTTCGACACCCAATACCTGCAACTACGTTCCGGACAAGGCTGTCCTGTTCCCCCCGGCGCCGGACGAGCCGCGCATCCAGTATCTGACGGGGATCAACTCCAGCGACGACATAGGCGAGGTGAAGAAACAGGGGGGGATTTCCCTCTTCATGAGCGGCAAGGCGGCGCCGGAACTGGTCAAGAAGATCGGCAAGGCATACGGCATCGTGGCGCACAAGGGAAAGATCTACATCGCGGAAGGGATGAGCAGGCGCATCGACATCATCGATCCGGTCAAGGGGACCTTCGAGTCCCCGGTCGGGCTTGACACCCCGAAGGGATCGCTCAGATATCCCATCAACCTCACCCTTGACGACGAGGGATATCTCTACGTCGCCGATACCGGCAGGAAGGAAATAGTGGTCTATGATCCGGCCGGGGCCTATTTCGCGTCTTTTCCCAACAATTACGAAGCGAAATCCAAGATAGTCGACGTGAAGCACTACAACGGGAAGCTTTTCGCGCTCGACCTTGGAGCCTCGAAGATCCGGGTGCTCGACCGAAAGACCGGAGAGCAGGTGGCGGAACTTGGCCGTGACGAGGCGGCGAATCAGAGCGTCAGGATGCCGGGCAACCTCGCCATCGATCCGGCGGGCAATCTGTACGTCTCCAACATCGGCAACAACAGGGTGGTAAAGTACGACCAGGACGGCAACTACCTCGGTTCCTTCGGCGGCGCGGGCGATACCATCGGCTCCTTCGCCAAGCCGAAGGGGGTGGCCCTGAGCCCGGAGGGGTATCTTTTCGTGGTCGACGGCGGCACCAACGTGGTGCAACTGTTCGACGAGACCTTCCGGCCGCTTACCTACTTCGGCTGGCCCGGGCTGCCGGGTGGCTCCCTCAACGGACCGGCCGGAATCGCGGTCAGCCAGGATAACCTGGAGTACTTCCAGAAGTTCGCCATCCCCGGGTTCAAGGTCGAGTATGTGGTGCTCGTGGTCAGCCAGTTCGGCCAGGAGTTCTGCATACCGCGCGTTTCCGTCTATGGCGTCGGCAGGATGCAAGCCAAGAAATGAGTTCATCGCTTCCAAAAGAGGGCAGGGGCGAAGCGTCCGGCCCGGGCGCCGGGCGGCCGGCATCCGGGTTTACCCGTGCCAAGGCGGTCGGACCGAGGCGTGCCGCGCTCATCCTGCTCTTCTTAGTCTGCGCCTGCGCCTGTCTTTCGGGATGCGACCCGCTCGTCCGGCACAAGATAGCCACCACGATCTTCGACGGGGTTCCCAGCATGCCCCCGGCGGAGCAATACTGCAGCGATTATCATCAGCAGGCGCTGCTTGACGAGGCGGCTGCCGCCAAGAAGAGGACGCTCGCCAAGCTGGGAACCGCCACCTCGGAGCATCCCCCTTATGCCGAGAAGCGGTGCAGCGGCTGCCACGACAAGAACAGCGAGTCAGGCTTCGTCGTGCCCCTGGCCGGCCTCTGCGCACACTGCCACAAGGATTTCCCCCAAGGGGATTTCATCCACGGACCTGCCGCGGTCGGCGCCTGCCTCAAGTGCCACCTGCCGCACAAGTCCGACCACCCGAGCCTGCTCGTCCTGTCCAAGAGCGAGGTCTGCATCGCCTGTCACACCGAGCCCCGGGTCGCAGCCGCCATGCACGCCAAGGTGACGGCCAACGGCATGTTCTGTTCCGACTGCCACGATCCGCACAGCGGCGGCAATCATTTCTTCCTCAGATAAGGTCTGCATGCCAGTGCCACGGATTCTTATTATAGGTCTGTTGACCTTGCTGGCCGCGCCTTACCACGCGCTCGCCTCAAGCGACGAGTACCGGCAGCAGCGGGCGCTCCTTGTCCTGGAGGATTTCCAGCAGTCCGTGAATCTGAAGTACCGTTTCCAGGACCACTATTTCGGCAATGGCAAGACCAGCTACTCGCACGGGTTCCAGGAGAACTACAACGGGAGCCTCATCGGGTCCGTACTCAACCCGCACTTCTTCAGCGCCTATCTCAGTTTCTCCCTGGGTTTGAATCAGAGCATCTACAACTCCACCGGCAAGGACTCCATATCATCCCAGGCCTTGAGGTACAACTATCAGTTCAGCGGCTCCGGCCTGGATAGAAGCATCACCCCCTTCACCGTGAACAGCTACAACAGTACCGAAACGGTGATGTCCCCGTTCTCCCCGACCTATACCTCCAATTCCAGCGGGACAGACTTGCGGGTCTCGCTAAACAGCGAGCTCCTGCCGTCCACGATCGGGTTCTCCCACACGGCGATCGAAAACAGCGGGGGAGGCAACGACAGCAGCTCCTCCAGCAACTCTTTTTTCTACTCCGCCACCAACAACTACAAGGATTTCAGCAGCTCCGGCGTGTCCCTCTCCCTGAGCTCCGCCGCCGCCGACTCAGGGCAGGACCACCGGGCCTACTCGGCTTCCCTGGTCAACTCCCTGCGCTGGGGCGAAAAGGCGAAATACACCCTTTCCAGCATGGCCCAGGTCAACGAGACCCAGAGCAACGACGTACCCCAGCGCATCGTAAACCTGACCGAAACATTTCAGAGCAGGCTCGGCAAGGCGCTGAACCTGGAGATGATCTATACCTTCTCCGACAACAGCATCGTCGGGTATTCGGAGCTGGACACGGGAAACACCCTCCAGAAAGGCGAGATGCAGCTTACCCACAAGCTCTACGAGAGCCTCACCAGCAGGGGCAAGGGGAGCATTTCGGTAAACGAGCTTTTGGGCGGCACCGAATCGCGTTACTCGGGCATGATCGACTTCGCCTACATCAAGCGGCTTCCCGGACAAAACCGCCTGCTGCTGAACGCCTCCCTTGGGCGCCAGGTGGTCGAGAACAAGCTGGGGAGCTCCGCCCTCACCGTCTTGAACGAGCTCCATCCCGACGCATTTCAGGGTTCACTCATCACCCTGGATCCGAGGGGTATTCTCACCAGCGTCATCAGCGTCACCAGCACGGATCCCCTTTTCACCTACCTGGAGGGGTTCGACTACACGGTGGACCTGGCGCGGCAGGAGATCTACATCGAGCCCGGAGGGAGGATAGACACCACCGGCGACGGCACCGACCTGAGGATCTCCTACACTATTTATGTTGATCCCCTGCTGGAATACGCCATAGACACCAGAATCCTTGGCGGGTCGATGACCTTCGCCGGGGGGAGATACTCGGTGGGCGCGTCGTACCTGGCCCAGGAGATGAGCCTGATCCACGGCCCCGACCAGAACAGCCTGCGCGACTCCAGCATGAAGCGCGTCTACCTGAACGGCAAGAAAAACAGGCTCACCTACCGGGTCGGCCTTTCCGAAAGCGTGGTGGGGAACATGTCCGCCCGAAGCTTCGAGGGGACGACCCAGTATGAATGGCAGTCCAGCCTGGGGAGATTCAACTTCGTGGGAAGCGAGCGCTACTCCAAGTACGACGCCACGCAGACCTCGCCCGCCTACGGCGAGAACGTCATCACCCTTTCGGTCGGGGGAGTGCGCAGCATATCCTCCCGCACGAAGATCACGCTGTCGGCCAACGCCTACGACAGCCGGAGCGATCTGAGGAGCGCCAAGGACATCGTCTCCTTGCGCGGCGCCCTGTACACCACGCTGAACAAGATTACCCTGGCCCTTGAGGGACAGACCAGTTGGAACTTCTCGGAGGGGGCCAACACGAGGGACGACACCTTCACCATCGACTTTTCGAGGACCTTCTAAATGACTTCGCGACATCTTCACAGCCTGACGCAATGCAAGGACCTGCTGCTCCGCTTGCTGGCCATCTGCCTGGCAACGGCCGCCTTCATGACGGCGGGCGCTTGCTCCACCGTCCAAGGGATGCCGCAGGCGGCGCCGGAGACGGTCATGGATTGGCCTCTGGGCGCGGACGGCGCAAGGATCGTCTGGGTCAGGACCATCGAGGATTTCCGTGACGCGGGTTCAGGAAAAGGTCTTTGGGGGCGGGCGCTGGAACTGATCACCGGCGGCGATGAGAGCCGGTCCCTGGTGCGCCCCTATGGCGTCTTGCACGACCGGTCGGGCCGGCTCTACGTCGCGGACCCGGGGGGTGGGGTGGTGCATTGCCTCGACACCGTTCGGAACAGGTACTCCGTCATCGGCGGCGACCGGACCTCGCCGCTGCGCTCGCCCATCGGCCTCGCGGCGGACCCCCGGGGAGGGGTGTACATAACCGATTCCGGCACCGGCATGGTGTACCGCCACGACCCGCAGGACGGCTCCCTGAGGCCCTTTCTGGTCAAAAGGCTGCAGCGCCCCACCGGGATCGCCTTCAATCCCGCGAACGGGCTGATCTACATAGCGGACACCATGGCCAACCAGGTCGTGGCGGTGGACCGAAACGGCATGGAAACGTCACGGCTGGGCGCCTCGGGCGAGGGGACGACCTCCTTCAACCACCCGACCGACCTGGCCGTCGACCGGGACGGGCAGATCTTGGTCACGGACTCCCTCAACTTTCGCATCGTGGTGCTTACCCCGGAGGGGGTGGTGGTGAACCAGTTCGGAGCGGTGGGAGACGCCCCCGGCTTTTTCAGCAGGCCCAAGGGGATCGCGACCGACAGCCGGGGGAACATCTACGTCAGCGACGCGCTTCGAGACGCGGTGCAGGTATTCAAGAGGGACGGCTCGTCCCTGCTGGTCTTCGGCAAGGCCGGCAGCGGTCGCGGGCGGTTCCAGATGCCGTCCGGGCTGTACATCGACGGCAACGACTATATATACGTGTCCGACACGCACAACAAGCGCATCCAGATTTTCCGTTTCAGGCCGGACAGCGATGTGCAGGGCGACGAAGAATCCATGAAGATCGAGGAACCCCCCGGGGCCGGTACCTCGCAACACGCCTCAGATACACACCGGAGTAAGCATGGTCCGCTATAGAACACTGACCGCCGTCACCGCAATGATCGCATGCACCGTCATGGCAGCCGCCGGCACCGTATTCGCGAGAGGGGGCGTCCTCAACTCCCCCCACAACCTCTCGGTCAGCGGGGGGAAGGGGAGTCACGGCATCGCCTACGACGAGATAAGGGTCTGCGTCTTCTGCCATACCCCCCACAACGCCATCAACGTCGCCTCCGCGGCGCCGCTTTGGAACCGGGCCCTGCCGCCCGAGGGAACCCCCTATTCGATGTACCAGTCCGACACCTTCAACGAGAAGGTGGCGCTGCGTCCCACTGCCCCGACCGGAGCCTCCCGGATCTGCCTTAGCTGCCACGACGGCACCCTGGCCATGAGCAGCTACGGCGGCCCGACGCTGAGCGGCGGGCACAGCGGAGCGTCGCCCGCCACCATGCCGGGCGATGCGACTTCGGCGAGCAATCCCAACCTGACCACGGACCTCTCCGACGATCATCCCATTTCCTTCGCCTACACAGCGGACCTCGCGGCAAGGGCCAATCTCGTCGATCCGGCGGGGTTGCCGCGGGAGATCAAGCTCGACCAGAACGGCGATATGCAGTGCACCGCTTGCCACGACCCACACAGCAACGAATTCGGCAATTTTCTGGTCATGAACAACGGGGATCCCGCCAAGCCGGGCTACAACCCGGCCGTGACCTCTCCCTTGTGCGTCGCGTGCCATACCCCTCCCGGGTGGGACGCCAGCTCGCCTCATTACGCGGAATCAGGCTGCCTGAACTGCCACATGTCCCACGGCGCGCCGGTGCGACAGTACCTGCTGAGCGCGCCGCTCGACCAACTCTGCTTCGGCGGCACCGGATGCCACGGGAGTAGCGAAGACCTCGACTCTCCTCACCAGGCCGTCAAGATCGCCTTCAGCAAGGCCCTGTCGGTGGTGGTCGACCCCGGCGCCCCCGCCGGCGGAGGGCAGGTGGCTGTGACTCGGGGGATAGCGCAACCGGGCAGCAACCTGGAGTCCGTCTTCAACAACTCCCCCTACAAGCACCCGGTCGGGCTATACTCCGCCCCGTACAAGAAAAACGCGCAGCTTCCCTTGAGGCAGGCGCGGGTGGAATGCGTCGACTGTCACAACTCCCACGTGGCCGGAAGTTCATCGCCAATGGCGGGAAACATCAAGAAATCCCTCAAGAAGGTGACCGGGATCAGCAAGGACACTCTGGGGAGCGTCGAGGCCGGCAGCGAGTACCAGATCTGCTACAAGTGCCACTCAGGCCCTTTTGCCTTCAAATTCGTCGGGGTCAGGAAGCCGAACCGCGTGATAGCCGAGCCGGACCAGATGAAGCGTTTCGATGTCGCGAATCCCTCCTTCCATCCGGTCGCCGCCCTGCGCCGGGGCAACGGCGACAGCCTGCTTGAGCAGTACCAGAGCAGCATGCTCGGCATCGCCTGCTCCGACTGTCATAACAGCGACCAGGGCAAGAAGGCTGGCGGGTCAGGCCCTGACGGGCCGCACGGTTCCCGCTATGAGCATATTCTCCTGGCGCGTTACGAGATGCCGGTCAAGGGAGCCGAGACGCGCGCGGCCAGCTGTTCCGGCTACAGGTCCGACTATGCGCTCTGTTTCACCTGTCATTCCGAGGATTACGTCATGATCGGCGGCACATCCTTTATGGACGGTACCGTCAACGAGCATGCCAGCCACGTCGTGGACCGCTGCATACCGTGCTTTGCCTGCCATGACCCGCACGGGGTGCCGGTGCAGGATGGGGCTACCGGTCTCAACAACGTCCATCTCATCAACTTCGACAGGAGCTACGCCTCCAGCCAAAGCATACCCGTGCCGCGCTACACCAGCATCTCCCCCGGCACAGGCAGTTGCACGGTCAGTTGTCACAGCGGCGAAGGCACACGCAGCTATTCCCGGTGACGAAATCGGGGGCGGTCTCCACACGAAGTAAAACCCGGGTACAACCCTGGGTCCCTGAACATAAAATGATTAAAAAGGCCCGACAGCTAACAGCTGCCGGGCCTTTTTCGTTGGCGCGTGCGCAGGAAGAAATCGGGGAAAATCGATGCGCGCAGGCTCCCGGCCCTGCTCCGTAAAATGGCCGAGCCAGGCCGGTCAAATAGCCGGTATTAATCTCGGTGAAATAGCCGAGGGTGCGGATTAAGCGCCGAATCAAGCGGGCGGTGGGTATTGGGCGTCGACAATAAGCATGTAATTTTAGTTAGTTATAAGATTCGGCGCATGTTGGGCGGAAGATGCTGAACGCCAAACATGTTGTTGGCGTGCTAATTGCTATCTCTAGTTCGTAGTGCTTTCAAGCAATCGCAGTCGGCAGCGAAATAACTTAGAGAATCCAAAATTCAAGGAAAGGTGGTGAAACCGCAAAGGGAGTAAAAGCAGCAACAACCGCAGTATCTGTTATCTCGGTGCTCTGCACCAAATTTAATCAAAAAGGAGACGTACACATGAAGAAAAGCGCAGTAGTCCTCGCAATCGCCGGCATCGCAGCAACGGCAACCATCGCCCTGGCAGGTCCCGGTCCCAGAACAGGTATCAACGGCTCCATGCACGACATCAAC
>Ga0209317_1001083_pt1 | contig 26415 bp, 22 predicted proteins | sample RifGroB2_FD_183994 | JGI IMG/M metagenome (GOLD analysis project Ga0209317, IMG submission 183994) | Soil microbial communities from Rifle, Colorado, USA - Groundwater B2 (SPAdes) (version 2) | ecosystem: Environmental > Terrestrial > Soil > Unclassified | place: Rifle, Colorado | collected...
GCTTCCATGATCGCGAACACGAAATCAGCCTCCAATGCCAACGCCGCTGACTGGATCATCCGCGCAGACTGGTCTTTGCCTTCCTCGCTTCCAGTCTGAACCGTCACCGGAACAACTTGCTTGGTGGTCAGGTTGCCAACGAACGCCATCGGCTGAAGCTTTTCGCCTGCCTCCAGAACCCTCCGCGCTTTGTCGATCATCGGACCGATGATGTCCATGTACGCCTGCGGTGGAGTGCTAATGGGTGCCTCGGTCATTTTTTCCTCAATATTTGCCACCGGTCGTGCAAACCGGGAAGAGCACGGCCATATCTGAAATTGGCATCGTGGGTGATGTAGTGGTGGGTGCCGTTTTACAACCTGGGGATTTTCTTTTGGCTCTGTATCCATAAATCTGTTGGCGCGAATTCAAAACTTACACTTTTGAGATCGTCATTATGCTCGAATTGGGTTGACCAGAACCTCGGGCCTGATCGCAAAGCACCGATGAGCGCCAATTAAAAAGTAGCGCCCAGTATAATCGGTGGTTTTCTGGGATCCCGCCATGTGGTTTAAAAACATCTTCATTTATCGGCTGCCTACCGACTGCACCCTTACTGCCGCCACGCTACAGGAAAAGCTGGCGCTCAAGCCGCTACAACCTTGCAGCGGGCTCGACAAACAAAGCAGGGGGTGGGTTTCCTGCCGTGGCGACGACCGCCTGGTCCACGTTGCCAATCAACAAATCCTGTTTGCGCTGGGCGTAGAGCAGAAACTACTGCCTGCCACGATCATCAATCGCTTTGTCAAAGAGCGAATCGCTGACATTGAAGCGCAGCAGGCCTACAAGGTGGGGCGCAAAGAGAAAAAAGACATCAAGGAATCTGTCACCGAGGAGCTTCTCCCCAGAGCTTTTGCCATGCAGCGCACCACCTTTGCATGGATAGACCCGGCCAACGGTCGCCTGATCATAGAGGCTGCATCCTCAGCCAAAGCCGATGAGCTATTGGAACAATTGAGCAAGACGGTGGATGACCTGCCGATGAAATTGCTACATACCAAACTTTCCCCAGTTGCCGCCATGACGGACTGGCTTGCCGGAGAAAATGCGCCGGCGGGTTTCACGATAGACCGCGAACTGGAACTGCGTGCCACGGGTGAGAGCAAGGCTACGGTTCGTTATGCCAATCATGCGTTAGAGGGAAAGGAAATTCTTGCCCATATCGCGGCAGGTAAACGTGCCACCCGCTTGGGGTTGACCTGGAATGACCGGATTTCCTTCGTTCTAACCGAACAACTGCAAATCAAGCGGCTCGAATTTCTGGATATCATCAAGGAGGAATCAACAACACTGGCAGATAATGCCGACGAGATGTTTGACCTCGATTTCACCCTGATGACTGGCGAACTGGCCAGGATGCTGACTGACCTGACCGAAGCGCTCGGCGGCGAAGCTTCAAATAATTGCTGATCAATATTTCAAACGGCATTTGCTTCCATACGGATTAAGATGCCGGAATCTACTCCTTGCCGACGACATACTGGGGAATCAACATGGAAAAAAATCAATGCGAGGAGTGTGGCGAGATCACACTGAACCACGATGCCATAAATTTCACCTCTATGGACCAGGGATGCAGACTGCTTTGCAGTCGGTGCTTTAATGCTGAGGTGGCCAAGCTGAGCGGTCTGGAGAGTTTCGACAATATCCGGATACAACCCATCGGGATAACGGACTGCGCCGGTGAAACCCACCAATTCCACTTCACCCAGCGCTTGCTGGGAAATATGGTCGCTCTGGATGCCGTTGAGCTTCGAGAAGGAAGCCCGGACGGCTATCAATTCCAAATGATCGGCGACCCGGAGGGCGATTCATTCGCACTGCTGGGGCGTCTGGTCGAAAAAATACGTCGAACACTTTCCGTCAAGCACATCACTGACGATGATAGGCATGGACTTCAAATTGCCGATCAGACGGTGCGGGGGCGAATCGAGGGTGACTATTCCGGAGCTGAACGTGTGCCAGTTGTGGTTGTCGATGGTCGTGAAATCTCGTGGGAGGATTTCGGTCAGATGCTGATGACCTTCGAGGGATGGCAGTTCAAGCTGGAGATTCGCGATATCAGCGAGGAACTATGAGGCTCAGGATTATTGGTAAGCAATGGGCTGGGCCGAGATGCGAAGCGCAACATGGCGGCCACGTTACCCATCAAGTGTCATTCCTGATAACTCTTATTATCAGGAATGACACTTTTTGCGTCTAAGTTGGCAGCCCGCATATACGCTTGGTACAAAACCAGAGAAAAAGACACAGAAACATGCTGTTAGCCAACTCGATATTGCGATAGCATGGCGCACCAACCAACCAAGAAGAAAAACATGGATAAGCTACTGGATGGGCTGGAACGCCCTGAGCGGATGGCAAACATCATCGCTCAACAACCCAAGTACATCAGGGATGACATCGCAAGCCTTGTGGAGGAAGAGCAGAGGCCGGGATCGTTTGGTGACCTGATTAAACGCTCCGTTGAACTGACGGAGACTCACAAGGAGTTTCGGGGCTCGAACGTGGTGTCGATGATCGGCAGACTCCCCACGAAATAATGATGGACGCGGACAAGATGCTGGTGCCGGTGGTGGGCACGGCGAGGCAAAATGCGACAGCCGATCTTATGTTGGACATGTGTCGATGATGGTGTTGGATAAACCCGGCGTGCAAAAAAGCGCAATATATTGCGCAAAACTGAATTTTGGTGTATATAATGCGCATGAAAACGCGCAAACAAACTATTGAACATCCGATTACCAACTTGGAGCGACTTGCCGCCGAGCTTCGCAAGATTCGTCGCGGGCGAAAGGTTAGCCAGCAAGAATTATCTGATCGCGCGAAGGTCGCGCGCCGCACAATCACCAACGCGGAGGGAGCCGAAAACGTTGGCGTGAAAGAGCTTTGTCGGATTGCCAACGGGCTTGGCTATGAGCTGGTTTTACGACCGAAAGATACTGTGGTGTTCGAGGAGCTTTCGACCACCTTTAAGGATGATGAATGAACGCGTCAGAACCATTTGATATCGAAAAGCTGTTCAATAAGATCCGTCAGCTAGAAATCCACACGCCACAAGGTGTGAGTGGCAGGTTGACCAAAGAAAGTCGTTACGTCTTTAACTACAGCCATGTGAATGATGATGCGGCCGTCTCACTTGTGATGCCGGTACGAGAGGAAAGCTACGCAAGCGGAGACCTGATGAGCGTATTCGCGATGAATCGCCCTGAAGGATACCTTCGCTACATCATTGAGGAACGGTTGAAACGCCTTGGTGCGCCGAGCGATATGTTTCTGCTGTTTCTGGCCGGCAGTAACCAGATTGGGCGTTTGACGTACGCGCTTCCCGGTGAGAGCTTGCCACAAAGCGCTGGTGAGCACTTAAATGATCTGCTGTCTTCGCCTTCAGGTGCTCTTTTTGAGCGTCTGGTGAGTCAGTACGCTCTTGGATCCGGCATCTCTGGGATTCAACCCAAAGCACTTGTTCCGATCGCGAGCGATAGTGTTACTGGCAGCCTGGCAGAGCACACAGCAATGCCGCTAAAAACCGTAATTGTGAAGGCCGAGGGTGGGGACTACCCAGGACTCGCACGTAATGAATTTTTCTGCATGTCTGTCGCCAAAGAAGCTGATTTTGATGTGCCGGAATTCTGGCTTTCTGATGATGGTCTGCTGTTCGTAATGTCGCGGTTCGACAGGATGCAGGATGGTACTGCACTGGGCTTCGAAGACATGGCCGTTTTGACTGGACGAACTGCGAAGGAAAAGTATGAAGGCAGCTATGAAATGATTGCGCGAGCGGTCGAAACGTTTGCCGGCGACGATAGTGTTAACCAACTGAGAAGGCTGTTCGAGCGTGTGGCATTTTCCTGCTGGATGCGCGATGGAGATGCGCACCTGAAAAACTTTGGCATGCTCTACGAACATCCTGCCGCAGCGAGGCGTCTTGCGCCAATTTATGACGTGGTATGCACCGACGTGTATCCGGAACTGGACGGCTTATTGGCATTGAAGCTCAACAAGAGCAAAGCCTTTCCGACCAGCGAAGAGATTGTAGAGTACGGAAATCGGTTAGGACTCAACGATGACGAGGTGGCAGAAATCCTTGTGCGTATTGAGGATGCCTATAACACAGTGGTATTGAGGTGTGAGAATGACCCTCGATATCAGGGCGACAGCTTGCTTACTGATCTCCAGAAAGCGATCAAACGCACTAGAATTGTGTAGTCGATTCTTGTGGCGTTTTTGTGGCGGTCATCAGACCAAATATGACGAATCATGCTCAACAAGCCGCATCACTATTGGCGATTTCATTGGTCATGGGTTATCATGCGTTGTCTCGGCGTAGGTTCGAATCCTCTCGCCCCGACCAGTTGAATCAATAAATTAAAGCCAGCATCTTTGCTGGCTTTTTTGTATGGTTTGCCGAATCCCACAGTGCCGATATATCAGCAGTTCGCCGGCTGGTTGCGTCTATGGTGCAACTATGCCCCGGTAACGTCCACGATTTCGGTGATTGGCACGGTGGCGATGTCGCGCAGCTTGCAGTTGACGTCTTCGGTGTTCTCGGTCAACGAGGCGACGGTGGCGAAGCTGGTCGGCACGAACACTTCACGGCCGTTGTCGGCTTTGCGGCGTACACCAAAGTGCACCCGCTCGCGTGACTCTTGCGGCAGCTTGCCGATCAGGCTCTTGGTAGCCCAGATGCTGCCGAAGCGGGCAAAGTCGGAAATGCGCGCTGCCTGATTGATGGTGTCGCCGAGGACGACAAATTCGACGCTGGTGGTCGAGCGGAAGGTGCCCAGCCATTCCTGGCCATCGGTAATGCCGGTGTTCAGATAGAGCTCGTTGAGCCAGTTTTTCTGGAGCTGCCAGCGTTTGGAAATGTGTTTAATCTCCTCGCGTATCTCGGTCGCGCAGGCCAGGGCATTGAACAGGTAATTGCTGTCGGGCTGGGGAAAGAAGTAATAAACCATGCCGTCGCCGACATGCTTGCCGTAAGTGCCGTGATATTTGCGAAAGATCGGCCCCATCGCTGCCCAGATGTCATTGATCAGGCTGAAGTATTCTTCCGGCGGAAGCTCCGAGCAGATGCGCACCGAGCCCTGCAGGTCGGCTACCAGCACCGCCAGATCGGTCAACACCGGCATACGCCGCTGCAGGAGACCTCGGATCACCTCGTCACGGCGGGCGAGGAATTCAAGCATCGAATCCGCCCCATGATCTTCTGGTGTCAGCACGACAAAGATGCCCTCGCGGAATAACGAGACATAGGCGCGGTTGACGCTGTCGGCTATGGTGACAAGACTGTCCGAAACAGCTTGTGGTGGCTCCGCGACAGCCGTGGCATAGGTGTCCTGCAGCCAGGCAAAGGCCTCCGAGCTGACGCCATGACAGCCTTCGGCGAAGCGCCCCGGGCTGAGACGGCTTTTGGCAAGACCGACGTGAAAGCGCAGCAGGTTGGCCGTATCAGGCGTCACGCCGCCGGTGGCGAGCAGGCGGAACAGGTTGCGGTCTTCACTTGTTGGAGGCAGTTTGTCAAGGCCACGGAAGACGTGATCGCGGGCGGCATCGTTGAACCAGACCAGTTCGAAGCTGTGATTCACCATGTAGGCGGGAAAGGCAATGTCTTCGATGGTAACGCGCAGACCGGAGGACACATTGGCATCGTTGGCCGGAATCGGCTGCAGGTTTGCTGCGAGGTGAGGTGAGGGGGGCGTCGTGGTGGGATGCGGCGCCTGCGTTTTGTCGGATTGAGACGATGTGCCCATGCGGGCGGCGATTTCGGCCATGCTGTAACCCTCCCGTTTCAACCGCTGGATCTCGCGGATACGTTCGATGCTGTGGTCAGGAAAGAAGCCGAGCTGACGTGGCCCGCCAGCTCCGCTGCCAGGATTAGTGACCACTGGCTTGGACAGTAAGCCAAGGCTAATGTAATTATTTAATGTAGCCCTGGAAATATCTGTAGCATCGATGATTTCTTTGCTTGACAACATGGCAATCTCACCTTGTTATACTGTCCACTTGGAATGTCCATTTCAAACAATAGACTGTTTAATTTGGACTGTCAAGCGGTTTGTTGGACAGTCATCGACGGAGCAGCTCGGGATTTTTGCTGATATGCAGCAACAGGTTGCGGCCGATCATTTTTTTAGGCATCATTGTTACGTTAGCCGCACCGAACCATTTATCTTCAACAGATAGATGCCGGTGATTTTCCGAGGTGCAAGTGGTCGCAGGTTTTAATCTTCCCGCCCGGCCAGGTGACTCTTACAATTTGTTCAACAGCCCTTAAGGCATAATTGCTGCCCGCCGATGCGCATTCTGATCAGTAATGACGATGGCTATTTTGCACCTGGCCTGGCTTGTCTTGCCGGGCATCTCGCCCAAGTTGCCGACGTAACTGTGGTTGCACCCGAACGGGATCGCAGCGGCGCTTCCAATTCCCTGACGCTGGATCGCCCGCTCAAGCTGAGCCGTGCCGCGAATGGTTTTTACTATGTCAACGGCACGCCGACCGATTGCGTGCATCTCGCCGTTACCGGGATGCTGGATCAGCAGCCGGACATGGTGGTGTCCGGCATCAATGCCGGAGCCAACATGGGCGACGACACCATTTATTCCGGTACGGTGGCGGCGGCGACCGAAGGATTTCTGCTCGGCATTCCCGCCATTGCGGTTTCGCTGATGGGCCATAAATTTGCCCATTACGAGACAGCCGCTAGGGTCGCCGTCGGACTGGTGCAACGCTTTGCCAGGCAGACGCACAGCCATCCGTGGCTGCTCAACGTAAACGTGCCGGATGTGCCGCACGATCAATTGCAGGGTATCGAAGTGACGCGCCTCGGCAAGCGGCACAAGGCCGAACCGGTGGTGAAAGCCAGCAACCCGCACGGCGAAACCGTGTACTGGGTCGGCGCGGCGGGCAAGGCGCAGGATGCCGGGGAGGGCACGGATTTCCACGCGCTGGCGCAGCAGCGCGTCTCGCTCACTCCGCTGCAGATCGACCTGACCCAGTACAACCAGCTCGATGCGGTACGCAGCTGGCTCGGGTGATGAATACGCGGCTTAGCGGCATCGGCATGACTTCGCAGCGCACCCGTGCGCGCATGATCGAGCGGCTGCGCGAGCAGGGCATCCAGGACGAGGCGGTGCTGGCGGCGATGTTCGAAGTGCCGCGCCACCTGTTTGTCGATGAGGCGCTGGCGAGCCGCGCTTATGATGATGTATCACTGCCGATCAATTTCAATCAAACCATTTCCCAGCCTTATATCGTGGCGCGCATGATCGAAGTGCTGCGTGCCGGCAGACCGCTTGGGCGCGTGCTGGAAATCGGCACCGGCTGCGGCTACCAGGCGGCGGTGCTGGCGCAGGTGGCGAAAGAGGTTTATACCGTGGAGCGCGTCCAGCCTCTTTATGAACGTGCCAGACGGCAACTGCGCGACATGAAACTGCGCAATGTCAGTGCGCGTCATGCTGATGGCGGTATCGGGTTGCCCGAGGCCGCGCCGTTTGACGGCATTATCATGGCCGCTGCCGCACCCGTACTGCCGGCAGCGCTGCGCGAGCAACTTGCGGTCGGTGGTAGAATGGCGCTGCCGGTGGGAACGCAGGAACAGTGGCTGCATCTGGTCGAACGCGATGCCGGCGGGTTCCGTGAAACCCGGCTGGAACCGGTGAAATTCGTACCGCTATTGACAGGGAAAGCATGAAATCAAGACAGTTTTACGCATTATTGGCGATGGCTGCCGTATTGGCCGGCTGTGCCTCGAGCGGGCAACGTGCGCCGGTCGTCGAGCGCGGTGAAGCGCCAAAGAAAAGCGTTGCCGCTGTTGACGAAACCCGTAAGAAGCTTTTGCGTGAAAAGGACTGGCGGCCCGAGATGCATGTCGTGCAGAAGGGCGATACGCTGTACAGCATTGCTTTCAACTATGGTTTCGACTATCACGAACTGGCCGAGTTAAACGGCATCCAGGATCCCGGCGTGATTCAGATCGGGCAGCAGATACGCCTGTTTCCGGGCAGCGCAAAGCCCATCATTCCCCCGGTTGCCGTTGAAAGCAAACCGATAGAGCCGGCGGTAAGGGAGCAGCCGAGGCTCGCGAAATATGAATATAGCGATGCGGCATTGGCGCAGATTGAAAAGGTTCAGCAAATGGCGCAGCCGGTAACCATCGTGGTAGAGAGCAAACCCAGGCCGGAATCCAAACCTGAACCGAAGCCTGAAGCCAGAACGGAGCCTGCTGCCGATAATGGCGAAGATGAAGCGCTGGAATGGAGCCTGCCCGCACAAGGCAAATTGATCGGCGGGTTCTCTGAACCGGCCAACAGCAAGGGTATCGATATTGCCGGCAAGCTCGGCCAGCCAGTCACCGCCAGCGCGCCCGGCAAGGTTGTGTACAGCGGCAGCGGGCTGCGCGGCTACGGCAAGCTGGTCATCATCAAGCATAACAAGACCTACCTCAGCGCCTACGCGCACAACGACCAGATATTGGTGAAGGAAGGGCAGACCGTCACGCGCGGACAGAAAATTGCCGAGATGGGCAACACCGATGCCGACCAGGTCAAATTGCATTTCGAGGTGCGGCGTTTCGGCAAGCCGGTCGATCCGGCCAAGTATCTGCCGCTCGGCAAGTCTTGAGAATACCTTTAACGACCCGTCATTCCGGGCTTGACCCGGAATCCAGCCAGAATGAATATTGGCGCGCTTTGCGCGCCACTGGATACCAGCAGCCCTCACCTCAATCCTCTCCCGCTTGCGGGAGAGGAAGCAATCGTCCCTTCCCCCTTGCAGGGGGAAGGTTAGGATGGGGGGTTCCTGCCGGTATGACATTGCTACTTTATTAATTGCCGGATCAATAGAGGCATTCTTGAGCGCTATAAATCTCAGTGTCACCGACCACGACCGCAACAGCGCTGCGCTGCGCTACGTCTACCCGGTGGTGTCGCGCCGCGCCGGCGGCATCTCGGTCGGCATCAATCTCAATCCCAACAATGCCTGCAACTGGCGCTGCATCTACTGCCAGGTTCCCGATTTGACGCGCGGTAGCGCGCCGCCGATCGATCTGGCGCTGCTGGAAAATGAACTGCGCGGTTTTCTCAATGAATTGTTGCACGGCAATTTCATGCAAAACCGCGTCCCGGAAGGCATGCGGCGCATCAACGACATCGCGTTGTCCGGCAACGGCGAACCGACCAGCGCCGCCGAATTTGCCCAGGTCATCGAACTCATCGGCCGCGTGCGCAGTGAAACGGGTTTGCCCGGCGCGGTGAAGACCGTGCTGATCACCAACGGCAGCCTGTTGTACCGCAGCGAAGTGCAGCAAGGCCTGCGCGCCATGGCGCAACTCAATGGCGAAGTGTGGTTCAAGCTGGATCGCGCCAGCGAAACGGGGATGCGGCTCATCAACGATACCAGTATCCGCATGAGCAAGGTGCGCGACCACCTCATTGCCGCCATCGCGCTATGCCCGACCTGGCTGCAAACCTGCTGGTTTGCGCTGGACGGCAAACCGCCGTCACGGCAGGATGAGGATGACTATCTTGAGTTTATTTCGGCGCTGCTGCGCGACGGATATAAACCGCAGGGCGTAATGCTCTACGATCTGGCGCGCCCCTCGCTGCAGGCGGAAGCGCCGCGCCTGTCCAATTTACCGTTGGAAAACCTGCAAGCCTTTGCCGGGCGCATCGGCAAACTGGGTTTGCCGGTTACCGTCAGTTCACAGGAAATAGCCCATACAGATGACAATTACTGAACAGTGGCATACCTTCACCTCCGCCCCCCACCGCGTCATGTTCCTGGGCGGCGCGCTGCAATCCATCGCCGTGATGCTGTGGTTGCTGGTTGAAATGGCGGCACGCTATGGCGTGGCCGGCCACGCTGCGGACTGGCCGGTAGCGCCCGCCGCGGTGCATGGTTATCTGATGATTTACGGCCTGTTTCCGTTTTTCATTTTCGGTTTTTTGATGACCACTTACCCGCGCTGGATGAACGACAGGGAAATCCCGGCGCGGCGTTATGTGCCGGCCTTTGTGCTGCTCATGGCGGGGGACATCGGGTTTTATGCCGGGCTGCTGGTTGACCGTATCACGCTATTTGCCGCCGTTCTGCTTGCGCTGGCCGGTTGGGGTGCGGCGTTGTATGCGCTGCTGCGCGTACTGCTCGATGCGCGCCACCCGGACAAGCGCCATCCGCAAATCATTTTCATCGCGCTGAGCATGGGCTGGTGCAGTCTTGCCGCCTACGCCGTCTGGTTGTGGAGCGACGACGCGGCCTGGCTGAGCTTTGCCATGCAGGGCGGGTTGTGGTTTTTCCTGCTGCCGGTATTCGCCAGCGTCGCGCACCGCATGATCCCGTTTTTCACCAGTACGGCATTACCGCAGCATCTGGTGGCTCGTCCTTACTGGGCGTGGTGGGTCATGTTGGCAGCCGGCGTGACGCATGGCCTGCTGCAACTTGCCGATGCCGCTGCCTGGCTGTGGCTATGCGATCTGCCCTTGGCGGTTGCGGCGCTTTATTTGACTTACGCCTGGGGCTTGCGCCGCAGTCTGGGCATTGCGATGCTCGGCGTGCTGCACATCGGTTTCGCCTGGCTGGGCATTGCCATGCTGCTGTCCGCCGTGCAAAGTATTGTGCTGTTTTCGAGTGGCGGCACAGCGTTCGTCTGGGGGCTGGCGCCGCTGCATGCCCTGACGGTCGGTTGCTTTGCGACACTGCTGATCGGCATGGGCACGCGCGTTACGTTGGGACATTCCGGCCTGCCCATGCGGGCGGATACCCCAATCAAGTTGATGTTCGCCGGCATCCAGCTCGCTGCCGTGCTGCGCGTGCTGGCGGACATGCTCCCCGTGCAAATCGCGCACTGGCTGTATTTCGCGGCTGCTGCGGTCTGGCTGGCCTGTTTCGTGCCGTGGGTATCACGCTATTTGCCGGTTTACTGCAAACCGCGCGCAGACGGGAAGCCCGGTTAACGTGAAACTCGCGCAGCGATTCGTTTGCCCCTTCCCTCGCTTGCGGGGGAAGGTTGGGATGGGGCTGGTGTGGAATAACTGTTTGCGCGACTCCACCCCCTCCCCATCCCTCCCCCGCACGCTGCGCGTGCAAGGGAGGGAGCTTGCTCGCAAATGGTTGAGAGGTTCATGGGTAAGGATGAATTCGCCCTTATCCCGATCGCTGTCTCTTCAGATTCCGGCTCAGATTTGGAAATGATGGCTATTCGGTTGCTGCATTTTCAGTAATTCCTCAAATTCATCGGCCGGCACTGGCCTGGAGAACAGGTAGCCTTGCGCATAGTCGCAGCCTGCCTGGGCCAGCAGCGCCCGCTGCGCTTCCGTCTCCACCCCTTCGGCGATTACCTTGAGGCCGAGCTTGTGCGCCATCACGATGATGGCTTCGGACAGCGCCCTGTCGTTGGGGTCAGTCACCAGATCGCGCACGAATGACTGGTCGATTTTCAGATAGTCGATGTCGAATTTCTTCAGGTAGGCCAGCGACGAATAGCCGGTGCCGAAATCGTCGATCGAAACCTGCATGCCCGCATCGCGGAATTCGAGCAGTTTGTCCGTCACGCTGGAGTCGGCATCCAGCAGCAGCCCTTCGGTGATCTCGATGGCGATGCTTTGCCCGGGCAGGCCGAGTTCCCGCAAATAGTCGAGCCATGTCTCGGGGCTGGTGCCGGACTGGCGGAACTGCGTGGGCGACTTGTTCACGCTGACCTGAAACGTGGTGCTGTACAATGTCTCCCAGTGCTTTAGCTGACGCGCCGCTTCCCTGAACACCCAATCGCCGATTTCAACGATTAACCCCGTCTCCTCGGCCAGCGGAATGAACTGCGCCGGACTGACCAAACCGCGCTCCGGATGCCGCCAGCGGAGCAATGCTTCCGCCTTGTCGATGCGGCCCGTGGCAATATCCACGATGGGCTGGTAATAGACCTGGAACTGGTTGGCCGTCAGGGCGCCGCGCAGGTCGTTGAGCAAGTGCAGCCGGCTTTGTGCGGCTTGCTCCAGCGCCGGGGTAAAGTAACTCAGACGATTGCGCCCCGCGTTCTTGGCCACATACATCGCCTGATCGGCATCCTTGAGCAACTCTTCCACGCCGGTGGCGTCATCGGGATACAGCGTGATGCCCATGCTGGCCGATACATAGGCTACTTCATCTACCAGCTGGAAGGGCTCGGCCAGCTTGTGCAGGATGTTCTCGGCGACCCGTTCAATGCTGCTGGCGTCATCCAGCTCCGACAGGATGATGATGAACTCGTCCCCGCCCAGGCGCGCCACCGTGTCTGCCTCGCGCACACAGCCGTTGATGCGGCGCGCCGTTTCTTTCAGCAAAACATCGCCCATGCTGTGCCCGAGCGTATCGTTGACCTCCTTGAATTTGTCGAGGTCGATATACAGCACCGCCATTTTCAGGCCGGCGCGGTGCGCCTTCTTGATTTCCTGCGTCAGCCGGTCATAGAACAGCGTCCTGTTGGGCAGGCCGGTGAGGTTGTCGTAATACGCCAGCTCGACCATTTTCTCTTCGGATCGCTTGCGCTCGCTGACGTCACGCGACGAGCAATACACCAGTTGCTGCCCGTCGATATCCACCTTGGCAACGCTGACGTCGACATCGATGACGCTGCCGTCGTGGCGGCGGTGGCGGGTTTCAAGCATCACGGGGTCATTGCCCAGTGCCGCGATGTTCGCCTTGATCTGCGCCGCTGTCCATTGCACGTCCCACTGCGCCGCGTTCATGGCCAGCAGTTCCGCTGCCGTGTAGCCGAGCATCCGGCAGAACGCGTCGTTCACCTGCACCACGTAACCGTCGAGGTCGAGGATGTGGATGCCGTCGCTGGCAGTGCGCAACAGCGTCTCGTTCTTGCGGTTTTCCCTCGCCAGCGATTCTTCGGCGCGCTTGCGCGCTTCAAGCATGGCTTTGAATCCATCGGCCATTTCGTTGAAGCTGTTGGCCACCTGCCCGAGCTCATCATGCGTGCCGAGATCGACGCGTTCACGCATATCGCCGCCGGCAAAGGCGCGCGCGGAACGGGCCAGCGTCTGGATGTTGTCGATAGCGGCGTAATAGCTGCCAATCGAGAAATAGACCACCACCAGAAACAGCAGGAAGGCGATGCCGATGCTGGCACGCAGCGCATTTTCTGCCTGGGCGATACGCACGTTGAACAGTTTCTCGGCTGACGGCAGCAGCGATTCATACAGTTTTGAGTAATAATCATCGATCACCGTAGTGACCACCATCAGGAAATCTTCCGGAGAAACGGTGAAGTTACCGGTGAGAATGTCTGATTCCACCAGGGCAATAACTTCCCGCACCGAATCGACAATGACCCTGGAGGCTGTCGTGAGCGAATCCCGCAGTGCCGGATTATGGTAAGCGGCCTTGTCGAAACTGGTCTCGAGGGGTGTGAGGGTATCGTGAAGATTGGCAAGCATGCCGTACATAACCCTCTTCTGCGCCTCGGTGATCTGCTTCTCTGACAGGATGCTGGCGCCATAGGCGCGGATCCGCCCGATATGCTCGATCACATCCGGCAGCCTGTTAGTGATGATGTCGACCAGATAGAACATGTCGATTTCTATGTCCCGTATCTGCCCTGCCTCAAAGTGCAGCAACTGATCGATCAGGCGAGTATGCGCGGCAAAGTTTTCGGCTGCCGTCCAGTTGAATCCCTCTTTTTGCAGGGATTGCCAGTTGGCCTGGATGCTGTGCCAGTCTTCGGTCGCTCTCGCTCCGGCTGGCAGATTTTGTTCCAGCGCATGGAAAGCCTCAACTGTTTCCTTTTCCTGGGCGGCGCGCTGGTCCCGCATCGCCTCATTACCGCCGAACAGCGCGGCGGAAAGCCCGCGGTGCAACTGGATATCCCGCACCGTGCGGGATATCGGTTCAATCAGGGAGATAGATGCCAGTTGCCGCTGCGAAGTGTGGATGACCGATTCAAGACTGACAAACAGGCTGTACATCAATACCGCAATTGCAATCAGGAACAGCAGCCCCAGCAGCGCGAATTTTTTGGTATAGCCCAGACGATTCATCAGGGCGATGGCGGGGTAAAAGAGGAGCTTCATGAATTTTACATTTGCCTGATGGCCACCGTTTTCATGCAAATGGCTATTGACATGTTATTGGAAAAAGGCTGCGCAACTGTGTCTGCGTACAACGCGGCACGGTATCAAATAGCGGCAAAGCAAGTCAAGCACAAAAAACAGGCAGCGCAAAAAATAGGCGCCGGATGCGCCCATGAAGGCACACTGTCAGCGCAAGAATCAAACCAGTCACCGCACGATAGAAAAGCCGGCGCGCAACTGCGCGGGATGCCGCTGGTTGTAGTCGAGCAGGGTCTCGCCGTAACCGCTGAACAACTGGAGATAGACAAAGCCGCCGGTGCGCGCAAACAGCGGCTTGCGGAACGGCACGGAAAGGTCGATCTGCGTGCCGTTGTGGCCGCCGCTGCCGACGCGCACGCGGCTGGATAATACCCATTCGCTCTCGTCGCCGTAGCGCAACAGCCAATCCACATAACCACGGTAGCGGGCGATATCGGGATTTTCCTCTTTATCCAGATAACTGTAGAAACGCGGCGCGAAAATCAGCGACTTGCCGTCGGAGAAATCGGCGCGCCAGGCTGGCTGGATGTAGGCAAGGTCAGTGCTGCGCGAGTTGACGCCTTCCTTGCCGTTGGATTCGTGCTCATAGCCGGCGCGCAGGTAGCGCGGCATACGTCGTCCGCTGTCGTCGAGGCGTTTTTGCCAGAACAGGGTGGGGCGGTAGCTGGTGTCGTGAAACGGCCTGGAATCGACGCCCAGATCCCAGGTGGCGGTCTGCGTGTAGCCGAAGTGCAGTTGGCCAAGCGCGGGCAGCCATTGCGCCGGCGTTGATTCCTCGTCGAAGATGCGGTACTTGAAGCTGATCTGGTAGCGGGCATTCGGGCCGTTGCGTGCGCCAAGGATGAAATAGGCCGGCTCATGGGCGGACAGCGCCGGCTCGTCTTCAGGAATCAGATCGATTCTGCCGACGGTTTCCGGGAATGCTTCGGCCGGCTGTTCAGCGGGGCCGGTAGCCAGCAGCATCAGGCGGTTGGATGCAGTATCGGCCAGTTCGATTTTCAATTGCCCGCTCAAGTGCTGCGGCAGCGCTGCGGCATAGACGCGGCGGGAGCCGCCTGCGGATGCGGTGGCGTCAGGATAGAAGGTGATGATTTCGACTTTCTGGCCGGCGCTAAACCTGAGCCGCAGGAATGCTGGCCAGGATATATTCTCGTCCGGGCGCACGGTTTCCAGTCGCAGCGTTTCGCCGGCCTGTACGGTTTCGCCCGGCGTGGCAATGATCCAGCCGGGCGCGGCCAGCGCGGCGCAGGAGAAAAACAGGGCGGCGCAGGCCGGTAGAATTCGTGAAACAATTTTCATGATGTTCCTGAGCGTTGATGGTGATGCTTCATTATTGAGCAACCGTGCCGCCTTAATCGCCCCTTTCAGCAGGTGTGACTTCAACGATTGGTAGTGTTCTTCCAGTGCGTATAGCGCCGGGTTCGACATGATGAATGCCATTCGGTTTCATTTCCGTTCTCGACCCGTATTGTGTTTGCCGATGTTGCGAATCGCCAGCTTTTCCAGCTCGACCGCGACGAACAGCAGCACGCCGAAGCCGAGGATCAATCCCCAGGCAGCCGCGTCGAGTGCGACCACGCCGAACAGTTTCTGCATGAACGGCACATAGGTGAAGGCCGCCTGGATGACGGCCAGCACGGCGATGCTGAGCAGCACGTAGGGATTGCCGCTGAAGTCCTGCCAGCCGCGCACCGGCGCGAGCAGGTAGCGGCAGTTGAACAGGTAGGCGATCTCGCCCATCACCAGCGCGTTGACCGCCACGGTGCGGGCCGCATCGAGGCTCGCGCCGCGCGCGATCTCCCACAGGAACAGCGCGACCACCCCGACCGCCAGCAGCAATGAGACGAAGCTGATGCGCCAGATCATGAAGCCGGACAGGATGGGTTCGCCGGCGGCGCGCGGCGCGCGGCGCATCACGTCCGGCTCGGCTGGCTCGAACGACAGCGCCAGCGCCAGCGTCACGGCCGTCACCATGTTCACCCAGAGTATCTGCACCGGCGTGAGCGGCAACGCCATGCCGAACAGGATCGCAATCAGCACGATGCCGGCCTCGCCGCCGTTGGTCGGCATGATGAACACGATGGCCTTCTTGATGTTGTCGTAGATGGTGCGGCCTTCCTCGACCGCGTGCGCGATGGTGGCGAAGTTGTCGTCGGCCAGCACCATCTCGGCAGCCTCCTTGGCGACCTCGGTGCCCTTCATGCCCATCGCCACGCCGATGTCGGCGCGCTTCAGCGCGGGCGCGTCGTTCACGCCGTCGCCGGTCATCGCGACGATTTCGCCGTTGGCCTGCAAGGCCGTGACCAGACGCAGCTTGTGTTCCGGGCTGGCGCGCGCGAATACGTCCACCTCACGCACCGCGCGGCGCAGCGCCTCGTCGTCCAGCGCGTCCAGTTCGCCGCCGGTCAGCGCACGGTCGCTGATAATGCCGAGTTGCGCGGCGATGGCGCGCGCGGTGTCGGCATGGTCGCCGGTAATCATCTTGACGCGGATGCCCGCCGCGCGGCAGTCGCGCACGGCGGCGATGGCCTCGTCGCGCGGCGGGTCGCTGATGCCGACCATGCCGAGCAACGTGTAGCCGCCTTCCATGTCGGCGAAATTCAGTTCGCGCTGGCCGCCCTCGACCGCTTTCATCGCCAGCGCCAGCACGCGCTGCCCGAGCGCGCCGACTTCGGCCATCTTGCCGCGCCAGTACGCCAGGTCGAGCGCCTCATCCTCGCCCTGGCCGCGCTGCTGGTGGCACATCTCCAGCACCGGTTCCACCGCGCCTTTGACGAAAATGAAGGCATGCCCGGCGTGATCGTGGTGCAGCGTCGCCATGAAACGGTGCCCGGATTCGAACGGGATGTGGTCGGTGCGCGGCAGCTCACCGTGCTCGAATGCGACATCCAGCCCGGCCTTCAAGGCCAGCGGGATCAGCGCGCCCTCGGTCGGATCGCCCGCGATGTGCCATTGCCCCTCGGTCTCATGGAGCTGCGCGTCGTTGCACAGCAGGCCGGCGCGGAACATATCCAGCGTTTCGATATGGTCGGCGACATCGACCTCCTCGCCCGCGATGGCGAAGCCGCCGTGCGGCGCGTAACCGGCGCCGCTCACCTCGAACATCCGCGCGGCGCTGACCACGCGCTGCACGGTCATCTCGTTCTTGGTCAGCGTGCCGGTCTTGTCGGAGCAGATGGTGGTGACCGAACCCAGCGATTCCACTGCGGGCAGGCGGCGCACGATGGCGTTGCGCTTCGCCATGCGCTGCACGCCGAGCGCCAGCGTGATGGTCAGCACTGCGGGCAGGCCCTCCGGGATCGCCGCTACCGCCATGCTCACCGCGGCGAGGAACATGTCGCCGAGGCCGTAGCTGTGCACCAGCCAGCCGAACAAAAAGGTGAGTGCGGCCAGCGCCATGATCGCCACGGTCAGCCAGCGCCCGAAGGTCTCCATCTGGCGCAGCAGCGGCGTAGTCAGGGTCTGCACCTCTTCCAGCATCGCGCTGATGCGCCCGATCTCGGTTTCGTCGGCGGTCGCCACCACCACGCCGCTGCCCTGCCCGTACACCACCAGCGTGCTGGAATAAGCCATGCAGTAGCGGTCGCCGAGTACCGCGTGCGCATCCACGGCGGCAGGATTCTTTTCGACGGCGGTGGACTCGCCGGTCAGCGCCGCCTCCTCGATGCGCAGGTTCTTGGTGTGCAGCAGGCGCAGATCGGCGGGCACCTTGTCGCCGGATTGCAGCAGCACGATGTCGCCCGGCACCAGCGTCTCGGCCGCGACCACATGGCGGCGGCCTTCGCGCAGCACCGTCGCCTCGGGCGACAACATGCGGCGGATCGCCTCCATCGCCTGCTCCGCCTTGCCTTCCTGGATGAAGCCGATGATGGCGTTGATCACCACCACGCCGACGATCACCGCCGTGTCCACCCAGTGCGCGAGCAGCGCGGTGACCGCCGCTGCCGCCAGTAGCACATAGATCAGCACGTTGTGGAATTGCAGCAAAAAGCGCATCAACGGCCAGCGCCTCGATGGCGGCGTGAGCCGGTTCGGGCCGTAGGAGGCCAAGCGACGCGCCGCCTCTGCGGCAGTCAGTCCCGCATGACCGGATTGCTGCGCGGCGAGCGCTTCGTCCGCCGCGAGGTGATGCCAGGGTGGTTGGTTCATGCCTTCCTCCGCTTCATCATATACAGCAACTTGAGGTGAAATGCATTCTGTCTCGATGCGCGCTCGTAACGGTTACATCATATCTGTGGAGGTGTCGCGATGCGGAAGTCCATCAATTCTCTTTTACTGACGTTTTGGCAGGTAACTGCTTCACCATGCGATCGAAGTCCGACTCGAAACGCCGGTCGTCCAGAACCCGAAACTTGTCGAACTCCTGCTCGGCATGAGACTTGGCGAGATCAGCCGACACTTTGCCTGCGCCCTGCAAAATCTCACGGTCGTTCAGGGTCAGAAAGCCTTCCAGCTTGGCGATCCAGTCCTGCATGGTCATGGCGATGCGCCGCGCCGCCTGGCCTTCGGCGAAGATCAAATACTGCTCGGCGAGATTATTGAGGGCGCGCAATTCTGCCTCGGTCAGATAGTTTTTCGCGACGCCCACATCTGCCTTGCGGATGCGCACCCCCTCCCAGGTCGTCAGCCCCATGTTCGGCTGGCTGCTATCGGCACGGTCGGCAATCAGTTCGGCGGCAGTCTGGCCGTGAATGGCGTAATGCACCTTGTTCTGCACCGTAGCGAAAAACTCCTGCGTCAGCGGGTGGCTGCCGTCGTAATCCACGCTGGTGGCGTAGATATCCGTGATCTTCTGGTAGAAGCGCCGCTCACTGGTGCGGATGTCTTGCAGGCGGCGCGTCAGCTCATCGAAGTAGTCGCGACCCTTGCCCGGATTCTTCAAGCGCGCGTCGTCCAGCACAAAGCCCTTGACGATGTATTCCTTCAACTTGTCGTTGGCCCACTGCCTGAAACGCACGCCGACCGGGCTGCGCACCCGGAAGCCCAAGGCCAGCACCATGTCCAAGTTGTAATGCTCAACCTCTCGGCCAACCTCCCGCCCGCCTTCGTTTTGAACTGTTCGGAAAAACCGAACAGTTGCCTCCGGCGTCAGTTCGCCGTCCTCGAAAATGTGCTTGATGTGCTCGCTGATCGTTCCCTTGGCCTTGCCGAACAACTCGGTCAACTGCTTCTGGTTCAGCCAAAGCGTTTCCGCCTCCAGCATCACGTCGATGCGGGTGGCACCGTCTTCGCTTTGGTAGATCAGGAATTGTTTGGGATCGGCCATAACTCAAATGTCGGTCAAGGTGTCAGCAATACGGAAATCCATCAATCCAGCTCGGATTCCGCTAATTCCTGGAGCTTCGCCTTGAAGTAATCAAAACTTGGTGATGAATTGTTTGCAACATCCATATGTGGAGCGATTCTCTCAGACCAAACTGATTTCTCTTCACCGACTGCCCGCCAACCTTTGTTAGATAGTGCTTGTGCGCCACCTGGAAAAACGGCGTTAGCCAGGCATTCCCAAGTACCACAAATTTCATCAGATTCGTATGCGTCTAAAACTGGCCCCTTAACTTTTGGATAAGCCGCTTTAATCGCCGGAATGTTCCCCAGAAACCATGCTTCACCTTCCTCAATCGCGATGCAAAAACGAGTCTCCGGTTTTGGGTTGCAGGCATTCAGAATCGCAAAAAGCTCTTGGCGGAAAGTCTTCAGGCACTTATCGTCAAGGTCACAGACCAAAATTACCGCAGCCGGATAATCATCGGGATAATTGGCAAATGTATTTCCATAACCCCTGAGCAATTTTGGGAGCTGATCTAGCAGAATTCGTTTGCTTGCATCAGCCTTACCATTAAGGTTTTGGGGAATACGACCAATTCCCTTGTATGGGTGAACTTTGAAAGTGTGACCATCACCAATGATCTTGGGAACAAGAATGTCTAGTGCTTTTTTCCCAGATTGGTCTTCAACGAGTATCTCAAAATGCATCGGGTGACCTTGCATCCAGATAGTCGCTATACCATAGTCCGCCCAGAGGCAGTCCCTCTGCTACCATGTTTTTCACGATTTCGTCGTCACTTGCCCGCCGAATAATTGAATAACCGTCCGAGCCTTTTTCCAGAATCCAGACTTCATCAGGTTCAAGGGCATCAACAAAATAAGGCTGATGTGTCGTAATAAATACCTGCGACCCGCCCTTCCTGCCGGTAGCATGTTCACGAAATTCTCTTGCAAGTGATTCTAATAGTTTGTGGTACAGGCCATTTTCCGGCTCTTCAATACATAGGAATGGTGGTGGATTCGGGTCTTCCAGCAGTAGCAGATATGCGAAAACTTTCAGTGTCCCATCAGACATTTGCTGAGCGTAAAATGGGTCATTAAAACCTTTGTCATTAAACCGGAGGAGCAATCGTCCATCGTTCGTCTTTTCTGTGTCAATCTTGTCAATGCCAGGAATTTTTTCAGCAATCCGATCCAATATGGTTTGAAAACGTTTAGGGTGTTCGCGCTCCATGAATTGCACGACATTACCGAGGTTGTCACCGTGAATATTGAGGTGCTTCTGCGGGCCAGCAAGAGGCATGCTCCGTGCTGCATCAGGGGTGAAATAACTTAAATACCACCCCTCAATAAATTTACGAAAAGTGGAAATCCTCGGGTGCTGTTTTAGTGCCCCAAGCGTTGCAATTCCGAGTTTACGTTTATCTTCCAGTTCAACAATTTCGGTTTCTTTTGATTCCTCTTTTGCCTCACCCGTTTTAATTGATTCCATCAATCCAAAAAGATCGAAATCTTCGCTTTCTTCATCAAGACCTTCTTGCTCACCTTTCCAGACAACGCCTTTCCCGCTATTTAAAATAAGAAAAGAAAATGGCCAGCCGCGTGATTGGCCTTTGCGTCTCTGCCGAAGGCGTTCTTTTAGGACAAAAGGGCGTCCAGAGTTGTCCACATCAATTGAAATCTCATAGGTAATCGGACGTGCATTTCCGTCTTCCTTGTAATAAACCTCAAACTCAATCGGGCCTTCTTGTCCTTGAGCGCGTATCTTTTCAAAACCGCCGCGACCGCGTAAATCACAGGCCTCTTCAACACCAGACTTCAATGCATCTGCTAAGAAACCAAATGCATCGAACAGGGTGCTCTTACCCACGCCATTTTTCCCAATTACTGCCGTCATGGGCGTGAGAGGTTCTGCGTGCTGCTGGTTCCACAGGCGACCAAGTGTTACGTCTTTCAACGTTCTAAAGTTTTTTATTCGGAACCCTTCAATTTTCGCCATATCGCTTGCCTCGAATTATTTGTTCACGCCTAACGTATCACCGAACAAATTTAATTTTGTCCAGTATTGTAAAGTTTTCATCAGTCTACCTTAAACACCTTTATCACCTCATCCCCAAGTGGTTGATGACCTTCACCGCAATGCGCCCAGATTTCGGCCTGTCGAATGGTCTGGAGGTATCGCTGTTGAGGGTTGGTCATCTTGTTATTGACACGATTTGCCATGGCTGCGGATAGTATCCCGTGTTGGGTTGAGGGGCAAACGACGCAGCCGCATGGGTATGCGAATTTTATTCATCTGCAACAACGATTTCCTTGTCATTTTCATCCTTGCCCCGGTGCAGCGCCGCCTTGGACAGCAGGTGCGCGGACACCGGCGCGGTGATGAACAGGAACAGCATCACCGCGATCTCGTGCAGGCTCACCCCTTTCTGGGTAGCTGAAATACACGGCGGAGGCCAGCACCATCGCGCCCACGCCGAGCGTGGTCGCCTTGGTCGGGCCGTGCAGCCGGGTAAAAAAATCCGGCAGGCGCGCCAGGCCCACCGAGCCGAGCAGCGCGAACGCGGCGCCGATGGCCGAGATTTTTCTGCCGAAACGCTGCAACAACAAGGGCAGCGGGCTGGCAGCGAATGCCACGGCAACGATTGCGATGAGCAAGTGGTCGGGATTCATGGGATGCATCTTACCGAAACATGGAGGGTCGGTGGCTAAACAGGGTGTCGCACTTGCCCCGCGCAGCGATCTTTATGCGGCTTCCGAATAATTGTCTTGCGGTATCGGCGAATCAGGCGTACAAGGCACCCAGGTATTTGATTCAAAGTCCATGCAGTACTGGTTTTCCATGTGCAATCTTCGACTCAAATAGTTTCGCGGGAGTTTTTCCCGTTTTTTAATAAAGGAAGTAATCTCATGGCAACTGGTACAGTTAAATGGTTCAACGACGCAAAGGGTTTTGGTTTTGTCACACCCGATGACGGCAGCGACGACTTGTTCGCGCACTTTTCCGCAATCAACATGAACGGCTTCAAGTCGCTTCAGGAAGGCCAAAAAGTCAGCTTCGACGTGACCCAGGGCCCGAAGGGCAAGCAAGCCTCCAACATCCAAGCCGGTTAATCGGTTCCAGAGTTGGTAAAAAAGCCCGGCGCGCAAGCACCGGGCTTTTTTGTTTTGTGCCGCCGCCGGAATAAACCCAGATAATTCGTTAAGAACCAAGCCATTCTTGTGGGAGCGCAATTTATTGCGCGATTCTTGTCAACAATCGCTCGATAAATCGAACTCCACAGGCGACCCTATACCCGGCGATACTTGCTACGCGCTCAAGCCAGCCACTGATTCACCTTGCCAAGCAGCGTATCGTGGTCGAAGGGCTTGACCACGAAATCGGCCGCGTCGGCCTTCAGAACAAACGGCTGTTCAGCGCCATGTGCGTGGCGATACTCGCCGCGTAGCCGAGTGCGATGGCCGGCGTCCATTTGAGGTGGCTGAAGAAGGTATAGACGCCGCGCGCCTGTCCCATCAGCGCGACGCCTGCCGCCGAGCCGATCGACAGCATCGAGCCGCCGACCCCGGCGGTCAGCGTCACCAGCAGCCATTGGCCGACCGGCATGTCCGGCATCATCGACAATACCGCAAACATTACCGGGATGTTGTCGACCACCGCCGAGATAATGCCGACGGCGATGTTGGCGTTGGTTGCGCCCCACTCGCCGTACATCACCTGCGAGATCATGCCAAGGTAGCCGATGAAGCCCAGCCCGCCGACGCACATCACCACACCGTAGAAAAAGAACAGCGTGTCCCACTCGGAGCGCGCCACTTCACGGTAAATATCGAAGGGCACGGGACTGCCGATGTTTTCGTCTCCTTCATCGTTGACGCGATTCTGCTTATCCACAAGTTTCAGGTAGTAGGCGTAAAACTTGAGCAGACTCAGGCCAGTGAGCATGCCGATCACCGGCGGCAAACTGAGGGCGCTGTGGAAACTCACCGCCAGCGCGATGGTGAACAGGAATAGCGCCACGATGGTAAGCGCGCCGCGCTTCATCGCGACCATCGCGCCGCCCCCCTTGGGTTTCAAGTCTGGCACCGAGAAATGCATAATGGCCGCCGGTACCAGCCAGTTGACCAGCGATGGGATGAACAGCGCAAAGAATGACCAGAAATCCATCGCACCATTGCTGGCCATGATGTTCTTCTGCCACACCATCAGCGTGGTGATATCGCCGAACGGACTGAACGCTCCGCCCGCATTGGCAGCGACCACCAGGTTGATGCACGAAAGCGCGACGAATTTTTTATTGTCGGCGCCGACCGCCATCACCACCGCCACCATCAGCAGCGCAGTGGTCAGGTTGTCGGCCACCGCCGAAATGAAGAACGCCAGTATGCCGGTCACCCAGAACAGCGCGCGGTAGCCGAAGCCCTTGCGGATCAGCCAGGAGCGCAATGCCTCGAATACATTGCGTTCATCCATCGCATTGATGAAAGTCATCGCCACCAGCAGGAACAGCATCAGCTCGGCGTATTCCTCGAGGTTGTGGCGCAGCGCGGTCTCGACCAGATGCGGAATTTCATGCGACTGGTAATACCAGGCGATCAACGCCCAGATGAGGCCGGCGGCCAGCATCACCGGCTTGGATTTGCGCAGATGGGTGAACTCCTCGGCCATCACCACCAGATAGGCGACGAAGAACAGCAGCACCGAAGTGATGCCGACCCAGTTGCCGGTCAGGTCGAGGCGTTGCCCTCCCTCCGAGGCAAATGCAGCCAAAGGCAGGAACAGCAGGGTGATCAGTGCAGCAAGGCGCTTCATCAATAAATCTCCGGATAAATTTTGTCGGGCGGCATAAAGCCAGGCGCGGCAATTATAACGTGTACGGCTATCACCCAAGTGCGCGAACGAGCAGATTGCTTGTATATCCTTATGCGCGCTGTGTGCTGAATGCACCGATTAAAGAATAACGCTTCTGGAAATTGCATGGGCTTGCGGGTGTGATATTCTGTCCTTCGATGACATCACGGGGGAGGTGTTTCATGGCGGCAGACGGCGACAGACAGCCTGTTGATCTGGATTCGATACTGGATCGTCATGCCCGCGACCCGAATGCCTTGTTGCAGATATTGCGCGAGACGCAGGAATGCTGCGGTTATATTTCCGCCGCCGCGATCGGCCATCTCGGCGCCGCGCTGGATATTCCGCGCGCCCGCATCGAAGGCGTCGCCGGCTTCTATTCCTTCCTGCATTTGCAGCCGCACGGCGAATATCGCGTGCTGTTCTCCGACAATATCACCGACCGCATGCTGGGCAGCCAGGCACTGATGGATGAGATGTGCAGGCAGTTATGGCTGCAGCCGGGCAAGGTCTCGGAAGACGGGCTGGTCAGCATCGGCCTCACCTCGTGCACCGGCATGTGCGACCAGGGACCGGCGCTGCTGGTCAACGGCCGTGCCATCACGCAACTGACCCATCAGCGTGTGCAGGAAATCGGCCACCTGATCCGCAACCGCACGCCGCTTGCCGACTGGCCTGTCGATTTTTTCCGCGTGGAAGACAACATCCGCCGCAGCGGCCCGCTGCTCGGCAACACCATCGCTCCCGGCGATACGCTGCGTACCGCCCTGGCGCTCGGTGGCAAAGGCATCGTCGCAGCGGTCAAGAATTCCGGCCTGCGCGGGCGCGGCGGCGCGGGCTTCCCCACCGGGCTGAAATGGGAGGCGTGCCGCAACGCACCGGGCTCCGAACATTACGTGGTATGCAACGCCGACGAGGGCGAGCCCGGCACCTTCAAGGATCGCGTGCTGCTGAACTGCCAGGCCGATCTGGTATTCGAAGGCATGACGCTGTGCGCGCTGGCTATCGGCGCGCAGCGTGGTTTTCTTTACCTGCGCGGCGAATACCGCTACCTGCTCGAACCGTTGCAGGCCATTCTGCAACACCGCCGCGACAACAAGCTGCTGGGCAAAAACATTCTCGGCCAGCCCGGTTTCGACTTCGACATCGCGATCCATCTCGGCGCGGGCGCCTATATCTGCGGCGAGGAGTCGGCGCTGATCGAATCGCTCGAAGGCAAGCGCGGCGTGCCGCGCAGCCGCCCGCCGTTCCCCGTGACGCATGGCTACAAGCAGCAGCCGACCGCCGTGGACAACGTCGAGACTTTTTGCAGCGCCGCGCTGGCGATGCAGATGGGCGCGGAAAACTACCGCGCCATCGGCACGGAAAAATCCTCCGGCAGCAAGCTGATCTCGGTGTCCGGCGACTGCCCGCGCCCCGGCATCTACGAATATCCGTTCGGCGTTTCGGTGCGTGAGGTGCTGCAGGATTGCGGCGCGGTGAACACGCGCGCGGTGCAGGTCAGCGGCCCATCAGGCGTGTGCGTCGCGGAAAGCGAATTCGACCGCAAGCTGGGCTTCGAAGACTTGCCTACTGCCGGCGCGTTCATGGTGTTCGACGACAGCCGCGACCTGTTCGAGGTGGCGCGCAACTTCGTGCATTTCTTCGCGCATGAGAGCTGCGGCTTCTGCACGCCGTGCCGCGTCGGCACCTCGATGCTGAAATCGACCATGGACAAGATCGCCGCCGGGCTCGGCACGCAGTATGACCTGGGCGAGATCGAGCATCTGAACCATGTGTTGCAGACCAGCTCCCACTGCGGGCTGGGACGCAGCGCCTGCAACCCGGTGCTGCACACACTCAAGCATTTTCGCCCCGCCTACGAGAACCGCCTGAAGTCGCTCGAATTCAAGCCGGCCTTTGACCTCGACGGCGCGCTGGCGCGCGCGCGCCAGATGACCGGGCGCGATGACGCCGGCGCGCATCTCAAAGCGGAGGAAGCATGAACGATACCTTCCAACTCGACGGCAAACCCGTCCCGTTCGAACCGGGCCAGACGGTGATGCAGGCCGCGCTGGCAGCCGGACATTACATTCCGCACCTGTGCTACCACCCGGAATTCAAGCCGCACGGCAGTTGCAAGGTGTGCACGGTCAAGGTCGGCGGACGCACCACCGCTTCCTGCACGA
>Ga0209317_1001084_pt1 | contig 26400 bp, 20 predicted proteins | sample RifGroB2_FD_183994 | JGI IMG/M metagenome (GOLD analysis project Ga0209317, IMG submission 183994) | Soil microbial communities from Rifle, Colorado, USA - Groundwater B2 (SPAdes) (version 2) | ecosystem: Environmental > Terrestrial > Soil > Unclassified | place: Rifle, Colorado | collected...
CGTGTATGGCGGTCGTATGGCATGCTTAAGGTTGCACGGTTGATTTCTTCAGAAGAAATTATGCATCTGCTGTCTCAGGTCAGAATGGGAGTTAATTTGGGAATAATTAAAGATATTGAAATGAAGACATTAAATGAGCTTTTTATCCTCACATTGCCGGGACACTTGCAAAAGCTGGAAGGGCGCGAACTGAATTCCACACAGAGGAATGTTATTCGCGCATCGTATGTAAGAAAACGCCTGGAAAAGTAAAAGTTTGAAAGGATAGGTGTTATTATGTTTGATAGATTTACTGACCGTGCTCGGAAGGTTATGGCGCTTGCACGAGAAGAGGCCCGGCGATTTAATCACGAATATATTGGAACGGAGCATATCCTCTTAGGGTTGGTGAAAGAAGGTAGTGGAGTTGCTGCTAATGTTTTACAAAACCTGGATATTGAGTTAAAAAAAATACGCCTGGAGGTAGAAAAAATTGTACAAAGCGGGTCTGACCTCGTTTCGGTTGGGCAGTTACCATTTACCCCGCGCGTAAAAAAGGTGCTGGAATATGCGATGGAGGAGGCACGGGCCTTAGGACATAATTATATTGGAACGGAACATTTATTGTTAGGACTGCTCAGAGAGCAGGAAGGTGTCGCCGCTCAGGTATTGTTAAATCTAGGGGTAAAACTTGAAGACGTGCGCGAGGAAGTTATTGGCCTGTTAGGTTCAGAAGCGGTTCAGGGTGGCGCTAGCCAGGAAAAAGAAGAAAAGAAGGGGAAATCAAAGACCCCTGCATTGGATTCTTTCGGCAGGGACCTTACGCAGCAAGCGCGAGAAAATGAACTTGATCCGGTCATTGGACGACAGGACGTGATCGAACGGGTCATTCAAGTGTTGTGTCGCCGAACCAAGAATAACCCTGTTTTGCTGGGCGAGGCAGGGGTAGGAAAAACAGCGATCGTTGAAGGTCTTGCTCAGTCCGTGGTTCAGGGGAATATTCCTGAACTATTAAGAGATCGCAGGATTGTGGCCTTAGACCTTGCAATGATGGTGGCTGGCACAAAATACAGAGGTCAGTTTGAAGAGCGTATTAAGGCGGTAATGTCAGAAGTAAAAAGAGCAAAGAATATAATCCTGTTTATTGATGAGTTACATACCCTTGTGGGTGCAGGCGGCGCTGAAGGCGCCATCGATGCATCTAATGTCCTGAAACCCGCATTATCACGAGGAGAAATCCAATGTATCGGCGCTACTACGCTGGATGAATATAGAAAATATATCGAAAAAGACGGTGCCCTTGAGAGAAGGTTCCAAACGATTGTCGTAGAACCTCCTTCAAAGACAGAGACCATTGAAATATTAAAAGGACTTCGCGATCGATACGAGGCGCATCATAAGGTACAAATTACAGATGACGCATTAGAAGCAGCAACTGAATTATCAATTCGTTACATAACGGGAAGATTCCTTCCGGACAAGGCAATTGATGTGATTGATGAATCATGTGCAAGGATACGGCTCAAGGCGACCACACAGCCGCCTGATCTGAGGCATATAGAAGAAGAAATCAATAAACTGGAAAAAGACAAGGATGAGTCTGTTGCAATTCAGGATTTTGAAAGGGCCGCCCGGTTAAGAGACAAAGCCGACAAATTAAAAAAGAAAAAGGAAACGATTGAGAAGGAATGGCGGGAAACCCGCGCAGAGGTTGAGGGCGTCGTGAATGGTGAAATTGTCGCTGAGGTCGTTTCTAAAATGACGGGAATTCCCATCACGCGCATAGAATCTGCAGAGGCCAAAAAGCTGCTTCGTATGGAAGAGGAACTTCATAAAATGGTGGTTAGCCAGGAGGAAGCTACAAAAGCGATTGCCAAGGCGATACGTCGTTCTCGCGCAGGTTTGAAGAATCCGAATCGTCCTGTCGCATCATTTATATTTGTAGGGCCGTCTGGTGTGGGGAAAACTCACCTTGCAAGGTCATTAGCAAAATTTATGTTTGGAGAAGAGGAAGCGCTTATCCAGATAGACATGTCGGAATACATGGAAAAACATAATATTTCCCGATTGATTGGCGCGCCTCCAGGCTATATCGGCTATGAAGAGGGGGGACAACTGACAGAAAAGATTCGCCGTCGTCCTTATGCCGTTGTATTGCTGGATGAAATTGAGAAGGCTCATCCTGACGTATTCAACATGCTGTTACAGATTATGGAAGACGGGAAATTGACGGATAGTTTTGGACGTCACGTAGATTTCCGCAATGTGGTCATTATTATGACTTCCAATATTGGAGCTGATGTTATTAAAAACCAGGCATCTTTAGGCTTTAAAAAGGCAACCGATGGGCATACCTATGAGATGATGAAGGAGCAACTAAAGAAAGAGGTTGACAAGCACTTCCGTCCAGAGTTTATAAACAGGGTAGATAATATCATCGTCTTCAAACCACTGAATAAAGAGGATTTGAAGAAGATTATTGAGATTGAATTAAAGAGCGTGAAAAAGAGGCTGGATAATTACAACATCAGCATAACTTTAACGGACGAGGTATTAGATTTTCTCATAGAGAAGGGGTATAATCAGAACTTTGGCGCACGTCCCCTTCGAAGGGCGATAGAAAATTATTTAGAAGACCCTCTCTCAGAAGAAATACTGCAGGGTAGATTTGAAGGAAAGAAACATGTAAAGGCACGGGTACATGAGGGTAAACTGGTCTTTGATGAGGTCGTTGAGAGTCCGGAACCTGCGCTGGCAAATGCTGAAAGTAGCCTATAAATGAGACGAATCAAATAGAGATAATTAAAGGGAAGAGTCGAACTCTTCCCTTTTTTATTTTATGGGATAGTGGTAACAGAACAAATTTTACCATTTATAGATATGGCCAAGACCGGTGTGGTTTATGTTTGTCAGCATTGCGGCTGGAAAAGCCTCAAATGGGTCGGGCGCTGTGGGGGTTGTGGCGAATGGGACTCAACTGTTGAAGAAATGAGCGCCGGTGCCGGTTTAGGTTGTAAATCGGTTACCCTCAATCGTGAACTGCCTCAGCCGATAACAAATGTACAATTACTTGAGTGTCCCTGTATAGAGACGGGGATGAAAGAATTTGACAGAATTTTAGGCGGGGGACTCATTGTTGGTTCGGCAGTATTGGTTGGAGGGACGCCTGGAATAGGCAAATCCACACTTCTTTTACAGGTATGCCAGTATATCAGCCAGAAAGGATACACCACTCTTTATGTTACAGCGGAAGAGTCCGTAGCTCAAACCAAACTTCGGGCTGAGAGGTTATCCATCCTGTCAGATAATTTGCTGGTCGTTGCAGAAACAAATCTGGATTTTATCCTGGAAAATGTCCATAACACCCATCCAACCCTGGTCGTGATTGATTCTATTCAGATGATTTATAAACCGCAATTGGAATCTTCCCCGGGAACAGTTTCGCAGGTGCGTCAATGTGCCCATGAGTTGATCTTCAATGCCAAGTCAACAGGGTCTGCCATCTTTCTTGTGGGACATGTAACCAAGGAGGGGATTATTGCCGGTCCTAAAGTATTGGAACATATGGCCGACACGGTTTTATATTTTGAAGGAGAAAAATTCCAGTGCTATCGCATCCTGAGGGTGGTCAAGAACAGGTTTGGTTCTACGGATGAAATCGGGATTTTCGAGATGCGAAAAAATGGATTGCAACCGGTAGATAATCCTTCTGAAATCTTTATTTCGCAAGGGAGAAGGATCAGCGCCGGTTCTGCGATTATTTCGTGCATGGAAGGAACTCGCGCATTATTGGTCGAGATTCAGGCGCTTGTTACAAGGGCAAACTTTGGCATTCCTGAGCGAAAGGTTAGCGGCGTCGATTATAATCGGGTTTCGATGATCCTGGCCATCCTTGAAAAACGGATAGGGTTAAAGCTTGGCGGACAGGATATTTTTGTGAATATCGTAGGTGGTGTTCAGGTCGATGAACCGGCAGCCGATCTCGGTATTGCCATGACGATTGCATCAAGTTTTAAAGAGAAGTCAATATCTCCGGACACCATATTTATCGGAGAAGTAGGGCTTGGCGGGGAGGTTCGCAGTGTGAGCCAGATTGAAATCAGATTAAAAGAGGCGCAGAGATTGGGTTTCAAAAAGGCCGTTATTCCAAAGGACAATGCAAAAGGTATGGGCAAGGATTCTGGAATAGAATTGATCGAGGTATGTTATCTTTCTGAGGCAGTAGAAATTATAGGATAAATTTGTGAAAAAACACATATTGAAACGGACGATTTTGATTGTGGGGTTTATCTGCATGATGTTTTCTTGCAGATTATGGAATATTCATGCGGACACGTACCAAGACGGTATGATTACCGTAAAACATGGAGAATCACCTGTCAAAAAGGACGGACGTCGTATTCAGTTTAACCATCCTTATGCAATGGTGGGAAATGTCATCACGAATGCATTATCGTATATTTATTACGAAGAAAGAGGGTTGTTAAAAAAGAAAGGGAACTTAAGGGTTTTTCAGGATGATGAAATAAAAAAATTAGTTCCCTTGATCGTGCAGGCATTCTCGGTTGCAACACCAACACAGGTTGTTGCCGTCTCGTCATATTCTGAACGCATGCTTTTAACTGACCAGCAGAATTACTGCATTTTATTCGTTTCGGAACATAGCTTAAATATTGCCTTCAGTCGCATTCACATGTTTCAAACGTATAATGATTCCATGTCGGAGAAGAAAAGAAACACGATGTTGAAAGAAAATCCAGCGACAATAAACCACAGCCGATTCTGGAAATTGGTTCCATCGGCGGGACAGAGGCTGGAGCCCGATCATGAAAACTGGCTTGTCATAGACTTATCTGAAGAAATGTACCAACAGCCTGTAGCCCAAAGGGTAGGAACGGTCGATGAAAAGATAAAAACGGGTACATCCGAACTGGATACTCGCTTAAAAAGGTTGGAGGAAAGGTTAAGCAATACCGGAGTATCCAAAGAGCTTGAACCGACAAGTTCTGCAAGAGAAATTCACAGCGAGAGCAAAATAAAAAACAAGCTTATTATCCTGCGCGAATTGGTAGACGACGGCGTTATTTCAGAAGAAGATTACGATTACAAAAAGGCCAAAATGCTCAGAGAGGCCATGAGCGATATGAGCGTAAAGGAACAATTGCGGGAGATAAAAGACCTCCAATCCGAAGGGCTTATTACTGAAGACGATTACAACGAGAAGAAGAAGGAGTTATTGGATCAATTTTAATTTCATGATAGATAGCCTCCTTTATAGATTTTTTAAATTTACTGGGGTCAGTAATTGGGAATTGTAATTGGGGTCGCGCCTTGATTTGTGATTATTATTGATTTTTTATAAATTTTGTTTTTTCAAAAATCTGTTCGTGTTAAACAAACTCCTAAATCCCCTCGTTCTTCTTCCCAGTCGCCCTTAATGCCATGCCTCCAACCTATGCCTCACGCTCTTTGAGTTTGCGACAGATGCCGTCACAGAATGGTGGATTTTTTGTTAAATAGCAATTACAAATCAGATATTTCCTTTTCAGCACAATTTTAAACGGGTGAGGTTTTTTATCCGTTCCCTTATGTGAACCGTCACAGAACGGCTCGTTTTTCGTATTCCCGCACGCACACCAATGATACGCGCCGGGTTCCAATTCAATGGTAAGAGGCATCTTTTTCATAGATTCTTTTTCCCCTCTTATCTTTGGATGTGATTGACATAGTGTGAATAACGACAAATAGTATACTGATAATGTACCAGAGAAATAATGCGTCGGGTTTTTTCCAGAAACTGTCCGTAAATCCGTGCGAAAAGATGGCAATAAGACTCGCCGTGATTCCCAGCAAAAGCATCTTTTCGTATCCTCCGCTTGAAAACCGCCATGATTTTATTGCTGCATAAAATACCGTTGCAAACAGCCACAAGAAGGACAACAGGCCGATAATTCCTGTTTCCGCCCATATATGCAAGAAGATATTGTGTGCATGGGATAGTTTTTCAATCCCCTTGGTTACAGTCTTTTCTTTGTCTTGCGTTTCTGTGCGTTTTACGGAAACAGCTTTTTTTTGTGATGGTTCTTTGGTTTTTATTTTTTCTCTATATCGTTGATAGGCATCTCGAAAATTTCTTTTCCCAGGTCCAATCCCCAGCAAAGGATGATCCTGGATTATGGCAATGGATGCCTTCCAGCATAACAACCGTTCTCCAAGTATCTTTTTAGAAGTAAACAATTTATTAACCTGTGTGATTGTTGTAGCGTGGGTAATAAATTTAGAAGGCAAGATGAAAATAAGCAATCCACACACGCCGATAAATACTGCCATTAATAATTTCTTTTGAGTGGCAAAACCGATAAAAATCATTGCAATGAAAATAGCCACCCAGCTGGTTCTGCTCATGGTTAAAATCAGGGAAAAGCTGCACAAGATGACAAAGAGAGAAAGGGATAGACGAGACAATTTGTCTTTGTACCAGAAAAACAGACATACGGCGATGGGCAGTAATAATGATATGTATTTTGCGATGCGGGAATGATATTCAAAGGTGGCCACAAGTCTTTCATCACGTATTGCAATCCCCGTATAATATCCATATACTCCATATGCGCATACCAATCCACACGTAATAAGCATGGCTTTTACTACCCGATTGATTTGTTCCTGGCTGCGAATAGTATTAATCATGCAAAAAAAGATAATGAAATAGGTGAGATAATCATGCAATACGGTTTCAAGACTGTTTTTGATATGGGCTGAATAAAATGAAGCTGCCAATGAGCACAAAAGGAATGAAAAGATAGGTATATTAATTGATGTTTTGGTAAACAGCATTTTCTTTTCAGATAGCATCATTATCGTCCAGCTACCTATGATGGTTAAAAAACACAGTAATTTAATGATATCTGCGCTGTATGGGAAAAAAGAGAGGATAAAAAAGTAGGCAATAAAGGCGCATTCTGAAATTCGACTTGTATAGGCTGTAATTTTTATATTCACGATTTTTTTCCCGGTTTTAAACCCATCCAATCGGGGCTTAATAAAAGATGCCACCCTAAAAGCATGGCATATACGGATAATCGATAACGCAACTTTCGATTTTGAAATAATACGAATATATTGCTGATAAAGTTTGCGATAAAGTTTATCAGAATTTTTACCAAATAAAATGTCCTGAATACTCTATACGACACAATGGTTCTATTTTTTTTAAAAAAGATGTAGAGTGAACGACAATACTCTATCTGCGATTGCCAGGGCGCCATTTTCTTGCTTTGTCCACCAAGGTGAACGACCCTGGCTTCGGGTACATGATACACCTTCCAGCCCGCCTTTTGCATGCGGTAGCACCAGTCGGTTTCCTCGAGGAAAAAGAAATAATCTTCATCTAATTTCCCGACATTTTTAATAGCCTCGTTTCTTATCATCATACACGCCCCAATAACTGATTCAACTTCCATAGGTTGTACGATGGATTGTTTCTTGCCTGGATATTTATAGGGGAAGAGCCATTGCAATAAACTTTTGTTAAAAAGCTCCGTTGCTAAAGTCGGATAGTTATCATAACTGTGTTGCCGCGTACCATCCGGCTTTTCAAGTTGAGCTCCGGCAATCCCGACGTCTTTGTGTTGCTCCATGAATGAATGCATTGCACGAATAGCATTTTTGTGCAAGAGTGTGTCTGTATTGATTAATACGCTGTAGGTTGCTGCATCTTTTCCCAGGGCTTGATTCACAGCAGCGGCAAATCCCTTATTTTCCTGATTCTCAATGACAATAACCTGCGGGAATCGTTCGCGAACCGCCTTCACACTATCATCTTTAGAACCATTGTCCACAACATATATTTGGTAAGTAAGAGCATTAATTGTCGTAATAATGGAATTAATGCAATCGAGCAATAATTGCCTTGTATTCCAGTTCACTATGATAAAACACAGATCAATCATTTTAGGTAATTGGTATCCAACTATTTTGATTTATGAAAGAATGTGCATAAGTAGTATCTTAGCGATCTGAAATTTAAAGGGGCATTTTTTAAGGATAAACCGAAATTTTCATTCGCACGATTTTTATCCCCTATTCTTAAATAGTATCGACCGGCTTTTGCATAATGTGAAGCTAACCGCTTTTTATACAGTTTCTCATGAATGCCATTTTCTGTGTCCTTAAACTTATTATATATTTTATCGATGATTATTTTTTGGTATTTTAAAACATTATTCCTGTTCTTACTTAAAGAATGGGGATTGTGCCTGTATTTTACGAGTGGTTTATTAATCCCTGCAACTTTAAAGTGGAATGCAATCCGTAACCACATATCCCAGTCCTGACAGTTAAAAAGCTGTTCGTCGAATAAGCCCGTTGTTTCAAATATCTCTTTTCGCACAACCACGGATGAGGTAATTATAAAATTCTGTTCAGAAAATAATTGTATAAAAACATTGCCGGACGGCAATTGTTTCTTCACACTTCCATTAACCACGCAACCCTTTTCGTCTATATTTATATGCTTTGAATATACCATACTAACCTCCGGGTGTGTTTCAAAATATTCAATATCAGTCTGTAATTTTTCAGGTAACCAGAGGTCGTCCGCATCAATAAATGCTATATATTTTCCTTGAGCCGATCGGATGCCGATATTTCTTGCCGTGGGCAGCCCTTTGTTTTGTTCTAATCGAATATATTTAATCCTTTGCATAAACGGATGTAAGACTTCTTTTGTGTTATCGGTGGATCCATCATCTATTACCATGATCTCATAAGAATTGTATGTCTGTAATAAAATTGTTCCTATTGAATGCGGCAAAAAAGCAGCACAATTATAGGTGGGTAATATTATACTTACGAGAGGTAAATTGTCAGTCACGATATTATATTCCTTTGATGTCGTTGATGAATTTTGGGACATTGGCCTTTAGCGAATAGTGTGATTCCACCGTTTTTTTACCTTCGAGTCCTATGCGCTCCCGAAGGGTATTATCCTTTATGAGAAGGGCTATTTTTTCTGTCCACTCTTCCAGGGAAGCTGCAAATAAACCATTAACGCCTTCCTGTATAATTTCATTGTGTACACCCACGGGAGAGCAGACAACGGGAATTCCTATAGAAAGATATTGGAGTAACTTTGTGGCGCATTTGCCTTTTGTCCATTCATGATTGGGTAAAGGCGCCAGGCCGATATCGATATCCTGTAAATCTGAGTTTTCATCCTCTAAAGCCCAAGTTTTTTTAATAACGGGCATTTTTTCACAATCAAAGAAATCGTTACAGATAATCTTCAGTTCTATATCATCGTGGTGGTTTGCCAGGTGATCGAAGGCAGGAGTCAATTCCTTCAAGAATGGAAGTGAAGACTTGCTGCCAATCCACCCGATAGTAACCTTTTCTTTATTCCTGCTATAATCTTTCATGGTGTATTTACTCGTATCAATCGCTGTGGGGATGATGGCTATATTTTTATTGTATGGCAATGCCTGTGTTTTTAAATATTGATTTCCGGCTATAATGAGATTGCTGTGCCTTACCATTCTGGCAAATGTTCTTTCTCGTTTAAAAGATTTACCGCCTCCGTCTACTGGGCTTTTAAACATAACGGCGTCATCGAAGTCATAAATAATTTTAATATGCTTTCTCCTGAGATACCAGAGTTGCCAGCGCCACAGCCGTTTTTTTTGAATAAAGATTATATCGTAATCCTGAATCTTTGAAAATAGTTTCATCCACTTACAAAAAGAGTCCGGGAAGAGCGCAACCTTTGACTCTATGCGCGATTCTTTAAGATAAGGAACGTATTGCAATACCCTGTATCTGCTTGCGGGATGTTCCCATTCCTGTATAAGAAAATAGACTTTTAATTTATCTGTGAAACTTGTGGAATGTGTATTTTTGGATTCCATACATGTTTTCGGTGTAAGCTTAATTGGATAATTGTTTGTAATATTCGTTTATTTTTGCTGTCAAGACTTTCTACGCCGGCGTACGCCCGGTAGAATCGTAACCTGTCAGTGTAAGTAATACAGTTAGATAAGGATGCATTTAACTGAGACAAATTTTTTATTTTCTTTGTAAGGGTAATCTTTTTGTCAAAACACACCCGATCCAGATCCAAATAAAAAAAGTCCCAGGTATGTAACAGTTCAGCACCCCCACCTACCCTCCCCCATCGAGGGGGAGGAAATGTGTTTCCCCTCCCTCTGGTGGGAGGGGTTAGGGGAGGGGGTGAACTGTTATCACGGGTATCGCGCAGTTCCATAATCATAATATTATTTGCCTTTAAATCACGGTGATATATGCCGGAGTCATGAAGTTGTCGGAAAGACGCTGCCAGGCAGGAAAGAAAGATGCGTTTTTTTCCGGAAGCAGTCTTATCATAAGGATTGTGAAACGTTTCGCTAATATATTTGTTGCACGGCAGAGAGGTGGTAATATCTTCCGTGATAATAAAACTCTTCCGGAGAATACCGAATCTTTTTTCCTCGAGTAATGCAATAGGTTTGGGTGTTTTGACGTTTAATGCTATTAAACCGTGTGCGGCAAACCACGCCCTCCGCGCAGGAGAATTACAAAAGGAATACAAGAATCTCTTGAACGAGGACGGATATTTATACTCTTTTATGCATACACTTTCAGTACTCTCGTGAGATGCCGGCAGACGGGTAATGGCTATTTTTGCTGATATTTTTAGGATGCCAGGGAGGTTCTCTTTTACGGAGAAGTTATGGTCTCTGATTAAATCAATCAGCTTGTTTACCGCCCATTCATTTCGTGTGTGTATTTTGTAATTGCCATGCGTCGTGCATTTAAATACGTTATTGTTTTTGAAACATTTTTTTGCCCTGCTGTGCCAGAGCCTGCGTTTAATCCCGGAAATTTCTTTAAAGACCGCCTTGTGAAAAATCCCCCTGTCTTTGGATTCCGATGGCTGGTTTGTGTAATTGGTTATCAACTCTTTTATTTCTTCGTTTGTGCAAGTATCGATAATAGAATATGCTAATCTCGATAGTTCCTGAATTCTCCAGGATAGTGGCAATTTTTTCGTAAATTGAGTGCGTCCGAGATCGAGGAGGTAAAATACGGTTGTGTCGTACGGGTTCACGAGTATGTTTTCAGCGTGGAGTTCACCGTGAAAAATGCCGCAATCGTGCATCGTCTTGACGTAAGAAATGAGGTTTTTCACCAAGAGATTTTTCTGCGATGGATTATAAGCGGACGGGGATTGTTGGATGGCCAGTAATAGTTCCTTCACGGACAGCGTATCGGGTATTGCCTTTGAAATTATATAGCACTCTTTCAGTACCCCAAAACGTCTCTTTTCTCCCACAGCAACCGGCTCTGCCGTGAGCATGTGATTCCTGAGGAGTTCATGACTTTTATTCCATTCTTTCCGTGCCTTTGATAGGGAAAACACTGATTTAATGGCGTCCCTGAAGTGTCTTGTAGTGTATTGTTTTATATAGAAAGATGCCTGATTGTGGGTATATTTTAACACCTTCTTAAAATATCCGTTCCGTATGATTTCACAATCTTCCCCGCTGTCTATAGAGACTGCTATTTTTTCCAAAATGTCCAAAGGAAGGTCTTTTGTTATCCATTGGGTATTATGTAAGATTTGATAATTTGTCATGGATTTTTAACGGTGGATATTTAATACTTTTTGGTAGATATCGAGTGTTTTTGTAACATTGGCCTTAAAAGAGAATATCTCCGATTTTTTTCTTGCGGCAGCGCCTATTTGCTCCCTTTTTTCTTTTTCCAAAAGGACGGTAATATAATTTGCTATTTCTTCAGCAGCGATAGGATGGTTAATAATAAATCCATCCGAGCCGTGGTTTATAATTTCCGATACCCCGCTGGTTTTGCTGGCAATGACCGGGAGTCCCGATGCCATCGCCTCGAGACAGGCCGTGCCAAAGGCATCGTACTCACTCGGGAAAACAAAAATATCGCCTGCGGCATATATTTCCTGGATATTTTTGTAAACACCGGCAAAGATTATCTTCTCAGTAATGCCATTGTCTTTTGCAAGTTTCTGGTACTTTCGGGCTTTTCCTCTCCCCACAACGAGCAGTTTTATCTTTTTGTCTTTAATGAAAGGGAATGCATCTATAACATATTTTAAACCCTTTCTCTTAAACCCCGAACCAACGAACAGCAAAAGGACTTCGTCTGATGTGATACGGTATTTTGCCCTTAAGGTATCTCTGTATTGCAGTTTCATGCGAGGCGTAAAGGCATCGGTATCTACGCCATTATAAATAACCCCGATGTCATTTGCAGGTAATTTGTAATGGTGCATGATTTCTCTTTTGCATTGTTCTGAAATGCAGGTGATTTGCCTGTAGCGTTTTTGTTTAAAAATAATCTTTTCAAGGAGGAGCAGGCTTGAGTGCCTCGGATTCAGGCACATGACTATCCTGCCAAATGCCGTGCGCATCAGGGGGTAGGTGTGCATCATATAATCCCAGTGACATCCACCGCCGACCCGGTAAATATCTTGAAATAGTGTTTGTGTAAATCCATGAACGATATCAAATTGTATTCCCGTTTTTTTGACTATTTTTGGAGCATTTATGGCAAATGTCCAGTATTTTAAAGGAGACCATAAGGTAATGGCCGGGACGTAATGAAAAACAAGTCCCTTCTCTTGATCCTGACGGAATCGGTGTGCGAATACGTGAATTTCATAACCGTGATTGAGGAGTTGTCTGGATAAGTTGAACACGTAACTTTCCACTCCACCTTTTTCTCTTATAAACTGAAATACCATCAAAGCGATCTTCATCGTTATATAATATCATAAATTTTTATCAGAAGGTTTGCCGGCCAGTTCTTCCTGGATAATTTCCAGGTTATTTCTTGCCTTCTCATTGTGAGGCTCGTGCCTGAGCACCTCTTCAAATTCTGCAATGGCTTCATGTAACTGCCCGTTTTCAGCATAAATGATACCTAAATTATTGTGCGCCTTCACGTAATTTTTGTTAAAGGTAAGGACTGTTTTGAATTCACGGGAGGCGTCCTCTGTCATTCCTTTCTGGTAATAGGTTGTTCCCAGGTTAAAGTGGGACTGTATGTAATCAGGGTTTATTTTTATAGCTTCTTTGAACGCAGCCAGTGCCTGGTCATAAAGTCCCTGCTTGCTATATATCGTACCGATATTATTGTATGCAGCATGGTAGAGCGGATACAATTCCAGTGAATTTTTATAATAGTCCAGCGCTTTCTCGTAGTTATCTTCCCTGACATACACGTTTCCCATTGCATGATGGAGCAACGCCGCATTCGGCGCTTCTTTCAGGGTCTTTGAGAAAAAGGTCTTTTCATCAATCCAATCCCGATTTCTTAAAAGCGTTTGACCTGAATAAAAGATTAAAAGCGCTATGAACAGCGAAATCGTTGTATACCTCAATATTGAAAATGAGCTCTTCCAGGCAGCGGTCAATAATACCGATATTATGCCACAAAAACCAAGAGAAGGAATATATAAAAACCTTTCTGCCGTGACAAAGCCCATATCCCAGGGGGCGGAGATACGAATAAAATTAGACAGAGGTAATAATGTCACTAAGTAAAAAAGTATCAGAAAAGACATACCAGCCCATCGTTTTTTCAACCACACGATCAAAAAAATAAGAAAAGAAACTCCGATGACGGATGAAAAAACCGTGGGTTCGGTTATAGAAAAAGACATGGGATTTTGAATGTATGCGTTCAGGTGTGCGGGATAAACGAGTTTAAATAAATAAATGAAAATGGTTTTTGTGAAAGAAAAAATGGCGGGGTAAAAGCCCTTCATTTCCTCCCCGCCCGGATTGTCTACGGTATGAATCCCTAAAATAGTAAATCGAATGATGCCGTATAAAAGGATGACAAAAAAATAAGGTATACTTAAGGGCAGTGATGTTTTCCATTGCCTCCAATTCTTCAATCCCGCGAAGTAATGAGTATGGGCAATTATTAAAAAAGGTAACGTTGCGACCATTTCTTTACAAAGCATCGCAAGAGCAAATAAGATAATTGAGCATACATAAAATATTTTACTCTGTTTAAAAAATAGTTTTAATACTTCCCGATTGCAGAGAGAACTATTTCTTTCGCCTGGTAACGGGGGATGTATTGCTTTTTGGTATAAGTAAAAAGCGGATAAAAAGAACATTCCGGCGATAATATCAGTACGTCCGGATATCCACGTTACCGATTCTGTATGAATTGGATGGCAGGCAAATAATAAAGAAGTGATGAGAGAGATAGAGCGATTGTTGAATAAAGAGTTAAATATCAGGTAAACGAGGACACAGCTAATAATATGAAAAATGATATTTGAAAGATGGAAACCCCACGGTTTTAGCCCCCACAGGGTATAATCGATCATATAACTGAGGCTTATAATGGGCCGATAGTAACCATATTTGAATTCGATGGTATCATCGGTTGTGTCAAAAAAATCCCTTACAAAATTTTCCCAGAAGCCACCCCATTTGTTGATTCCTTCATTATCGGCAATCAAAACCATGTCATCCCAGACAAAACCATTTCTTAAGGCGTTGAGATAAACCAGGAAAGAAATGAAGATGATAAGAAGGACGGGGTAATAATAACGTATTCTATTCATTGTCCTATAAATATAAGCCTTTCATGGAACATTCTCAAGCTAAATTACGATTTGTCTCCGCAACTTTTTTGTCATTTTTTTACAGGGCTTACGAGGACATAGGTATTTCCACGAACAAGCTGGGATACCAGCACCTGATGGGGACAGGCAGATTGGATTTGTTGATAATACCGATTGGGCATGAGAAACAAGCTGCTTCCTCCCGTTTCTAATCGTCGGCATATCTCGTCTTCGTCTGCCGTCAAAAAAGAAATATGGGTATTTGGTATGATGCTGAAATACCATTTTGCTATTTTAGGCGGGTTTCCAGAGTAAATCGGTATGTTCAAAAACAGTATCGGGTATGCCCCAGAAATAAAGTGTGTGTTCGGAAGATCGGGTCTGTTGAGAAATCACGGTCGTTAGTTTTTGGATTTCTGACTGATGGGAGGCATAACGTAAAGGCAGCATGACAAAGGTCGCTGCATAAACCAACAATACCGCAGGAATGAAATAATTTATTAGGCGAGGAAATTTTCTGGCGATAAATATCCAGATTATAATACTACCTGTGATGAACAAGGGTGCAGCTATAGGATGTGGATTGAGAACCAATGTGGAAACCCTTGATTCTACTGCCCTGAGAGAAAAGAGATTATAACTGTAGTTTGGGAGCAAGAGAAAAAATCCGCAAAACAGGAATACACAAGATAGTGTATTCTTCCAGTCAATTCTGTCAACAGAAAAGGCCTCGGTAATGAATTTTCCTATCAGGATGGAAGCTGCCGGATAAAGCGGCAACACATACCAGTGCAGTTTGTTTTTACAGAGAAGAAGCACAATTCCGAAACTTACCAACCATATGAGCAGAAGGATTCGTCCGTCTTTTCTCCACCGGGGGATCTGTAAAAATGCCCAGACTGAACACGGCAGCAACAGCAATGACCAGGGATAAAAACCTTTCAAAATTGTTTTCCCGATAAAAAGAATTCCGCCGGTCAAACTTTTAGCCTCATTTACCCCTATACCGTATTCTGGTGAAGTTGCCCGGTTATAAACCTGTTGTATAAAAAATTCGTCAAGAAATGCTTTTTTATGCATGAGTATCATTGCAATAATCCAGCCGGCAGAAATGATCAGGAACAAGAGAACGGCCTGGATGACTCCGGAGACACGGTAGTTTCTCCATTTCCCGGTAACTAGCAGGTATAGAAGCCCGATCCCAAATGGCAAAAAGCCGGCGAAATTCTTTGTAAGCGACGCTAGCCCCATTACAGCCGAACTAACCAGTAACAAGCGTGGATTTTTCTCGCTGAGAATCAATAAGTACATACTGCTTACCAGGAAGAATAACAGGATAGCGTCCATTTCGCCCGTCCTGGCGCAATGCTCATAAATAAAATGAAAACATGTTGTGAGAGAGAACCCGGACCATAAGGCCTCTTTCTCGCCAAATAATTCTTTCGCCAGTAAAACGGTAAAAAAAACACATGCTGCAGCCGACAACGCTGACCAGAACCGGATTACCCATTCGGAAGTTCCAAAGAAACGGAAAGACGCTGCTGTCAGCCAGAATTTCAACGGAGGTTTGTTGAAACAGGGTTCTCCCCCGGTACGGGGGGTAAGCCAATCTCCAGTAATCAACATTTCTCGTGAAATAATGGCATACAGCGCCTCATCTCCATTGTGAATACTGTTGCTGCCCAAGTGATAAAAAATAGTAAAGGAAGAGAAAATAATGAGGGAGAAGAACAGGGTACGGAATTTCGTTATGGAAATGAAGTATGAAAAAGATGGCTGATTATTATACACGTTTTTGAATTTATATAATTCTGTCAAAGGGGGAAAGCCGTGGAGTCTTTTGGCGAATCGGTTTTCACCGTTCTATTGTATGTAACCGAGGCTTCGCAGCATTTCTTCTTTGTCTTTCTGAAGGGGTTTTTTCTCTCCTGTCTTGGGTGCAGGCGCCAAAGAAAGAACAAGTTTTTGAAGGATTTCGCTCTGGTGTTTCGTTTTTTCAGGTTGTAAAGTCGTTAAGCTTTTCCGCTCCGATGGGTCATCTACGAGATTGTAAAGTTCTTTATCCTGGGTTTTATCATTAACAATCAGTTTCCAGTTTGACCCAATGATGGCATTCAGTGGAGGAGCAATGCCATTATGAAGTTGGGTAAGTACATATCTTTCTTCTCGTGGAGAAACATGCCCTCTCTGATCGATCAATGCGCGCCCCTGCCAGGATAGCGGCGCTTTACCTCCTGCAATAGCCAGCAATGTAGGCGCAACATCGACTAAACTGGCAACTTCTTTAGAGTTGGCAGCGGATACTGCTTCTGGCAGCCGTATAAAAAAAGGGATGCGTACGGTCTCGTTATGGAGATTTCTGGCGTGGCCAAGTTGCCCGTGTTCTCTGAATTCTTCCCCATGATCGGCAGTGAAAACAAGGACATATTGATCCAGGGATGGGAATTCTTGAAACAGTTTTTTGATTTGCTCGTCACAATAGTTGATTTCCGAATCATAATGTGATTTAGCCAGAGTGAGAATGCGCTGGCCTTTCTTTTTGATTTCCTGACGCAGCAGTACAGGGCGATATAATGAGTTAATCCTGTCGGATTCTATTTCTGTTTCGTCGTTTTGGTATTGTTTCAGCCATGGTTGTCTGGCTATGTATGGGATATGGGGATCGAAGTAATGTAGCCAGATAAAGACGGGGCCATTATGTGTTTCGATTTCGTGTTTCCACCTGAGAAAGGATTGATTGACTTTTTCTGCGGCACAAAACCCGACGCAGGTGTAGCGGTCAAATCCCCGTCCAAAACCAAGTTCTTTCGTAAGATGATAGTTGGCGGTTACGCCATAAGTTCGATATCCCAGAGTGCGCAGTTGTTCAGGCAAATTAGGCAACGTCTGTGGGACAATTTCTTGTTTGTAAATATGCTTCTTTTTAATGAATCCGTGTGTTACTCCATGCGAGTATGGATATACGCCGGTTACCAGAGAAGTTACAGCGGGAACTGTCCATGATGAAGTACTGTAAGCATTCGTGAAGACGATTCCATGCTCAGCGAGCTTTCCTAAAAAAGGAGCGGTATTCCTTTTATATCCGTAAAACGGCAGGCGGTCGGCGCGCAGAGTATCTACGGTGATTAGGAGCAGCGATGGGTGGTTTTCTTTCGTTATAAGACTCTTTGTTTCTGAAGCGTAAGAAAAAGTCGCTAGCAGACCGATTAGTAGAAATATCGCAGCCTTTGGGATGGTTTTTCTATATTCCATAATGAATAAAAAAGGGTTTTTCCATACCTTAAAAGATACCGAAAAACCCTTTTAATAAAAATTCCAAGATGGTTATTTAAAAGAATTTTATCTAGAAATATTATTTTAACTGAAAATTGACAATAAGGTCGCTCTCTTCACTATCCTTTATCCTAAGCTTAACAGCCTTGGCCTTTTTGCTTCCCTTGGCAGCACTCAAGGTATAATTCATGCCTGGCACAACGTTGAGACTATAACTACCGTTGCTTTCCGTTGTGGCAGATTCTGAGCTTCCTTTAGAAGGCTTTGCCGTCACCTTTGCGCCTTCAACCGGATGAAATGCCTTATCTGATACATATCCATAAACTGTTAGTGATGAAGAGGCTTTAAGGTCGAAAACGGTACCTTCCATAGCCAATTTTTTACCTTCTGCTGCATACGCAGAAGATGAATTTACCCCTGCTATTCCCAACATCACGCCAAAACATCCCGCTAAACACAGCGTAACCCATTTCTTACTCATGGCAGTCTCCTTTCTTTAAATGTAGTAATGATTTGTATTACTAAAGCAAAATCATTGTATTCTTTTTATGTTCTCTTTTCAATTATGGAATTTGAAATTAAATTTATTTACTTTTTAGCCTTGCCCTTTGGCTTTGCCTTGGGTTTTGGAGTTGCTTTTGGCTTTGGTTTTTGTTTTGGCATTGTTTTCACAACCGTTTTAGCTTTGGCTTTCTCTTTTCCGGCTAGAATCTGTTCTGCTTCTTCGCTATCCGCCTCCATGATGTATCTTATTCCTGTTACTTCTGTGGCCTCACGTGTCAAAGTTACAATATCGTTTCGTGTTAGATGTTCCAATGCAAACTTTCTCGAACCGCACATCAATTGCCGCAGACCCTGGGATAAGCGTTGATAATATGAATAAACTCCAAGCGCCCCCGCAGGGACTTCCTTGCCGTTAGAACCGAATAGCCTCTTTGTCCTGGAGGCTAAAACGAATATTTCTTCCATTGTTCTGCCATAAGGTTCGATAGTCTTGTCGACGGCATTTTTGTTAATTTGTTCGGCGATTAATTTTCCGACGTGTGCCGCACAGAGCGGTGAACGTGCCATACCCACAGCCTTGACATAAGGAGCGCCAAGCGCCATAGCCTTAAAGATATCATCCTCAAATGCAAAACCACCGGCAAGGATAATATCCGGAACGTACTGACCCTTTGATGCTAATTTATGCACATAATTATAGGTAAGGGCAGCGATGTACAAGGTGGGCACTCCCCATTCATTCATCATATGCCAGGGGCTCATGCCTGTCCCGCCGCCGGCGCCATCTACGGTTAATACATCAACTCCAGCTATTGAACAATAACGAACCGCTCTTGCAAGGTCAGCAGGCCTGTAAGCGCCCGTCTTCAGGAAAACATATTTTGCGCCCGCTTTTCTTAATGCTCCCACCCTTTTTACGAATCCCTCTTCGTTGACCATCCCAACCCTGGAGTGTCTTTCAAATTCCTTAAATGCCTTACCAAAGACCGATGCCACTGCATTATCGTATGGATCGGGCAGCACAATATAGCCGCGGTCTCTTAGCAATCTTGCCTTTTCGAGATTATTAATCTTAACCTCTCCACCGATATCCTTAGCCCCCTGTCCCCATTTCATTTCTACGGCCTGGACGCCTAATTTATTTATACCGTACTCAAGTACACCTAATCGGCTGTCCTCGACATTCTCTTGCATTACGATGAGGCCGTAGCCGTCTTTTTGCCAATCCTGAAAGGTTTTTACGCGATTTTCGAGATCGGGGCAGTGGGTTATTTTCCCATTTTCCAGCTTGGTATTAACGTCCATGCCGCCCACGTTTTCACCTATTGTCAGCCCGGTTCCAGAAATTGCAGAACCAATGGCTAATCCATCCCAATGTGTTTTTGCAACGTTTGTCGAACCTAACCCCGGTATCATTATCGGTAATTTGAGCTTAATTCCTTTGTCTTTCCCCAGCCTCGTTTCCGCGTTTACGTTTTCAAAAATTGCCTTGTCGCTGTCAGCCGCAATTCCAACTGCACCAACAGCCGTACCCATGATGTTTAAATGTGAAAAATCTACGGGATATTCTTTATCTGCTCCGGCAGTAATAACTCCAAAAGGTTGTGGATACAAATTTTCTGAAGCCCTGAAGGCTGACTTTCCAATTTCGCAAAAACCAGGACACTCATCCACACAAACCGAACACATACCACTGGCAGGCGTCCTGTCATTAGGTGTTCTATTTTTTGTACGTGTTGCCGCCGATGCATTTGGTTTTGAAAATGACATTTTCAAACCCCTTTCTTAATGAATAGGTAATTATGGTAAACGAATATAATCTTAACGTTATAGTTATTTATGATTTCAAACTCCGAATATATACACATTTTCAAATTTACTGTCAATATAATTTTATTAAGAAGTAAAAATAGTCGTAAGTAATCTTAGAGTAGCACAAAACATGCCAATATGTTTTAAAAGTGAAAAAGTCAGTATTTTATTAATGAAAATATATTCTGACATTGTTGTATCATAATGAAAGTGCGTTTACTTGCAATAAAAAAGAATTATAATTTATTTGTAAACAAAAAAAGGAAAATATATAATCGACGCTAAACTTCAAAGTAAAGTATTGGCTGAAAATAACCTATAGAGTGGTAGTTTTTCTCGCACTAAGTCTATCAACACTTAGCAATGGATTGACACACCATAATGGGGGTTAATAAAATTGTGAAACCACAGATAAAAATGAAGGATAATAGTACATTTATTAAAGAAAAGATTGAAAAAATAAAAAGAGAAGTCGGGAAGGTCATTGTAGGTCAAGAAGAGATGATTGAGGGTATTATTATTGCCCTTCTATCAGACGGGCATATTCTTTTAGAAGGTTATCCTGGACTAGGAAAGACCGTCACGGTAAAAACTATTGCATGTATACTGGATGCAAAATTTCAAAGGGTACAATTTACGCCAGACCTTATTCCCGGCGATATAACGGGATTTGAAATGTGGGACCCTGAGTCGAGGAAAAGCAGGATACAAAAAGGTCCTGTATTTACCAATTTATTACTTGCTGATGAAATTAACCGCGCGCCTGCAAAGGTGCAAAGCGCTCTTCTTGAGGCGATGCAGGAAAAACAGGTAACCATTGGCCGGGAGACATATCATTTAGAGAAATTATTCCTCGTACTGGCGACTCAAAATCCCATTGAGATATCAGGTACGTATTTATTGCCCGAGGCAGAAATAGATCGGTTTATGTTTAAGTTAAAAGTATGTTACCCATCATATGGAGATGAAAGAGAAATTACAGAAAGGCAAATCCGGGACGAGGAGATGGATTTAAACGTTGTTTTATCTCAGAAAGAATTACTCTCATTAAGACATACGATAGCGGAATGGTTGCCTTTGCATGAGGAATCTGCCATTGTAAAATACACAACAAGATTGGTCAGGGCTACAAGACCAGAAGAAAGTAACGGTGAGTTAAGAAATCTCGTGATGTACGGAGCATCACCCAGGGCATCTATTGCTTTAGCGAAGGCATCACGCGTGTATGCATTTATTCATGGAGAGGATATGGTATTACCCGATCATGTTCACAAAATGGCTTATCCAGTCCTTCGGCATAGAATCATACTTACCCATGAGGCTGAGGCCCAGGGCATCGATTCTGACGCCATCATAGATAAAATACTGCATCGTGTCCCCCTGTTGGAATAAACCGGATGAAGAGGAGGATAAGGCTCTATTTACAACGATTGATTGGAAACTTCTTTGATGGGACATTTTCCAGCTATTTGAACGCTCCGCATGGCTTGGAACTTGACGAACTCCGACAATACCAGCCTGGAGATGATCTCAGGTCTGTTGACTGGAAGACAACGGCAAAGACAGGCAAACTCCATGTACGTATGAAATTGGTGGATAAACGAGTAACCATTGTATTTCTCGTTGACAAAAGCCGGTCGGAGAAGTTCGGTTCTTTTATAAATACCAAAGAAGATATTCAAGCAAGCATTCTCTCGCTCATTGTTCACGCCGCATCTGAAACAGGCAACGAGATAGGCTTTGTAACATTTACCGATCGGATAGAAAACTATATTCAACCCAAGGCCGGCGAAAAAGAAGCTTTAAAAAATATAAAAAATATTTTACTCGAAACACCGCAAAGCAATCGCACCGATTTAAATATTGCGTTTAAATTTTTAAATGAAAAGATACCGTCAACTGCTCTGGTATTTATTCTGTCAGATTTTTTAGCTCCTTATAATTACGAACAATCGCTTAAAACACTATCCTATTTACATGAGGTAATTCCTATCATCATTTCAGATAAGATGGAAACGGACTTGCCTGAGGCAAAGGGGTTTCTGACCGTCCAGGATGTAGAGACAGGTGCGATAAAATCCCTGGACATTTCAACAACACTAAAAAAAACAAAACCTTACCTGGCTTTATTGAGACAGTTAAACATAGATCATATTGCACTATCTAACGAGGAAGACGAAGAAATCTGGATAAAAAAAATCTCGGAATTTTTTGACAGACGCATCAGGAGGGGGGGGAGAAGGAGACGATGAGGTATATTTTTATTAGCTTGTTCATGAGCGCCGTTTTTTTAGGTATCGGTTCTATTCACGTAAATGCACAAGAGCAATCCCAAACTCAGGAGCAGACAGAAGGAGAACAGGAATTTGATCTGACAGATAAACCGCTTGAAATATGGACATTTATTGATGATTACCGGGTAATTACGGGCAAAACGCTGCATCTGACCGTTCAGGTTATGTGGAAGCTGGGGATAACGGTGAATTTGGAAGGAGTTGATAAAATTGACCTCTCTCCATGTAAGATTGAAGGTGTAACGATTGGAGATCGTCAAATCTTCGATAACGAGCATGATTACATCGTAATTACGTATACACTTTCATTACCTTCGAGCCTTGGAGAAGGTATCTATTCCATTCCCTCTTTTACTCTTTCTTACAGGAATGAAGTCGACAAGACCGAAGGAAAATCCGCCTCCTCGCCCGTTGCAATTAAAAAGGTACCCATACTTGTTGAAGGAAAGGTAGATAAAGACGTCATCACAATCGGCGACCGGATCAACTATGCCCTTACCATCCGGCATGAGAAGAATGTAAGGCTGGTATGGGAAAATATTGAAAAACTGAATTTTTCCCCATTTGACATTTTGAAAAGAGACATAGAAAAACAGACGGAAGGAAGTATTGAAAAGATATTAATCAACTACACGCTTTCTTTGTATGAGATCGGAGGAAAAAAGAAGACGCCTGAGATTCCTGAACTTACCATTTTATATTACAAAGAATCGCAAACACCATCCGGTGAGACAAAGAGCGATACCTCCCTCATCGAGACAAGGGAAGTCAAAATCGACCCAATGCCTGTTATTGTTAATAGCCTTTTGAAGGCTGTAGACGTACCTTTGGAGGGACTCAAGGGTCCGCTGTATTATTCAAAAAAGGATGTCTTTCTAAGGGGATACGTAACCATAGGTATCGGGGTGGCTTTATTACTCTTTTTAGGCGTAGCGGCATTACGTTCAATGGCAGGAAGGTTATCGCCGGTTTCACCAAAACCTGTGACTGAAACACCAAAAATCGCCCTGGAAAGATTAAAACACGCGGTGGCATCGTTTCAATTTACCGGTGAAGAAAAACTAAATCGAACAAACGTACAAGACATTAATAAGTCTCTAAGGACATATATAGGCACACTCCTGGGTATCTCAAACGAAGCGGCCCAATCCGTTACAACAACGGATTTCTTCAATTATGACACGCAAAAGAGATTAACAGGCGAAATTTCAACTACTGCCAGAACTGTATTAAAACAAATTGACACCGTCGTGTACGGCAGACAAATAAAGAAAGAAATGGTTGATAAAATGTTGCAAGGAATCGAAGAAATAATAAAACAAACAAGTCCAATGTTTGCTAAACACTGACCTGCTTAAAGCAGTTTGCATCAAAAACGTTAGCCGAAATTACGGGCAATAGATAAAAAGAATCGCTATACTATTTAAATGGAAATTCAGATAGATCCTCATACTTTAGAGCGAGCAGCGGAACGAGGCACACATGAGAAAGAAATCAAAGATGTTATCCAGTCTGGCTTTGCAATCCCTGCTAAACACGGCAGAATTGGGAAGGCGAAAGTTTACAATTTTAAGCAAAAACGGCATAACAAATACCATGAACATAAGCGAGTTGAAGTATTTTATATTATAGAACAAACTAAAATTATAACAGTTACCGTATATGTATTTTATGGAAAATGGGAGGAAGCATTATGAACATTGTTTACAATGACAAAACAGACCTTCTTTACATCAGGCTTGACGATAGGAAGCAGGACGTTGTAAACAGACGGGTTACCGAAGGCATTGTCTTAGACATTGGCGAAAATGACAGAATTGTAGGGATAGAAATTCTTGACGCTTCAAGGCATGTAACCCTGGATAAACTACTCCCGGTTAAATATGAAGTTTCAAAAACATAGTATTGCCCGTAACTTCGTCTCATATGGTGTATGTGTAATATAAAAATGCAATTAGTTATAAAGCTTGAGTCACTGGACCATAAGACTTTGAATTTAGAATTCTCTAAATCCCAATTAACCCGGACTCTTCTTAACTCAGGTAAACATACATGATCCTTGAAAACCCCTGGCTGCTTTTGATTCTCATCCCTTTCGGTTTGTTATGCCTTTTTTGGAGAGGGAAGAAGTTTCTTGGGTATTCGAGTCTCTACCATGTGAGAGAATCCTCTGGGTTCAAGAAGATGGTAACTAAATTGCCTAAACCCGTATTTTTTAGCGCCGTGTTTTTTGCAATCATTGCTATTTCTCATCCTCAGACGAAGTATTACCAGGAGGAAACGACGCTGCGCGGACGGGAGATTGTCCTTTCGATAGACACCTCTTTCAGCATGACAGGAACAGCCATAGAAACCATCAAAAAGATCGTTGGAGATTTTATAAAGAAACGCCCGAATGACCTTATAGGGATTACCATCTTTGGCACGGACGCAGCCCTCATTGTTATTCCCACGATGGAAACTCAATTGCTTGAAAGATCCTTAGAACGCGTTCAGGCGTCTCAGGTTGGTTATCAGACTTCTATCGGAGAAGGGCTCTTTACCTCCATTGCTGCGATGTTTGAAGAGGAGATGGGAAAGAAATTTACCATTAAAGAATTGAGAAACGGCATTAATAAACAATATCTTGATGATTATGCCATTTCTTTTGTCAAAGAAATGGAGAAACGACAGGTGCTCAAAAACAAGCTCATTATCCTCTTTACGGATGGAATATACAATATCGGTATCTCGCCCGACAGGCCTTTGCGTTTGCTGAAAAGGATGGGGATAAAGGCGTACGTCGTGGCGGTCAAGGCATCTGACGTTACCGGCGTGGATCCCGAAGTCGCCGCCCAGCATATCGAGGAATTAAAAGAGGCTGTTGAGTCAACAGGCGGGAAATATTTTCATGCAGAGAATTTTGAAGAAGTCGCCGGATTTTACGACGAGATCGACTCTATCGAAAAAGATAAGATCGTTATGGAAACCGTTTCAAAGAAAAAGGATCTTTTTGTCTATCCCACAATTGCAAGTATTTTCTTTCTCCTGGTTTCTATTTTTATCGAAAACGTCTGGATGCGAATTCCATAGCGCATGATCAAAGGTTGCTTTGTGTATTTCAAAGCATTGCATTAAATTCTTACAGGAGGAAATTATGTCATTAAAAAATCTTACCAAGTTATTTCTGCTGATTCTTGCCTGCTGCTTGATGTTTTATGGCTACGGGTACTATAAAAAATACAATACCATGGCACGAGTGGAGGGAAAGATTAAAATGGGAAGATACCAGGATGCCCTGAGTGCCGTACAACAATTAGAGAATTCCTTAATGTTCAGAATTTTAAGCAAGGTGGAGAAGAAAGACCCAGTAATTGCTTATAATAAAGGGGTATTGTATACCCTGATGGAAGACAGGAAAAAGGCAGGCGCTGAGTACCGAAAGGCTATGGAGACAAATGATCCTGTGTTGAAGGCGAGGGCGATTTATAACAATGCGAACCTCATTGCAACCGACATGGATTTTTCTACCGCAGCTATGCAATATGCAGAAGTATTAAAGATTGATGCGAACGATTTCCAGGCGAAAAAGAATTTAGAAAGGATGAGATTAGGTGAACAGCAGTTTAATACCATGTTTAGCCCGGAGCGACAAGAGCGGGAAGACAGGATTGAGGCCTTGAAACTCATTCCGTGGGGCACGAAGTACAAGTATAGCGGAGAACAAAAAATCCGCTGGTAATTTTAAATACCTATATGTTATTTTTCAATTACGAAGAATATAAAATTATTGTTTATGCCATTTCCGGCTTGATTTTTCTCTTGTATTTATTTCTTTACCGGAGAAAAGCGGCGTGGTTAAAGGCCTTTGGGCAAAAGTCTTTCATAAACAGGTTTAGTAAAATCCCTAAAATTCACCGGAATATTTTAAAAGGTGTGAGC
>Ga0209317_1001088_pt1 | contig 26252 bp, 29 predicted proteins | sample RifGroB2_FD_183994 | JGI IMG/M metagenome (GOLD analysis project Ga0209317, IMG submission 183994) | Soil microbial communities from Rifle, Colorado, USA - Groundwater B2 (SPAdes) (version 2) | ecosystem: Environmental > Terrestrial > Soil > Unclassified | place: Rifle, Colorado | collected...
GTGCTGGTCTTGGTGCCATGAAAAGATCGGGAATACGGAGAAGTTTAACCACCCTTTATGCCGGCAATGATCAATGAAATTCCAATGATCAGCCAAGGCAGGAATGCTAATGACATGAGCATCAGGTCTGAACCGTTCAATGTGTGGCCTCTTGATAGAAAATGAGCAGGTGAAGCAGCCACCACAAGGTGAACCCGAGTTTGAGTAGGGGGTGGCGCTATCTTTGTTATGATTATGTGTAATTAATCTTGGCCCTGCGGAGGTGTGATATGAAAGCACAGTTCTACAAATTGCGAATCCGCTTTAAATATATGGCTTTAGGGTTCTCTCTCCCGGTGGAGTCTTTCTGTAAGCATTGCGGGTGCAAAGTAAGGGACTTCAACGTAAATGATGAAATTTGGGCAAGGGTCGAAATAGCTATTCCCAAGGGGAATACTCTCTGTTTTGAATGTTTCTGCAAAGCGGCAAAGGAAGTTGGCATTGAGGGTATTCCAACTGTTACATTTCCGGAGGCAACCGGCAGCAGTTAGAGCTTATTTCGATTTACACTCGTTGCATTGTTCCTTGTAAGCAGGTTTGTCGTTGGTCTTTACCCACCCTGAAGCGGGGTAGTTATTCTTCGAGCAGGAGGTCTCCCAGTGATAAGTATCGCTATCGTTTCTGTAGTAGTACGGTGCTTTCGGTGTTGACATTATTCCCCCTACGGTGGGCTGCCGGTTGCCGCTGGTCACATTAAATCACTCGTCTCTAATGAGCAATGAATTTTTATAAAAAACTATAAGTAGCGGGAGAAGTAAATGCAAGAATACGATCATACGGACTGCTGCTGTTTCCAGTGCGCTGGACTTGATGATGAGTCAAGCGACCCCGACTGTGCCTGCGAGACAGGACCTCTCTATAACGAAAGTGTGTGTGCGGTATGTCCGAAGGTATCTTTCTGCGACGTGCCGAAAAATCCGGAAGACTACCTGCACGACGATGACTGCCAGTGCCTGAAGTGCCGAGAATGCAACGCAGAGGCGGTGCGTCCATGAGTGAGAAGCTTCTTGCATTTGAAGTCGAGGTCAATGGCTTCATTACCATAGTCTTTGCGGCCACGGCAGCTAAGGCAAAGTGGCGGGCTATCCGTGGTTACTGGGCTGCCTATGGCAGACGTCATAAAGAGTGGCCGGAAGTCAAGTGCCGGCGAGAACGCCTGTACGACAGCAGCCCTCTCGCCAAACATAGTCCGCACTACTACAGTCCAAGCTATGTGAGAGGATACCCGTAACGGAGTCGGTTCAACCATCGATAATACAGGTCGTGCATGAGCAACCTCGCCGAAAAACTTGAATCAAGCTACCTTCCGGAACCTCCCCTGCAGGATTTCGTCTTTTCCCCTGGGGAACTGCGCATCTTTAAGCAGCGGGAGCGGATGGACTGCGCTCAGTGGGCGGAGTTAAACCGCATCCTCCAGGTGAGCTCAATCCCGGGAGTTTGGCGCCACGCGAACGCGCCTTATTTCAAGGAAGCGATGGAGATCTACTCCCTGCCGTGGGTGAGGGAGATGGTCATTGCGGCGGGCTCTCAGCTCGGGAAGACGGAGTTTGAGTACAACACGCTTGGTTATGACGCGGACTATGATCCCGGCCCGACGCTCTTCGTTATGCCCTCGAAGGACACGGTGCAGCGTGTCTCGCTGGACCGCATACAGCCGATGTTCGATGACTGCGCGCCGCTCCGTGCGCTCAAATCGAAGAACCCCGATGACATGACCACGACTCGCATCAAGCTGAACAACGGCGTGTTCATCTACATGGGGTGGGCGGGCTCGGATGCTATCCTGGCGTCGACACCGGTTAAACACGTGAAGATCGATGAGGCGGACCTTGTCGGGCGGCGGGCGATCAACCTGGCGCGGGCTCGCTTCAGGACCTTCAGCTTTGAGTACAAGCTCCTCGAGGTCTCCAAGCCCTCGACCGAAGAGGGGCCGATCTGGGAGGACCTCAACTCCTGCCACATCATTTTCGACTTCCACGTGCCGTGCCCCCATTGCGGCCATGAACAGACCATGCACTTCGGTCAGTTCCGGTGGACCGACGGCGTAACCGATCCGAAGCGGATCGAGACGACGAAGGATGCCTGGTATGAGTGCGAGGCTTGCGCCGGTCGCTGGGATGAGAGCCTTAGGAACTTCGCCGCGCAGCAGGGGCGTCTGAAACCTCGCCGCTTCTGTGCCGTCTGCTATGACGCGCAGCTGATCGACGGGGTATGCCCGCGATGTGGTTGTGAGGAAGCGGCGGAGCTGCCGGAGTACCCTGAGAAGGTGGGGATACATCTGCCGGCGTTCTATAGCCGCTTTGTCAGTTTCCACAGCATCGTTGCCGACTATCTTCGGATGCAGCAGGACCCTACCGGGGAGAATCAGGAGAAGTTCTGGTGCGACGATTGCGCGTTGCCTATCCCGGCGGACCCCGAGGGGGAAATAACCAACGAGAAGTCGCTCTATGACAGGCGCGAAGAGTACGCGCCGAAGGGCGCTTTATGGAAGATACCCATGGGGGCCTGTCTCCTCACGGCGTCCGTCGACGTCCAGGGCAATCGCCTCGAATTGGAGATAGAGGCTTGGGGCCCGGGGCGAGAAAACTGGGGTATCGAATATCACGTCATTTCCGGCTCCCCCTCATTGGATGCAACCTGGAAGGAGCTGGAGAGCTACCTTGAGCGCACCTGGCTCCATGAATCAGGCATCGCGCTCCGTGTCACGGCGATGGGCGTCGACACCGGCGGACACCATACCAGCGAGGCCTATGCGTTCTGCAAGAAATGGAAGCGCCGGCGGGTCTACGCCCTCAAGGGTTCGCACGTGCCCGGGAAGCCGATCAAGAACAAGCCCTCCACCAAGAACAAGGCGAAGGTCCCGCTTTACACCGTGGGGACCGAGGCCGCGAAGGATTCTATCTTTGGGTGGCTCTCTGTCGATATGCCCGGCCCGCGCTATCAGCACTTCCCCGGAGTCTACGGCTTCGAGTTCTTCCGGCAGCTGTGTTCCGAGGCTCCCCGGTGGAAAAAGGATTCAGGCGGGCGCATGGTCAAGGTCTATGAGCTTCGGAAGGGTTACGTCCGCAACGAGGGCCTCGACCTGAAGGTGTACAACTTGGCCGTGCTCGAGATCCTGAACCCGAACCTGGACAAGCTCGCCGCCGATCTTCGCGCGCAGGCGGAGGAACTCCAGGAAGATCCCCGCGTGGTGCTGATCCAGAAGGTCCGGGACAAGGCACGGGAGATAGTGGAGACCCTTCCGGATGAAGAGCGCGCTGCAGCGGAAGAGAAGGTGGATGATGTGCTTGCCGCTTCAGCTCCTCTGGCACGAAAACGCAAGAAGATAGTCAAGAAGCGGAAAACTGGATTTGCATCTCGCATAAAGGGCTAGGGGGGCACATGGCGACGGAGTATCCGGAGTGGGTTGAGAAGATCAGGGCAAGATACGGTGAGAAAAAGTTTTTCACTTTTAAAGAGACGATGCTCATCCTTGAATGTGGGCGTGATTGTGTCTATGCCCGACTTGCTGATGGGACTTTGCAAGCTCACAACCCTAATGGCCGTCCTGGGAGAAATGGGACACGCATTATTGGAGAGTCCATTTGGCTGTTGCTTAGAGATGGGGTCATACATCCAGAGAAATGGGCGTGAAATAATGCATTATTAGAAATTTTTAGTCGGTTTGGTTAGGTTTGCTTAGGTTTGCTACCTTTATAGAAAAACTCTCCTCTGTAATTATCCCTTCCCATGAAACTGGAACCGCTGGAAATAACAGCCGGGGACCGGGTGACATGGGAGCTTTACCTTCCTGAATACCTCCCCGCTGACGGCTGGACGCTGAAATATGCGTTTCGCGGTCCCTCTGTGATTGACCTGGCATCCACGCCTGACGGTCAATCTCACCTCATTGATGTCCCCGGTAACACAAGCAAAGACTTCGCCCCCGGCTCCTATTCCTGGGCGCGCTATGTCCAGAATGCTGACGGCACCCGTGAAACCATTACAACGGGCCGGACCGTTATAAAGCCGGACCTGGTTGCAGCCGGTGCCAATTACGACGGCAGCTCGCATGCGGAGCGGGTGCTTGCTGCAATCGAGCGCGTCATTGAAGGGCGCGCGGCGAAAGGGGATCAGGAGCTGCAGTTCGACGGGAAGCGACTGACAAAGATGACCGTCGCGGAACTCCTCAATCTCCGGCAGCACTACCGCAACGAGTTCCGCAAAGAGAAGCAACAGCAGCTGAAGAGAAGCGGTCGTAAAACCGGCCGTATCATCAGGTTCAGGATGTAGGCGGGGGATATGTTCAGAGGCTTATTCGCAACAAAGCTGCCGTCAATACAGGGTCCCGAGATGTCGCGTAGCCTCGCGCCGGTGGTCAGGCACGTGGTGATCAAGCGGCAGCAGTCCAGGATGTTCAAGGGGGGCGCTACGGACCGCCTGCAGGAGTCCTGGAACCCCTTCGGCGGCAACATCGATAATTTCTGCCGCATCGGGCTGCGCAAGATGCGCAACCGCTCCAGGGAGCAGTTCTGCAATAACGAGTACGCCAAGAAGTTCTATGCGCTGCTCAAGGCGAACGTCGTAGGGCACGTCGGGATCAAGCTGCAGTCCAAGGCCCTGGACCTTGCGGGCCGGCTCGACACGGTCGGCAATGCCAAGGTGGAAAAGGCCTGGCGCAAGTGGTGCAAAAAGGGGAACTGCGATGTAACCGGGAAGCTCTCTTTCGTTCGCCTGCTCCATCTCGCGTTGGAGACGGTTGCGCGCGACGGTGAAATCTTCATCCGCAAGGTCCGCAACTTCGACAACGGCTTCCGCTTCGCCCTGCAGCTGATAGACCCGGACATGTGCGACATGGACTACAACACCATCCTCCCCAACGGCAACGTGGTCAGGATGGGGGTGGAGTTCAATTCCTGGGATGCGCCCGTCGCCTACTGGTTCCTGAAGCACAACCCCTACGACGTTTACTCGACCGGCAGCTATCACGGCGGCTACGGGTGGGAGCGCGTGCCGGCGGATGAAATCATCCACCTGTTTTGCCCGGAGTTCGTCCGGCAGTCGCGGGGCTTCCCCTGGGGACACGCCGCAATGGCCCGGCTGCGCAAGATCGACCGTTATGAGGAAGCGGAGATCTCCGCCGCCTACGGGGCCGCTGCCAAGATGGGTTTCTACGAGATCGACCCCAACGCGGAGCCCGATGAACCCGAGTACGACGGTGATGAGGCGGCGGACGAAGAGGAGCTTCTTGCCGAGTTCGACCCGTTCACCATCGAAAAGCTTCCTCCCGGCTACAAGTTCAAGCCGTGGGACCCGCAGCACCCCGCGGGGAACTACGACCCCTTCATGGCCCGCATGCTCCGCGCCACGGCTTCGGGTTTCCTGATGAGCTACCACTCCTTTGCCAATGACCGCTCCGATGCCAACTACGGTTCACAGCGCGGCGGTACCCTGGAGGACCGGGACCTCTTCAAGGTGTTTCAGGAGTGGCTGGTGAGCGATCTGCTTGAGCCACTTTTCCCGGACTGGTTCCCGTTCTCCGTTCTGACCGGCAACTGCAATGTTTCTCCGCTGGATATGTCGCGCTTCCTGGACGACGACTCGCAGTCCTGGAAGCCGCGGCGCTGGGACTGGATCGATCCGCTGAAGGACGTGACGGCCAAGATTAAGGAGAAGGACGCAGGGCTCACCACGGCAACGGCGATCATCACGGAGAAGGGCGGCGATCCGGAGGAACTCTACCAGGACAAGAAACAGGAATTGCAGTTGGAACAGACCTACGGCGTCAAATTGGGCGTTGAATCAAAAGGAGGATCTCTTGTCACTCAAGCTTAGAAAACTGGCTAAGACGGTAAAGACGCAGGGACCGCAGGAGAGGACCTTCCGCTTCGACCGCTCCAGCGTCGATACCGAAGCCCGTACGGTCGAGCTGTCGTTTTCGTCTGAGACGCGGGACGTTGTGCGCTGGTTCGGTATCGAAGTGCTGGGCCACAATGAGAATGAAGTGCGCCTGGGCCGGATCAACACGGGTGGTCCGGTGCTGGTTGACCACAAAGGCGATCAGGTCGGCGTGGTGGAGCGGGCCTGGATCGATGAAAAGACCCGCAAGGGGCGGGCTTTGGTTCGCTTCAGCCAGTCGGCTCGGGGGGATGAGGTTTTCCAGGACGTGCAGGACGGCATCAGGCAGAACGTTTCCTTCGCCTATGACGTCTATCGCTACATCCTGGAGGAGGAGGGCAAGAACGGCGCACATGACGTGCTCCGCGCGGTGGACTGGGAACCGTTGGAGATCTCCATCGTTTCCATGCCCGCTGACATAACGGTGGGGGTTGGGCGCTCCCGCAATTATGAGCCGCGGGAAATCGAGATTTATCAATACGAGTCGGAAGGCGGCGATGGCAACAATCACGAGAGGGGAAAAGGAGGAAGTGAAGAGATGAAATGCACAAAGTGCGGCAAAGATCTGGTTGACGGCAAGTGCCCGGACTGCGACGGGCGCTCCCATACGCCTACGGGCGGCGGAGCTGCGGTGGGAGAAAAGGCGGAGGACGTGAGGACGAAGGAAAGGAAAAGGATCCAGGAGATCCAGACCCTGACCGACACCATGCGCACCAAGCTGAAGGCGGGGAAGGATCTGGACGACCTGTCCCGCAAGTTCATCAACGAGGGGGGCAGCGTGGAGGATTTCTCCGTGGCCGTCCTCCGCACCGTCTCGCCGAACCTGGAGAACACGCTCCCCTCGGCTGCGGACGTGGTGCTCAACGAGCGCGAGGCGGCGCAGTACTCCGTGCTGCGCGGGGTCATGTCCTCCCTCGGCGAAGGGGAGGCCGGTTTCGAGATGGAAGTCTCGCAGGAGATCGCCCGCAAGCTCGGGCGCTCCTCGCAGGGCTTTTTCGTGCCGACTTCGCTCCGTTCTGGCGTCCAGGGAATGCGCGCTCCGGTGGCCGGGGCCGCTGTAGCCGGGACGAGTGGCGCGGGCGGATACACGGTGCCGACCGAACTGCAGCCGATCATCGAAGCGCTCTACGGCAAGATGCTGCTCAGGAAGATGGGTGCGCAGACCATGTCGGGGCTCTCCGGTAACATCCCGTTCCCCAAGGAGCTGGCGCTTCCCGCGCTCCAGTGGTTCGCTGAGAACGGCGGGGATGACATTGGCGAGACCGATCTTTCCAACTACTTCGGTCAGATCGCGCTCACCCCGAAACAAGCAGGTTCCACCCTGACCTACTCGAGGATGTTCCTGCAGCAGACCGCCCTGTCAGCGGAGGCGTTCTTCCGTAACCGCCTGGCACTGGTCGGCGCGCTCGGCCTCGACAAGGCGGCGATTCAGGGGACCGGAGCGGGCAACCAGCCGCGCGGCATCCTCAGCACGAGCGGCGTCGGCCTGGTGGAATGCGGTGTCGATGGTGCGGTGCCGACCTGGGGCAACATCGTCGGCCTGGAAACCGATGTTTCAGTGGATAACGCCGATTACGGTTCCTTGGGCTACCTCACCACGCCGGATATGCGCGGCAAGTTGAAGACCGTGCTCAAGGCCGCTGCCGCCGGCAGCAGCTTCATCTGGGAAAAGGGCTCCGGCGAGTTCGGCGAGATGAACGGTTACAGGGCCGGTGCCACCACGCAGGTCCCGAACAACCTGGAAAAGGGGCTCTCCGGGGCCGTCTGCTCGGCGATCATCTTCGGCAACTTTAACGAGGTGGTCATCGGCGAGTACGGCGCGCTGGAGATCATCGCCGATCCGTACCGGCTCAAGAAGCAGGGGCTTGTCGAGATCACCTCGAACCTCCTTGCCGATGTCCTGGTCTTGAGGGCGGCGGCATTCGCAGCCATCAAGGACGGCAAGACGGCATAACAACGAAGCGGGGAGGGCCTCCTCCCCGCATAACTCAAATCTCGGAGGGGTGAGCAATGGCAGAGAGAATAGAGGCAGTCGACATCAAGAAGGCGACGGTCATCGCCCTGGGCGAAGGCGGTTCCAAGGACGTTTTCCCCGGGACCGTGCTGATCGTCGGGAAGCAACGGGACATCAGCGAAGACGACGCGCGTTTCCTGATCGCAGGAGTCCGTGCGGAATCCTGCGATGCGTCGCTCAAGGCGGAACGGCAGAAACAGGCCAAGCAGGCAAAGGGTGGGGACGAAAAGAAGTAGCCATTAACCTGGATTAGAACAGGAGGTTTTTGTATGTTCAGCACGGAGGATCGTTCCGCATTCCTGGAGGCATTTGGAGACGATGTGCCGGTCAAGCTCAACGGCGTACCCGTCGACACCATCAAGGGCATCTTCCGCTACGAGGAGATCGTTTCCTCTCCCAACGAAGCGGAGATCGGTTCCTCCGTGCTGACCATGCAAATTGACCCGGATGTTTTTGTGGGTCTCGACAAGTCGAAGAAATACACCTTCACCTACAACAATATGCAGTACCTACAGCGCGGCCCGGCGCTTGACGACGGGTCCGGTTTCAAAAAACTACAGCTCACAAGGGCCTGATCATGAGTGCGGAACTTGGAATATTGGCGGCGCTTGAAGCCATCTTAGAAACGGTGCTCGTTGCGAACGGCTATCAGACCGACGCGGGCACGAACGTCTACAAGAACCTTGAATACGAGACACAGCCGGAGTCCGCCATCTGGCCGTGCATCATATATTTCCCCGGGGAGCTGCAGAGCGGTTTTGAAGGGGACCCGGCCCCTTCTCTTGGGGAACAGAACAACTTCCTCCCGATCAGGATTGAAGCATTCATCCAGGACGATGAGCGGGGCACGAACGGGCAGGCGCTTAAGGAGGATCTTCGCAAGGCCGTGACCGCTGCCGGCATGTTCGGTGGGCTGGCTGAACTGGTCCAGGACTACGGCTCGAAAGCTGAAGTCAAGTCCGGATCGGAAGGCTACTGGAGCTATGTGGCCGTCCAATTCACCGTTTTCTTCGTGACCGAGTGGGGGCAAATGTAATGAGGTTTTCGGCGGTGCGTAAAGTGGTTTTCATTGTACTGGTCGTTATGGCGGCAAGTGTGATCGTGGGTTTTGACAACGCTCAGGGTGCCGATGACTTGGTTGTTGCCGTCGACAAGTCCACCTTGGTGAAGGTGCTGGGGCTTGTCGCCCTGGGGATCTTCGGGGAGATATGGCGCAATCAGCGGGGAATATTCCGGAGACTGGAAACGCTCGGCACGGAACTGAAAGAGCTCAAGGGCTTTTGCAAGGGTAAGAACTCCGACTGCGGAGACGAAAACTGACTAAGGAGGACGCAATGCTGAACTACTTGAAGAAAACGTGGGTGCTTTGGACCCTGATTGTCTCGGCACTGGTGGTCATGGGGCCGCTGTCAAAATGGCTGGCTCCCATTTACGGGGGAGCGCTGGCACAGACGGCGTTGATCATTGACAATCTTGCGGCTGTAGGATTGGTCTTGCTGGTGTGTGACTTCATTCTAGACTGCCGTACCCGCTGGGGCATTTTCCCCACGCTCGACATCGATAAGGCAATAGAGAACGCCATCCTGGGGGACGTGGACTCGGATGATATGTCCGGCGGAGGAGCCCGCAAGCCGAACCCTGTGGCCTCGGCTCTGGTGTTCCTTGCAGTGATAGCGCTCTTGATCGCCATTCTGTTCTTTACGGTTCCAGCTGCGCACGCGGGAAGCTTGGATAATGCACGTCCTTACCTGCCGCTCTTGTCGCAGTCCCTCGACAAGGCGTGGCCGGCGGCGCCGTTGCGCCACATTCCGGCTGGACAGATTGAACAGGAGAGCGGTTGGAAGGAAAAAGCAACCCTCCGCACCTCCCGTGAACTCGGTCGTGGTCTGGTCCAGATGACCATCGCTTACAGATCGGATGGCCGGGAACGTTTCAATATTTACCGGGACGCGGTTAGGTACCGGGCATTGCAGTCGTGGGACTGGCAACGGGACCCATATAACGTCAGGTATCAGATGACGTTCCTCGCGCTGCAGGATCGGGCGAACTTCGAGCGGGTGAGGCCGTATTCGGCAGACGACGGCGAAGGCTGGAAGTGTGCGCTGGTCTGCTACAACGCCGGCCCGGGGCGGTGGCTGCAGCGTCTCAAAAACGCCAGGCTGAAAGGCCTCCCCTCTAACCGCTGGGATGGTGGGTTGGCTCTGGCTTATGGCAAGGGGGAAACCGTCCTGCTCTATGGCAGGCCGCTCTACGCCGCCGTCAACGAGTACCCTGCCGTGATCTTCAAACGGGCCGGCAAATACAGAGGGTTGGTGTGATGTACCTGGCGCTTGCTCTTCGGTATTGGCGGGAAATCCTGATGGGGGTGGCTTTGTGTCTAGTTATTGCCGCTGCGATCTATGTAAGACATGTCTTTACCGAGCGCGACAGACTCAGACAGGAAAACGTGGTCCTCACTGTCCAGCTGCAGGGCGCTGCCGCGGTGCAGGAGTTAACCCAGAAGGTCACCGATGCGATCAGCCGGATCAAGATAAGGAGCAGTGTCAATGTCTCACGCATCGAATCCCAGCCGAAGCCCCAATTTGTTGATTCTGGCCCTCTGCCTTTTGTTGCCGGCGGGGTGCTGCAAGCCGTGTATTCATCCGCTGCTCCCGATCGAGCCGCAACCGGCCCTGCACCGGGTGGACCTCTACCGCCCGGACAGCCCGTTGGCGGAATACTGCCTCACTGATCGGGGGCGGCGCGACGTGCTGATTAACCTGGAACTGTACCGCTCAGCCCTTGAGGTGAGCAGAGAAACCATCCGGCTTTACAACGAAACCGTGAAACCGCCAGAGGGGTCCGATCCCCTCAAGGCGACAACCAAGTAAAGGAGATCGACATGCCGCCTAAAACCGTCAACGTCATCGCCAAGGGCGACTTTGGCTATCACCCCGCGTCGGGCCAGTACCTGCGCAAGGGGGAGCATCACACCATCGAAGAGAATGCTTTCTCTGCGGAACTCTTTGACCTCGTGGATGGCAAGCGGGCGACCGCTGCTAAGTCCGTAACCAACACCGAAGGGGGTGCCGACTAATGGGGATCACTGGTGCTGAAATAGTCTATGCAGCAAAGCGAGGCTTGACCTGGAACGAGTCCGTAGTCTGTGGAGTCGGCAACGGGTTCCTCGGCCTGCCGCTCACAGCGGACCCTGACAACGCTCTGGTGGTCGACGATTCCCTCGGGCAGTTCTTCGCTACCGATGCTTCCCCTGGCGAAACCAAACTGGAGCCTTCGCTCCCGGCATACCTGCGCTACAACGACCAGGTGCTGCTCGGGTTGCTGGCGGGGTTCATGGGGACCGCCGGTGCGCCGGCACTCCACGCGGCCGGTGTGGTGAGCTACGATCACACGCTCAAGTTCGCCAAAACCGTCGACGGTATCTTCTTCACGCTGGCTTCCAAGTTGGGTACCGGCTTCGTGGAGGAAATCCCCTCCTGGAAGATTGCCAAGATCGTGTTGACATGGGAGACCGGCAAGCCGACCCAGATCGCCTTCTCCGGCCCCGGCGTCGACCTGGTCGAGAACTCGGCCGTCAATACCATGGGGACCTTTGCCGCGGTCACCACGCTTGAGACCGCCAACCGCTCTTACATGGGGCAGACCGAGTTCCGCATCAACGACCAGTCCGCCATTGCGCTGGCTGTCGGCGATAAGGTCGGGCCGTCCAAAGTGGTCCTTACCCTGGAGCGCAAGCTTACCGGCGTCTACGGCTCCTACGTTTCCTCCGCAGCAGACGGCGGAGCGCCTCGCGACCTGATCGACGAACCGAGCAATGACGGCCAGCCCAGTGCCACCCTGAGCATCACCTACCCGCGCCTCGCCAATGCCGGTGGACGTACCGACATCAGGAGAAATACCAGCAAGAAGATGGAGATCATCTGCACCGGCCCCATCATCGAGGGCGCGATTCCCTACATGATCAAGCTCCAGATGCCGCATCTGAAGCCGAAGAAAAACAGCAACGCCCATAAGCAGGGGCTTCTGGACAACGTGCGGGATTACGAGGTCCTGGGTGCTACAGCGGCACCGGCGGGTATGGCCGGGATCACCGACCCCTGCTGGATCCTTCTCACCAACAAGATCGCCAGCAACCTGCTGGCATAAGGAGAAGTTTCATGAGTAATACAGCAGCTGCAGGTTTTGATCTCTCGGCGGTTGTCACCGGCAACAAGTTTTCGGTCTGGGTCCCCTTCGTTGACGGCTGCCGGGTGAAGATCAACTATGTGCCGCGCGGGATTCTGCGTGAGGTCGCCAAAAAGGCGACTATTGCTTCTTTCGATCCTAAGACGCATCAGAAGTCCGAAGAGGTTGACAAGTTGAAATGGGACGAGGGCCTCGGGGAGGTAGCCGTCGACGACTGGGAAGGGTTCAAGAACGGGGACGAAGGGTTTCCCTGTACGCCCGCCAACATCAAGACGCTCATGGCCAACTGGTCAGTGTTCGCTAAATTCGTCGGTGACCTCTGCGTCGACCTCGAGGCCCTCGTCGCCGCGGGAAAGGATGCCGAAAGAAAAAACTTGAAAGGTGGCTCGTCGCAAGGGGAGATTACCCCGGAGTAAATTGCGACGACTGCCGGGAGGCTCAAGCCCTTGACGGCATAGTACCGGACTGCGAGATGGAGGTGGGGTGCAAAATCCCGCCTCTGTCTGAACGGGGAGCCCGAGCCTTGGAAATCCGTGACAAGCTGGTCCGCCTGTCGCAACTGGGCATTGGAGGCAGGGTTTTGGAGATGTACAGCGCGGACCTGGATGATCTTGAGCTGATAGCCGTGATCGAGGATACCCTGAAGGAACGGATGCAAGAGGTACCGGATGAAGGATCTTAAATTTATCATATCAGCAAGCGCTGACGCCGCCGACCGCGAAGTCGAAAAACTGGCGCGCAAAGGGGAGCAGGTCAGCGACCGCCTCTCCCGTGCATTCGAAACCTTGGGTACCAAATCCTCCATGGCCTTCGAACAGCAGAGAGACAGAATCAACAAGGCTTATGAGAGTATTCAGAATTCCGGGGTGGCTACTGCGGAAGAGTTGGCCCGGGTTGAAAGGTCCCGTGCGGAGAAGCTGCTCCAGATCGATGAGGAGATGTTCGGCAAGCGTATGACGCTGATGGAGAAGTTCAAGCAGAACTGGATTGCCATTTCCGCCGCGACAGTTGCCGCTTGGGCCGGCATTACCCAGGCGTGGAACCTTGCCAAGGATGCGGCCATTGGTCTGCAGCAACGGGCCGGCTTCGAAAATCTTGCTGCCTCTCATGGTGCTCTCGCCGGCAGTATCATATCCGATCTTAAAAGAGCGTCCGGCGAGACGGTCGCCACTCAGGACCTGATTGAGAAGGCTGGGACCGCCATGCTTATGAGCATTCCCGCGAACGAGCTTTCACGTCTGATGGAGATTGCCCGTGCTTCGTCCCGTATTACTGGTGAGACTGTCAGTAAGTCTTTTGAGGATATTGCACTGGGTGTTGCTCGTGGGTCCCGTGAAATATTGGACAACTTGGGCATCGTTGTTTCTGCAGAGAAAGCGTACAAGGAGTACGCTGCCAGTGTGGGTAAATCCTCCGAACAGTTGACCGATGCCGAGAAGAAACAGGCGTTCATGAACGCCACACTCGCAGCTGGTAACGACATGATCAAGCGTGTCGGTGACACCGGTATGACCACCGCCGAGAAGATGCAGCGCTTCGAAGCGCGCATGAAGAACCTGAAAGAGATCGTAGGCGTCGGCCTGCTGGCAGCCCTCAGCGCCGTGCAAGGGGTGATGAACCTTGCTGCTTCGGGGGCGCTCTATCTGGCTGGCGGCATTTTCAAGGTGGTGCAGGGGATAGCCTGGCTGACCGGCCAATCCGCAGCCGTTGCCGAGTGGAAGGCTAACGCCGAGGGAGCTTTTGGCGCCGCAAGGGATCTTGCAAAGGACGGCATGGGGGACCTCGGCACCGCGATGGACCTGGTCACCGGCAAGGTAGACCCGCTGAACGGTAAGACCAAACAGATGGAGGAGTCCGCCAGGGCGGCAGCTGATGCAGAGCAAAAACGCAAAGATGTGATGAAGGCGGCGGTCGGAGCCATTGACAGCTACGCCAAGTCCCTCAGCAATCTCGGCAAGGAGCAGATGAAGGTAGCTGAAAACGGGTTCAGTAGGGACCTGCAGCGGCAAGAGGAATACTTCAAGAAGAACCGGACTCTTGCCACCAACCTCGCCGCGCCCTTGAAGAACTATCTGGGCGTTGTTGACTCGGTGTATCAGCACCAGTTGACCGCGCAGGAGAGTATCGCGAAGGTGCTGAAAGACATCGGCGCAGAAAAGAAAGCTCAGATGGAGCAGCAGACTCAGATACTCCAGGTTGAAAAGAGCCAGGCCGAGGCATCTCTTAAGGGGTGGAATGACTACCTTGGCAAGCTGAAGTCTATGCACTCTCAGGCCATGGAGGACATCAAGAAAAAGCAGGATGAACTGCTTGCTCTGCAGGACTTCGGCAAGGAGACCCAAAAGGCACTGCAGGAGAAGTTTTTCCCGAAGGCACCCGAGGCCGATCCTTTTCTTCAGTTTTTCCAGAAGCTGGAGGCTGCCGACGCGAGCCAGGCTGCAGCGATGGAGCTCACCGGCGACAAGCGCATAGAAGCCATCAAGAAGTCCATCGAACTCCTTAAGGCTCTCCCCGAGGAAGTGACTGAAGGGGACGATGTCCTGATCAGTCGTCAGGAAGTCTATGAGAAGATCGCAACCCGCGCGCAGGAGTGGCAGAGTGAAGCCGAGGCGGCAAAGCAGGCTCAACTGGAGACCTCGAAGACAGCCGCCCAAATTCTCGCACAAGAGATGACCCGTGCCGAAGAGGCGATGACTCAACTAGAGCAGAAGATCGTCCAGCTAGACGGCAAGATACTCTCCTTGTCTCGCGTGGTGACCCTCACCCTGGACGACCAAGTGACTCCGGGATTGGAGACGGTGCGGAAAGCATTAGAGGGGCTTGTCAATTCTTCTATGCAGAATGGGACCCGTGTGACCTATGTTAATTCGATCCCTGGGGCCGTGTCGCTGGATGCCCCCAGCTCTTATGCTTTGGACTCGTATGCCAAAGGGACTGAATATGTGCCGAAAACCGGGTTGTATGAACTCCACCAAGGGGAAGCTGTCCTGACTGTAGAACAGAATCGTGTTTCCTATGCTCTCCAACGACGTAACGAGGCCATGCTGGGAAAAGAGGTACTTTTGCAGCGTGAATTAAACGCGGTGGTGGCACAGCGAAGAGACAGTAATACCGGTGGTGGTCTCACCATCGCCCCCGGCGCGATCCAGCTGATTGTGCAGGGCGGCGGGAATGTCGATGTGGATTCGATGGTGGATGCGCTCAGCAGAAAGCTGTTTCCCAAACTGGACGAATACGCTCGCCGCCGTCGGGCGGCATAACAAGGAGAAATTTATGGCTTGGACCATCGATGCGCGCTGCAGCAATTGCTGCAAAAAAACCGACTGCCTTGACCGTCCGAAACTGATCGGAACCCTTTCGTCCTTGACCAACGAGCTGAACACTTCGGAGCAATATACCAACGGCCCCGGTGACGGCATCCTGATCATCGCCTGCACGGACTTCGCGATAGCCTGATGGTTAACCGCTTCGTCACATACGGCGATTACGCCGATGGCTACAGCGAAGACTGGTCACCGGTAGGTTCCCCGGCGCTCTTCACCGCCTCGGGCGGGATCACCTTCGCCCCGTCCCGTCTTCCTGGCTATCCCACCTATGTCATGAGCTGGGAGCAGGCGTCCGCGAAGAGCGCGGGGGCGGATTCCATCGCCTATGACCCGTACATGCAGGAGCTCCTGATTCAGCTTTCGTGGGCGGGGATGTCCGGGGCGGACAAGGCGAGCCTTGAGGCCTTCCACAAGGCCGGGGTGAACGGCATGGCGGGTCAATTCAGCTATTACAACCCGACCGCCGGGCCGGCGCTGCCTGTGCGGTTTGCCGATGCTGCTCTTGGGAACATGCCTGAGGTCGGCTATGACCGGTACCGGGTAGAACTGACCCTCCGGGTTGACATCAACTATCCCCAGATGAATGCTCCAGGTGTGCCGGCGGCGATCACCGGGAATCGGTTCGTTATTGGCGGTGTCGCCATGCCCTTCCCGATCCCGTTGCGCTCCAATTCTGGATATGAGGTGACGATCCCGCAGACGATGGAACGGAACTCGGCGGGGAGTCCGATCATCTACAACAAGAGCCGCCTGATATTGAAGCGGCATCAAATGGCCCTCGTGCTGGACTTCGACGCTTTCATCCGCCAGCAGAGCTTTTTCTTCACGTTCGTTCACGGCCAGAGGAACAAGTTCACCTGGTACGACAAAGACGAGGTCTCGCGGGTCGTGAGACTGGCTGACAGCCGGATTACCATTCGGCAGCTCGGGTACAACCGCTACACCACGGCATTCAATCTGGTGGAAGAGATATGAGAAACTTCCCGGCAGCTTTCGCTGATCAAAAAAACCTCCTGCAGGGGGCCTCCCCGGTGTGGATCTTCAAGTTCTTCGCCGGCGGAGTCCCGTACTACGTGAGTGACAACGCCTTTGCCGTAGCGCCTTGGGGGATCACAACGCTGAAGTGGGCCGAAGGCTGGGGCACACTGCAGGAGGGTATCGGCGGCACCCTGGACGAATTCCGGATCTCCGAATTCACCCTGGATCTGTTCATCGACCCGGACGCTGCACCGAACATGGAAGCCCTTGCTACTGGCTACGTTCTGGAGGAGTCCCCGGCGTTTCTCTACCTGTGGTTTTATGGCTGTGCTGACGCACCACAGGAGATGTTCCGGGGATACATCAAGGAGATTGAGATCCCCAATGAAACGTCCGTCCGCTTGTCGCTCCAGGACGAATCCCTCCGCCTCGAGCGCGCCATGATTGGCACCCTGGTAACCCGCGCAGCCTATCCCTATGCCGACCCTGACGACGTAGGGCGGGTGCTCCCCATCCCCTTCGGCACCGTGGGGTCATTGCCCGCCGTCGCGGTAAATGCCGGCGCTCTGACCAGTCTGCCCGCATCGATCTCTGCGGTTGCCACGAGTTTCGACCTCACCAGCGGGGAGGGGATCGTAAACGGTGCCGTGCTCCAGGTTGACGACGAACAAATACTGGTGAACGCCATCGCCGGCGCTCAGGTCACAAACTGCACCAGAGGGTACAACCTCACCATTGCCACTACGCACCTGAAGGGCGCCGGGATCTGGGAACAGAAGGAATCCTTCGACTACATCATCTCAGCCATACCGATCACGGCAGTATCGAAGATATATGGCAAACTCGGGGATCGCGCCGTAGACATCACTGCTATCTGCACCGTCTATCTCGGGAGCGGAGGGAACCAGCACCCCACCTACCCCGGCAAAGCAGTCGTATCCACCCCGGGCTACCTGACCGCGACACAAGGCGTTGACCTCCTGATCAATGACGGTCTCACCATCAACGACGCGCTGGAGATAGTCGATCAAATCCTGATCAACAACAATCTGTCTGTGCTGGACGGAATCTCGCTTGAGGACACCATCTCCGTAGCCAACAGCCTGGGACTGACCGACGCCATAGTTATTGCTAATAGCCTCGGCGTCACCGACACCATAGAGGTGCTCTCCAATATTGCCCCGCAGGACTCCATATCGATACTCAACGGCCTCGGCATCAGCGACGGTATAACCATCTCCGACGCCATAACCGTCAGCGAGACAGCCCATACCCATGACGGAGCCTCTGATACCCGCCGAGTAGACCCGACCTTCTATTCCGCGGAGGTCCTTGTAACCAACCCCGACAATATTCTGGACGGCAGCACCACCACTACAACGAATATCGCGGCTAGCACCGGGCAATTCAGGATACACACCGGAGTTTTGCAGGAGGGCCCCCCACCAATACGTATTCGCGGAGTCATCAGTTATGCTTGTAGTGGCGACTTCAATTATTTTATCAGAGTGGCCGGAACCTATGGGGCAACAACCAAACCCGCCAGTGCCTCGAAATCCGTCGCGTATACCGATTGGTTGACCTTGACCTCTTGGGACAACCTCCGACATACCCTTACCTATATCGAGGTAGCCGGCGATGGCGGGAGTGGCACTGTATCGTTATATGAGGCTTGGTGGGAGGTCGAGGTTGATACCACGGCCGAAATAGCCACATCATCGGTCGCAAGAGCTGGCTCCGTCACCAGGGAAGGCACTACCGGATTGACTGGTACGGTTTCCAGGTCGGGCGTTGTCACCCTCACCGGTGGGGTTTCCCGGCAGGGAACTGTCGCGCTAGGCGGTACCGTCTCCAGGACCGGCGCGGTCACCCTGGGCGGCACAGTAGCCAAATTCGGCACCGTCACCCTGGATGGCACAGTAGCCCTTAACGGGGATGTGACCCGGACGGGGACTGTGACCCGGACCAACGGGGTAACGCGCTCCGGGGCCGTCACCCTCAGCGGCAATTCTGTCGCTAATACCCTCATAGGTGACCAGGTGCTCTGCGATGTCGTATCACCCGTTACCAGTATGGCCGATGTCCATGACTGGATACTGGCGGCGGCGGGATCAGCGAGCGCCGTCCAGTTGGTCGGCGACTGGCCCGCCAGCTACAGCTACAACGGAGCGATCACCGAATATAAGGGCGCGCTGTTCTGGCTGAACGACCTCGCTTTCCAGTCCCGCGCCTGGTTCAGGCTGGCCCGGGGAGTCGCCTCTCTGATCTACCGCACCAGTTCCCTTACTTCGGTAAAGACCCTTGCCAGTTGCCAGATCAGCGCCGGCAAGCGAGTCCACAGCCGGGCCAAAACGAGCTATGACGAGATCCTGAACAGCATCAACATCAAGTACGACCGCGACTGGTCCCAGGCAAAAGGAGAAACGGCCTACAAGGGGGTCTCCAGCGGCAGCGATACCGGGTCCATTACAACCTACGGACTGCGTGAGCGCCCCGAGCTGTTCATGTTCGACTTCGTGACGGACGCGGATATGGCCGGCGACCTGCTCAGCTTCTACCTCGGCTGGTATCCCGTCCGGCACTGGCTGCACGAGTTCGAGAGTTTCCTCTACGATGCCGAACTGGATTTCGGCGACGGGGTGACCCTGGGCTTTTCCGGGAATGCCATCGGTCAAGTCCTGGAGAGCAAATTTGCCCCCGGCAGCAGCAACGAATCAGACACCATCGGCCTGGTGGTAGTCGTTTAAGGAGCCAAAAATGCCCACCATTCTGACCCTTTTTAAAAACGTTTTACGCAAGCTCGAACCGGAAGAGGTGGACGCGAACTTTGAGGCCCTCGCCGCGAACGTCGACAAGCTCGGCGGCTACACCGCCTCCCAGACACCTGGGGCGAATCAGATCATCACGACCAATGCGATAGGCAGCGCAGAACTTAATGCTGTAGCAGGGCAGCACTTGATGCTAAAGCTCAATGCCACCACAGATAAATACGCCCAGGTCGGATTTTATGAGGCTGGGGTGTTGAAGTGGAACCTCTTTAATGACTACACCACTGACGCTTTCAGCGTTGGCAACGGCACTGGTACAAAACTTCTGATTACCGTCAGCGGGGAGCTTTTACTGGGTGCCACCACTGCCGATGGGTCTGGTATAAAGCTGCAAGTTAGTGGTGGTGCCTCCGTAGTTGGTGAATTGCGCAAGAGAATTGCATCATCAGGCACAACAGCTTCCCCTGCTGAAGATGAGGGGCTGGTAGCAAAATACCTTGGGAATTACCCGGCTGGCATCTACTTCAAAAACAGTTTTGCTAACACACTTGATCAATGGCTAGTGTTCAAAACCACTGTTGCTGGGGTGCTGACAGAGGTTGGTGGGTTCAGTAGGGCAGGGCACCTGCTGGTGAACACAACAACGTCACAAGCCGGCCATACAATAGTGGCCAGGGGGGATGGCACATACGCATTAGCCGTCGCCCATGGAGGCACTAATCCGTATGGTTTGTGGCTCAGATATACAGGCGCCACCCCCAACGGCACGGGGAATGCGTTTCTTGTGTGTGGTGATACGGTTGCGAGCAAGTTCCAGATATTAAGCAACGGGAACGCTCAAAACATTAACAACTCCTACGGTGCAATCTCAGATCTTAAACTGAAGGAGAATATCACCTCCGCCCGCAGCTACCTCGATGAACTCTGCGATGTCCGCGTAGTCAAATACTCACTGATTGCCGAAGCGTCGCCGGAAGCGACTCATCTGGGGGTGATCGCTCAGGAGTTGGAGCAGATATTCCCCGGCCTGGTCGAGGAGGCACCTGACTACGCCGAGCGGCAACTGGTCGTGGACGGCGTACAACAGTACGAGCAGAAACAAGCGACTGCAGCCGACGGCTCTCCTCTGTTTCACCCGCCCACCCCGCAGACCGATGAGTCAGGCAACATACTCTACCAGGACATCCAGCGGGTAGACCAGGACGGTAACCCGGTATTCCGCATGGAGGAACAACCCCAACAACAGCAGCGGCGCGACGAGGCGGGGAATCTGATATTCCTCGCTGGCCCCGAACCTGGTACCTACATTCCGGCAATGGAGACGGTGATGGCGCAGGTCCCCGTCCCTGTGATGGAGCAGCAACCTGTGATGGAGCAGCTGCCGGTTATGGTGGATGACCCTGACCGCCCCATCATGGAGCGCTACGCCACCGGGGAGGTCACCAAGAGCGTCAAGTACAGCATTTTCGTGCCGATGCTCATCACAGCCGTGCAGGAGTTGTCTGTCCAGGTAAAAAACCTGGAGTCGCGGATGGGGGTTCTGGAGGCGTAGGGGAGGGGCGTCAAAGGTTGACAAAAGTCGTCAGGTCGTCAAAAATGACAACAAAAAAGGGGTTAGGCATGATGCCTAACCCCTTGATTTTTTGGTGCCGAAGACTGGAATCGAACCAGCACACCCTTGCGAGTACTAGAACCTGAATCTAGCGCGTCTACCAATTCCGCCACTCCGGCTTGCGAGAGACCTACTTATATCAAAGGAGGCTTTCCCATGCAAGAAAAAAATGGCCGAATGATTAAGTTTTTCGGCTCGCGCGGCTAAATATCGAAATATTCGCAGGATGCAAAAAGGGGGCTCCGGGCTCCCTTTAATTGCTGCTGGAATACCGCTCTTTCCGGGCTGTCAGGCGGCCGTTACTCCCTTACGTAGGTGTCCATGTCGGACTCGTCCACCATGGCCATTATCCTCGCGTACTCGGATTCGATGGTCAGGTAGTGGTTGTGGGTCTCGTTGGCGTTCCAAAGGAAGACCTCCTTGACGGCGGGATCCGCTATCTTTGCAGCGGTCTCCCTGAGGGCCTTCTCCAGGCTGGTCTCTTTCTCCATGGCACACTCGAGCGCCTTCTGCTCGGTGAAGTCTTCGTCGATCACCTTCTGGATGGAATTGACCCACAGCGCCTCGTTTTGGGGAGGGGCGGATATGAACTCCTCGAAGGTCCCAAGGTCGCTCCCCTGGTAGGCCTTGTAGAAATGGGCGGCATGTTCTTTCTCTTCTTTAGCCAGCTGCTCGAACAGCCTCTTGGCTTCCTGGTCTTTCATCTGCTGTGCGCCGATCTGATAAAAGTTCATGGCGTTCTTTTCTGTCTGTATGGCCTGCTTGATGGCATCCTGTGTGTCTTTCATGTTCCCTCCGGTCTCCGATTTCATTAAATCCATGGTGTAAACATTATATGGGGTGTTATTGGGTTGTCAACGGGGGGGGCATGGTGTCTTTTTGATCAGTAGGGAAGGGTGATGTTATGACTCTAACACGCTGCACTGTAGGCTGAAACTAATCTCGCAAGGCAGGGAAAGGGCGAGTATTCAAGGTGGGTGGGATGATTGCTTTGGCGCTGCTCCGGAATACCGTATTTGTGACAATGAATAAAAAAACGTCCCAACCCGAAAGGGCTGAGACGTTTTGTTGTTAACTTGGTGCCGAAGACGAGACTCGAACTCGTACAGGCTGTCGCCCGCCACCCCCTCAAGATGGTGTGTCTACCAATTCCACCACTTCGGCAAGAAGAAACACATTACTATCATTTGTTTCGAGTTAAGTCAAGAGTCAATGTCTCATGAATGTAATGACAGAGATAAAAAATTCTCTGTACTATGCAAACGCGCTACTGGAGTAGAGCCGGACCGGAGACTGAACCATTCTGCTTTGTGCAGGTTGTGATGAAACAGCTACAAAGAAAAAGCGCCCTGACATGGGAAATGTCAGGGCGCTTTGTGTGTTCTAGTGGTGCCGAAGACGAGACTCGAACTCGTACAGGCTGTCGCCCGCCACCCCCTCAAGATGGTGTGTCTACCAATTCCACCACTTCGGCAAGAAGAACCAACTTTGTATCACCGGTTGACTGAGAAGTCAACTTCAATATCTTTAATCTATTTCTGAGCGGGTGCTGCAGGTGCCGCCGGTGCGGTGGCGGGGGCTGCCGGTGCGGTGACCGGTGCGCCGGGTGCAGCCGGTTGCTGCAGGGGCATGCCGCCCATCGGTGCTGGCTTGGCCTTGGGAGCCTTGGACATGATGGAGGAGCCGCCGCCCTTGCCGGATACGAAGGCGAGCGACAGGGAGGTGAGCATGAAAATGATCGCCGCACTCGTAGTCAGTTTGCTCATGAAGGTGCTTCCACCGCCTGCGCCGAATACCGACTGGCTGCCGCTGGCGCCGAACGATGCACCCATTTCGGCCCCTTTGCCGGACTGCAGCAGGACGACGATAATCAGAGCAAAACATACGATGATGTGCAGGGTTACCAGTAGAATAGTCATTAAAGCCGTTACCTCCGAGAGTGTTCAAAGAGCCTTTCTAACATATTTGCTCAAAATAACCAAGATATTATTCGCCGAAGCGGACGATCGAGGCGAATGACGCGCCCTTGAGGCTTGCGCCTCCCACCAGTGCGCCGTCTATGTCGGTGCAGGACATGAGCCCCTTTACGTTTTCCGGCTTCACGGAACCGCCGTAGAGTATCCTGACCTTTTCGGCTGCGCTTGAGGCTGGCGCCTCCCACCAGTGCGCCGTCTATGTCGGTGCAGGACATGAGCCCCTTTACGTTTTCCGGCTTCACGGAACCGCCGTAGAGTATCCTGACCTTTTCGGCTGCGCCCTTGCCGAGGAGTTCTGCAACGACCCCGCGGATATAGGCGTGCGCCTCCTGTGCCTGCTCGTCGGAAGCTACCTTGCCGGTGCCGATGGCCCAGACGGGTTCGTAGGCGATGATGACCGGCGCAAACTGGGTCTCGGTCAATCCGGCGAGTCCCCCCTTGACCTGGCGCTCCAGCACCTTGAAGGTTTCTCCGGCCTCGCGGGCCTCAAGGGTCTCGCCGACGCAGAGGATGGGGACCAGGGCGCCCTTGAGCGATGCCTTGACCTTCTTGTTCACGGTCTCGTCGGTCTCGCCGAAGTACTGCCTCCGCTCGGAGTGGCCGATGATCACGTGGCTTGCCCCGGCATCGAGAAGCATCCTCGGGGAGACCTCGCCGGTGAAGGCGCCTTCTTCTTCCCAGAAAACGTCCTGTGCGGCAAGGCTGATGCCGGTGCCGGCGAGAGCTGCAGGGAGGGTGGGGAGCACGGTGAACACCGGTGCCACCACGATCTCCACGTTGCTCACCCCGGCTACCAGCGGAGCAAGTTCTTCTATGAGTGCGAGCGCCTCGTCCCTTGTCTTGTAGAGTTTCCAGTTGCCTGCTATGACCGGCTTGCGCATCTATACCTCCAGGAATTCAGGTTAAGGTTGAGGTTAAGCCTGTTTCTACTTGTGCCCCTTGTCTTCCAGGACCTTGATGCCGGGGAGCTTCTTCCCTTCCAAGAGTTCCAGGAAGGCTCCGCCGCCGGTGGAGATGTAGCTGATCTTCGCGTACTCTCCGGCACGGTGCACCGCTACGTCGGTATCGCCGCCGCCGACGATGGTCAGGGCGTAGGAGTTGGCCACGGCGGAAACCATGGCGAAGGTGCCGCGGGAGAAGGCGTCCATCTCGAACACCCCCATCGGGCCGTTCCAGACGATGGTCTTCGCGTTCTGCAGCGCCTCTGCGAACAGGGTGACGGTGGCGGGGCCGATGTCGAGCGCCATCCACCCCTCGGGGATCTCCTGGATGGCACGCAGTCGACGGGGAGGTAGAACTTGACCCCCTTGACGCGCGCCTTCTCGTAGGCCTTCATCGCGGTCTCGATGAGGTCTTCCTCGACGAGCGACTTCCCGACGTTGTACCCCATTCCCTTCAGGAAGGTGAAGGCCATGCCGCCGCCGATGATGATCTTGTCCACCTTGTCGCAGAGGTTGTCCAGGACCTCGATCTTGCCGGAGACCTTTGCGCCGCCCAGTATGGCGACCAGCGGGCGGATCGGGTTCTGCATCGCCTTGTCGAAGTAGTTCATCTCGTTCTTCATCAGGAAGCCGGCGGCCACCACGGGGAAGCAGTCGGTGATCGCCTCGACGGAGGCATGCGCCCGGTGCGATACGGCGAAGGCGTCGTTCACGTAGACCTCGCAGCCGTTGGCGAGCGCCTTGGCGAAGTCCTTGTCGTTCTTCTCCTCGCCTGCGTAAAAGCGGACGTTCTCCAGCATGACGATGTCGCCGGGCTGCATCGCGTCGATGGTGGCGCGCACGTCGTCGCCGATGCAGTCGGAGGCGAGCTTCACGTCCTTGCCCAAAAGCCTGGAGAGGCGCTTGGCTGCGGGGGCCATGGAGTACTTCTCCTTGCGCTCACCCTTGGGGCGCCCGAGGTGGGAGGCGAGGATGATCTTTGCCTTGTTGTCGAGGGCGTAGTTGATGGTGGGGAGGACGGCGCGGATCCTGGTGTCCTCGGTTATGTTCTGGTTGTCGTCGAGCGGCACGTTGAAGTCCACCGCGCTTGGCTGCGGGGGCCATGGAGTACTTCTCCTTGCGCTCACCCTTGGGGCGCCCGAGGTGGGAGGCTAAGATGATCTTTGCCTTTTGGTCGAGGGCGTAGTTGATGGTGGGGAGGACGGCGCGGATCCTGGTGTCCTCGGTTATGTTCTGGTTGTCGTCGAGCGGCACGTTGAAGTCCACCCGCATGAACAACTTCTTGCCGGACAGGTTCTCGATTTCATCGATGTAACGAATTGACATGACACCTCCTAAACATTGAAAAATGTACTGACTGATCGCTATCTTTCGCTACAAATCTCCCTCCCTTTGCAGGGTAGGGAGATTTAAGAAAACCGATTAGATGGTCGGTAATCGGCAAAAATAAAGACGGGGGGAAGTAGGCTCCCCCCCGTGGCTTGTTCGTCAAGAAGGCATTTTCTTAGAGCATGATCTTCATCAGGCCGATGACCCTGTTGGAGAAGCCCGTCTCGTTGTCGTACCAGGAGAGGACCTTCACCATGTTCCCCTCGATCACCTTGGTGGAGGGTGCGTCGACGATGGAGGAGAGCGGGTTGCCGTTGAAGTCGATGGAGACGAGCTCCTCCTCGCAGAAGCCGAGGATCCCCTTGAGCGGGCCTTCGGCGGCAGCCTTCAGGGCTGCATTTATCTGCTTGGCGTCGGCAGGCTTTGAGAGGGTGCAAACGAGGTCGACAACGGAGACGTTGGCCGTCGGCACGCGGATCGCCATGCCGTCCAGTTTCCCCTTCAGTTCCGGGAGCACGAGCGATACGGCCTTGGCGGCTCCGGTGGTGGTCGGGATCATGGAGAGGGCGGCCGCCCTGGCGCGGCGCAGGTCCTTGTGCGGGAGGTCGAGGATGTTCTGGTCGTTGGTGTAGGAGTGGATCGTGGTGACCAGACCCTTCTCGATGCCGAAGTTGTCCTGCAGTACCTTCGCGACAGGTGCCAGGCAGTTGGTGGTGCAGGACGCGTTGGAAACGATGTGGTGTTTGGTCTTGTCGTAATCCTTATCGTTCACGCCGAGGACCACCGTGAGGTCGGGGTCGGTAGCGGGCGCGGAGATGATCACCTTCTTGGCGCCGGCGGTCAGGTGCTGGGCCGCCTTGTCGCGTGCGGTGAAAAGGCCCGTGGACTCCAGCACGATATCGACGTTCATCTCTTTCCAGGGAAGCTCTGCCGGGTTCCTCACCGCGAGGACCTTGATCCCCTTGCCGTTGACCATGATCTGGTCGCCGTCAACGGAAACCTCGCCGGGGAAAATCCCATGAACGGAATCATACTTTAACAGGTGTGCCAAGGTCTTCGCGTCGGTAAGGTCATTGATGGCGACAAACTCGAATCCCTGATCCTGGATGGCTGCCCTAAGGACCGAACGTCCGATCCTGCCGAAACCGTTGATAGCTACTCTTAAAGCCATGTGCTCCTCCTGTTAATTAAGTATTCCTTCACAATT
>Ga0209317_1001089_pt1 | contig 26225 bp, 17 predicted proteins | sample RifGroB2_FD_183994 | JGI IMG/M metagenome (GOLD analysis project Ga0209317, IMG submission 183994) | Soil microbial communities from Rifle, Colorado, USA - Groundwater B2 (SPAdes) (version 2) | ecosystem: Environmental > Terrestrial > Soil > Unclassified | place: Rifle, Colorado | collected...
GAACGGAAGCTCGATGCTGGGGTGCGTAAGGGAATCATCTGGCACACCCAGGGGAGCGGAAAAACCGCACTAGCCTACTACAATACCCACTTTCTGACCGACTACTTCCAAAAGCGGGGAATCATCCCGAAGTTCTACTTCATCGTTGACCGGATCGACCTGCTCACTCAGGCGCAACGGGAGTTTTCCGGCCGTGGGCTGACGGTCCACACCATCAACACCCGCGAGGCCTTCACACGCGATATCAAGGCAACAAAGGCCATTCACAACGACTCCGGCAGACGGGAGATCACCGTCGTCAATATCCAAAAGTTCCAGGATGATCCGGACGTGGTGCGTACTGAGGATTACGACGTCAGCATTCAGCGCGTCTATTTCCTCGACGAGGTACACCGCAGCTACAACCCCAAGGGGAGTTTTCTCGCCAACCTGAGCCAGTCGGACCAGAACGCGATCAAGATAGGGCTGACCGGCACACCGCTACTGGGGGATGACTACAACTCCCGCGCCCTGTTCGGCGACTACATTCACAAGTACTACTACAACGCATCCATTGCCGACGGATATACCCTGCGCCTGATCCGCGAGGAGATAGCCACCAACTACAAGCTTTCCCTACAAGAGGCCCTGGCGGCGGTGGAAATCCAGCAGGGGGACATCGACCGGAAGCTGATCTACGCCCACCCGCGCTTCGTAAAACCGATGCTGGACTACATTATTGAGAATTTCGAGAAGAGCCGTGGTGCACTGGGCGACTCCACCATCGGTGCCATGGTGATATGCGACAGTGCCGAGCAGGCGAAGAAGATGTACGAGATTTTCCAGGCCAGCCACACCGACAATGTTGTTAAGCTGCGCCCGCGAGATGATGCGGATGGTTACGAAGCGCTGCCGCTGGCCGCCGACCCTTCGCCCGGTTACGCGTCTCTGCAAAAACAGTCGAACAAGGTCAGAAGTGGCGCGCTGGTCCTGCACGATATCGGGACTAAGGAAGAACGAAAGGAGTGGGTTGAAGATTTCAAGGCGGGCAAGATTGACCTATTGTTCGTCTACAATATGCTGCTCACCGGCTTCGATGCCCGCCGGCTGAAACAGCTCTACCTCGGTCGGGTGATTCGCAAGCACAACCTGCTCCAGGCCCTAACTCGGGTCAACCGCCCCTACAAGGGTTTTCGCTACGGCTACGTGGTCGATTTCGCCGACATCCGCAAGGAATTCGACGCCACCAACCAGGCCTATTTTGACGAACTGCAAGCCGAGTTGGGTGACGAGCTGGAGCACTACTCAAACCTGTTCAAATCCGCAGAGGAGATCGAGAGCGAGATCGAGGCGATCAAGGACATCCTGTTTCACTTCAATATCGAAAATGCCGAGGAATTCTCACGACAAATCAGCCAGATCCAGGACCGCGCCCCGGTGCTGGCCCTGAAAAAGGCCCTGGCCGACGCCCGCAGCCTTTACAACCTGATTCGCCTGCAGGGCGAGTACGGATTCCTCCAGCAGCTTGATTTCCAGAAGTTGAATCAGCTCTACCGCGAGACCTGCAACCACCTCGATCTACTGAATCTCAAGGAGAGTATCGAATCGAGCGCCGATACCACGGGCCTGCTTAACATCGCTCTGGAAGACGTGCTGTTCCTGTTCACCAAGGTGCGGGAAGAGGAGCTGGTGCTGGCCGACAAGCTGAAGAACACCCTGCGCCAGACCCGCGAGGCCCTGGCCGACAACTTCGACCAGCAGGACCCCAAGTTCATCACCCTCAAGGGAGAGCTGGAGCGACTCTTCAAGAAGAAAAAGCTCACTGAAGTGACCCGGGAGGAGATGACCGCCAACATCGGCGCGCTCAACGAGATTCACGACAAGGTCAAGGAGCTAAACCGACAGAACAACCAGCTGCGCGCCAAGTACCAGGGTGACGTCAAATACACCCGCATTCACAAGCGGCTGCTGGACCGCAGCACGCTTTCCGAGACCGAGCGCCGAATCTTCGAGGCACTGTCAGGCGTCAAGCGACAGGCTGACGACCAGGTGTTGCAGAACACCCAGCTCCTTGCCAACGAAAGTTACTTTGAACGGATGATGATGCCACTGGTGATTGGCGAGTTTCAGACCAGCCAGAAGATCAAACTTAACCCGGACGCCTCCCGCACCATTAACGGGCTGGTGGTGGCCGAATACATGAATGAATTTGCCTCTGGCAACAGAACAGGAGTACATGCTTGGTAACGCAGGATTTCGAGAAAAGCACCCGCCAATTGATCGACAGCCTCAAGGGGATCTGCGCCGCCTACGGCCTCGGCAACGACGGCAACGAGTTCAAGATCATCACCCAGGTTTTTCTTTACAAGTTTCTGAACGACAAGTTCGCCTTCGAGGCGAAGAAGATCCGCCCGGAGCTCGCCCCGGCCAAAAGCTGGGAACAGGCGATAGCCGCGCTGAGCGCTGACGACCTGGAGATGATGCAACTGCAGATGGGACCGGACACCGCCCGGCTTAAGCCAGAGCACTTCATCGCCCACCTGTTCGGGCGCCAGAACGCGCCGGAGTTCGCCAAGCTTTTCGACGACACCCTGCGCGATATCGCCATCAGCAACAACGACATCTTCGCCGTCAAGACCGACGGCGGGGCCAAGGTCGTTCTGTTCGATAGGGTGAGCGAGTACATTACCGATCTCTCAAAGCGTGACGCCTTCTGCCGCGCCGTCATCAACAAGGTGGCGGAATTCAGCTTCGAGCGGATCTTCACACAGAAGTACGACTTCTACGCCGCCCTTTTCGAATACCTGATTAAGGACTACAACAAGGACAGCGGCGGCAAGTACGCCGAGTATTACACACCGCATGCCGTTGCGAAGATTATGGCCGCCATCCTAGTGCCGGAAACAGTGCGTGGCACGGTCAGCAACGTGAGTTGCTACGACCCCTCGGCCGGGTCCGGGACACTGCTCATGAACCTGGCCCACGCCATTGGCGAGCAGCGTTGCGCCATCTTTTCGCAGGACATCTCGCAAAAGTCATCGAGCCTGCTGCGCCTGAACCTCATATTGAACAACCTGGTCCACTCAATCCCCAACATAATCCAGGGCAATACCCTATTGCACCCGTACCATCGGGACGGCAAGGCGCTGAAGAAGTTCGACTACATCGTCAGCAATCCGCCCTTCAAGATGGATTTCAGCGATTTCAGGACTGAATTGGACACCAGGGAACACCAGAAACGTTTCTTTGCCGGAGTGCCCAACGTTCCCAAGCAGGCCACGGAAAAGATGGCTATCTACCAACTCTTCCTCCAGCACATCGTCCATTCGCTGAAACCTGGCGGCAAAGCGGCGGTGGTGGTGCCGACCGGCTTCATCACTGCACAATCAGGCATCGACAGGAAGATTCGCGAACATCTGGTGGACAAGAAGATGCTGGCCGGGGTGGTCTCAATGCCTAGCAACATCTTCGCCACCACCGGCACCAACGTTTCCATCCTCTTCATCGACGACAGCAACAAGGAGGGCGTGGTGCTGCTCGATGCCTCCGGCCTCGGCACCAAGGTCAGGGACGGCAAAAACCAGAAGACCCTCCTTTCCGAAAATGAGGAAGACCGAATCATCGCCACCTTCAACGCCAAGGAAGCGGTTGAGGATTTCTCGGTGGTGGTGGGCTACGACGAGGTCGCGGCCAAGAACTATTCCCTGAGCGCTGGGCAGTATTTCGAGGTGAAGATTGAGTACGTAGACTTGACGCCGGCGCAGTTCGGCGCAAAGGTGCAGGGCTTTGCCGATAACCTGGACAAGCTATTCAAGGAATCGGCGGGGCTAGAGAAGGAGATTAAGGAACAACTGGCGGGGGTTATTCTAAATGGATAGCTCTATGGCCAGGATTGGAGAGATCGCAGAGATTTTTGATGGTCCCCATGCAACTCCCCGAAAAACAGAGACCGGCCCATATTTCTTAAGCATCTCAAGCTTGGTAAAAGGACGGTTGGATTTAACAAAATCTGCGTGCCTTAGTGAGGCCGATTTTAAAAAATGGACTAGAAGAGTTACCCCCCAAAAATGGGATCTACTCTTTTCCTACGAAACCAGGTTAGGCGAGGCGGCCCTAATGTCTGATAATATCAGAGCATGCCTGGGGCGTCGAATGGGTTTATTGAGACCCAATAAAAAAAAGGTTATACCGGAATACCTTTTATATGCGTATTTGTCCCCAGCGTTTCAGCAAGTAATAACCTCCAACACAATCAGAGGTGCAACGGTAGACCGGATAGCTCTGAACGATTTGCCGGATTTCCCTATCCGTATTCCATGCATTGAAGAGCAGAAGAAAGTCGCAGGTCTCTTAAAGGCCCTCGATGTCAAGATCGATTGCAACAACCGCATAAATGCCGAGCTAGAGGCGATGGCCAAGACCCTTTACGACTACTGGTTCGTGCAGTTCGACTTCCCTGACGGCAACTGTAAACCATACAAATCCTCCGGTGGCAAAATGGTCTATAACTCCACCCTGAAACGAGAGATTCCGGAGGCCTGGAGAGATTCAAATATTCTGGCTGTCGCTGAGTTGCTCGGAGGGGGGACACCAACGAAAAAAAAACCGGAATACTGGAAAGGTGCTATTCCTTTCTTTACTCCCACCGATGCTGACGGGACTATTTATAAATTCGCGACGGCGGATTACATAACCGGTGAGGGCTTAAAGAAGAGCAGCACCAAACTCTTCGGGAAGAATACAGTCTTCATCACGGCGCGTGGGTCCGTTGGCAGGTTGGTTTTGGCTGGCGTAGAAATGGCGATGAATCAGTCCTGTTATGCGCTGCGGGCCAAGACCGGCATCAGCTATATATACCTGTTCTTTCTTTCAAAAGAATTGATACACCACCTTGCCGTCAAATCTTCCGGCTCGGTATTTGATTCTATCGTTGCAAACGACATTAAATTCACCAACCTTACCATTCCAGACACCGCTGTTGTAGATAAATTTGCTGCTGTTGTTGAACCAGCCTTTGAACGGATAGCCAATAACACCAAGGAAAACCAGCACCTCGTTAAACTCCGCGACTGGCTCCTCCCCATGCTGATGAACGGTCAAGTCAGGGTGAAATAATGAAGACTGCATTTCGGCTACTGCTCACTTTTAACGCCACATCACTGTTAGTGATTGTTTTTCTTGTGCAAAAGGGATACACGTTAGCACATTTCTTTCCCCGCGCTGTTTGGCTAGGTAAACAACCGAATGCGGCGTCGTATCTACTCTACTTATTGGTTCCTGTATCCCTTACAGGATTTAGCATACTACTAAGTTCCCTTCTTGGAAAAGATGAGTTCAAAAAAGGTAGTGTCGAGAGCATTGAGTACGCGAACAATAGTTTTTTACCGAGCTATCTTGGCTACTTTTTCGTAGCCTTGAGCATAGGAGGCTGGGAAGCCCTGTGCTTCGTTTACGGTGTACTATTCATTTTTACCTTTTTATCCCAAGCTCTCTACTTCAATCCGTTGTTTTTGGTTTTTGGCTATGAATTTTACAATATTAGAACTAAAAACGGAACGGCTATTTTTCTGATTAGCCGCCAAAAATACAAGAAACCAGATGATGTAGAGATTACGGCAGCACACCGAATAAACAATTACACCTTTATTGAACGGGGGTAGAAATGGATCACGTGTTGGCAAAAGTGAAAGGACCTCGCAAGAAACAGTTTTATAAGCTCGTCTCAAACCATACACTCTTTGAGGCTGTTGCCTTGGAGGTTGCAGGTTGTGTGGAATACAACCCTGACCATAACTTGGATGAGGATGCATGGTTCAAAATTGAAGATTTCAGTCAGCAGCCATTTTGCATTAGTCTTATAAAGAACGCTTTCGACTCTAAAGATTTTGATGATCTTACGAAAGAAATGTTTGAGAAAATAGCGTATCTTTTTTCAGTACAAGGTGAGGATTTTTATTTCCAAAAAATTACACCATCGTTATTTATACGTAGAAAATCAGTAGTTTTTGGTGATGTAGCCGAGGTTGAGGAATGTGGCAATCGATTGGTGGTGAATTCTCAACCAGACGCAGTTTATATAAAAAGCTTAGATACACTTGTACTTAAAAGCTTGGCTACCGTCTCTAGTATCTTTCCTGGGATTGACGACTTGTATAAAGAAGCGACTAAAGAAGAGGTTGAGCAATTTCTAGACAACTCTTTCGTTGAGCTTGTTAATAATTACGATATAAATAGTGTTTCAAAACCGAACCGAAAACGTATAGCCCTTGCCATGGCAACCCTAGATGGCCTGTCATCTGATGCTAAAGCAGATATGTTTTCATACATTGATGGATATTGTCAGAAAAGGCTAAAATTCGACAAAGACAACAACAAGTTTGAAATATCAACTGACAACGATCTGAAATTCCTTCTTTACGGGATCGAACAACGATTTTATACCACCCCTTTTGGGCAAGAGCGACGATTAGCAAATTCTGTACAAAGTTTAGATTAGGCAAGAGAGATGGGAGAGATGGGGTCAAGTCTTGCCTTTCGCTCATTTAGCCGAATATCAGCAGAGGCTAAGTGTGAAGGAGTAAATAATGCGATTCGCTTTCATTGAGGGCAGAAAAGCCGAGGCTCAGCCTGGACTCAGAGGTTCGTGCCCTTGTTGTGGAAGTGAGGTCATTGCAAAATGTGGTCGGTTCAAAATACGCCATTGGGCTCACAAGAATAAGACGAATTGCGACCCTTGGTGGGAAAATGAGTCGGAGTGGCATAGAAAATGGAAAAGCTATTTTCCTGCGGAATGGCAGGAGGTAGTTCTCCAAGCTACTAATTTAGAAAGGCACATTGCCGATGTTTATACGCCTAATCAATGCGTGCTTGAGTTCCAAATGTCCTCGATTGATGAGATAGAGGTGCGAGCAAGAGAAGGTTTTTACCAGAACCTTAGTTGGGTCGTTAACGGTCAGAAGAACGACTTTGATAAAGTTTATTTTAATTTGAGTCTGAAGGACCCGGATCCCTGCGACCACAGGATCAGAAATTTTCGTTGGTGGGGAAAGAGTAAACTTTTCCACCGGTGGTCTTCATCAACTAAACCGGTGTACATGGATTTCGGTGGAGACTTAGTGTGGCAGATCCTCTCATTTGATACATCTTCTAAAAAAGGGACGGTCCGTGCAATCGAAAAAGAAGAATTTGTCCGTTATTTCGGCGGGACTTACCTTGCTAACAATCCGCTGCCTCAAGGGTTGAAGACAGCATAACGTCGGGCACGGGAAATCCGTCTTCAGTTCCTTCAGCGCCAGAAAGCTCCTCCCTCAGCTCGAGATTGCGTTATCTTTCAGCGATCAGCTCCCGCCGGTACTTCCCCGCTAGCCTATGGATTTTTTTTCCTATGACCAAGGTCTACTGCGCGTCAGTTAGTAAAAAATAATCCGCTTATTATTAATCTGTCTTGATTTTTCGCTCTCCTCATCACTACACTGTGCATATTGCCTCATAGAAGTTTTTTAATGCGGATTTGGAGGGCGTATGAGTATAGAGCCGAGTGTAGCCGATTGGTTTAAGGAGCGTCCCATTTGGTTGCAGGAAGCAGCCAAGCTGCTAATAGAAAAGGGAACTCCCGGCCAGAAGGAAATCGATAACCTCGCCGATGTCTGCTTGAAAGAGGTTCTCGGGAAACCTGACCAGTTAACATCATCATTTTGTTCGACTGTTTTTACTGACCCTGCGGGGAACGCGTTGCGCCTCAGTTCCATTGGAGACATCAATGGCATCAACGCCCTCAGCCCAAAGAAACCTCTGACGTTCGGGAAAATGAACCTTTCCGTTGTCTATGGCCAGAATGGCTCTGGAAAATCCGGGTATGTCAGAATTCTCAAACATCTTTGCGGGGCTAGACACCCTGGCAAACTTCACCCCAATGTTTACGCCGCGCCCCCGGAGAAGCAAACTTGTTCAATCGTCTATGAGCATGATGGCGCCTCGGTCACCCATGAATGGGAAAACGAATCTGGTACTGTCGACGATTTGCGGACGGTTGACATTTTCGACACGCATTGCGGCCAAGTTTACGTCAATGGAGAAAATGAGGTCACTTACGAGCCGGAAATTCTCATGTTCTTCTCAGAGCTTATAGGGATCTGCGAAAAGGTATCTAGCGAAATCGATAATCGCATAGTGAAGCTCGTTTCGAAAAAACCTCCTCTTCCTGCCGAGTACACTCTCACAACCTCAGGGAAGTGGTATGCGCAATTATCGGGGGCTATTACTGCCGATAAAATCACAGCCAACTGCGAGTGGACCTCAACCAAGGAGGGGGAGCTTGAAGCAATCTGCGGTCGTCTTGCGGAACAAGCTCCCGCGGAAAAAGCCAGGCTGCTCCGGAAGCAAAACGAGTATCTGGAGTCCATCATCCTGAAAATGCAGACCATGGTCACGCAACTTTCCGAGGAGGGCTGCCAGGCCATCCTCAGCTTGAGGCAGGAGGCCAAACAGAAGGAGGAATCGGCCAGGGTTGCAGCCGAACTGCTATTCCAGAATACCCCCATCCAGGGCATCGGTAGTGATGTATGGGTACAGCTTTGGGCGCAGGCTCGTAAATACTCCGAAGATGTTGCTTACGCCGAACAGTCCTTCCCGTTCGTTGGAGATGGTGCTCTTTGCGTCCTCTGTCAGCAGCCGCTCTCGGACGCCGCCAAGAAACGCGTCCAGTCGTTCGAAGACTACATTAAGGGAGAGATGCAGAAGGCAGCCGAACTTGCACAAAAGACCTTTGACGACGCACTTGCCGTAATAGAGGACATCCCCTCGGCAAAAGACCTCAAAACCGCTGCTGATGCTGCAGCGGTAAGTGATGAAGCATATTCTGCCCTGCAGGCATTCTACGACGCCTTTAAAGGCAGAAAGGATGGGCTAAGCGGTGGCACGCTTGCATCATTGCCGGACATATCAACCTGGGTCACCAGCGCCAAAGCACTGGCTGATAGTAATAACATAACAGCTAAAGAATATGACGATGATGCCCAACAGGATAACCGTACAGAATTGAATGCACGGCGCCTGGAGCTGGAGGCGGCCAAATGGGTTTCCCAGCAGAAGATGGCAATTGAAGAGGAGATAAAACGCCTCATTGCGCTCAAGGTGCTGCAGGCTGCCAGCAAGCTTGCCAATACCAAGTCCATCTCTCTCAAAAAGGGTGAACTCGCCGAGACGCTCATCACCGATGCATTCGTCAAGCGATTCAACGAGGAACTGGCAAGAATGGACTCGGCTCACATCAACGTAGAGCTTGTAAAGACAAAGGTGACCAAGGGGCGGGTGCTTCACAGCCTCCGGCTAAAGGGCGCGAAAGGCGGGTCATTAAGTGAGGTCCTGAGCGAGGGGGAATACCGTATCATTTCTTTGGCATCGTTTCTTGCTGACGTGACAGGGAAGGCTCATGCCGCGCCTTTCGTTTTCGACGACCCCATCTCATCCCTTGACCAAATATTTGAGGAGGCAGTAGTCCGTCGATTGGTGGCGCTCTCAAAGGACAGACAGGTTATCGTATTCACCCATAGATTGTCTCTGTTGGGGCTGATTCAGGACTACGGCAAGGCAGCAGGATTCGAGCCGGAAGTAATCTGTATCCGAAGGGAACATTGGGGAACCGGGGAACCAGGAGGCACTCCTTTGTTTGCAAAGAAGCCGGCGAGTGCCTTGAATTCTCTCCTCGGGGAACGGCTTCCGCAGGCCCGTAAGCTACTCGAAGAGCATGGGCAGGAGGTATACACGCCGTTGGCGAAGTCGCTCTGTAGTGACTTCAGGATTCTGCTGGAACGAATGATTGAGTTCGACCTTCTGGCTGATGTAGTGCAGCGTTACCGCAGGGACGTCATGACGAAAGGCAAAATCGCCAAGCTTGCCAATATTACCGAGGCAGACTGCAACTATTTCGATGAGATGATGACCAAGTACTCAAGGTACGAACACTCTCAGCCACTTGAGGCACCAGTACAGTTGCCCTCCCCGGACGACCTGAAGACAGACTTTGAGGGCTTGAAGAAATGGCGTGAGGATTTTGCGGCGCGCGCAGCTTAAGCACGACGGCTAATTTATGAGAGGTATTGATGGGAAGCCTGGATCCTCGTATAGAGACACAACTCCGACAGATGCACGACCAGCGTCTGAGCCAGGGACAGTTGCTCAGCAAGGAAAACCGCGCCGCAAGTTTCGAAGCATTTAGGCTGAAATTCGGTCCTGAGCGCTTGCGTTCTCTGGATGGCCCAGAACTGCTCCAGGTCATGCACACCCACGGCAACAAGGACAGCCTGGTCTATTGGATCGAGTATAAGGATGACGAAGAGTTCGCCGGGGCGCATTTCGGTGGCATCTCGGGCGGCAGCGCTCATGTCTACGGTATCTTCAGACGCAGCGGGACGGATCAGTGGGTGAAAGGGAGCCCCAGGAGCGAAGAGAATATCACTGAAGACGAAGCAATAGAGATTGCCAGACGGCACCGGGATCAGTTGTTAGCAGGATCCGCGCTTCTGCAGGAGCTACCGCCTCTCGCCAGCGATGTCGCATACCTCGAGCTGCAAAGAGCAATGGAGGAAAGCGCCCCCGATCTAGCACGACGCGCTTGGGTCCACAAGTACTTCTTTGTTCTCTTCCCAGACAAGCTCGACGATTTCCATAACGAGGCATGGCAACGGTACCACCTGATGAAGCTGCTTCTGGAACCGCCGACCGAGGAAGGCTTGTATGTTGCCGGTGGCCGGTTCATTCGTCTCGCAACCGAACTGGGATGGTCAGTCGATGCCCTGACGAATACCCTGAACGCCCTCAACGGGAAGCCGCAGCCTTACTGGCGTGTCGGGACGAGAATCAGCGCAACCCATTCCGTATGGAAGGCTATGAAGGACGGCAATTTCGCGGCTGTCGGATGGGATAGGTTCGGCGATCTCTCCGAAGTTGCCAACTGTGGAGACCCAAAGGAAAAGAAGGCAGCTCTCATCGCCCTGCAGGAAAAGTATTACCCGGCCGATCCGAGGAGGGTTTCTCGAGAGGCAGGAGAACTCGTCAACTTCATCTCGACGATCTCCGACAATGACATTGTCATAGCCGGGGATGGGGAAACGGTTCTCGGGATTGGGAGGGTCATGGGCCCGTACTATTATGACTCCTCAGAACCAAAGATCGCCCCTCATCGACGCCCCATCAAATGGCTATCTCTTGATCAGTGGAAGCTTCGAATCCCGGACGGCCCCCGTACCACTATATGGCAGCTTAGGAAAATGCCTAACTTGCTTGAGATTGAGCAAAGGCTCCACCAGATTCCCCAGGATTCCATCCCTTCCAAAGAGCAGGGGGGCGAGGTGAAATTGCCGAGCACAGTGAAACCCCGCCTCGAAGGCACTCCAGGGCGCATCCTTGGTATTCTGGAGCGCAAGGGTCAGGCGATTCTTTACGGGCCTCCGGGGACAGGAAAGACTTATTGGGCAAGAAAGACCGCTCTGGATGTCGCTGCAATAGAACGCTACGGACATCTCTTTCAAGACCTTTCCCGCGAAGATCAGGCCGTAGTTCAGGGGGACGAATCGCAACCGGGCCTGGTGAGATTCTGCACCTTTCACCCCGCCTATGGCTATGAAGATTTCTTGGAGGGGTATCGGCCGCTGTCTGGGAGCTCGGGTCAATTGGCCTTTCATCTGCGCGATGGTATTTTCAAGGATTTATGCGACGATGCACGCAAGGCCCCCGACCATAAATTCATTCTGCTCATCGACGAGATCAACCGCGGCGATATCCCCCGTATCTTCGGTGAACTGCTCACCCTCCTGGAGCTGGACAAGCGCGGCTTCTCGCTCACCTTGCCCTTGTCCGGGAAGCGTTTCGACGTCCCGAAGAACGTCTACGTCCTGGGAACCATGAACACAGCCGACCGTTCCATCGCTCTCTTAGATACCGCTCTGAGGCGGCGCTTCGGATTCATCGAACTCATGCCGGACTACTCCGTATTCGATCGTGCTGTGGTGGACGGTCCTACCGCACTTCCTCTCGCCCCTTGGCTCAAGGCGCTCAATGAGCGGATTCGCAACCACCTCGGGCGCGACGGAAGGAACCTTCAGGTCGGTCATGCGTACTTTCTAAATGAGGTCGGAAAGCCTGTCACCAACCTCTCCAAGCTGGTCAGGATACTCGCGGACGATGTGATCCCCTTGTTGGAGGAGTACTGCTACGAGGATTACTCTTCACTGAGTCGCATACTTGGCGAACAGTTGGTGGACTGCCAGCGCCAATGCATCAAGGACGAGCTGTTCGCGGCCGACCGCCGTGAGGAGTTGGTAAAGGCATTGATTGCAATTGCTCCTGACATAGCCACGACCCCCGAAGCCACCTCGCCGGACATGATTCCGGAGGACTCCGAAGATGCAGAAGGCGAAGAAGCGGAGGACGCTGAAACTTGACCCGATTGTGCGTCACCCTCAAGGAGTGGCAAACACTTCGCCCTGATCGGGGGAGCCAGTTGGCGGGAGTGGAATTCGCTGACGAAAAGGACCGGTTTCTCGCGGAGCGACTTACGAGCGATGGCAGGATCGGCATCCTGCAAATGGCACGCGGGCTGGAGTTACGGACAACGTCCTTCGTCGGCCGTTTATGCCTCGGTGGCATCGAAATCACCATCCAGCCGAAGTTGACTGGAATGCCGCTGCTTAGCCTGCTCCGCTATGCGTACGGGCTACGACATCTCGACCTGTATCACCAAGAACGGGTAGCATACTCGGTCGAGCACTGGAATTTCCAGGACCTCCTCATTCGGCAGCTGGCCGCGGAAGCCGACGAGATAGTGGGCCGAGGCCTCCACCGAGATTACTTTGCTGTGGACGCCAACCTTGCTAGTCCTCGCGGCAGGGTCAACTTTGCTCGTCACCTCGGTGACTTCCCTTGGACGAAGGCTACACTACCTTGTCAGTACCATCCACGGATCGACGACAACCCCTTGAACCAGGCTATGCTAGGTGGCCTTCGATACGCGGCAGGGATTACTGCCGATATCGATCTGCGCACCCATCTGAACCGTCTGAGAAAGGTGCTAGGGGCGACAGTAACGGAGAAGCGGATGGATCGAGAGCTCCTCGTTGCAGGGGTGCGGGCAATGGACCGCCGCACCACGGTCTATCGGTCGATTCTCCACATTCTTGAGCTACTGCTTGACTCGAACGGTATAACTCTCGACGATGAGGAAGGCACCGTGACTCTTCCGGGGTTCCTGTTCGACATGAACCGCTTTTTTCAGGCACTGCTGTCTCGTTTTCTTCGGGAACACGTGACCAATGCCATCTTGCACGAGGAGTACCGGCTCAGGACCCTCTACAGCTACGCCCCCGGTGGCAACCCTCGCAGGAAGAACGCGCCGACCCCTCGGCCGGACTTCGTGCTCATGCAGAACGGAAGGATGGCGGCGGTGCTCGATGCGAAGTATCGAGACCTCTGGCGTGAGTCTCTGCCGCGTGAGATGCTGTACCAGCTTTCCATTTACGCCTTGGGCCGTGCCGGCAAGGACCGAATCGCAGTCATCCTGTTTCCCACGCTTGATGATTTTGCCTCGGAACAAGTACTTTGCATCAATGATCCGGTACAAGGGTGCGAACAGGGAAGGGTGGTGCTTCGGCCGGTGAATCTATTGGAGTTGGAAGGGTTGATCCGGCAGGGGAGGGGAGGAACGCAGCAACGGTCGGCTCTTGCCGAACGTCTCGTTTACGGCCGCTAAATGGGTTTGGACTTCTACCATTTCCGCTTTCCAGACCTGACCCTCCCGGATATTTCCGCTTTCCAGACCTGACCCTCCCGGATACTTCGACCAGAAAACCAAGCGCAGTGCCAGCTACCGCCATGATGGCAAACGGCTGGTCGGATTCAACTCGCTGCTCGCCACGGCCTCCATCGACGCGGCCAAACACTACTACGCCGAGTTCGGCGAGCAAGAAAAGGAGCTGCCGCCCGCGCGGCGTCTCAAGGTCGGCCTGATCTACAGCTTTTCCGCCAACGAGGAAGAAACCGATGGCCTGTTGAGCGAGGAGGAATTCGAAACAGAAGGGCTGGATAAAAGCTCGCGCGACTTTCTGGATGCTGCGATCAAAGACTACAACGCCCTGTTCGGCACGAGCTTCGACACCTCGGCCGACAAGTTTCAGAACTACTACAAGGACCTGTCGCAGCGCCTGAAAAAACGCGAGCTGGATCTGGTGATCGTGGTCAACATGTTCCTGACCGGCTTCGATGCCACCACGCTCAACACCCTGTGGGCGGATAAGAACCTGCGTGCACACGGGCTGATCCAGGCCTATTCACGCACCAACCGCATCCTCAATTCGGTCAAGACCTACGGCAACATCGTTTCCTTCCGCGATCTCGAACAGGAAACCAACGATGCCCTGGCCCTGTTCGGCAACAAGGATGCCAAGGGCATCGTGCTGCTGAAACCTTACGCCGAGTACTACAAGGAGTACCAAAAGCGGATCGAGGAGTTGGTCGAGAAATTTCCGCTCGGCCAGGCCATCATCGGCGAAGCGGTGCAGAAAGCGTTCATCAAGCTCTTTGGCGCGATCTTGCGGCTGAAAAACATACTCACGGCATTCGACGATTTCGCAGGCAATGAAATCCTGAGCGAACGCGATTTCCAGGACTACCAGAGCCTGTACTTGAACCTGTACACCGAATTCCGCAGCACATCGGATGCGGAAAAAGAGTCGATCAACGACGATGTGGTGTTCGAGATCGAGCTGATCAAACAGGTCGAGATCAACGTCGATTACATCCTGATGCTGGTCGAGAAGTATCTGAAGAAGAAAGGCTCGGGCGAAGATAAGGAGATCCGCGCCGCCATCGACCGAGCGATCAATGCCAGCCCCAGCCTGCGCAACAAGAAGGACCTCATCGAGCAATTTGTTGACTCTGTCTCCACGAAAGCCAAGGTTGACGCGGAATGGGTCGCCTTCATTGCAACCAAAAAAGCTGAGGAACTTGACAAGATCATTGCAGATGAAGGGCTCAACGCTGACGAGACAAAGGCGTTTGTTGAGTATGCGTTCCGAGACGGCGCGGTCCCGGCCGCCGGCACCGCGATCATGAAGATTCTCCCGCCGGTTTCAAGGTTCAACAAAAATAACGGCCATGCGGTTAAGAAGCAAACGGTGCTGGACAAGCTAGCCGCGTTCTTCGAGCGTTTCTTCGGCTTGATCTGAGGACTTGACGGTGATGGCGAAAGCTGGCACAAGCACGTGGGGGCATCATGGACATTGATGCAGCCATCGGCTTTGCTGAACGGCTTTATGAACCTCCTCCCGCTCTTGTAAGTCCCGTTAAGGCTCGCTAAATGATGTGAGCATGTTCTGCGTCTTTTAAACAATTGACAACGCTTCCCTGAGATATTATAGTCAGCGGTCTATTCGGGGAACTGCAGGTATGAACCAATTAAAATACAGAATCATCTTTGCGCTCATTATCCCGGTCTTTATGTTCAATCTGGCCACTAATTCCCTGTTTGGTGTAGCACATGCATTCGGAGAAACGGGGCATTCTACTGCCCATAACGTAAAGATTTTCAACGTCGTTACCAGCGATCACTGCCCCGCATGCCCTGACGACCATCACCAGAATACCGAACACAGCCATTCCAGTTGTGAGCACCATTCCTCCCTGTATATCACTGGCCAATCTGTGCTCCTTTCGTACAACCCCAATGTTACTGCGCACTTCATAAAAGACCCTTTCAAAGCTGTTCCGGAAGTTTATCTCGATAAATTTATCCCTCCTCAAAATCACGCGTAAACTTCGGCTCACGGGACATGGTTACTTCTTCACGTTGTTTCCGTTGGCCGTATTTATCAGTGCCGACATTCATCCCACTCGATCCGTTCCACCTCAGCATCTGTTGGACCAGCCGCGCAATCGCTCGATGTGCTAAGGAGAGCTGCGCGCTAAGGTTCATATTGTCGATCTAGAGGGGGTGAGGCACCCTGACCGCGTACCGGGGTGGCTTATCCGGAGAGGGCGGGATTATCTTAACCCCATAAGCTTCTAAACAGGAGGATGTAGATGCAAGTTTTACCTGAGAGGCGGCCATGCTTGTCTGCCCCGATCAACCGGTTCTTTGGTTCATTAATATTGCTGTCATCACTACTTCTTGTCGTACTGGCGGCATCGGATGCTTTTGCCCATGGGGTGTCCGATGACGACAAGGCGTACATAGTTCAAAATACGGGTATGCAGGTGCTACCGTTCATCTACCTGGGCGCCAAGCACATGGTAACTGGTTACGACCACCTGCTGTTTCTTTTCGGCGTGATTTTCTTTTTGTTCCGATTGCGCGATGTTGGTGCCTATGTCACCCTGTTCGCGGTTGGCCACAGCGTCACCCTGATTTACGGGGTGCTCAGCGGGACCAATGTCAACCCGTACCTGGTCGATGCCATTATCGGCCTGTCTGTGGTATACAAGGGGCTTGACAATCTCGGCGCCTTCAAGCGCCTGCTCGGTTTTCAACCCAATACAAAGGCGGCAGTGCTGATCTTCGGCTTTTTCCACGGCTTCGGCCTCGCAACCAAGTTGCAAGAGTTCACGCTGTCCCCGGAGGGGTTGATACCGAACATCCTCGCATTCAACATCGGGGTCGAATTCGGGCAGATGCTCGCGTTAAGCGGCATCCTGATCGTAATGGGGTTCTGGCGGCGCAGCGAGGGATTCAGGCATCAGGCTTTAACGGCCAATGCAGCCTTGATGACGGCAGGTTTCGTTCTGATGGGATACCAGTTAACAGGTTACTTCACCAAATAATTCAGGAGACTCACATGACTGCACATAATAACCATCACCTACCGACTGTCCCGCAACTTTTGAAGGCCACCGGCATCGCCCTGCTTGCCGCAGTTGCAATCTTGATTACCACTGTGCTCCCCTCTGAATTTGGCATAGATCCTACGGGAATAGGCAAGGCCATGGGGCTCACCGCTCTGAGCGCCACAAACGCTGAGGCAGCAAAACTACCTGTATCCGTGGCAGCGTCAGTGCCGGCTGTACAAACGCCATCGGCAACCGTCTCAAAGAGCGATATTCCTTTGCGAAGCGACGAGCTGTCGCTGACGCTTAAACCCGGTGAGGGCGGAGAAATCAAATCGACCATGCGCAAAGGCGAACAATTCGTCTACAACTGGGCAGTCGAAGGCGGGTCGGTAAACGTAGACATGCATGGAGAAAAACCCGATGCCGGCGAAGATTTCACCAGTTACTGGAAAGGAAAGCAGCTGTCCACCGACCAGGGGAATTTCGTAGCTCCATTCGATGGAACGCACGGCTGGTATTGGCGTAATCGTGGCGAGACTCCGGTTACCGTCAAAGTCAAGGTGAGCGGCTTTTACGAGAAGCTTGCCCGGATGAAGTAAATCCTTCTCCTTCGTCCTGAGCAAGACACTAAAAGGCTCCTTTAAGAGGTTCGCGTGGGTAAATGGCTATTAGTTATTATCGTCGCAGTACTGATAGCCGCGATCTTTACAGGCCCCGGCTGTGACTTAGACCAAGCAAAGCCCCTAGGTGTCAAGGATGTGCTAAGAAACATGCTACACGATAGCAAACCTGTCACCATCATGGGAATAGTTGTAAGGGTATCCAGTGACAACCCAAAGGAATTTGCCTTGATGGACGTTGACGATGCGCGGGCCAACCAATCTGGTCGAGATGAGTTCTATCTGCCGGTTATCGCAAAGAGTCATGCACCAAAGACTGGGGAAATCGTCAAAGTCACTGGGATACTCATGGAGCATGGACAGTATGTTGCGGCAACCAAGGTGAAGCGATGGAGGCTCGCACCAGGTACTTGATGGCTTGACGCATTTTTATCAATCAAAGGAAACGACGGCATGCAAACTTCACACTCTGCGGACATTTGGCGCCATTCACACATTTTTGACGAGGGGAATCCACTCGCTGAGAGAAATACGCGTTGGGCCGTGATACTGACCGCCCTGATGATGGTGGCCGAGATTGTAGGTGGGTGGCTGTACAACTCCATGGCGCTGCTTGCAGATGGTTGGCACATGAGCTCGCATGCCCTGGCGCTCAGTCTCTCTGTCCTGGCGTATGGGACCGCTCGACACTTTGCCCGTGACAAAAGGTTTAGCTTCGGCACCTGGAAAATTGAAGTACTGGGTGGTTATACCAGCGCTATTTGCCTGGTAGGCGTAGCAATAATCATGCTCTACCAGTCACTACAGCGCCTGATTTCGCCGACCCCCATTCGCTATGACCAGGCCATTGCGATTGCCGTAGTCGGCCTGTTGGTCAATCTTGCTTGCGCTTGGCTGCTCAAGGACGGTCATGCTCATCGCCATGATCACGACCAGCACCATGAGTCTGGTAGTCACAAACATCATCATCATGACCTCAATCTGCGATCGGCTTACCTGCACGTTGTAGCAGACGCAGCGACGTCTTTGCTGGCGATTATCGCTCTGTTCGGCGGAAAATTATGGGGTGCCGATTGGCTTGATCCGGTAATGGGCATGGTAGGCGCAGGTCTGGTCGCGGTATGGGCCTATGGATTGCTGCGTGACACCGGGCGAGTTCTGCTCGACGCGGAGATGGATGCTCCAGTGGTGGCTGAAATTCTGGAAGTCATTGAGACCAGTCCGGTTCGGACCGATGTCACGGATCTGCATGTGTGGCGCGTCGGCAAAGGGAAGTACGCCTGCATCCTGTCCCTTGCAAGTGCAGGCAGTGCCGACCCAGCCTACTTCAAACAACAACTGAGTATTCACGAAGAATTGGTTCACATTACAGTGGAAGTGAACGCTCACCAATTCGTGGTGCACTGAGTCAGGTCGTATACAAGCTGACCTCCATCACTGTCTCCTGTCTGGTATCTCCATAAATGAAAAGAAAAGGTCACCACTCCGCAATTCTATCTGCAGTTCTCTTCGGCATGTCGCCGGTCGCCTGTAAGTTGTTTGTGGGCCAGATGCCGTCATCGCTTCTTGCCGGACTTCTCTACCTGGGGTCGGGTTTAGGCCTGACAGGAGTTGTCCTCTATCATGAGACACCCTGAATTCGCTTTCCAGGCGGCAGTGGGCGTATCTTGCCGGCGCTATTATATCGGGCGGCGTGGCAGCGCCGTTGTTTCTGGCATATGGCATACGTATGGGCTCGGCATCGGAGGTGTCGCTGCTTCTGAACTTCGAGACGGTGGCCACCACTCTACTTGCCTGGCTGGTATTCCATGAACAGGTGGGTTCCCGCGTCTGGATAGGAAAGTTCTTCATTATCGGTGCCTCAATTCTGGTCCTTTTTACTGGTGGCAGCGAATTGCAGTTATCGCTTCCCGGGCTCTCCGTGCTTGCTGCCTGCCTGCTTTGGGGTATTGACAACAACCTGACCCGGGAAGTCGAATCCCTGCCGGCCACGCTTTTGGCGTGCATGAAGGGGTGGAGCGCCGGGATTTTCAACGTCCTGCTCTCGCTGATCTTTTTCAAAAGCGAGGTAACCGCATTCCAAGTCTCGGCAACGCTCGTCATCGGTGCACTCAGTTACGGGGTGAGCTTGGTCCTTTTCATACATGCCCTGAGAGAGATCGGCTCGGCAAGGACCAGCACCTGGTTTGCCTCGGGTCCCTTCATCGGCACCGTTCTTTCGGTCCTGATTCTCGGCGAACGTCCCCCTGGAGAGTACTGGGTGGCTGCACTTTTCATGCTCTCGGGTATGATCTTCCTCTATGGCGAACTGCATCGACATTCACACCGGCATGAAAGCGTCACGCATGCCCATCCGCACGAGCACGACGAACACCACCAGCACCTGCATGAAGGCCTGAAATCTGCCGGCAAACACGATCATCTCCACACTCATGCCCCCTTGACGCATAGCCATGTGCACTGGCCCGACATTCATCATCGCCACACCCATTGAACGGAGTAAATCTTGGAATCGATATTGTTGGAATTATCCGTAATCTTTCTCCTGATCCTTGCCAACGGTTTTTTTTCGGGCTCCGAACTCGCGATCATATCCGCCCGCAAAAGTACCGTCGCCAGGTTGGTTGTGGAGGGAAACCCGAGGGCAATGGTAGTTGAAAAGCTTCAGAAGGATCCTCACCGTTTCCTGGCGACGGTGCAGATAGGGGTGACCGTGGTGGGATCGCTGGCATCGGCGGTTGGCGGGGCTACGGCCGTGGAATACTTCAAGCCGGTGCTGGACAACTCTTCCTATGCCATCGTGCGCGAGGCGGCGGAACCCATCTCCATCGGCCTTGTGGTCGCGCTGGTTTCCTACTTCTCCCTGATCCTCGGCGAACTCGCACCGAAGACCATCGGTCTGCAATATGCCGACCGGATGTCGCTGCTCGTTGCCAAACCCATCGACATCCTAGCGAAGGTGGGAGGGGTCGCGGTGAAATTCCTCACCCTGTCCAATCGAGGCGTGCTGGCGCTTTTCGGCGTCAAGCCTGACATCGGCCAGGATTTCATCACCCGCGAAGAACTGATGCATACCCTCTCGGAGGGGGGAGAGACCGGTGCCTTGACGGAGCACGAGCACAAGGTAATAGAGAACATGCTCGACTTCAGCCATACGGTCGTCAGCGAAGTAATGGTGCCGAGGTTGAGAGTGGTTGCCCTCGACATAACTTCATCGAAAGACCTTCTCATGCAGACGGTCAGGGAGCACATGTACACGCGCTACCCGGTGTATCGCAACGATCTGGAAGATATCGCCGGGTTCGTCCACAGCAAGGATCTTTTCCTGCACCCTCTGCTTGATTCTCCCGATTTCGATATCAGCAGGATCGTGAGGCCGCTTTTGTTCGTTCCGGAAAGCAAACGGGCCAGCGATCTGTTGCGCGAAATGCAGCGTAAGAAAATTCAGATGGCGCTGGTGGTGGACGAGTATGGCAGCATCTGCGGCCTGGTGACCATCGAGGATCTGCTGGAGGAACTGGTCGGCGAGATCGATGACGAGCACGACGTGGGCGAGGCCCCCCGGGCGGTGCGGCTACCGGACGGCAGCTTTTTGGTTGATGGGCTTATTTCGCGAAACGACCTTGAGGAGCTGCTCGACATAAAGTTCGAGGAGGGGCTGCCATACGGCACGCTGGCGGGGCTGATACTTGATGAACTGGGGAGATTCCCCCAGAAAGGCGAAAAACTCGCATGGAGGAACTTCGTGCTAATCTGCGAGGAGGTTACGCCGACGTCCATCGTGAAGGTGAAGGTTGTCGCCAAGCGATAAGCTCCAGACGAAACATCACGTCGGCGACCGTCGTCAAGGCGGATAAAAACTCAGTTTGTCTCCTTCAGGCTGTTATGCACATTTTCCTCCCGGATTTGAAGGATCTTAAGCTCCGAGGCGATTCCGGTCTTCTCGGAGAGGATCGTCTCCGTGCCGTCCAGATTTTTTTCGATCAGCGCATGTACGCGCTCGGGCGAGTAGCTGCTGCGCGCCGTCAGATATTCGAGAATCGGGCGGTCGTCGCGGTAGAGCGGAGCGGCGGCAGCGAGCTTCGAAAGAGTTTGCGCCCCCATCAGGAAATTTGCCGTGAACACCTCTTTTTTGTTCATGGCAAGCCATGGGGCTCCGTCATATGAATAGTCGAGATCCGCGCTGACCGCGCCGTCGGTTTTGAGCAATTTCAGTCTTTTGGTAGTTAACATTGGCTGCTGTGTTGCATTTCCTATTAAAATCAACTCCGCATATTTGTTGAACCAAAGTGTGCTCTGCGGGAACACCTCAAGAAAGCTGCCCACCACTGACCGGAACTCGTCCTCCCTGAAAAAGCCCACCGGCACGAATTGGCATGCCAGCCCGTTTCGGGCAAGGCGCTTTTTGACTTTGCGATAGAATTCGACAGTGTAAAAGGACGCAATCTGAGGGCGGAACGTTTGCCCGACCTCAACCGATATGATGTCGTACTTTGCCGTTTCGTATGAGGTGAAGTTCCGGCCATCGTCCGTTATGATGCGGGTCCGGGGGTCGCTAAGCCAGGCCGCATCGAAATGCCGCTGCAGGATTCCCGGCAAAGCCGGCTCGATATCGACGCAATCGAGACGTTCGATGTCGTACTTCAGGAATCGACTGGCAGTCTGTCCCGTCCCCATGCCTATCACCAGCACGCTCTTCGGATGCTGGTGCAGAATCATCGGTATGTGGGCCGCCAATATCTGATGGCTTTTCCGATTCTCCCCCTGCCACATGCGATCTATTTCCAGCGTCTTGACGCCATCTCTACTGACCACGGAGATGAAGGAGGAAATTCCCTCGGAAAATTCGAGTATCGAATCCTTTTGGGCGAGGAAATCCGCCGGAAGTCTGGCGCCGCCGCCGGAAAGGGCGATCGCAAGCCAAAGCGCCGTTAATCCGCACGCCAACATCCCTCCCTTTAACCATTTAATTCCTTCTCCAAAAGCCAGGATCGCGTAGATACCGATAGCCAGACTGATGAAGGTGAGCAACAGAAAGGTTACATGCATTCCCAGCGCGGGCAGCAGGTAAAAGCCGACCAGCAACGAACCTGCAATTCCACCAAGGGTGCTGGCTGCGCTTAGAAAACCGAAAGCCCTGCCTGAGTCGGCGGCGCTTGCGGCGATGAGCCGGTATGCCAGGGGGAATGAGATTCCTGAAGCGATTGAAGGGATGAGGAAGACGACCAGACACAGCGCCGCTTGTGCGGGCGCCGACTTAGTTTCACCTACCCAGGCCCAGGCTCCGACCGGCTGGAGGACGGCCAGAAGGACACTGAAGGCGATGAAGATATGGGCTGCGGCGAAAGCGAGCCGATCCTTCGCAGTGCTGTCTTGCAAGAGTTGGACGAGCAATCCTCCGATAGAAATACCTAGCAGGACTGCCCCTAGCGAAAATATACAGGTGTAAATGGTGTTGTGAATGATAAGCGACAGGAACCGCGCCCACAGTATTTCGTACCCCAGAGCAGTGAGTCCCGTGCAAAAGAAAATCCCATAACCGATAGCCCCCGTAAACCCGTGCTTCGTCGACAGTATCGCAGACTGCCCGGGTGTATTATCCGGTTGAACGTGCCTCGCTGATTCTGCAGATGATGGCGCTGGAAGTACTCTGGAAAGATGGATTGCACCCATCCCGACGGTCACACTTAAAAAGGAGTTGAGCCAAATTGTGCTATCGATACCCCACAAAGGGATAAAGCACATTCCGCAAAGCATGCAGCCAAGGAAAGCACCGGCGGTGTTGAGGGCGTAAAGAACTCCGGCAGCAAAACGGATGTTCGCGTGCCGGTCGTTGACGGAGAATTGGCACAATAAGGGAAGTGTGCCGCCTATCAATAAGGATGGAGGGAAAATGATGGCGGCAACGAAGGCTGACCGCAACAGGAGGTGAAGTGTCTGGCTAGACCCCGCCCATTGATGTACAAGGGCATAGGAATCTTGGGCACGACTGAAAAGTTCCGGGGTGAAAGCCGCCATGAGCCCGATGATGCATTCAAGGATCCCGTAAAGCAGCAAGTTCTTTTTCGTTCCTTTTGATAGCAGACCAAATACATAGGCGCCTGCGGCCAGTCCCCCAAAGAAGACTGCTACCACGATGCTCAGCGCATGCGGAGTGGCCCCGATAAGGAGCGCCCCTTCGCGAATCCAGCAGAGTTCATATCCAAGGGAGGCAAAGCCTGATAAAAAAACGGCTATATATATGATCGAAAGTGTCACAGGGCTATCCAGTTTTAGATCTGCAAATGGCCATTTCAGGGGAAAGCAATGAAGCTAATGGACGAACTCCTGCCGCTTCGATTGCGCCAGTTGCCCGTGTGCATGCTCCTGGTCCTGATTCGAGTTCGACCTGCTGCGAGGTCCCGCTGCCAGATTATCCCGGAGAGGCAGTGGCTGTCGGTAAATTCTCTTTTCGGCAATCGGCCGTTTTGTTTTAGGTCACTTTTATAGGGAGTTGATTTCCTCCTGAGAAGTACCATCTCCGTTGAGATGCACCGGTACCTCGACCCGTTAGAACCCCTCATCCACACAGTTGCAGTCAGTGTTAAAGTGGATAACTCTCTGCGCAGAGACTAATGCCTTTGACTAGACATTGACCAAAAGCTTGGTAAATGGTGTGTTCGGTTGAACGTTTGCAAACGAAAATCGACCGAAAGTGGTTGTGTAAGTGGTTAATATCATGACTTTTAACTGTCTGGGCGGGTTTGGGAAAGCTCTGGTTGCAGTGGCTTCGAATCCCGTTTCCCGCTCCAAACAAACAATCAAAACCCCGGTCGCTGACAAAGCTGCCGGGGTTTTTTGCGTTCATGGGCTGTCGAGATCGAAAAGAGCGAGACACGGGACTTGAGTGTCAGTCCCGGAATGAGAGGATTCGAACCTCCGCCCCCTGCTCCCGAAGCAGGTGCACCGGCAATATGCTCTGCCGCCTCCCAAGAACGTGGACAGCATCTAAGGGCTTGACACTAGAGGGGAAATGAAGTATTGATGCCGTGATAGTGGCTAAACGTCTTCAGGAGCAAAGGCCGTCGCCACTATGGGCAAAAGCCGCCGGTTGGCATGAAGCTGACAGGTGGCTTTTTTTGTTTTTTTCACCGTACAGCTTTGGGATCGGTTTATGTCGGGGCACGAAGCGGCGCTGGGAGCGACACCGTTTCCGCTGGATCGTCATACATGAGATGCCCCCCAGTGCATGGGCAGTCTCTTTAAGGTCAAGAAGTACGAAGTCGACGAGTAGATGAAGGGTAACGGCGTAGCGGACAAGACGAGAAAGGAACAGGCTGAATGAACAACAAGGAAACTCAACGGGCGGAGCTTCACAAAACCATCTGGCGCATCGCCAACGACCTGCGGGGCAGTGTTGACGGCTGGGACTTCAAAACCTATGTGCTCGGTATGCTATTTTACCGATTTATCTCCGAGAACCTGATCAGCTACCTCAATGAACAAGAGCGCAAAGCAGCCGATCCAGATTTCGACTATGCCTGTTTAAGTGATGCCGACGCCGAATTCGGACGCGTCGAGACGGTCAAGGAAAAGGGGTTCTACATCCTGCCCTCGGACCTTTTTGGCAATGTGCGGGCGCGGGCGCGCCATGACGCCAACCTCAACGAAACCCTGAGCCGGGTCTTTGCCGATATCGAAGGTTCCGCAAACGGCGCGGAGAGTGAGGACGATATCAAGGGGCTGTTTGACGACCTCGATGTCAACTCAAGCAAACTCGGCCCCACAGTTGCCAAGCGCAACGAAAAGCTGGTCAAGTTGCTCGATGCCATCGGCGACCTGCCCTTGAGCAATGGCGGCGGCTTTTCGCACAATACCATCGATCTGTTCGGCGACGCCTATGAATACTTGATGCAAATGTACGCCTCCACCGCCGGTAAATCAGGCGGTGAGTTCTACACCCCGCAGGAGGTCTCCGAGCTGCTCGCCCGCATCACCGTCGTTGGTAAGAGTGAGGTCAACAAGGTGTACGATCCTGCCTGCGGCTCCGGTTCACTATTGCTCAAGTTCGACAAGGTGCTGGGCCACGACAAGGTGCGCCAGGGTTTTTTCGGCCAGGAAATCAACCTGACCACCTACAACCTGTGCCGGATCAACATGTTCCTGCACGATGTTAACTACGAGAAATTCGACATTGCCCACGGCGACACACTCACCGACCCGGCGCATTGGGATGATGAGCCGTTTGAGGCCATCGTCTCGAATCCACCGTACTCGATCAAATGGGATGGCGACGCCAACCCCTTGCTCATCAACGACCCGCGCTACGCGCCTGCTGGTGTCCTTGCGCCGAAGAGCAAGGCAGACCTCGCCTTCACCATGCACATCCTCTCCTGGCTGGCGGTGAACGGCACAGCGGCAATTGTTGAATTCCCCGGCGTGCTCTATCGAGGAGGCGCGGAGCAGAAAATCCGCAAGTACCTGATCGACAACAATTACGTCGATGCAGTCATCCAGCTGCCGCCAGATCTCTTCTTCGGCACCACTATTGCCACCTGCATCATCGTGCTGAAGAAATCCAAGCACGACAACGCCACCTTGTTCATTGACGCTAGCAGCGAATTCGTGCGTAGCGGCAACAAGAACAAGCTCACGGACGCCGACCAGCAAAAAATCCTCGATGCCATTATTGCACGAAAAGGCATTGATCACTTTGCACGGCTTGTGGACAACACCGTCATCGCGGAGAACGGCTACAACATTGCCGTGTCGTCGTATGTCGAGCAGCAGGATACTCGTGAAACCGTGGACATCCAGTCGCTCAATGCCGAG
>Ga0209317_1001090_pt1 | contig 26206 bp, 22 predicted proteins | sample RifGroB2_FD_183994 | JGI IMG/M metagenome (GOLD analysis project Ga0209317, IMG submission 183994) | Soil microbial communities from Rifle, Colorado, USA - Groundwater B2 (SPAdes) (version 2) | ecosystem: Environmental > Terrestrial > Soil > Unclassified | place: Rifle, Colorado | collected...
CCCCCTTGAGGCGGATCTCGGCAGTCAGGGCGACCATGAGCCCCGCCTTGTCCGCCAGATGATCGTCCACCACCACCTGCCCGGCCATGATGAGCGCCTTGGCCCTCTCCCTGGAGGGGGCGAGCCCCCGTTCCAGGACGAGCTTATCGAGTCTTTCCTTGGTCACTATCACCTCAAAAACTATTCTCCGCTGCATGGTTGGTACTTCGCAGGAGCGGCATTCCTGCCGCGATTACCGCAGCGATTATCGCGGCAGGAATGCCGCTCCTACAGATTTTTTCACCCATGCAGGGGTGCGCCTCAATAGACGCCGTGCAGCGGTCCGCCCGGTGCGGCGAGCTGGTCGACCCTGCGCTCCACTGCGGCATCCTCGATGAGCGGCGGAGCATGGTGCGGCTTGACCCGCGCGTCTAGCACCAGCGGCCCGCTGCAGCCCCACTGCTTGCAGGTGGTGGAGGCCCCCACGCCGTAGATGTCGGCGGCGGGGTCGGAACGGGTGAAGCTCACCCAGAGGAAGTTGTTCAGCGTGGCGGCGGCGAAGCGGCTGTCATCGCAGACCACGATCAGGGGGAACCGGTCCAGCCCCTCCACGCCGTTCAGGCAGTCGCAAAGAGCCTCCATCTGCAGGTCGGCCCCCCCCTTGGGGGTGCCGCAGCCGGGTCCCCGCAGGGCGATCACCCCGGGGAGGCAGAGCGCGGGGGCGCTGAAACCGTCCGGCAGCCTGAGCGAGGCGGGGAGTTCCACGCCAAGCGTGCGGCGCTTTTCCCCTACCGCGGCAAATACCACCTTGGAGCCGCTGTTCAGCCCGCTCCCCGAATAGTCCAGGGTATCCATGGTGGTCGCGGTCTGGAAGTGCAGATCGCGGCGCAGGTCGATGCGCTCCAGCATGTGGCAAAGGAAAGCGGGTATGTCATGGATGTCGAGCTGCGGCGCATCCTCGTGCGAGGCGATCATCAGGTACTTCGCCAGGGAAAGCTGCCCCTGCCCCAGGACCGCGTTGGCGATGGTGAGCAGCTCCTGCGGGGTGCGCCTTTCCCCGTACGGCACGTAGCGCTCGCTTCCCATGACAAGCAGCAGCGGATGAACGCCGGCCGCGTCGACGGCATGGACCGCCTTCACCCCCGGAATGACGGTCGGTATCAGCGGGCCGGTCAGCTCGTGGATGAAGGCGCCAAAGGAGGTATCCTCCTGCGGGGGACGCCCCACCGTGGTGAAGGGCCAGATGGCCCCGTCGCGGTGCAACACCTCTTCCACCTTCAGCACCGGGAAATGGTGAGCCAGGCTGTAGTAGCCGAAATGGTCGCCAAAGGGCCCTTCAGGGAGCGTCTTTTCCGGGTCGATGATCCCGGTTATGCAGAAATCGGCCTGGGCCGGCATCGGGAGGAAGCCCGGGCGCTGCACCATCTCGATCCGGTGCCCGGCCAAAAGCCCCGCGAAGGAGAGCTCCGGCATCCCCTCGGGAAGCGGCATGACGGCGGCGACCGTCATGGCGGGAGCCCCGCCGACGAAGATGCTGACCCGAAAGGGGGCCCCCTTTTGCAGCGCTTCCGCATGGTGGAAGCCGATGCCGCGGTGGATCTGGTAGTGGACGCCGACCTCGGCGTTTCGCTGGTATGCATTCCCGGAGATCTGCACCCGGTACATGCCGAGGTTCGAGTGGCGCAGCCCCGGTTGCCCGGCGCTCTCGGAATAGACCTGGGGGAGCGTGATGAAGGCGCCGCCGTCGTCGGGCCAGGACTTTAGCTGGGGCAGCTTCTCCAGCGAGGTCCTGTTTCCGAGGATCGGTCCGTCCTGCACCTTTTTTGGCAGAAGATGCCACGCGGCGGGGATGGTGCTGATGAGGGGTGCCGGCTCTTTCAGAAACGAGCGCGGGTCGATCTTCAGCTGCACCAGCCGCTCCACCGCCTTCAAGGTGTCCCTGAAGAGGTACCTGGTCCGGTCCAGGGTGCCGAAGAGGTTCCCCAGCATGGGGAAGGAGCACCCCTTCACCCGGGTAAAGAGCAGCGCCGGACCTCCCGCCTGATATACCCGCCGCTGGATCGATCCGATCTCAAGATCGGCTGACAGTTCCTCGTCAATCCTTATCAGAGCGCCGGAGCGCTCCAGGTCCGCCACGCAAGATGCAAGATCTCTATATCCCAACCAAGTCTCCCGCCCGAAATGATCCATAAAATTACGATTTATTTTTAATGCACCCCCGCACCCAAGTCAACACAAAACGCCCGACGCAAAGCCAAGGGGACGCGGACCAGGGGGGGACGGAGCAGGATCAATTGACAATTGACGAATCGACCTCCCGCTCACTCGATGCATTCTCCTGGCGGTTGCCGCTGTCATTGCTCCGCCCCGGGCGCTATGGCCCGGCGCCGGGACAAGCGGTTTGCGTCAAAGGAACACTATTCTGAAATCACCTTTTGTGCTACTCTGCGACCTGATAACAGCCCGGAACCCGTAGGAGCGGCATTCCCGCCGCGATGCTTCGCCGCCGCCGGACACCCTGGCCGGGACAGAACCGGCCGGAATCCACCTGCAACGGCCCTTTACCCATTCTTGCGCTGCGCCATGAGAACCAGGGAGTTTCCTTGCCCCGTTATACCATTTTCAAAAAGATCCTGGTCATCACGCTGCTGCTCTCGCTGCTGCCGCTGTTCGTCTCATCCACCATCCTCCTCTTCAACCTGCAGTCGATCAGCACGAGGCTTACCTCGGAGATAGCCGAGTCCGACGACACCCAGGCAACGGAGTCGCTGCAGATGAGGGCTCGCGATCTGGCGGGGAACGTCTCAGACTTCCTGTACCAGTGCGAAAGCGACCTGATGTTTCTTTCCCGCTCCCCCCTGAAAGAATCGGCCCTGCTCGACTTCTACCAGACCCGCCGCAAAGAGATCTGGCAACGAAAAAGCAGCGCGACCACGCCGCAGGGCACCCATGAGTTCCTGCCGCTCTATCGCTCCATCTCCCTGATCGACCGATCCGGCAAGGAACGGCTGGTCATCCATGACGGCAGGTTCCTCTCGGCACCGGAGCTGCGCAACGTCTCGGACCCGGCCGACACCGAGTTCAAGAGCGAGGACTATTTCAGCAGGATCCGCGCGCTGAAGCGCGGGCAGATCCATGTCTCCCACGTGACCGGGTTTCACGTCCTGAAGCACGAGCAGTTGGCAGGCGCCCCTGACCCTGAAAGTGCCCATGACGGAAAAAAGTACCAGGGAGTGGTCCGCTTCGGCTCGCCGCTTTTCGACGCCAAAGGCGCCTTCGCCGGCATGGTGCTGCTCTCGCTGGACCACCGGCACCTGATGGAATTCACCCAGCACGTCGACCCCGGCAAAAGCTTCTCCACCCTGTTCCCATCCTACAAGAGCGGCAATTACGCCTTTCTGTTCGACGACGAGGGGTGGATCATCACCCATCCCAAATTCTGGGATATCCGGGGGCTCGATCCCAACGGCAGACTGGTCCCTCCTTACAACAAGCGCTCCAGCAAAGCCGATATAGAGAGCGGTCGCATCCCCTTCAACCTGGACAGCGCCGGCTTCATCCACCCAGGTTATCCGACCGTGGCGGCCGAGGTGCGCAACCTGCGGGGAGGCTTTGTCGATATCACCAACGTCGGGGGCGCCAAGAAGATCATGGCCTACGCGCCGATTTTCTACGACACCGGCGACTACGGCAAACATGGCATCTTCGGCGGCGTCACCATCGGCTTTCAGGTGGACCAGTTCCACCAAACCTCGCGCAGGGGGAGCCGGCTCATCAACAGACAGCTGGGAGAACACCGCAGGACCAGCGCTATCATCATACTGGCAACCGCGCTGTTGTCCGCTCTTTCCGCCTGGCTCCTCTCGCGCGGCATCAGCATCCCGTTGCGGCACCTGACCGAGGGCGCCGACAAGCTCGCCGCAGGCGACAGCCATGTCAGGGTCGCGGTGACTTCGGCCGACGAAATCGGGGTCCTGGCAAAGACCTTCAACTACATGGCCGATGAGCTCGACCTGCGCAAGCAGAGCATACTTTCCACCCTCGACGAGCTGCGCAAGTCGCGACTGGAGATACTGGACGAACGGAATTTCAAGGCGAGCGTGCTGGAGAGTATCTCAAGCGGCATCGTCACCTTTTCTCCCCAGGGGCTCCTCACCTCCATAAACGGCACCGGAAGGGTGTTCCTCAGAACGGATGTCGCCCAGGACATGCATTACAGCGAGGTCTTCAAGGGGTGGGGCGTGCTGAGCGACCGGATCGCCCAGGTCCTGTCCAGGCATTCGGGTTATGGCCGGGAGCCGTTCAGGTTCGACCGCGGCGCCGGCATGACACACTTCGACGTGGGATTTTTCCCGATCGGGGACGACGCCGAGAAAGGGCTGACGGTGACGCTGCGAAACGAAACGGAGAAGGAGAAGCTACGTGAGGAGATGATGCGCCTGGACCGGCTCGCCTCACTGGGGAAACTGTCGGCGGGCATCGCGCACGAGGTGAGAAACCCGCTCACCGGCATCTCGCTCTTGCTGGACGATCTGCACGACCAGGCGAGCTCCAGCGCCGACGACAAGGAGATGATCAAGAAGGCGCTCGCAGAGATCGAGCGGGTGGAGAGGCTGATCAGCGCCCTGCTGAATTACTCCTCGCCGGTGCGGGCGGAGTTCAGGGAGTGCGACCTGAACCGGCTGGTGAGCGACACCGTGCTCCTGATGCGCCGCCCCTGCGAGCGGCAGCAGGTGCGACTCACCATGGACGAGGGGAAGATCCCCCCCTTCCGGCTCGACCCGGAAAAGATCAAGCAGGCCGTGCTCAACATCATCAAGAACGCGCAGGAGGCGCTGCCGGGCGGCGGCCGCATCAGCGTGGCGACCTCGGTGCAGGGGGAATGCGCCGTGATAAGCATCGGCGACGATGGCTCCGGAATTGCGACGGAGGATCTGCCCCTGATCTTCGAGCCTTTCTTCACCAGGAAGGGGGCCGGCACCGGCCTCGGGCTCTCGATAACCCAGCGCATAGTCGAGGAGCATCACGGCACGGTCCGCGTGGAGAGCGCGCCGGGAGAGGGAACCCGGTTCACCATCGAGCTGCCGCTGGGCGGGCAGTGAGTGAAGCAAAGCTAGAGACAGGACAATGCAAAGGGATGAAGGCCTTCATCCCTGTGAAACGACTTTCGGTTAAGGAACCCATGGAAAAGATACTGATCATCGACGACGAAGCCTTCATCTGTGAAAACGTCCAGCGCATCCTGTCCGGCGAAGGTTTCCAGGTATGCGCCGCAGCGTCGGGGCAGGAGGCCCGGGACATCGTGGCCTCCGAGGAGATCGACCTCGCCCTGCTCGACCTGAACCTCGGTACGGAAAACGGCATCGACGTGCTGAAGACGCTCAAGGAGCTCGATCCCGAACTGCTGGTGATCATCATCACCGGCTACGGCTCGGTGGAGAGCGCCGTGGAATCGCTCAAGCTGGGCGCCTTCCACTACATGAAGAAGCCGTTCAAGGCCGACGCGCTGAGGCTGATCGTCAAGCTGGCCCTGAAGACCCAGACCCTAAAGCGCGAGGTGCGCAAATTGAAGCGTGGCGACGGCGCGCTTCCCGGCCGCTCCCCCATCATCGGCAAAAGCGAGGCCTTCAACGAGGTCGCCGCCCAGGTCAGGGAGATCGCACGCATACCCTCCACGGTCCTCATCACCGGCGAGTCGGGAACCGGCAAGGAGCTGGTGGCACGGGCCATCCACGATCTCTCCGACCGGAAGGACGCCGGCTTCATCGCCATCAACTGCGCCTCGATACCGGCCTCGCTCCTGGAAAGCGAGCTGTTCGGGCACGAAAAGGGGTCCTTCACCGGCGCCAGCGTCCGCAAAAAAGGGCTCTTCGAGGAGGCGGACCACGGCACCGTGTTTCTGGACGAGATCGGCGAGATGGACATGGCCATGCAGGCCAAGCTGCTGCGCGTGCTGCAGGAGCGGACCATCCGCCGCGTCGGGGCGGTCAAGGACGTCGGCATCGACGTGCGCGTCATCGCCGCGACCAACCGCGACCTGGTGAAGAGGATCGCGGAAAGGAGCTTCCGGGAGGACCTGTTCTACCGCCTCAACGTCTTCCCGATCCACATCCCGCCGCTTCGTGAGCGGAGCGCCGACATCGCCGCCCTCGCTGCGTATTTTCTCGACAGCTTCAGCCGCGCCTTCGGGCGTGACTTCCGTGACGTCTCCCCCGAGGCCGAGCGACTGATGGCGCAGTACGCCTGGCCTGGAAACGTCAGGGAGTTGAGAAACGTCATCGAGCGTATCTGCATCATGCGCAGCGGACCGACCCTGCTCCCCGAGCATCTCCCCCAGGAGCTAAAGCACGCACAGCCGATGCCGGCCTCGGCCGAAGGGACAGTGAACCTGGCGGCGATACCTCCCGATATGGGGCTAGAAGAAGCGATCTGCGCCATTGAGAAGTCGCTCATCCGGCAGGCCCTCCAGAAAACCGGCGGCAACGTGCTGCAGACCGCGGCCAACCTGAAGATACCGCGCGGCACCCTGCGCTACAAGATGGACAAGTACGAGCTTTAGCCGTTTCCTTTTCCTTTGCTCCAGGGCAATTTGCCCCATGGGCACCCGACCTGCCTTTTGCAGCCTTATCACGGAATGCCCCCATCTCGCACCGCCGCTCCTATAAATAAGGATGCGTCAGGGGGCCGGTATTTTCCTGATCCCGCGACATTAGCCCTCCCTCACAGGCAAATATCCGCCACCTCGATTGGCGAATTTCAGCCACCCGCAAGACCTCCAGAAGAGATCAACCATTATTCTAAAATTTACGGCCTTGTTTTTTCAGCCACTTAGCAGAGAGCCATTTTGGCACCGCTGTTGCATTAAAACGATGTATCGTATACATGTGGCAAAGAATTGCTTCGCGGCATCACCTACGATGATTCTTGCAAACAAGCTGCAAAACAGCATCTCATAAGCCCTATAAAGGATGCAGCACACCACCCAAAGGAGGAACACCCATGAAACTGAACGGATGTTTTAAAAGCCTGGCCCTAGCAGCAGCGCTCGCCCTGCCGATGACCGCCATTGCCGCGCCCGCGCCGATCGTGATCAAGTTCAGCCACGTCGTCGCCACCAACACCCCCAAGGGGCAGGCCGCCGACTACTTCAAGAAATTGGCCGAGGAGCGCACCAAGGGTCGCGTGAAGATCGAGGTGTACCCGAACAGCCAGCTCTACAAGGACAAGGAGGAGATGGAGGCACTGCAGATGGGCGCCGTACAGATGCTGGCCCCTTCCCTTGCCAAGTTCGCACCCCTGGGGGTCAAGGAGTTCGAGGTTTTCGACCTTCCCTTCATCTTCGACGACTACAAGGAACTGCACAAGATAACCGAGGGTCCGGTCGGCAAGAAACTGCTCAGCAAGCTTGAGCCCAAAGGCCTCCTGGGACTGGCCTACTGGGACAACGGCTTCAAGGTGATGAGCGCCAACAAGCCGCTCAAGGCCCCCGCCGATTTCAGGGGGCTCAAGATGCGCATCCAGTCCTCCAAGGTGCTTGATTCACAGATGCGCTCCATGGGCGCAAACCCGCAGGTATTGGCCTTCTCCGAGGTGTACCAGGCGCTGCAGACCGGCGTAGTGGACGGCACGGAGAACCCGCCGTCAAACCTCTACACCCAGAAGATGCACGAGGTGCAGAAATACGTGACCCTCTCCAACCATGGCTACCTAGGTTATGCCGTGCTGGTAAACAAGAAGTTCTGGAACAGCCTCCCCGCCGACATCCGCACCATCCTTGACGGCGCCATGAAGGATGCCACCAAGTTCGCCAACGACGTCGCCAAAAAGGACAACGACGAGGCACTGGCCCAGGTCAAGAAGTCCGGCAGGTCGCAGTTCATCACCCTGACCCCCCAGGAGCGTTCGGCCTGGAAAGCAGCGATGAACAAGGCACACAAGGACAACGCCGCCAGGATCGGAGCCGACATCGTGAACGAGGTTTACACCGCAACCGGTTACAAGCCTAACTAACCAAGCAGTACCCAACAAAGCCGCTGTGTATCGCCGCAGCGGCTTTGTTGCGCCAAAATCCGGGAAAACGCCTGCAGGAGAATAATTATGATGAAATACCTTGATCACCTTGAGGAATGGATCATCACCTTCCTCATCGGCGCGGCGACGCTGATAGTCTTCACTGCCGTCGTACACCGCTACGCCTCCGGGCTTCCGATTCCGGGCCTTCAGGACCGGCTCATCGCCATAAACATGAGCTGGGCGCAGGAGCTCTGCATCTACATGTTCATCTGGATGGCGAAGTTCGGCGCCGCCTACGGGGTGCGCGTCGGCATACACGTCGGCGTGGACATCTTCGTCAACAAGCTCAAGGACAAGCCGCGCATGGTGATGGTGATCATCGGCCTCCTGGGCGGGGCGATCTTCACCGGCACCATCGGCACCCTCGGCTTCAACTTCGTCTGGGAAGTCGGGATGCGCGAGGCGGTAGCCACCACCTTCGGGTTCAACTGGCCCGACCTGATCGAGGGGCCGGTCTCACCCGACCTGGAGGTCGCGGTCTGGAAGTTCTACCTGGCGATTCCGCTCGGCTCCTACCTGATGTGCTTCCGTTTCCTCCAGGTGATCTGGAAGTTCATACGCACAGGAGAGCTGCCGCATCACGACGCAGGACACGTGGAGGGGATCGGCGAGAACGACGAGATCACCGGGACGACAGACGACCCGATTCACCCGGCAGGTGTCAAGCTTGCGCACGGAGGTAAAAAATGAGCGGATTAATCATCTTCGGGCTCCTATCGGTCCTCATGCTGACCGGCATGCCCATCTCCATCGCTCTCGGCCTGACCGTGCTCACCTTCCTGTTCACCATGACCCAGGTGCCGGTCGAGGCCGTGGCGATGAAGCTCTTCACCGGCATCGAGAAGTTCGAGATCATGGCGATCCCGTTCTTCATCCTGGCGGGCAACTTCCTGACCCACGGCGGCGTGGCGCGGCGCATGATCAACTTCGCCACCGCCCTGGTCGGCCACTTCCACGGCGGCCTCGCCCTGGGCGGCGTGGTGGCCTGCGCCCTGTTCGCCGCGGTCTCCGGCTCCAGCCCGGCCACCGTCGTGGCGATCGGCTCGATCATGCTGCCGGCGATGGTCAAGCAGGGGTATCCCATGTCGTTCGGCGTCGGCGTCATCGGCACCTCCGGCGGGCTCGGCATCCTGATCCCTCCCTCCATCGTCATGGTGATCTACGCCGTCTCGACCAACTCCTCCATCGGCAAGCTGTTCATCGCCGGGGTCATACCGGGGCTGCTGCTGGCGGCGATCCTGCTCAGCGTGACCTGGTTCGTGGCGAAAAAGCGCAACTACCCCCGCCTCCCCAGAGCGAGCATGAAAGAGGTGCTGGTGACGATGCGCGAGAGCATCTGGGGGCTCATGCTGATCATCGTGGTGATCGGCGGCATCTACACCGGCATCTTCACGGCCACCGAGGCGGCGGCCATGAGCGCCGTGTACGCCTTCGTGGTGGCGCTCTTCATCTACAAGGACCTGACCTTCAAGGACGTGCCGAAGGTGCTGCTCGCCTCGGCGAGCATGTCCTCCATGCTGCTCTACATCATCACCAACGCGGTGCTCTTCTCCTTCCTGCTCACCTCGGAGCAGATCCCGCAGAACCTGACCAACTGGATCACCGGCCTCGGGCTCTCCTCGGTCGGCTTCCTGATCATGGTCAACCTGCTGCTGCTGCTGGCCGGCAACTTCATGGAGCCCTCCTCCATCCTGCTGATCAGCGCTCCGCTGCTCTTTCCCATGGCCATGCAGCTCGGCATCGACCCGATCCACCTCGGCGTGCTGATGACGGTCAACATGGAAATCGGCATGATCACCCCGCCGGTGGGGCTCAACCTCTACGTGGCGAGCGGGATATCGAAGATGGGGCTGACAGACGTCACCAAGGCATGTGGTCCATGGATACTCGTGATGCTCGCCTACCTCATGCTGATCACCTACGTGCCGCAGATCTCGCTCTGGCTGCCGAACCTGCTTTACAAGTAGCACGATCTCGCTGGCGGCAATGGTCCGGCATCCGCATCTGCCAGGAGGCGGAAAATATTTCGCCTCCTGGCAGAGCACCATGTTACAGCTCCGTACAGAAGCTGCCGATTTCACGGCAGCTTTTCCTTCATCTCCCCTTCCCGAACCGTCTTAGCCTGCCCCCCTCGCCCGATAGCACCGGCCGCCGGGGAGGGAGCGCCGATCGCCGGAAGATCGCAAGGCGTCACGGAACCCTGCCCTCGTCAATTGGTAATACCGCCCTCCACCGTAATTTTCTCGACAAAAACTCATGTAACCGGGAGTCCCACGGCTGTTTGAATTTAATTGACACAAATCGTGAAATGGAGTAATTGGTATGACACTGCTTTAAAACAACACGATGCCATTCTAAAACAACAACTAATCTGTTTTACTAAAACCGTGTAAATAACCCCCTTTAATGGTGAAAACTTGATTTTTTTCTGGTATCACGGGCACACTTTCTGCTTTAATTAGAGACAAGGGCTGCGTGTTTTAGATCTGCGCCCCATCCCCTCCGCATGAAGGCCGTTATCCGATGAACGCCATCGAAATTCACGAGGTCGATTTTTCCTATGGCCAGTCGAGCCTTGCCGCCGACGGGGCAAAGGCGCTGAACGGCATAACGCTCGGCATCGCCCAAGGGGAATTCGTCGCACTATCCGGCAGGAATGGGTCAGGCAAATCAACCTTTTTGAAGCTCTGCAAGGCATTGCTGCTGCCAAGCGCCGGCGTCGTCTCCGTGCAGGGGATCGACACATCCGACGCGGCGCAACTCTGGGAAATCCGTAGAAGGTCGGGAATGATCTTTCAGGATCCCGATAGCCAGATCATCGGAACAACCGTAACCGAGGATGTCGCCTTCGGCCCTGAAAACCTGGGGCTCCCCCCGCACGTGATCCGAGAAAGGGTGCAGGACGCCCTGCAGGCGCTCGGCCTGCAGGACCTTGCCTATGCAGAGACGCACCTTCTCTCCGGCAGCCAGAAATTCCGGTTGGCGTTGGCGGGCCTGGTCGCCATGCAGCCTGATTGCCTGCTGATCGATGAAGCCGCAAGCGCGCCGGATCCGAGAGACCGAAAAGAGATCATGACCCTGCTGCGCACCCTGAACAGGGAGAGGGGGATCACCGTAGTCCATGTGACGCGGGATGTGGAAGAAATCGCCACTGCAGACAGAGTGATCATCCTTGACCGGGGGGAGATAGCTCTGGACGGGACTCCGGCGCAGTTTTTTTCCTGTAAATCCCGGGTCGATATGGCCGTGTCCGAAGGCCCGCAGGCGACCGATCCGTGCGGCGCCGGCGCGGCAGATACGGGAAGCAGGGGGCCAAGTGACGCGCATCGAAGCAGCGACGCCGGCCGGACACCGGGTCACATCCTGACCGATGCCGTGGGGCGCTACTTCCACGGAGACACGATCTTGCACAGGGCGGACCCAAGGACCAAGATCGCCCTGACGCTTCTCATCATGACGGCTCTCTTTGTTTTTGAGAGCTTCACCGCATTGACGCTCATGCTGACGATCACCCTCACCCTGGCTGCCATGTCAGGGAAACCGTTGCGACACTCGCTTCGGGGCCTCAGGCTGGTGATCTACCTGGCATTGGTGGCGGCAGTGGCGAATCTGATCTCGATAAAGGGAACGCCGCTGCTGGACTATGGCCTTTTGCGCCACATGTCGCGTGAAGCTGTAGAAAAAAGCGCCACCATGGTGCTCAGACTTGCCTTGCTTGCCAGTACCGCTTCGCTGCTTACCTCCACCACCCCCCCGTTCGCCATGGCGGCCGGTGGGGAAACGCTTTTGAGGCCGCTAAGCCGCATCGGCGTGCCGGTCTCCCGGTTCGCCACCATGCTGTTGATATCGCTGAGGTTTCTGCCGGTCATAGTGGAAGAAGCAGCAAGGCTGATAAGGTTGCGGTCAGCCGGTGCAGGTGATTTCAACCGGGGCAGCCTGCTGCGAAGGATCAGGAGCTGCCTACCGCTTTTGGTCCCGCTTTTGCAAAGCGTCGCGCACCGGGGCGACGCCATGGCAACCGCGCTGGATGCCAGATGCTACCGGGGCAGCGCCGGCAGAACCAGGATGAAGCCGCTCGCCTTTTCGGCAGCGGACCTTGCCTACGCCGGCGTGGTGCTGGTCATTCTTTCCGGGCTGGCAGGTGTCGAGTACCTGGCCCAGCAAAAGCCTTTTTAAAGGCCGTTCAAGGTTCTACGTTCTGTAGAGCGTTTTTTTTTGTTTAGGGGAGTGAAACGACATGAAAAAAGCCACCTTCAAGGGAGGCATCCACCCGGCAGGGCACAAGGAATTGACCAGTGGCCTGCAAACGATAGCGGCCCGGGTCCCGGACCTGGTCTACATCCCGCTCTCCCAGCACATCGGCGCTCCCTGCGCGCCGCTGGTCGTCGTCGGCGATCTGGTGAAAAAAGGCCAGACCATCGGCATGGGGAAGGGGTTTGTCTCCTCCCCGGTACATGCCAGCGTGAGCGGCAAGGTGATCGGCATCGACGTCAGGGAACATCCCGGCGGCAGCTTTGTCCCCTGCATCACCATTGAAAACGACCGGCAGGAGGAGTGGGCGGAAACGGTGCAACCGGCCGGCGACCCCGCGACCCTGGATCCTGAGCAGATCAGGAAGATCATACTGGAAGCCGGCATCGTAGGCCTGGGTGGAGCGACCTTCCCGTCCCATGTCAAATACGCCCCGGTCGAGGGGAAGAAGGTCGAGACGGTGATCCTGAACGGCATCGAGTGCGAGCCGTTTCTCACCGCCGACCACCGTCTCATGCTGGAAAGGTCGCAGCGGATCGTCGCCGGCCTGCTCTACATCATGCGCAGCGTCGGCTGCGGCAGGGGCGTCATCGCGATCGAGGACAACAAGATGGATGCGGTCGCCGCCCTGCAGCAGGCCGCCGCCTCGGCGAGCAATGTCAGCGTGGTGGTCCTCAAGGAAAAGTATCCCCAGGGTTCGGAGAAGCAGCTGATCTACGCCTGCACCGGCAAGCAGGTGCCGGTGGGAGGCCTGCCGCTGGCCGTCGGGGTGATCGTCAACAACGTGGGGACTGCCGCGGCAGTGGCCGACGCTGTGGAACACGGCATCCCGCTCATCGAGCGCTATGTCACCGTGAGCGGTGACGGCGTCCGCAACCCGGCCAATTACCTGGTCCGGATCGGCACACTGTTCAGCGAACTGATTGAGCAAAGCGGCGGCTGCCACGAAGGGGTGGAAAAGATCATAGCCGGCGGCCCGATGATGGGAAAGACGGTCTTCTCGGACCGGCTGCCGGTCGTCAAGGGGACCTCCGGCATCGTGGTGCTCCTGGGCGCGTCGTGCGCGCCGGGCCGGGAGTTCGCCTGCGTGCGCTGCGCCAAATGCATCGACGCCTGCCCCGCCTTCCTGGAGCCGACCTCGCTGGTGAAGATGGCGAAGCGCTCGGCCTGGGAGCAGGCGGAAGCGTCCGACGTCATGAGCTGCATCGAATGCAGTTCCTGCGTCTACGCCTGCCCCGCCAAGATCCCGCTGATCCAGTACATCCGCCGGGCGAAGCAGGCGGTACTGGCGGCAAAGGCCAAGAGCAAAGGTTGAGGTTGGGAGAGAAACAAAGGGCTACACACCGATAGATTAGCGCTCATCAGCTCAAGTAATGGAGTAAAGAAAACGATGACCAGTCAGAAGGATCTGCTTACTGTCACCTCTGCACCGCACGTGCAAAGCGCGGACAGCATCCCCAACGCCATGCGGGACGTGCTGATGGCGCTCGCGCCGGCCCTGCTCGCCGCCCTGTACTTTTTCCGGCTCCCCGCCCTGCTGGTCGTGCTGACCTGCATGGTGAGCGCCTGGCTTGCCGAGCTTGCCTGCCTCAAGGTCATGAAAAAGGAGCCCACCGGAGAGTGGAGCGCCGTCATCACCGGCCTCTTGCTCGCCTTCTGCCTTCCGCCGGCCCTGCCGCTCTGGATGGCGGCGCTCGGCTCCGTTTTCGCCATCGTCATCGCCAAGCACCTCTTCGGCGGACTGGGACACAACGTGTTCAACCCGTCTCTCATCGGGCGCGCCTTCCTGCTCGCCTCCTTCCCGGTCGCCATGACCTCCTGGAGCACGCCGCTCGATGGCGTCAGCACCGCTACTCCGCTGGGCATCATGAAAGAGGCGACCGGCCAGGCGCTCCCCTCCCTGGACCAGCTTTTTTTCGGCTCGGTGAGCGGCAGCATCGGAGAAACCAGCACCCTCGCGCTCCTTTTGGGCGGCGCCTACCTGCTGTACAGGAAGCACATAGACTGGCGCATCCCGGGCACCTTCCTGGGAACCGTCTTCATCCTGACCTCCGCAGTGGCGGCGGTTAAGGGGCTGGGCATCTGGTATCCGTTCTTTAATCTCTGCGCCGGCGGTCTGATCCTCGGTGCCTTCTTCATGGCGACGGACTGGGTCACCAGCCCGGTCACCAAAAGGGGGCGCATCCTTTTCGGGATCGGCTGCGGGCTGCTGGTCGTCCTGATCCGTCTCAAGGGGGGGTATCCCGAGGGGGTCGCCTACTCGATCCTGCTGATGAACATGGTGACGCCGCTCCTTGACCGCTACACCAAGGCGCCGGTATTCGGGAGGGTGCAGAGCCATGCGTGACATCATAAAGCTGTCGTTATTTCTCATGCTGGTGGCCGGGGTCGCAGGCGCCGGGCTCAGTTACGTTAACGGCCTGACCGGTCCTCTTATCGAGCAGCAGATCCTGCAGCAAAAGATCGACGGCTTCAAGGAGGTCTACCCGCAATCGGACCGGGTTGAGAACGAGTCGGCCAAATACCTGCAGGAGCAAAACGATCCGGGGCTGAAAGAGGTGAATCTCGCCTACCGCGGCGCCGAGCCGGCCGGGGTCATCTACGCGGTCGAATCCAAGGGGTACAGCGGCCCGATCACCCTGCTGGCGGGGTTTGATATCGCCACGGCGAAGCTTACCGCCATCAAGGTCCTGAGCCAGCGGGAAACGCCGGGGCTCGGTGCCAAGGCCAAGGAGAGCTGGTTCCAGGACCGCTACAAGGGGAAAGGCACTGCCGCCCCCCTTGAGGTGACCAAAAGTGCGCCATCCAAGGAAAACCAGATCGAGGCGATAACAGCCTCCACCATAACCACGAAAGCGGTCACCAAGGGGGTCAACGCGGCCCGGGAACACTTCATCGCCCACTTCGTTCAAGGTAAGAAATAGGCTTAGTCCCCCTTTTCCAAAGGGGGGAGTGCCGGCACACAAGGAAAAACGATGAAAACCATGCCATGGAGGAAGTTAGCATGAGCCTGATTAATGAATTCACCAAAGGGGTGATCCGGGAGAATCCTCTCTTCCGCCTCGTCCTCGGTTGCTGCCCTGCCCTTGCCATTACCACCTCCGTGGAGAACGGTCTCGGCATGGGCGCCGCTTTCACAGGGGTCCTGGTGGCGTCCAACGTCGCCATTTCGGCCATGCGCAGCGTCATCCCGGACAGCGTCAGGATTCCGGCCTACATCGTCATCATCGCGGCCTTTGTCACCATGACCGATCAGCTGATGCATGCCTTCACCCCGGCTCTCTACACGTCGCTCGGCATCTTCATCCCCCTGATCGTGGTCAACTGCATCATCCTGGGGCGTGCCGAGGCCTTCGCCAACAAAAACCCGATCATCCCCTCCGTCTTCGACGCCCTCGGCATGGGTGTCGGGTTCACGCTGGCGCTGGTGCTGGTCTGCACCTTCAGGGAGGTGCTGGGTGCGGGAACCTTCCTCGGCATGCCGATGCTTCCCGGGAACACGCCGGCCATCCTGATGATACTGCCGCCCGGAGGGTTCATTACGCTTGGCTGCCTGCTCGGCCTTTTGAACAAACTCCAGAAGAAGCCGGTCTAGAAAGGGGGACATAAGCAGATGCAGGAATATCTCATCATCGTAGTCAGCGCGGTACTGATAAACAACATAGTCCTGTCGCAGTTTCTGGGCATTTGCCCGTTTCTCGGCGTATCCAAAAAGCTGAGCGCTTCACTTGGCATGGGTGGCGCGGTTTCTTTCGTGCTCGTGCTGGCCGGGGCGCTGACCTGGACGGTCCAGACCTACCTGCTGGATCCCTACAACATCGGCTACCTGCAGACCCTCGCCTTCATCCTGATCATCGCCTCCCTGGTGCAGTTCGTGGAAATGGTGCTGAAAAAATACAGCCCGCCGCTCTACAAGGCGCTCGGTATCTATCTCCCCCTGATCACCACCAACTGCGCGGTCCTTGGGGTCGCCATCATCAACATCCAGAAGGAGTACACCCTCGGCAAGGTCCTGATGCACAGCCTGAGCCATGCTGCCGGCTTCACCCTGGCGCTGCTGCTCATGTCCGGGATACGGGAGCGACTGGAGGATGCCGACATTCCGGAGAGCATGCAGGGGACACCCATCGCCCTGGTGACGGCGGCGCTGATGTCGATGGCGTTCCTCGGTTTTTCGGGTCTGATTTAACGAGTACAGGTAGTACAGGAGGTAGCTGATGCTGGTGGCAATATTATGTCTCGCGGGCCTGGGTGCGGTGTTCGGCATCATACTGGGTGTCGCTTCGAAAAAATTGGCTGTTGAAGTCGATCCCCGCGTGGAAGAGCTGATAAAGGCGATGCCGGGGGCGAACTGCGGTTCCTGCGGCCTGCCGGGGTGCGGCGCCTTCGCCGAGGCGCTGGTGGAGGGGAGCATCAAGCCCAATGCCTGCGCACCTGGCGGAGCCTCGCTTTACGAGAAGATCGCCGCCATCCTGGGTACGGAGTCCTCCGACTACCAGGAGCGCCAGGTGGCCCAGATCCTCTGCCAGGGGGGGATCGGCCACAGCAAGATGCTGTTCCGCTACCGGGGAATCAGCGATTGCCACGCCGCGCTGGCAAGCTTCAAGGGGCAGAAGGCCTGCAATTTCGGCTGCGTCATGCAGGGTTCCTGTTCCCGGGCCTGCCCTTTCGGGGCGATCCAGATGGGGGCCGACGGCCTGCCGGTGATCGACTACTATCTCTGCACCGGCTGCAACAACTGCGTCGTGGAATGCCCGCAACAGATACTGAAGCTGGTCGGTGTCTCGCATCTGGTGAACGTCCGTTGCGTGAACACGGAAAAGGGGAAGGACGCCAAGGCCGGCTGCTCCGTGGCCTGCATCAAGTGCAGGATCTGCGAGAAGAACTGCCCTGAGGATGCCGTCCATGTGGTTGCCTCCGGAGATGGGACGGTGGCTGTCATCGACTACGACAAGTGCACCAACTGCGGCATCTGCGCCGCCAAGTGCCCCACCAAGTCGATCGACAAGATCCCTGCCATCTCGGAAGAGGTGGTACTGGAAGTCGGAGCAACCCCTGCAGCAGGGTGCCCTTCGTGCGGCGCTTGCAAGGCGGCATGAAGCAACGCGTCATCCTGATACTCGGCACGCTGGCGCTCCTGCTGACAGCAGGTCTCGCCTCGTTTCGTCATTTCAATGCCGACGGCGAGTATAGCAGCGACCAGTTTCTGATGGACACGCTGGTCAGCATCAAGGTGTACGGCAAGAACCCGGATACCCTGAAAGCTGCGGTGGCTAAGGCCTATGCCGAGATGCGCCGCATTGCCGAGTTGGCCGACTCCTTCCCGGAGCCGGGCACGGCGGCGGCGCGATCGAGCGATGTCTGCCGCATCAACGCGCAGGCCGGCAAAGGGCCGGTCCGGGTAGACGGTGACATACTGGGCATGCTGGTGCTGGCCAAAAAGTATTGCGAGCTGAGCGATGGGGCCTTTGACGTGACGGTCGGCCCGCTCATGGATCTCTGGGGCTTTGGCGGCAAGAACCCGCACCTCCCCCCGGCGGACCGGATTGCGTCAACCCTCGCCCGTGTAGACAGCAAGGACCTCGTGCTGAACCAGCAGGAAGGGACGGTTTTTCTCCGCAGGGCGGGGATGAAGCTCGACCTGGGAGCGGTGGCAAAAGGGTACGCCACGGAGAAGGCGCTGCAGGTGCTGAAAAATCACGGCATAGAAAAGGCGCTGATAGACGCCGGTGGCAACATCAGGGTGCTGGGGCGCAACACGCACGACGCTCCCTGGAGGATCGGCATCAAGGACCCGCGCAAATCCGACGCCATAGTGGCCGTACTGCAGATGGAGGACGCCTCGGCCGTCACCTCTGCCGACTATTACCGCGGCTTCGAGGCGGGCGGCAAGCGCTACCACCATATCCTCGACCCCCGGACCGGCTACCCGGCCGGGCAGAACATGAGCGTGACCGTGGTGACCAGGGATGCCGGCCTTGCCGACATCCTTTCCACCGTCTTTTTCGTTCTCCCCCCGGAGAAAGCAATGGCCATGGCCGGGAAAATGACCGGGGTAGAGCTGGTTCTGGTCACCGCCGACCGGCGCATCCTGCATACCCCTTCCCTTCGCGGCACCGTGCAGGTGCAACCGGAATCAGGTTATCGCTATGACCAGGGGCGATAAATTCCTGCTCGCGGGGCTTCTGCTCTTCTCCCTGCTCAGCGCAGGCGCGCTCTACGGCCGCTGGTTGCTTCCTCAAGACCAGAAGAAGGCGATGCGGGCGGTAGTCACGGTGCAGGGGAAGGTGGTCCGCAGGATAGATCTGGCGTCGGGCGCCAGGTCATCCTTTGTGGTCGACGGACGGGTCGGGTCTTCCACAGTCGAGGTGGACGGCGCGCGGGTCCGCATGCTGGAGGCACCCTGCGCGGGCGGCATCTGCGTCAAGCAAAGCTGGATCGCGCATCCGGGGCAATCGGTGGTATGTATTCCGGGGGAGATTTTGATTCGAATCGAAGGAGCGGCTCCGCTGGACGCCGTATCACGTTGACAAAGCACGACACGCGCGGACTGGTCTACCTCTCCATGCTGGTCGCCATGGGAACGGCCCTGCACGTCGTGGAGGGGATGCTCTCCATCCCCATGCCGGTCCCCGGGGTCAAGCTGGGACTCGCCAACATGGTGACCCTGCTGGCGCTGCACCTGTACGGTTTCCGGGACGGCCTGACCGTGGCGTTGATGCGTGTGCTTTTGGCGTCGCTCGTCTCCGGGATGTTCCTGTCCCCAGGTTTCCTGCTCGGCATCTCGGGAGCGCTCGGCAGCACCGTCGTCATGGCGCTTTTATTGAAGCACACCAGATGCTTCAGCATGATCGGGATAAGCATGGCCGGCGCCGTGGGACACAACGCGGGACAACTTCTGGCCGCCTCCCTGGTGCTGCAAAGCGGCGCCGTCGTTTATTACCTGCCGGTCCTTCTCTTGACCGGCATCCCGACCGGATTTTTCACCGGCTACCTGCTCAATTCGCTGCTGCAGCACGAATCGGGCATCGTGCGCGACCTGGCGCCGACCGCATCCGCCCCGCGCTAGGGCAGCCCCCTGTGCCCTAGGTCAGCGGGAGATGAGGTTTAGCTGATAATGGTCGCGGATGATGTGCAAAAAGGTGCTGACCCCCTTGAGCGCGGCCCGCAACCGGTCACGTTCCCGGTCGGTCATTACCAGCGGATCGACGTGGTTTGAGGGTTTCTTGCCGGCTGCCATCGCCTTCAGTTGCCGCTGCAATCGTAGACGAACCAGGTAACTGAAAGACTCCTCAATGGTCTCCAGGTCGATGGTGGAGACGAGGCCCCGTTTGCCGAGCAGTTCCAGTTTGTCCCAGGTGGTGCCGTCGACCACCCCCACCTCAAGCGCCAGCAGACTTGCACCTTCCGTTATTGCGAAAATCCCCGCCTTCTTCAGGTCTATTTTCCCCTTGTGCTCGCCTTTCTTCTCGACCCTGAAACGGCCGAACATGCCGAGCGGCGGCGGAAAGCGGAGGATATTCCTCGCCACGAAATGAAGGAACAAGGCATTTCGATGCACCATGGCCAGTATGTGGTCGTGCAGCTCCCGCTCAAACGCCAGATCGCCGTGCACCGCCCGCAGGTCCTGAAACATGCCGAAATTCACCATATGCTCGGGCTTTGGCACCGATATCCACTGCTCGATCAGACCCTTCCACTCGGAAAGGGTGTGACGCCACTGCGGGTTACTGGCCATGGTGTTTCCGGGGCAAAGCGGCACTCCCAGGCTTTCCAGCGCCTCCACGACGCGCTGAGCGAAGCGCTCCATCTGCGCAAGCTGGTCCGGCGTGAGATCGTCGGCATAGGCTATGGCGCTGTCCTGGTCCGTGCGCAGGGTCTGTTCCCCGCGGCCTTCGCTGCCAAGTACCAGATACGTCGCCCCCCGTGGCAGGGCAATGCCTTCTTCCTGCTCCAGCAGATAAATGAGCCGCTGGGTCATGGCATCGTTGAAATGGGAGATCAGCTGCACCAACCCCCTGATATCGGCTCCGGTTTTGCTCGCCAGGATGACCGTGTCGAGCATCTTCGAACTGACAAGGCGCAGTTCAGCTATGGATCGGGCAGCATCTATTTCATTGCTGAGGTAGAGAGGCGATTTGGCTTGCAGGCTTAGCAAGTCCGTTGCACTTATGAGACCGACCAGGCTGCCGTCCGCGGCAACGACGCCCAGTCGGTGGATATTATGGCGGGCCATGATGAAGATGGCATCCATCACGCAATCCTGGTCCTTGACCGTTATCAGGGTTGAAGTCATGCCGTCACGCACGGCCAGGCCGGCAAGATTGCCGTCTGAGTTGGCCACCAGCCTTCTGAAATCACGGATCGAGAAAATTCCGACCGGCCTCTCATTCTCCACGACCACGAGTCCTGTGAGGTCATGCAGCTGCATCAGTCGGGCCGCCTCGATAATGGACGTTCCAGGGGCGCAGTCGATGACCACCCCCTTGCAGAGGGTCCCAACGCGGACAAAGAGTACGCTGTCTTCGGCTACGGGATATGGCATGCCCCCCCTCTTCTGCATCTAATCAAACGATAAGTGCTGTATTATTCACCGTTTCGCACAACCTGGCAAGCAAAATACTGCCGCAACGCCAGCCGCCCGTCACCTACCGAAAATTCACATAACCCCGTTTTAAGCGACTGCGCCCCGTTATTGTATTCAGAAATCGGCATGTTGCAAGCTATGACGCTTGGCGGACATCCCATGGCCATCGGGTTGAGACAGGGTCGGCATGGCTCATTCAGGGGATGTAAAATTAGCAAAATCCATAGTTTAAAGGATTTAACATAAATAATAAAACGCAAAAATTACGCAATTTCAATATGATACAAAAATCGTATACAAAATTTGTTTTCATAAAAAAAATAGTTGTCAAAAATATAAAAACGTTATACAAATATACCAACTGGTGAAATAATTCCTATGAATCAGTTCAACGCAGCCCGGCCACCAACAGCAGCGGATTTAAAATGATCAGACATATCAACTACATACTGATTTTAACGCTGTTTCTTACGGCCCCGCTTTCCTTTGCCGGAGACACCTGCCCCGATTTCAAGCCTCCGACCGAAATCAGGGAGACCTGCGAAGGCAAAGCGGCTGCCGCCGTCGTGCAAAAGAAAACCGTGGTCACACCCCTTCTGTTCGATTCGCTTCAATCAGGTGCGGAGAGCACGCCATACCCGCCCTCCCCCCAATCAGTCTCCAGCCTCGACTGTCTAAAACTTATCCTGCATGATCGAGCCCCACCAGCAATGACCGTTACCGCAGTCTAAAACCTCACGTTTGGAAGGCATAGGCAACTCTTCAAGTAGCAACGCCCTGCACCAGTACGCAATGAATCAAAACGTAGTGTGTGATCAGCGATTTTAGCTCCCTGAATAAAAGAAACGCTTCTGGGGATGACATAAATGAAAAGGCTGATAGCATATACCAGGCTACGGTGAACTCCGGCCTGCTCTGTTTAAAACATTGAGGTACACCATGCGTCTAAAAGATACTTTCAAGTTTGCAGATAATAAAGAGAAAGACGAAAAAAAGGCGATTGAGATTCTCGAAGTGCTCGCGGAGGCCCAGGAACGGGTCAAGCTTGGCCATCTCGCCTCCCGGGTCGGTCTTTCAGACAACAAGACCTCCCGCATCCTTAAGACGCTCTGCGCAAAGGGGCTTGTGGAAGGGCTGAAAGGTCATTACCGGCTGGTTTTCAGTCCCGCCACCTTTGCCCAGAAGCAGCTCAACAACATGAGCGTCATCAACGCCGCGCACCCCGTACTGGTGAATTTGGCGAACAAGTTGGACGAGGCGGTCTATCTGACCATACCCAAGGACGACGAGGTGCTTTTTCTCGACATGGCCGACAGCCGGCAGCAGATCAAGACCGAGTCCCTACTGGGGCGTCTGCTCCCTTTTTTCAGCAACGCCGCCGGCAAGGTCATGAGATCTCTCGATTCCCGCGACCTGGTCGAAAGGCTCTTGAAGAAGATAGGGAGGAACAAGGGGGCCAAGGCCATGGAGAGCCTCGACCTGGAATTGGAAGATATCCGATCCAAGGGGGTCGCGGTGGACAGGGGGGGGCTGGGAGAAGGGATCATCAGCGTCGCCGTCGCCGTCAGGGATTATTCAGGCGCGGTGATCGGCGCCATAATCCTGATAGGACCTTCCTTCAGGATCATGGAGCGCATAGAAAAGGAAATCATCCCGACGTTGAAAGAAGGGGCGGATCTTTTGTCCGGAAGTTTCGGATACTGCCCGGCATAGTAAGCTCACACATCTCTAGGAAAGGAGGCCGCTAAAAAACACCACGGGACAGAACCACTACACGTAGTCTATCCACAGACCGGAGGTAAAAACATGTCAGTCCATGCAACCAAAGAGTTACAAGCGTACTGGAAGGAAAACCTGGTCATAATAGCGGTTCACCTCGCTATCTGGTTTTTCGTCTCATTTTTCTGCGGCATCATGATCGTGGATCAGCTCGACGCCTACACCATAGGCGGCTTCCCTGTCGGGTTCTGGTTCGCCAACCAGGGATCGATGGTCACTTTCGTCATCCTGATCACCACCTATGTGTACATGATGAACAGACTGGACAAGAAATACGACGTGCACGAGGGGTAACACTGACGCGATTTCTACTCGCAACCATCACGAGGTGACAAACTATGAGTATTCTTACCTGGACCTGGATCCTGACCGGCATCAGCTTTGCCCTGTACATCTACATCGCCATCGCGGCGCGAGCCAAGACGACCGGCGACTTCTACGCAGCGGAGCAGTCGGTCCCGCCGATCCTGAACGGCATGGCGACCGGCGCGGACTGGATGTCGGCAGCCTCCTTCATCTCCATGGCCGGCCTGATCTCCTTCCTGGGTCGTGACGGTTCCTTTTACCTGATGGGGTGGACCGGGGGGTACGTCCTTCTGGCCATGCTCTTCGGCCCCTACCTGCGCAAATACGGCAAGTTCACCATCCCGCAGTTCATGGGTGACCGTTATTACTCGGACTCCATCCGTGTGCTTTCGCTGTTGTGCGCCATCTTCGTCTCCTTCACCTACGTTGCCGGTCAGATGCGTGGTGTCGGCGTGGTGTTCTCCCGCTTCATGGGGGTCAGCATCAACACAGGCGTCGTGGTCGGCATGGCGCTGGTCTTCTTCTACGCCACCCTCGGTGGGATGAAGGGGATCACCTACACCCAGGTGGCCCAGTACTGCGTGCTGATCTGCGCATACCTGATTCCGGCCATATTCATCTCCATGCAGTTCACCGGCAACCCGATTCCGCAGCTCGGCATGGGTTCGCAGATCACTGCCGAAGGCGCGGCGCTCCTGAACGACCCCTCCGCCCAGGGGAAGTACATGCTCGAAATGCTGAACGGCATACAGAAGGATCTCGGTTTTGCCGCCTACACCTCCGGCCAGCGGCCGAGGATCGACGTCTTCTTCATCACCCTGTCGCTGATGATCGGCACCGCCGGTCTGCCGCACATCCTGATCCGCTTCTTCACCGTACCCAAGATGCGTGACGCCCGCTCCTCCGCAGGCTACGCGCTGCTCTTCATCGCCCTGCTCTACACCACCGCTCCGGCGATCGCCGTTTTCGCCCGGACCAACTTCGTCAAGTCCGTCCACAACGTGGAGTACACCAAGGCTCCGTCCTGGTTCAAGAACTGGGAGACGACCGGCCTGGTTGGATGGAAAGACAAGAACGGCGACGGCAAGATGCAGATCGCCAAGGGCAAATGGGACGACCCGAAGACCACCAACGAAGTCAAGATCGACCAGGACATCATGGTGCTCGCCAACCCCGAGATCGCTAAGCTCCCGAACTGGGTGGTCGGCCTGATCGGCGCCGGCGGTCTGGCCGCAGCACTCTCGACCGCTGCAGGTCTCTTGCTCGTTATCTCCGCGGCAGTCTCCCACGACCTGATGAAGGCGATCGTCAAGCCCGACATGTCCGAGAAGGAAGAGCTCTGGTGGGCGCGCGGCGGCGCAGGTGTGGCAGTCTGCATCGCAGGTCTCTTCGGCATTTACCCGCCGGGCTTCGTGGCCCAGGTGGTCGCCTTTGCCTTCGGCCTGGCAGCCGCATCCTTCTTCCCCTGCATCCTGATGGGGATATTCAACAAGAAGGCGAACAAGGAAGGGGCGCTGGTCGGCATGGCGGTAGGCATCGTCTTCGTTGCCGCCTACATCAGCTACTTCAAGTTCGTCGCTCCGGAGTTGAACAACAAGGACCACTGGTGGTTCGGCATCTCCCCGGAAGGGATAGGCACCGTTGGCGCAGCACTTAACTTCATCTGCATGTATGTGGTCGGCAAGTTCACCCCGGAGCCTCCGCAGGAGATCCAGGACCTGGTAGGCAGCCTGCGTTACCCGGGCAAGCTGGTTGTTCCTCCCACGTCACATTAAATAGTTCCAAGCATTAGCAGAAACATTGAGGCGGCTGTCCCCCGGGACAGCCGCCATCTATAAAAATCGCTTTACCTTCTTTAGGAGTTGGGTTATGAATGTAACCGCCGAGTTGCCAAGCAGAGGACACATGATCAAACGTCTCAACAATTTCATCCTGGCCACCATGAAGAAAATACGTCTCCGTTCCGTCGGCGCCGTTTTTCTGGGCGGGTTCGCGGGGATCAGCTTCAACTCCACCATCCTTCCCACGGTGATCTCCAGCCTCGGATTCATGGACGAGTTCTCGGCGCGCTGGGAACTTGGGGGGTATGCGGTTTACTCCTTCATGTTCTGGGCTGTCGGCGCCTGGGCTGCGCGGAAAACTGAAAATCCCATGGCTGGCGCGGCCATACTCGGCCTGGTCGGTGCAGCGAGCGGCGCTGTACTCACGATCGCGGCCTTCGGTAGCGAAACGCAGTTGCTGCTGGCTGGCGCGGGGGGCGGCTTGGTGTACGGCGGCATCGGCGGCATGCTGATCGCCAACTCGTTGCGCGAGCCTGCCAGCGAACCGGCTTAAAAGAGCACCTCTGCTTGGTTAGTGTAGTCGTTTTATTTTAATTTATTGAAGGTAGGGGTACCAACATGCTTACCATGCTCGTCGTCATCTTCGTCGTCGCTTATGCTGCCATCGCACTTGAGCATCCCATCAAGATCAACAAGTCGTCCTCCGCCCTCTTGGGGGCCGGCCTGCTCTGGACCGTGTACGCGCTTTTCAGCGCCGACCATCACTTGGTTGGTCATCAGCTGAACGAGTCGCTCGCCTCCACGGCGCAGATCGTCTTCTTCCTGATCGGGGCGATGACCATAGTCGAGGTGGTCGACGCGCATAACGGCTTTGAGGTGATCACCTCACGGATCAAGACCACCAAGCTCTCTTCGCTCATGTGGCTGGTCGGTTTCGTCACCTTTTTCCTGAGCTCGGTGCTGGACAACCTGACCACCACCATCGTCATGATCTCGCTCATGAAAAAGCTGCTGGACAAGCACGACGACCGCCTGTTCTTCGCCGGCATGATCGTCGTCGCGGCCAACGCCGGCGGCGCCTGGTCCCCGATCGGAGACGTCACCACCACCATGCTCTGGATCGGCGGGCAAATCACCACCCTGGCGATCATGAAGGGGGTCCTGGTCCCGTCGCTGATCAACCTGATCGTACCGCTGATCGTGGTCAGCTTCATGCTGAAGGGTCGCGAAGTCGTGGCGCCGGCGCGGGTCGAGGTGAACGGCCAGCTACAGACCACCCCCTTCGAGCGCAACCTGATGTTCTTCATGGGTATCGGCATCCTGGTCTCGGTCCCGATATTCAAGACCGTGACCCATCTCCCCCCGTTCATGGGGATACTGTTCGGCCTGGGCATCCTCTGGCTGGTGGGGGACCTGGTACACCGCGACAAGGAGGAGGACGACAAGATCC
>Ga0209317_1001091_pt1 | contig 26191 bp, 21 predicted proteins | sample RifGroB2_FD_183994 | JGI IMG/M metagenome (GOLD analysis project Ga0209317, IMG submission 183994) | Soil microbial communities from Rifle, Colorado, USA - Groundwater B2 (SPAdes) (version 2) | ecosystem: Environmental > Terrestrial > Soil > Unclassified | place: Rifle, Colorado | collected...
GACCGGGTTGAACGTACCTCTGGTGTTCCAGTTGTTCCGCCAGGAGCAGTCGCTGGGTAGCTATGTACGGAAAGGATAACCGCTGAAAGCATCTAAGCGGGAAGCCTCCTTCAAGATTAGGTATCCCTGGGAGCAATCCCCTAAAGGCCCGTTGTAGACCACAACGTTGATAGGCCGGGTGTGTAATCACAGCAATGTGTTTAGCTTACCGGTACTAATCGGCCGTGAGGCTTGACCATAAAAAATTATACAGAGGGGGGTGGCAACACCCCCCGATATATAAGAAACTGTGGAAAGATCGAAGAATCTGTGTCAGACGAAAACCTACAAATCGTGAAATGCAATTGGAAAGATAGAGACAGGTTCGAGACTCTATGGAGCGGACGAGGTTTAACGCCTCGAACGTAGAACATAGAACGTAGAACCCGCGCTTAGCGCGAAGAGTTTCTCTGTGGTTATACCGAGAGGGTCACACCCGTTCCCATCCCGAACACGGAAGTTAAGCCTCTCTGGGCCGATGGTACTGCATGGGTAACTGTGTGGGAGAGTAGGTCGCCGCAGGGAATTTAATAGAAAAAGCCCCACCCGAGAAATCAGGTGGGGCTTTTTTGCGTCTGGTTTCTATGGGTTGCCTAACTAGCCGCGGGTTTTATATTCTGGTTTACGCGGAAAAGATTTGTCGGGTCATAATAATTTACTGTCGCGCGGCCGTCTGTCTGCATCGCCTCGACGGACAATATCTTAATCTCTTTCACGATTACGCCATCTGGGACCGCGACGTTCACAGCAGCACCTCCTGGAATACACTTTTGTGAAATCTTAAGGCAGCGGCTCTGCCTGTCAAGGATCTCTCCGGCTGGCGGGCTATAAAGGCTCTTTTGCTGCCATGCGTTGTGCAGGCGCCTTTCCCTTGGGCTGGAGATAAGAATGCCATGGCTGATACTAACATTGTGTGCTACTTTTAAGGGGTGCACCTTGACCCATGGATGAGGTTTTTAATATGAATTTAGGGACGCGAATCCTGGTGGACCCTGGTTGGCAAAGCCACCTGCTGGATGAATTTGTTAAGTCCTATATGAAGGATCTGATCGACTTCCTGCGTCGGGAAATCGCTAGCGGAAAGACGATTTATCCCAAAGAGAGCGAATACTTCAAGGCCTTTAATGCCACGCCTTTTGACAAGGTGAAGGTCGTTTTGTTGGGTCAGGATCCCTACCACGGAACCGATCAGGCTCACGGACTCTGCTTTTCTGTTCCTAATGGTGTTGGCTGCCCGCCTTCGCTGAAGAACATATTTAAAGAGATCCAGGGCGATTTGGGTCTGAGTCCGGGTGACTTTCAGCAGGGTAACTTGCAGGCTTGGGCTGATCAGGGAGTTTTGATGCTAAACAGTGTCTTAACTGTCGAAGCAGGTCGCGCCGGGTGCCACAAAGGGAGAGGGTGGGAGAAATTTACCGACCGGGTAATCTCGGAATTGAACGAAAACAAGGAGCGTATCGTCTTTATGCTCTGGGGTGACTACGCCCAAAAGAAAGGGGCAGTCATTGATGAGCGTAGGCACCTGATATTGCGGGCCCCCCATCCTTCTCCGTTGTCGGCATACAAGGGGTTTCTGGGGTGCCGTCATTTCTCAACAGCCAACGCATATCTTGCCGATCATGGTATGACTCCAGTCGAATGGCGCCTCACATAACGCTTGGAGCAGCTTGGGTCTTTGCAGGCTGGGTAGGAGCTAGTCAGGATTAAGCCTTCCGGTTGAAGCATGAAGAGGTGAAGTTATCTGCTCGATAAAGTGTTTTTACCCGGAGGCAAAGAACCGCAGCGGTTATCAGGTCCCCTCTGAAGATAAGTGTACAGGAGGCAATCGTGGATTCCATTCGCAAGGTAAGTAAGGTGTGGAAGAGTAAGCCGACCATCGAGGGCGCGGGAGTGCACCTGAAGCGGGCCTTCGGCTACTACCAGGTACCGCTTTTCGACCCTTTCCTGCTGCTTGACGATTTCCATTCGGATCAGCCGTCGGATTATCAGAATGGGTTTCCCTGGCATCCGCACCGGGGGATAGAGACGATAACCTATGTCCTGCACGGCCGGGTGGAGCACGGCGACAGCATGGGTAACAAAGGGGTGATCGAGTCGGGTGATATACAGTGGATGACCGCCGGCAGCGGCATCATTCACCAGGAGATGCCTCGCGGGAACGAGGCCGGCCTCCTGTGGGGTTTTCAGCTTTGGGCAAATCTACCTGCCAGCCACAAAATGATCGATCCGCGCTACCGTGGTATCGTCGCTGCAGAAATTCCTGAGGTGACCCTCAAGGGGGACGTTCGGGTAAAGGTAGTTTGTGGTGAGGTAGGAGGAGTACAGGGGCCTGTGCGGGATGCGCTTGTCGATCCGGAATATCTCGATGTGACGGTGCCGGCGGATACCACCTTTACCCATCCAATCAAGCGGGGTTACACGGCGCTTGCCTACGTCATCGAGGGAGAGGCCTATTTCGACCCGGAGCGAAACGCCTTTTCACGTGAGGTCGTCGGTGCAAATTACTTTGATTTTGATCGCAAGTGCACCTGCGCCGCCGAAAACCTTCTACTTTATGGTGACGGCGACGCGGTCACGGTGACCACCCAGGCCAGTCCTGTCAGGTTTCTGCTGGTTTCGGGCAAGCCGCTAGGCGAGCCGGTGGCGTGGTATGGTCCTATTGTGATGAACACCCAGGAAGAGCTGCAAGTGGCATTCGAGGAATTCGAGAAGGGGACCTTCATAAAGCACAAGTAGATGATCGAGCCGTTCGGCTGTCTGAATCTCACACCCACCCACTCTCAAAAACTGTTGGTAGAGAGACTGTACAACGTGTTTAGGAAAGTTGTAAAAGCATGAGGGACGCCCATTATCTGGGCGTCCCTTTGATTTTTTAGCAGGTCAGTTATTGCCGCTACCCTGCGCCTTCAGGTTTGCGTTCGGGCTGATCTCTAACTGCACGCGGCGGTTCAGTGCGCGATTCGATTCTGTATCGTTGGCAACTGCCGGCCGGCTCGACCCGTATCCGACTGCGGTCATCTTGGAGCCCGGAACGCCTTGGGAAACCAGATACTCGCGTACGCGGTTGGCGCGCCTCTCGCTCAGAGGCTGGTTTATGGCGTTCGAACCGGTTGAGTCGGTGTGCCCCTGGATGATTATATTAGTCTGTGAGTCTTTAAGGGTCATCGCAGCCTTACTCAGCGAATTTTTGGCTGCCGGTTTCAGTGCGTCCTTGCCGAGATCGAACAGAATGCCCGATGGTAACGCTACAAATACCTTGTCGCCGTCGCGCACCACTTCAGCCTCGGGCATGCTCTGTTTCAGTGCCGCCGCCTGACGGTCCATGTAATTGCCGACGGCACCTCCGACCACTGCGCCGGTCAGCCCGCCGATTGCGACATTGCGCCCCCTGTGCGATTTGCCGCCGATCAACGCGCCTGCCCCGGCACCCAGAGCAGCTCCGCCGAGCGCGCCTAATCCGGTCTTCTGATACTGATAGCTACCGTCCGGATTGGTCGCACAGCCGGCTGCCAACAGGGCAGCCATCGATGCGCCCAAGACTATTTTCGTGATCCATTGCACTCTCATGTTTTTCGTCTCCTTGTTTAGTGTGGTGTTGGTCCCAGTGGAAGCACCCGGATATGATACCATTAACGTGGTTTCATCGCAGGTGGGGGATAGGATTTCCCCGTCAAGTTAGTACTGATTTTCTTGTCTGGTGCGCGGCCCTCATTACAACGGGGCATCCGACACCGGATTGACTATACTCGCCTGATGAAATGAAACTGTCGATGATGGAGAAGGTCTCCTTTGGCTTTTCTTCCTGCGGATTGTGCCCGCACTCTTCGATAATTTCCAGCTTCGACCCCGCAATTGCCGCTTCCAGTCTTTTGCCTTGGGAAAGAGGCACGATGTTGTCGTGACGTCCCCAAAGGAGAAGGATAGGAAGGCGCAGTGCCCCGTAATGGGAAGCAATTTGCGCCTGATCGGAGGGGACCAGCTGCCGGCAGGTCTCCACCAGCGCCCGCTTCGCTTCCCTGTCCCGATAGCAAGGAGCATAGCGGGCTATGTGCTCACGGTCAACGAGCCGCTGGTCGTAATATGCCACCCGAAGTCCTATCTTTACCCAGGCGTCTGGGGCATAGAGTGAGATGAAAAGCGGCCCGGCCAATGGGAACCTGAATATCTCAGCCATGAGCGGGAGGCGCTGCAGGTATCCCGGGCCGGCCATGATCACCATCGACCTCAGCAGGGCCTGCTTTTCTCCTAGCATCGCCTCGATGGCAGCAACGAGGACGACAGCTCCTCCAAGGGAATGCCCTACCAGCGTCACAGCCGTAAGGGATTCCTGTTCCAGAAAGCGAAGGAGCCTGCGGCTGTGTGCCCGGATTGAGTAATCCGCGACTTTTGGCTTGGACGACTCGCCCGAGCCCAAAAGGTCGAGCAGATAGATCGTGTACCGGTCGGGAGGAAAGAGAGGGGCCAAGTCAGTCCAAGCCTCGGAGCGGGCCGCGAGGCCGTGTACCAGCACGACCGATTTGGGGCCGGTTCCGAAGACGCGGTAGCGAAGAATTTCCGCATCCGAGAGTTTGCATTGGCAAAGTGGCGAATCCATAACAAAGAGTGTAACAGAAAGAAAAGGGAAAGATGAGTCAAACAATATCCGGATAGAAACATGCTAAGCTTGCTAAGATTTTTCTCTGGGAGTCATTCGAAAAAAACGGGAGTTCTTTGCAATGGGAAAGGAAATAGAGCGCAAGTTTCTGGTAAACGGCAATCAATGGCGCGAAGGCAGCAAACCAGTCCATATCTGCCAGGGCTATCTGCTTTGTGAGCAAAATCGCACCATTCGTATTCGCCTGATGGGAGAGCAGGCCTTTCTGACAGTCAAGGGCCGCGCTGAGGGGATACTCCGGCCGGAGTATGAGTACGAGATTCCTTTGGCAGACGCCAAAGAGTTACTAGGGCTTTGTCTGCAGCCGTACGTGGAAAAAAATCGCTACGATGTCCTGTACGCCGGGATGAAATGGGAGGTTGACGAGTTCTTGAAGGAAAACCTGGGCCTGATTGTGGCTGAGATTGAACTTGCATCAGCAGACCAGCAGGTCGACCCGCCAACTTGGGTCGGTGCAGAGGTCTCCGATGACCCGAGGTATAGTAACGCCAACTTGGTGAAGCATCCTTTCTCGAAATGGAAGCAACAGCAGTAACCGGCACTGGCGGAAATAATATGCTACAATCCCAATGTTTCAAAGGACCTCCTGCCGATTAAACAACTTCAGGCGCCAGCTTCTCCTTTAGAAATGGAGCGGGTGTAGAAGTTAAATCGAAAACCCAGGCAGCGATCTTGAGCGAGGATGATGCCATGAAATCCTTATTCAACATTAGAAGAATCCCTGAGACGCTTGAGAGGGCTGAAGACGCCAGCCGCAAGGCAACTTCTGAGCGAACCAGAAGGACCACAGCCTGCTTTCTGATTTTAGCGTTGCTCCTTAGCTGTGGATGCCAGGTGCAGGCTGCTCCTGTTCCGGTACGGCACGCAGAGGGGATGGTGCGCGGCTTTCTTGTGCTTAGTAACAGCAAAGGGGTGCGCATCGCCTCCGGCGATTTTCTTCAGGTCGGCCAGGGGGGGGAGATCAAGACCCGCACGGTTTTATATTTCAAGGACGGCTCCCTGCACGACGAAACGGCGGTCTTTACCCAGCAGCGCACCTTCATCATGAAGAGCTATCGGCTTGTCCAAAAGGGGCCCGCCTTTACAGATGAGATGGACGTCACGCTCAACCGGGCAACCGGAAAGTATCGGGTGAAAGTCAAGGGGCGCAAGGACGGACAGGAGAAGGTGCTGGACGGCAGGCTCGACATGCCGCTCGATGTCTACAACGGCATGGTTCCGATAGTCGCGAAGAACTTGAAAGGGGCCAAAGCGACCGTTCACATAGTGGCATTCACCCCTACCCCCAGAGTAGTCGAACTGGAGATGATCCCTTCGGGCAAGGAGAGGTTCCTGATCGGCGATCTCAAGAAGGGTGCGCTTCACTACGTTCTCAAGCCGCAACTGGGCATGCTGAAACTCCCCGCCGCGCTGCTTGGTCGTACGCCTCCGGACAACCATGTCTGGATAATTACCGCAGAGGTGCCTGCTTTCGTAAAGTTCGAGGGGCCGCTTGCCTTAAACGGGCCGATCTGGCGCATCGAGCTGGCAAGCCCGGTCTGGCCGAAATAGCGGCTGGCGCCTCGCAGATTGACTCGTCCGCAGGAGAGCATGAACTCGCCAGTTGCCATGAAAACCTGAAGGCGCGGCTAGAGGATAAACAGGATGCCTTATGTTCCTCACCCCTGAAAAGAGGAAGGGCCCGGAGCTGATGGACCTTCCTCCTGAAACTTACAGCCTTGAGGAGCTGGACGCGAGCCTGGCTGACTTGAGAATCGTGAACAGGTACCTTGGTGACCAGCGCGCTCTGTTGAAACACCTGGCGGCAAAGGTCGGAGACGGCACCTCCTTTACCCTGCTCGACATAGCCACCGGCTCGGCGGATCTCCCGGTCGCCATAGTGGACTGGGCGAGAAAGGCGGGAATTTCGGCCGCGGTAACCGGCGTGGACCTCAACGAGCGTACCGTTGCCATTGCAGGCAGTCAGACGGCGGGGTATCCGGAGATAACGCTCCAGGTGGCGGACGGTCTTAGCCTACCCTTCCCTGACAAAAGCTTCGATTTCGTCATTTGCTGCAAAACCAGCCACCATCTGACCAATCAAGAAGTGGTGCGCCTGATAAAGGAGATGTTAAGGGTCGCCAAAAGCGGATATATCGTCATGGACTTGAGGAGGAGCTGGATTCCCTTCGCGCTGATTTACCTGCTGACCAGGATCTTCATCCGAAACCGACTGACCCGCCATGACGGCCCGCTTTCAGTGCTGAGATCGTTCACCCCCACCGAACTGGCGGCGCTTTCCAAAATGGCGGGCGGCGAGCGTTTCAGCGTGTCTAAGGAACCTTTCTGGCTGTTGGTTCTTTCAGGAGACGTCCAAAGAGCTGGTGAAGAGCTGACGAAGGCGGCGATAGAAAAGGCCGGCGGCTTTCAGGCTAAAACCTGTGCCGGGACCGGAACTGATCTCCGGTGAACCATCCACGTATCAAGTCGAAGTTATTCAAGAGAACCTTCAGTGCCCCCTTTTCCCGCCTCTGGACAAAGTAATTCCCGATGAACATGGATGGACTGAAAAAGGCCTTAATGTTTTCCCAGTTCATGATGCGGTTAAGCTGCCGGGCGCTCAGGTGTCTGGTTCTGACGTTGCAGGTGAAGCCGGTATACCTGCTCAGATCGGTGGCATTGGTGACTAGGCCGGCAGCCAAAAGCTCGGCACGAATCTGCGTCCCGGGGTAGGGGGTGACGCACTGGACGTAGGGGAGATCGATACGAAGCCTCCGCGAGGCGCGGAAAACCTGCCGGATATCCTCACGGGTGTCGTCCGGATTGCCGATTATGAAGCCGCCCATGACCCCGATGCGTTGCTCCCGCAAGAGCCGGACTGCCTGCTCTGTTTTTTTCCGGATATCTCCCTTTTTAAAAAGTTGCAGGTTTTTTGGCAGCACGGATTCGATGCCGAGGAACACCAGGGCGAAATTGGCTCGCGCCAGCGCTGGAATCAGCTCCGGATCGGCCACGATGCCGGCAACCGAGGCCTGAACGAGATATTCCATGCTGTTTAGACGGTTCTCTGTGATGGCTTCGGCAAGTCGTCTGAAACGGGAGGCGTCCAGGGTGATGTTGTCGTCGACCAGCAGTACCGTTTCGGTCCCGCACCGCCGCAGTTCTGTCAGATCCGCGATTACCCGGTCGATGGCGTGGCAGCGAAAGCTCGTGCCGTACATGCCGGTTATCGAGCAAAAGGTGCAGGACATGGTGCAGCCGCGCGAGGTTTCCACGCAGTCGAGTTTCCTGTTGAAGTAGTTGAAGGTATCCAGGACCCGGACGCTTCTGTCCGGCAGCGGCAGCAGCTGCATGTCGAGCAGCTCGCCTGGCGGGTTGTGCACGAAGATCCCTTCGCGGCTCCAGGACAAGCCCGGCACATGGGATAGATCCGGCTTGTGGCAGCTTCCCACGCCCGGAGTCCGGTCCCCTTCAGTACGATTGCTGGCATCAAGGGTCTTTACCAAGGCGGCAAAAGATTGCTCCCCTTCGCCTCGGATCAGGTAATCGAAAGGCGTTGAAGTGGCGCCGGTCAGTTCGCCACAGGACAGGGTCGCGTGGTAGCCACCGAGAACTATCTTTGCCCTGGGAGCGGTTTCGCGGCAGATCTTCATCACCTTCACGGCGCTATCGTACTGGAAGCTCATGCTGCTTATGCCGACCACCTCGGGTTGGAATTCTGACAGGAAGGCCTTCAGCCATGAGGTGATGTTTCTGTGAATAAGCACCAGGTCGACGATCTTTACCTCGTGCCCGGTGAGATGGGCGGCGATCGAGCAAAGACCCAGGTTTGGCACCTTTATGATCCGGTGAAAGTTGTTGGCAGCATCGGGCATGGCCAGAAGAAGTATCTTCAATCGTTTCCGTCCTTCCGGGATTCATGCGGCAGTGAAAAAGCGGTAATGGGAAAAGGGTGTGATGGCCGCAAGCCGTGTGACAGGGCCTGGCGGCAACTTCGATGCAGCAGGCCTCACGCGCTTCAAAGGACGACTTTTACAACCTTTTCTTCCCGATCGATGACGACTCCGATCTCCTTCGCCAGAGCTGCAACTTTTCTGGCAACGGGTTTTAAAACACCTGATCTGTCATCCAGGCCCGAATCGATCCGCACGAGCTTTTGCTGCAGGCTTTGCAACTCGAAGATGCTGTGGTCGAGGGCGGTAATCCTGAGATCTGCCTCTATCTGCTCCAGGCAGGAGTGGAGCTCTGCCAGTCGTTTTGCCTCGGCTACTGGATGGTCGGAAGACATTGCTCTGTCCACTGCTTCTTTGGCATCGCCAGCCAGTGCAAGCGCCTTGAGTCTTGCATCGTCTATCATAGGTATCTCCTCCTGGTTTTTGGCAGCTTCGTTCGGGCGAACTCGCGCTGAGTGAAAAAACCAGCTGCACCCTCTCAGGAACAGCATGAAACAGTAAAGGTATGTTGACAGAGATGGTTGGAGCCGGACTGGCTTATTTTGACGGCTTGGCTGAGCCAAATGTACCCGCTGCGAGCGCTATGTCAATACTACAGACAAGCCGCAGTACGCTGATGCCGCTGTCTCAAGTCTCCCTCTCAGGGCAAGATTTATCATTCCCATTCCTCCAGTCTCTCCGTAGGAGCGGCATTCCTGCCGCGATTCCCGCTGCAACACGCAGCAGATATCTCCTAAGTGAAACCCTCGTTGCACCGCGCGTCTTCGTATAAAACGGAGACGCACCACGTTTAATGACCGAAGGCTAGGGAGATGATCGTCGTCTTGGCGTCTGCTCATGTTTTAATGATTGACAGGATGCGCGGAAAGGCATAAACAAGAATGAACGTTCATTCAGTGGGGTGGAAGATGGATTGCAGCGAGAAAAGGGCAGCAATTATTCAGGCGACTCTAGAGCTTGTCAGTGAAAATGGCTTTCACGGATGTCCAATGGCCATGGTAGCTGAGCGGGCCGGTGTTGCCGCAGGGACCATTTATCGGTACTTCGAGAACAAGGAGGTGCTGATCGGTGCAACCTACACAGAGCTTGAGGAACGGCTGCAAGGCAAGGTGCTGGAGAGTTACCCTGAACAGGAGAGTGCGCGGGAAAAATTCGCGCACCTGGCCAGGGTGCTGGTGACTCACTGGATCTCTTCCCCGGTCGAATTCCGGTTTCTGGAGCAGTTCCATAACTCCCCTTACGGAGCCGCCCTGCGCAGGGACAAGCTGTTCGGCAAGCAAAAGGATATCTGCCGGAAAATATTCGAGGAAGCGCTGGAACAGCGGCTGGTGAAAGAACTTCCTGTACCGATGCTGTACGCGCTTGCCTTTGGCCCGCTCATTTTCGTCTGCAGGGATCACATCCTGGGATTTTTCGAGCTGGACGATAGCCTGCTCCAACAGGCTGTTGATGGATGCTGGAATGCAGTAAAGCTCTGATAGCTTCACACACCCAAAACCCTTTCGTAAAAGAAAGGGATTACTTGTCGAAACGAGACGGAGCAAATGCTAGCTACTGCATTGCCAATACTGATTGCGGTGATTTGGGTCTTCGTGGTCGGCGTATGTTTTTACCCGCGGAAGAAATAACAGCACGGTGTTTCTCACCAGCCGTGGCAATTTAAATTCAATAGTTGAGGTGTCCCAATGCAAAACAGGTACAAAGTGAGCTTTCTTGCCGCGGTTGTTCTCGCGGCCGTTGTCGTGATTAGCGGTTGCGGAAAGCCCGCAGCGTCAGCCAAGCCGCCGATGACGGCCCCCGAAGTGGGCATCGTGGTCGTGCAACCGGAGCGCGTCGCCATAACGACTGAACTTTCCGGCCGGACTGCCGCGCTGCTGGTAGCCGAGGTGCGCCCGCAGGTAGGGGGCATCATCCAGAAGCGTCTGTTCACCGAGGGCTCTGACGTGAAGGCGGGGGAGGTGCTTTACCAGATAGAGCCGGCCTCCTACCAGGCTGCCTACGCAAGCGCCAGGGCGGCTGTCGGCAAGGCGGAGGCGGGACTTACCCCGGTCAGGCTGAAGGCTGATCGGTTCAAGCAGCTGGTCGCCATCAACGCGGTGAGCAAGCAGGATTTCGATGACGCGGCGGCAGCGGTGAAAAGCGCTGAGGCCGAGGTCGAGGCCGCCAAGGCGCAGATGGACACCGCACGGATCAATCTCGCCTACACCCGCGTCACGGCCCCCATCGCCGGGCGCATCGGCAGATCTTCCGTTACCGTCGGCTCGCTGGTGACTGCAAGCCAGGCGGCGCCGCTCTCCACCATCCAGAAGTTCGATCCGGTTTACGTCGACGTTACCCAGTCGAGCTCAGACATGCTGCGCCTGAAGCGCGCGCTGGCGAGCGGTCAGCTCAAAAACGGCGGCGCGAGCCAGGCGCGGGTCAAGCTGCTGCTTGAAGACGGCAGCGCCTATCCTCTGGAGGGGGTGCTGAAATTCTCCGACGTAACCGTAGACCAGAGTACCGGCTCGGTCACCTTGCGCACCATCTTCCCCAACCCTAAACAGCTCCTTTTGCCCGGCATGTACGTGCGGGCCATTCTGGAAGAAGGGGTGAACGAGCAGGCGATACTGGTGCCGCAACAGGCCGTCTCCCGAGATCCCGCCGGTAACGCCACCGCCATGGTGGTCGGTGCGGGAGACAAGGTGGAGCCGCGCACGCTGAAGACCTCCCGCGCCATCGGCGATAAATGGCTGGTGAGCGAAGGGCTGAAGGCGGGCGACCGCCTGATCGTGGAGGGGCTGCAAAAGGCGAAGCCGGGCGCCGGCGTCAAGACGGTAGCTTTCGGCTCCAAGCCCGCGGCACCCGTCTCTCCGGTCACTTCCGCCGCAGCCGCCAAAAAGTAAAGGAGACCCTTCATGGCACAGTTTTTCATCGATCGCCCCATCTTCGCCTGGGTGATCGCCATCATCATCATGCTGGCGGGCGCGCTTGCCATAAAGCAGCTCCCCATCTCCCAGTACCCGGCCATCGCGCCGCCGCAGATCTCCATCAACGCCATGTATCCGGGGGCCTCGGCGAAAACGGTGGAGGATACCGTAACCCAGGTAATCGAACAGAAGATGAACGGGATCGACAACCTGACCTACATGTCTGCTACCAGCGACTCCAACGGCGCCGTTTCCATAACGCTTACCTTCGACGCGGCGACCGACCCGAACATTGCCCAGGTGCAGGTGCAGAACAAGCTGCAGCTGGCCGTGCCGCTTTTGCCCCAGACGGTGCAGCAGCAGGGTATCCAGGTCACCAAGTCGACCAGGAACTTCCTGCTGATCCCCGGTTTCTACTCGGACGACGGCTCCATGAGCCGCTACGACCTCTCTGACTACGTCGCCGCCAACATCCAGGACGTGGTCAGCCGGACAGCTGGGGTGGGCGACGTCCAGCTGTTCGGCTCCCAGTACGCCATGCGCATCTGGCTCGACCCGAACAAGCTCAATAACTACAAGCTGACCCCGGGCGACGTGAAGGCGGCCATCAAGGCGCAGAACGTCCAGGTCTCGGCGGGCAAGCTGGGCGGGACCCCGTCGGTGCAGGGGCAGCAGCTGAATGCCACCATCACCTCGCAGACCCTTCTGAAGACCCCGGAGGAGTTCGATGCCATCATCCTGCGCACCAGCCCGGAAGGCTCTACCGTGCACCTGCGCGACGTGGCCCGAAGCGAGCTGGGAAGCGAGAGCTACGACACCCAGGCGCGCTACAACGGCAAGCCCGCGGTGGGGTTGGCAATCAAGCTTGCCACCGGCGCCAATGCGCTCAATACCGCCCAGGCGGTCAAGGATAAGCTGGCCGAGCTCTCCAAGTTCTTCCCGCACGGCATGAAGGTGGTCTACGCCTATGACACCACCCCCTTCATCAAGATCTCCATCGAGGAGGTGGTAAAGACCCTGGTGGAGGCGATCGTGCTCGTGTTCCTGGTCATGTTCCTCTTCCTGCAGAACTTCCGGGCCACCCTGATCCCGACCATTGCCGTGCCGGTCGTGCTGCTCGGCACCTTCGGCGTACTTTCGGCCTTCGGCTACTCGATCAACACGCTCACCATGTTCGGCATCGTGCTCTCCATCGGCCTGCTGGTGGACGACGCCATCGTCGTGGTGGAGAACGTGGAGCGGGTCATGAGCGAGGAGGGGCTCTCGCCCAAGGAGGCGACCAAGAAGTCGATGCACCAGATAACCGGCGCGCTGGTCGGCATCGCCCTGGTGCTGACCGCCGTCTTCGTGCCGATGGCCTTTTTCGGCGGGTCCACCGGCGTTATCTACCGGCAGTTCTCCATCACCATCGTCTCCGCCATGGTGCTCTCCGTGGTGGTCGCCCTTGTGCTCACCCCGGCTCTTTGCGCCACCTTGCTGAAGCCTGTGGCAAAGGGGCACCAGGCAGCCGAGTGCGGCTGGTTCTGCCAGTTCTTCAACTGGTTCAACCGGGTCTTCGACCGCAGCAGCCGCAAATACCAGTCGGTGGTCGGGCGCATGCTCGGCACCAGCAAGCGCTACATCGCCATATATCTGCTGATCGTGGTGGCGATGGGTGCGCTCTTCTACCGCATGCCGACCGCCTTCCTGCCGGACGAGGACCAGGGGATGCTCTACGCCATGGTGCAGCTTCCCACCGGCGCCACCCAGGAGCGGACCCTGAAGGTTCTGGAGGACGTGGAACACCACTTCCTGGTCGAGCAAAAGGAGGCGGTGGCCTCGCTTTTCACCGTCGCCGGCTTCAGCTTCGCCGGCAGCGGCCAGAACATGGGACTTGCCTTCGTAAAGCTCAGGGACTGGAAGGAGCGCCAGCGCCCGGACCTCAAGGTGGGAGCGGTGGCCGGCCGCGCCATGGGGGCCTTCTCGCAGTTCAGGGACGCCATGGCCTTCGCCTTTCCGCCCCCCGCCATCACCGAGATGGGAACGGCCAACGGCTTCGACCTGCAGCTGCAGGACCGCGCCGGACTTGGCCACGATAAACTAATGGCGGCCCGAAACCAGCTGCTGGGCATGGCTAGCCAGAATCCCAATTTTGTGGGGGTCCGCCCGAACGGCCAGGAGGACACGCCGCAATACAAGCTCGATATCGACGAGCAGAGGGCCGGCGCCCTGGGCGTCTCCCAGGCCGATATCAACGATGCGCTCTCCACGGCCTGGGGCGGCTCCTACGTGAACGACTTCATCGACCGCGGCCGCACCAAGAAGGTGTTTCTCCAGGCGGACGCGCCCTTTCGCATGCTGCCCGAGGATCTCTACAAGTGGCACGTGAGAAACAGCGCCGGGACCATGGTGCCGTTTTCCGCCTTTGCCACGGCGCAATGGACCTACGGCTCGCCGCGACTAGAGCGCTACAACGGCATGGCCTCCACCGAGATCCTCGGCCAGCCGGCCCCGGGCAAGAGCACCGGGCATGCCATGGCCGAGATGGAGCGGCTGGCGGCCCAGCTCCCGGCCGGCATCGGCTACGAGTGGACCGGCCTCTCCTACCAGGAGCGCATGTCCGGCTCCCAGGCCCCAGCGCTCTACGCCATCTCGCTATTGGTGGTGTTCCTCTGTCTGGCAGCGCTCTACGAGAGCTGGGCCATTCCGCTCTCCGTCATGCTGGTGGTCCCCCTTGGGGTCATCGGCGCGCTGCTCGCCGCGGGTATGCGCGGGCTTTCCAACGACGTCTACTTCCAGGTGGGGCTTTTGACCACCATCGGCCTCGCCTGCAAGAACGCCATCCTGATCGTGGAGTTCGCCAAGGAACAGATGGCGCTCGGCAAGGGGCTCACCGAGGCGACGCTGGAGGCGGTGCGGCTGCGGCTGCGTCCCATCCTGATGACCTCGCTTGCCTTCATCCTCGGCGTGCTGCCGCTCGTGATCAGCAAGGGGGCGGGGTCCGGCGCGCAAAACGCCATCGGCACCGGCGTCATGGGGGGGATGTTCACCGCCACGGTGCTCGCCATCTTCTTCGTCCCGGTGTTCTTCGTCGTGGTTCGACGACTTTTCCCCGAGAAAAAGAAGGTTCCCGTGCTGGCCGAAGACGGCCCGGCAGTACCAGTTACCCCGGAGGTCCTTTAACATGAAACGCATAGCAGTTACTATCGCCGCCGCCATCGCCCTTTCCGGGTGCGCGAGCATGGCCCCCAAGTACTCGCGTCCCGAGGCGCCGGTCCCCGGCAACTGGCCGGCCGGCCCCGCCTACCAGGGAGCCACCAAGGCCGAAGGCTCGGCCCTGGCGGACATCTCCTGGCAGGAGTTCTTCGTCGATGCCAACCTGCGGAAGGTGATCGACTCGGCTCTCAAGAATAACCGCGACCTGCGCCTGGCCGCCCTCAACATCGAGAGGTCGCAGTCCCTGTACCGGATCGAGCGCTCCGGCCTTTTCCCCGCAGTCAATGCCGGCGGAGCCTACAGCGCCCAGCGCGTGCCTGGGACCGTGTCGAGTTCCGGAGAGTCGTCCACCTCCCACAACTACAGCCTGAGCCTCGGCATGAGCGCTTACGAAGTCGATCTTTTTGGCCGCATCCGCAGCCTGAAAGATCAGGCGCTCGAGCAGTACCTGGCCACCGAGCAGGCCAGGCGCAGCGTGCAGATAAGCCTGGTCGCCGAGGTGGCCAACAACTACCTGGCTCTGGCCGCAGATCGCGAACACCTGAGGATCGCCCGGGAGACCCTCACCTCGCAGGAGTCCTCCTACCAGCTGACCAGGCGCCGCTTCGAGCTCGGAGTTGCCACGGCGCTGGATATGAGCCAGGCGCAGACCATCGTGGAGGCGGCACGGGTGGATATCGGCCGCTTCACGGGGCTGGTGGCCCAGGACCAAAATGCGCTGGAACTGGTGGTCGGCGCCCAGGTTCCGGCCGAGCTGCTCCCGGGGGGGCTTTCGGCTGTTACCGCGCTGAAGGAGATCCCCGCGGGGGTCCCCTCGGAGGTGCTGCAGCGCCGGCCGGACATTTTGCAGGCGGAGAATGAGCTTAAGGCCGCCAATGCCAATATCGGCGCTGCGCGTGCCGCATTTTTCCCGCGCATCACCTTGACCACTGCCATCGGACTTTCCAGCAACCAGCTGAGCGGGCTCTTCAGTGGCGGGGCCGGCGCCTGGTCCTTCCTGCCGCAGATCAGCGTGCCGATCTTCAACGCCGGCGCCATCCGGGCCAACCTGAAGGTGGCAGAGGTGGATCGTGAGATCTTCGTGACCCTGTACGAGCGCTCGATTCAGGTCGCCTTCAGGGAAGTGGCCGACGCCCTGGCATTCTACGGGACCCTCGGGGAGCAGCTGACGGCTCAGCAGTCGCTGGTCGATTACAGCGCCGAGAGCCATCGCCTGTCCGATGCCCGTTACCGCGGCGGGGTCGACAGCTACTTAGCCGTGCTCGATTCGCAGCGCTCGCTCTATGCGGCGCAGCAGAATCTGGTCACCCTGCGCCTTTCCAGGCTTGCCAACCTGGTGACGCTCTACAAGGTCCTGGGCGGTGGAGCCTGATCTGAAGGTGAAGCGCGGGCCGGCTGGCATCATGATTGTGCACTGCGCCCTTTGAGGGTAAAATGTGGTTCATAGCCAAACGAGGAGGCCTAGTTGCTGCAATCGGGGAGGTGAGCCATGGACGGAAGTGATCTGGAAAAAGGGACAGCACCGATAGTCGTTATTTGGGACCGCCGCGCAGAAAGGCGGACCGAGCTAAGTTCCGCAGAGGTCATGAAAATTCTCAGGAAGAGGGCGGCCAAGGCCGCTATCAGGGAAAGCAGTGACAGCTCTGCCAAATATAGAGAAACCCGCTAATACTATCCTTCCCGGGAAACGATTACTTTGGTCTTTAGTACAAGCCCCTGATCGAGCAACCTCATGCAGAGGTCGCTTTGGTCGGGGGCTTTTTTGCTTTGAGGGGCGACGTTGCGGACTATGGGTAGTTCAGTTCATACCATGTGTCAAGGCAGGTCATCGGTCAGCAGGGTGGTGTTTTGGCAGGGAGGGTTGCGCTTCCTGTTCAATAGTGTAAGAATTGTCCCATTGCTTAAGCTTCCGGAGAAATCAGGTGATAGAGACAAAAACGATAAAACGGGAAGAACAACCTCAAAAGCCGGACCTAGAGTCCGCTTATCCAGAAACTGCAGGAAGCTCAGCCGCTCCTTTGAGTATTGTCAAAGCGGTTGTTGTTATGCCGGAGGTAGCCGAGCTGTCCCCCAACGTTGCCCGGGGGGCGGAGACTGCCTCAGCCGAGGTGGAAAGCTCGCAGTTGAAGCCGGTCAAGCCTAAGTCGGCAAAGGATAAAGGTGTAAAGCTGAAAGTAGACAAGGTGAAGACGGTAAAACCGAAGCAGTCGAAGCAGTCGAAGTCGAAGGCGGCCAAGCCGAAAGCTGATAAAAAGCAGGCAGTGCAGGTCGGGGACTACCTGGAGCCGGTCGAGAGTCCCTTTGATCTGAACGACAGCCAGTGGTATCTGAACCGGGAACTTACCTGGCTCGCCTTCAACAGCCGCGTCCTTCACGAGGCGGTCGACGAACGGACGCCGCTTCTGGAGCGTCTGAAATTCATCGCCATCGTGAGCGCCAACCTCGATGAATTCATCATGAAGCGGATCGGCGGTCTGAAGCAGCAGGTCGGCGCAGGGATGCACGAACTGACGCTGGATGGTCGCACCCCGCGCCAGCAGGTTTTGGAGTGCCACGCCTCCATACGCGAGATCCAGGCCAGCAAAAGGGAAGCCTTTCACACGGTGCGAGGGCTTTTGGAGCACAAAGGAATAGTCATCGAGAGCTACCAGACTCTGACGCCGAAAGAGAAAAAGCAGCTGCGCGAGCAGTATTACGCGAACATCTACCCGCTTTTGACCCCGCAATCCATCGATCCGGCCCACCCCTTCCCGTTCATCTCCAACCTCTCCCTGAACCTGCTGGTGACGCTACGCTACCCGAACCAGCGGGAGGTGTCGCTCGCGCGGGTCAAGGTGCCGGTGGGCCTTGGCACCCCGCGCTTCATCAGGGTCGGCAAGGGGGACCACTTCATCCCGCTGGAAGAGGTCATGATGAACAACCTGGATATGCTTTTCCCGGGGATGCGCATCGTCGCCTGCGAGATCTTCAGGGTCACCCGCAACGCCAACACGGAGAAGGACGAAGAGGAGGCCGACGACCTGATGGCGATGATCGAGTCGGAGCTCAAGGAGCGCCGCTTCGCGCCTATCGTCCGGCTGGAGATCGGCTCCGGGATGGAGCCGCTGCACCGCGGACGCCTGGCCGCCGAACTGGAACTCGATGAGGCAAACGACGTCTTCGAGGTGCCCGGCATGCTCTCCATGCGCGACCTGTCCGAGATCTGCCGGCTGGACTATCCGCGCCTGCACGACCCGGCCCACCACCCGATCGATCACCCGCAGCTTCTCACCACCCGCAACATCTTTCACACCATCCGCGATACCGGCGCCATCCTGCTGCAGCACCCCTACGTCTCCTTTTCCACCTCGGTCGAGCGCTTCCTGCGGGAGGCGGCCACCGACCCCAAGGTGCGCGGCATCAAGATGACCCTGTACCGGACCTCCAGCCAGAGCCGCATCATCGACGCACTGCTGCAGGCGGCCCAAAACGGCAAGCAGGTCGCTGTGGTGGTGGAGCTGAAGGCGCGCTTCGATGAGGCGACCAACATCCGGCTTGCGGAACAGATGGAGGAGGCGGGCATCCACGTGACCTACGGCGTGGTGGGGCTTAAGACCCATTGCAAGGTGATTCTGGTAGTGCGGCAGGATTACCGGGGGCTGCAGCGCTATGTCCATATCGGAACCGGCAACTACCACGCAGAGACGGCGCGCATCTACAGCGACATAGGGCTTCTGACCTGCGACGAGACCATCGCGCAGGATGTGACCGAGCTGTTCAACTATCTGACCACCGGGTTCACCGCCAAGCGCAACTACCGGGCGCTGGTGCCGGCACCCAAGCTGTTGAAAAAGGCGCTCCTGACGAAGATCCAGCGGGAGGCGGCGCTGCATGCCGAAAGCGGCGGCGGTCTGATCCAGTTCAAGATGAACGCCCTGGAAGACGGCGAGATCGTCAAAGCCCTCTACCGCGCCTCCATGGCCGGTGTGAAGATCGTTCTTTATGTGCGCGACACCTGCAGGCTCAGACCGGGCATCCCCGGGCTTTCGGAAAACATCGGCGTGGTCAGCGTCGTCGGCCGCTTCCTTGAGCATGCACGCGTCTACTATTTTAGAAATGGCGGAGTCGACGAGGAGTATTTTATCTCCTCGGCGGACGCCATGAACCGAAACCTGGAGGCACGGGTGGAGGTCATGTGCCCGGTCGCCTCTGCTGAGCTGACACGGGAGCTACGCAATATTTTCGACTGTTACGATGCTGACCATCGCTCGGCCTGGGAGATGCAGCCCGACGGCAGCTACCTGCAGCGCAGGCCAGCCGAGGGAGAAAGTGGTGAAGGTACCCACCAGATGCTGATCGCACAGGCGAAAAGACGCCTGAAGGAGTCGCTAAAGCAGAAGAAAAAACCGATACAGCACCGCTAGTCGTATCACTTGATCCGGTGCGAACGGCTCATCGTCCGCAACGCATAATTAGGGATGACACCGACCTGCAAAAGAGTTAGCATGACAGCAACTTCGCAAACAGGCGGGATGGCAGCCGCAAATGAGCATCAGCATTCAGGGGGATTAACGATGGAACCCAAGGAAGCCTGTGTCTGTGTCGGTAACCACGAACAGCACATCTGTTATTTACACAGCAAAGGGTTGGTTAAAGAGGTCGAGAAGATTACCGATAACTCCACGGTTACCTGCTCGATCTGTCTGGTAAACGCCAATTCGCCTGACTATGTCTGTTCGCCAACCACTCTCGGGGGCGGCTTCAAGTACTCAGACATGCAAGACAGTAAAAAAATAATCTGTGACAGCCTTCTGGACCCGAAGAACCCGGATAGGAAATAAGTCTGGCAGATGGTGAAACAAAAAGGCCGTATCCTGGGGGGTACGGCCTTTTTTCTTACTTGATTGGACACTTCAGCAAGGAATCTTCGAACAAATAGACCCTGTTGGGCGCCGGTTGCAGACGTAGACCTCTGGGAGCTAGCCGGATACCCCCTGAAATCAACTACCCCGCCGCGAGCAACGGGGTATGGCGGCAGTATAGGATATTGTCACGTTGCTTTCAGGCAAAGCAAAAGCATGAGACACGCCCCAAGGGGCTGGGAATTGACCCGAAGGGATTAAATTTATATGGATATGGAGGTATACTTTTCCCGGCCGGGCCTAAACCTGTGGACAATCGGAACGAGCGGCCATGGTTGCCTCTTTGATCCGCTAGCAAGCTTCGGATTTTTTGAATTTTAGGCGTGGTTTGGGAAAAACATGCCTTGGAACCCTGGGATTCCCGTAGGAGCGGCATTCCTGCCGCGATAGCAATGCGGCCAGACCTAAAGGATAACCTGATTAACAGCCACCCCTGCTATCGCTGCAAATAGTCCCCCTCTCCCTGAGCGGTGGGGGGGAATGGCTGGGTACGGAAAACAAATCGCGGCAGGAATGCCGCTCCTACGAATTTGCTCATACTAAGTCCGACAGGCTTCTAGAAGACCGGCAGGAACTGCCTGTGCCACAAGACGAGCCCAGGTGGAATCAAGCCTATTGCTGCTAGATGATTTGAGGAGGAACACGATGGCCGGACCCTGGAAAAAAAAGTCCGCACTGACCGGGGCCTGGCTCATCTGCGCCGCTCTTTTTCTGAGCGCCTGCAGTGCCACCGGAAAGCGGACGACCGGCAGTGCGGCCCGCGTATTGGAGATAGAAGACCTGCGCCGGCTACCGCAGGACCTCACCGGCTTGGCTGGGGCCGTTGGTCCGGAGGTCTCCGCCGGAAATCCGTGCCGCAACCAGTTGCTTGAGGAATTCGCCGACTCCTTTTTCACACCCTGGGCGTCATCGCGCCCTCTTGTCGATCATGCCGAGTCGAAGTCCTTCATGGCGAGCCAGGCAAAGGGGAGCTGGTACGGGGTGAACAAGCGGAAGGTCGCGCCTAAACAGAAGCGGGAGCTTTTGGAAAACTGCGACCTCGACCGGTTTCCTTCGCGAGATGAGAGGGCGATCGCTGTGGCGCCGGGCCATCTGCGGGGACTGCCGACCGTGTTGCCTTTTTACGAGCGTCTATCGGACGAGCCATTCGATATGCTCTCCTATCCTCATGTGAAGCTGAACGAGCCGTTGCGGATCTTGCACGCATCGCAAGACGGGGTCTGGTTCTTTGTCGAGACCGCCTACTCGAACGGATGGCTGCAGGCAAGCGAGGTGGCACTGGTCGATGATGATTTCATCGAGTCATGGATGCGGGCGCCCCACCTGGTGATAGTCCGCGATTATGCACCGGTTGCTGACGGCAGGAGGCTGGGAGCCTTCCGTGCCAAGATCGGTACTATCCTGCCTCTTTCGGCTGTCGGTGGGGAAGAGGAGCTCTGGCAGGTAATGGTCGCTTCGGCGGGAGAGGGCGGCCGTGCGGAAAGCCGTTCCATCCGGATTCCGCGAAATGCTGCAGCACCTTTTCCCCTTGCATTTGAACAGCAGAATATCTCCCTCATTGGCAACCAGTTGCTCGGGCAGCCATACGGATGGGGCGAGGTTTATGATTTGCGTGACTGCTCCGCGCTGCTGCGGGATTTTTTCCTGCCGTTCGGGATCTGGCTGCCGCGCACCTCGGCGGACCAGATAGCTTCCATACCGAAACGGCTACAGCTTGCCGCGCTGGCGCCGCAGGAAAAGAAGGAGCTTATCAAGAGCCGTGGTCTTCCTTTGCTGACGCTGCTCTTCAAACCTGGCCACATCATGCTTTATGCGGGGATGGACCGGGAGGGGCAGCCGCTGGTATTCCATGCTGCCTGGTCGATGCAGGTGAAGGATAAGGATAGGAAGAGAACCCAGATCCTGGGCGGCTCGGTCATCACCACCCTGGAGCCGGGCAAGGAATTGGGGCTGGTTCCCGGCAGCACGCTGCTGGAGCGGGCGACGGAAATGGGGACCATCACCGATAGGTGCGTGCCGATGCAAAAATAAGTCTGCTGTATCTGTTCAGCAGCTTGACAGGCAACTGGCAAAAAGGGAATTTTGTGCCATTATCTACCCGTTGGTACAGCATCAGGTCTGCATCCAAAAAGGAGAAAGATATGAAAAGGACAGCTTCAGCGGTATGGAACGGCTCATTAAAAGAAGGAAGCGGAGTTATCTCAAGTCAAAGCGGCGTCCTCACCGATACTCCCTATTCATTTGGAACGCGTTTTGCGGAGGAGCAGGGCACCAATCCGGAGGAACTGATAGCCGCGGCGCATGCAGGGTGCTTCTCTATGGCGCTTTCCGCGGGGCTTGGCAAGGCCGGCTTTGAGCCTGCCCGGATCAAGACCGCTGCACTTCTCGACCTGGAAAACGTGGAAGGGAGCTGGCGGATCACGGCCATACGTCTGGAGACAGTCGCCCGGATTCCGAAGATCACTCCTTCGCAGTTCGAGGCCATTGCCCAGGATGCCAAAGTCAACTGCCCGGTTTCTCAGGTGCTGAAAACCACCATAACCATGGTGGCAAAACTGGAGGATTAAGGGGCGGGAGACCTTCCGCCAGGGGAGTTGCTTGAGGTCAGATGTCAGCGCCACCGGTGGACCGGCTTCCGCCGCTCGAATAGACAGTAGAATGAAAAACGCGGCCCCGGGTGAAACCGGGGCCGCGTTTGTTTTTTAAGCATGTTGATCGTTTGCCTTTCCTCTGTGCTCCCCTGTGACCACTCTGGTCGTGCAGCGAAACTCGGTGGTCAGGGTTTGCTAGCCGAGGATCTGCTTCAGATCGCCTTCTGCGGTCCCGATCGGTGCGATGTTGAAGTTCTCAACCAGGAAGTTGAGCACGTTCGGGGTTATAAAGGCCGGCAGGGTCGGTCCGAGTTTGATGTTCTTGATCCCGAGGTGAAGCAGGGTCAAGAGGATCGCCACCGCCTTCTGCTCGTACCAGGAGAGGATGAAGGAGAGCGGCAGTTCATTGACGCCGCACTTGAAGGCGCCGGCAAGTGCCACTGCGATCTGGATTGCCGAGTAGGCATCGTTGCACTGGCCTACGTCCAGCAGGCGCGGAATGCCGCCGATGTCGCCGAAGTCGAGCTTGTTGAAGCGGTACTTGCCGCAAGCCAGGGTCAGGATGACGCAATCAGCCGGTACCTTCTCGGCGAACTCCGTATAGTAGTTGCGTCCGCTCTTGGCGCCGTCGCAGCCGCCGATCAGGAAGAAGTGACGGATCTGGCCGGCCTTGACCGCGTCGATTACCTTGTCGGCTACTCCCAGCACTGCGTTATGCCCGAAGCCGGTGAGGATCTCTTTGCCGGGGTTCTCCGCGAAGCCGGGAAGCTCCAGCGCCTTGTTGATGACCGGTGCGAAGTCCCAGCCTGCGATGTTCTTGACGTCGGGCCACTGTACGAGGCCCCAGGTGAACAGGCGGTCCTTGTAGCTCTCCGCCGGGCGCTGTATGCAGTTCGTGTTGAAGATGATGGCGCCGGGGAAGTCTGCGAACTCTTTCGCCTGGTCCTGCCACGCGCCGCCGAAGTTGCCGGCCAGATGAGCGTATTTCTTGAGGCCCGGGTAGCCGTGGGCGGGGAGCATCTCGCCGTGGGTGTAGATGTTGATCCCTTTGCCGTCGGTCTGCTTCAACAGCTCTTCCAGCATGCGCAGGTCGTGGCCCGAGACGAGGATCGCCTTGCCTGCCTTGGTGCCGAGCGCAACCGGGGTCGGAACCGGATGGCCGAAGCTGTCCGTGTTGGCTTTGTCGAGTAGTTGCATGGTGATCAGGTTGATCCGTCCGCACTCCATGGAGAGGCCGACGAAGTCCATGAGACCCAGGCTCTTGTCGAGGGTCGCCGAGAGCGCCTGGTGCGTGAAGGCGTAGATCTCGTCGTTCTCAAGGCCGATCACCAGGGCGTGGTGGGCGTAGGCTGCATAACCTTTCATGCCGTAGATGATGATTTCCTGCACGCTTTTGACGTCCGGGTCGATGGAATCGTCTTTTACGCCGTGCTGTGCACCCAAGGCGATCAGCTCTGCGGTCGTGCCGGGAGTAAAGGGCTTGGCAGCCTCAGGGACATTCCCTGTGAAGGCTCCGCCGTTTGCCTTCTCGAAGAGCGCCTGTGCCTTGTCGCGGTTTTTCGCGGCGTCGCGCACCAGTTTGGCGATCTCTTCGGCGTCGAAGTCGACGTTGGTGACGGTGGTGAAGAGTCCGTCCAGCATGAAGCGGTCGATCGCGATATCCTTGGCGTCTTTCTCGCGGGCCTTGTGGGCCCAGAAGGCAATACCCTTCATGGTGTAGACCAGCTGGTCCTGCAGAGCCGCTACGTCCGGCTTCTTCCCGCAGACGCCGACTTTCGAGCATCCGCCATTGGCAGCCTGTTCACACTGGTAGCAAAACATGTTTTCTTCCATTTTTTCTCCTTTGAGTGCTGAGTTGGTAGTTGAGGTAGAAAACCCGAGCCAGCTTTTGATTTTGTTCTTCATTAGATCTCCTGTGCAGCAAATTCGTCAGACGCATTATCTCCGGAAGCCTGAAGCTCCGATTTTTGGAAGATCCATGTGAGCCGCCGTTCTATGGAGCGACCTTACCGTCAAACCTCCTGCGCGGCCTTGACCTAGGTCATAAAAACCGATTAACTGCATAGCGGGTCTTTTTTGTCTTTTGGGTGGAGCTGACTGCGGGCGAGACTGGACGCTATCATACCAGCAAGCGGAGCATTGGGGCGTTTTTTTAATGATAGGGTGTTTTGAGGCAATGTCGGCAGTTCGTGCATCAGCGGCAGGGTACAGGCCGGGAGTGACAGGCGGCTTAGTTGACCACGCCGCCGATCATCGCCCGGTAGATGTCGGGCCGCAGGACGAATTGCAGACAGGAGGATGTGGCGGTGCCGAAGGCGATCGCCCGGTCTCCACCAAGCGAGAAATTAAGGTTGTAAATCGGGCGCAGGTTTAGGCCGAGCCGTCTGACGTCGGCCTCGAAGACCGGTCCGTACTGGGTGGCGAATTCAGCTAGACGATCCCAGGTCGGGAGCATTTCCACCGGGATGGCAACGCCATCTGCTAGTCGTACGAGATCTGGCATATTTATGCTCCTTTCGCTGTATGCTAAGGAACATATCGGCGCTTTCGGCTGGAACTTGAGTAATTCAGCTGCGCAGGGCCCCGAAGCTGGTGATGGTGCCTTTTGCTGCCGAATCGGCCTCGGAGAGTTTGGCCAGCCGCTTGAAGAGGCAAAGCCCGGTCCCCAGCAGCGCCAGTATCAGGAGGATGACGCCGTTCCAGCCGTATGAGCTCCAGAACAGACCGCCGACGGTGCCGGAAACGCTGGACCCGAGATAGTAGCAAAAGAGATAGAGTGAGGCGGCCTGGGCCCGTGCGGTGCGCGCCCTCAAGCCTACCCAGCTGGAGGCTATGGTATGGGCGCCGAAAAAGCCGCAGGTGAAGACGGCGATCCCGGTCACGATTACAGGCACATCCCGGGAAAGGGTCACCAGCGCGCCGACCGCCATGGTCCCCAGGGCGATAAGGAGCATGCGGCTGCGCCCGAAGCGCTCCACCTGGCGCCCAATCATGGAAGAGCTGAAGGAGCCGAGCAGGTAGACCAGGAAAATCCAGCTGACCAGTGAGGGACTCAGGTAGTAGGGCGGGGCCAACAGCCGGAAGGTGATGTAGTTGTAGAGCGTAACGAAGCTTCCCATCACCAGGAAGGATATGCCGTAGAGGCAGATAAGCCCCGGGTCCTGCAGTTGTTTGACCAGCGAGCTGAACAGGTAGCGAACTGCAAAAGGGCGCCGGCTGAAGTTCGCCGAAGGCGGCAGGGACTTGGCGAAGAACAGGCTGAGGATAAGGCAGAAAACGCCGATGGCGCCGAGCGCCACCCGCCAGGAGGTGAACTCGGCCGCCGTCGCCGTAAAGATGCGGCCGGTCATGCCACCGATGGCGTTCCCGCTGATGTAGAGCCCGATGGCGGAGGTAAGCGAGGCGGGGGCGATCTCCTCGCTAAGGTAGGCCATGGCGACTGCCGGCAGTCCCGCCAGCGCTATCCCCTGCAGCAGTCGCAGGGCAAGCAGCGCGGGAAAGGTGTAGGAAAGCGAGCTTAGTAGCGCCAAAAGCGAGGTGAGGACGAGAGAGGCCACCATTACGCGCTTGCGCCCGAAGCTCTCTGATATGGTGCCGGCAAAGAGCATGCTGAAGGCGAGCGCGCAGGTGGTGAGCGATAGCGGCAGGCTGCCAAGTGCCGCCGACACGCCGAATTCCCCGGAGAAGACCGGCAGCAGCGGTTGCACGTCGTAGAGGGTGATGAAGGTGACGAACCCGGCTGCAAAAAAAGCCAGGTTGATCTGCCGGTATCTCTTGGTTCCGCTCTTGATGGATCCCATGTTCCCCACTTTTGCTGTACATGATCGGTCGGGTGCGGGAAGTACTATATAGTTTCCGTCCGGAAAGGGTGCTTTTCCGCCCTGGCTGCGTCAACCTTCGGTCTTGCTTGTGCGGCGTACTTATGTACGCCTCCGCGCAACCCCTCGGTTTCCTTGCCAGGACGAAAAATCCC
>Ga0209317_1001093_pt1 | contig 26160 bp, 20 predicted proteins | sample RifGroB2_FD_183994 | JGI IMG/M metagenome (GOLD analysis project Ga0209317, IMG submission 183994) | Soil microbial communities from Rifle, Colorado, USA - Groundwater B2 (SPAdes) (version 2) | ecosystem: Environmental > Terrestrial > Soil > Unclassified | place: Rifle, Colorado | collected...
GCCCTGGATCAGCGGCTCGCCGAACTTGTTACCGTAGTCGGAGGCGCCGTTGCTGGCCTCGATCTCGATGGTCAGGGCATCGGCCAGATTGTCGGGACAGGGATAGCGGTTTTCCCAGGGCAGATCATAGCCCGGAATATGCAGATTGCCCACGCAGTAGCCGGCGGTGCCGGCAATGACAAAGCCGCCCCGGCCGGTGCCCTGGACGTCGCGAATGCGGCCGCCGGTGCCGGTTTCTGCCCCGGGAAAGGGCGCCACGCCGGTGGGAAAGTTATGGGTTTCCGCGGTTAAAAGCGGGTGGTAGGAGGTGCGCACCGGAATAAAGGAGGAGGGGCTGCCCGGCTCCTGCGGAATCAGGGTGTCGATCTCGTAGCCCTCGATGACCGAGGAGTTGTCCTTGAAGGCGATAACCGAGCCTTTGGGACTCGCCGTGAGGGTGGCAGTCACCAGGCCGAACAGAGTATCTTCCATCTCCTCGCCGTCGATGATCTGCTTGCCCTTGAAAAAACCGTGGCGGGAGTGCTCCGAGTTGGCGTTGTTGAGATCCATGATCTCGACAATGGTGGGGTTCCTGCCCTGCCGATTGACGAAATAGTCGTAGTAGAGGTTCCGGTCCCGCTCGTCCATCGAAATTCCCGGCAGTTCAGTCAGGCCGTCCGGGCCTTTGGTTTTCAGATCCACCTCGTAAACCGGTTCCGGCACCACTCCGGTCTCGAAGGTGGTAAGCGGCCCCGGATAATGACACTCGGTCATCCGGTCGTGATGCCGGTCGATAAACTCCTGGAGGTCCTGCCCCTCGGGCACCCGGTAGCGCCGCGACCGCTCCACCCGGGTGACGGCGGCAAGGCCCGTCGCCTGGCAGATGGAGACCATATTCGACGACCAGGCGGTGGCGAAATTGAGCCGCGGCCCGACCTCGATAACCCTCTCTCCTTGCGGCACCGGTTCTGCATGAACCGAATCCTGCAGAAAGCCTTCCGCCAGGATCAGCCGCAGACAGGTCATCTCCTCAGACGTCAGGCTCCGCTCAGACTCGATATGAAAACAATACGCCCGGTCCTCATCGATCCGGCGATACAATTGTGTGACAGTCACACCCATGATCATTTCCTCAATATTCGTATGGCCGCCGAAAGAAGAGACGACTCCTTTTCGACGGATAGTTGCTGATTATTCTCGTTTTCCCGATGACAATCGACAGGCCCGCCGGCCGTTGTCGGCAGACTAGCATTTATCGGGAAAAATTTCCGCATCAATTTGTTCCGGTTCAGGCCAGAGAGGTCATAGCACGGAAGCTACACTCAGACACACTTTCAGTACTAAACGGAACATAACATGTCAGGCCGAATGAACGAGAAAATTTTACTAGGAATTTGTTCTCGTTCAGGCGATTTTCAGGTAATATTCATAACAGCTCCAACATTAAACTGTTGGTCATCCTTTTGATACCTAACCTGAGTTCGAATGCCTATGAAAGACGAACGCCGGATATCACTGGAACAAGAGGTTATCCGCCTGAACAAGCGCTGTGCCGACCTGGAAGAACAACTCGTCCGCCTGCAGACGCAAGAGACGCGGCAGGAAAATTCAGACGGTATCGACCGGCATCACCTGGAAGAGACCAACGAAAAACTCCTGCAATACCATCACCGGGTGCAGCAGGAAAACATCTCCAAGTCGGATTTTCTGGCCAATATGAGCCACGAAATCCGCACCCCCCTCAACATCATCCTCGGCATGGCCAACCTGCTGGCGGATACCGAGCTGAACGAATCCCAGACCCAGTACCTGCACAGCCTCCGGGTAACCGGCCGGCAACTTATGGAAATTCTCAACAATATCCTGGAGTTTTCTCGAATCGACGCGGGCAAGATCACCATTGAGCCCGAACCCTTCAGTCTGGTGAAAATCCTCAACCAGCTGGAGGCCTCCATCCTGCCGCTCTGCATTCAAAAAAATCTCCGGTATGCGGTGGAATTGGAAGAGCTTCTGGTGATGGAACGGATCGGCGATCCCCTCAAACTTTTCCAGATTCTCCTCAACCTGATCAACAACGCGGTCAAATTCACGCCGAGCGGTTCCATTACCCTGAAAATAAAAGAAGATTACCAGAAGCCCGGCAGCCTTGTCCTGAGCGTCATCGACACCGGCATCGGCATTTCCGAGGAGCAGCAGGAGATCATTTTCGACCGTTTCACCCAGGCCCACGACTCTTTAGCCCAGCAGCACAGCGGTGCCGGTCTGGGCCTTGCCATCAGTCAAAAACTGGTCAGGGCCATGGGCGGGGAAATCAAGGTCGAGAGCAAACTCGGACGGGGTTCGATCTTCAGCTGCATCATTCCGCTGCCGCCGGCCGAACCGTCGGACCGCAGGCGCGTCAGCCTCGACGGCTCGTTCATCGAACCCGACAGTTTTCCGAAAGTCGCCGTTCTGGTGGTCGACGATATCAAGGACAATATCGAGCTGATCCGCGTCTATCTGCAGGAATACCCAATCCGCTTGAAGTCGGCCGCCAACGGCCGGGAAGCCCTGGCGCTGGTGACCGAGAACAATTTCGACCTCATTCTTATGGATATCCGCATGCCGGTCATGGACGGGATCACGGCCACCAGGGAGATCCGAACCATGGAGAAGCGAGGCAACCTCAACCCGCAAACCATCCTGGCGATTACCGCCCATGCTTTCCAGGAACAGAAGAACAAATTCCTGCAAGCCGGTTTCGACGGGGTGCTGAGCAAGCCTTTTTTCAAGAGGGAGTTGATTCAGGCCATCTACAAGTATGCCATCGAGGATCGGAGAGGGCGGCAGCCGATAGACCTCGGCAACAAGGCCCTCGGCTTTTGCCTGGAGCGCGAAAAGCCGGAAGATGTGCCGGAGTCTCTCAAGACACTCATCCCCAACCTGCTCGTGACCATCGCCGAAGACCTGAACATAATGAAACTCGCCCTGCAGCAGCAGGAATACGACAAACTCTACGACAAGGCCCACGCGCTGCGCGGGGTGGCCGGCATGTTCGGCTTCCAGAAGCTGGCCTCGCTGATCATCGATCTCTCCCGGACGGTCAAGGCGGGCAACCTCATCGTCGCCGAGGAAATTTTCAATACCCTTGAGGTCTATTTAGGTCTCTTGCAAAAATCTTAAGAGGAAGGGATCCGGCACACTCCTTCCCGTTCCGACGATTGCGCCGAATTCACGATGGGTGGCAGGTGCTGCGGGTGCTGCTGACTACCTTCTGTTCAAACACATGTGTTCGAGCTGCGGCCCGGCGATTTTCCAATCGACGCATGGCCTGACAAAACCCTTAGGCAGAATGAGGGGGCAGCCGAAGGCCGAATCGTCGATATAAATATCGCCGTAGGCCTTGGGGCTGGAGGTCCAGTTGTCCTGATCGGGATTTCGGTTCACCCCGTACAGCTTGATGCCGTTCGATTCCAGGTACTGCACGGCATTGAGGAGCAGATTGCTGCCTTCCGGGCTGTTCGAACGCATGGTGAACAGGATGATCTTGGCCCCATGCCGCTGCAGTTTCTTGAGCCAGTCGATGGCTCCGGGCACTGGCTGCCCGATGTCGGGATAGCGGTGATCGACCACCGTTCCGTCAAAGTCGACACAAATGTACATATTCGGGAAATCCTCCGAAGGTGTTTCTGATGATTGTTGCGAACGGCTATCTTAATACATTTCCTGCGCCTCTGCCAGTGCTGTACCGGACGGACCGGTCGGCGGCGCTTTGCGGTACGGCGAGCAGCAGCTGCAAAGCGGTCTGACGCCTGCTGGTATCCTGTCTTTTCACCGCCATGGCCAGGGCGCGGCGGGTGCCGACCAGGACGGCGAGCCGCCGGGCCCGGGTCAGCCCGGTATAGACGAGGTTCTTGAACAACATCTTGAAATGCTGGGTCAAAACCGGCATGATAACCGCCGGAAATTCGCTGCCCTGGGATTTGTGGATGGTGATGGCATAGGCCAGATCGAGCTCCAGGATATCGTCCTTCCGATAGACGACCCGTCGACCATCGGGAGGGAAGACCACCACGCAGCTGAGACAGGCGTTGTCGATGGCCTCGATCCGGCCGATATCGCCGTTGAAGACATTCAGTTCGTAATTGTTCCGCCGGTGGATGACCCGGTCGCCGTCGCGGAACAGCCGCTCGCCCACCTGCAGCTGGGCCTTGCCCGGGGAAGGCGGATTGGCCGCTTCCTGGATCACCCGGTTGAGATTGGCGGTGCCTAGGGTTCCGCGGGTCATCGGCGTGAGGATCTGGATCTCGGTTTCCTGACCGTGATATTTGGGAATCCACTGAAGGTAAAGGCGCACCACCGCATCGACTGCGGCCATGCCGTAATGAAGGGTCGACCAGGGATGGACTTTCGCCAGCACCGCCTTCAGTTCATCGACATGCCCCGTCGCCTCCTTGATTTTGGCAAGATCCACGTGCCTGAATTTCGGCGGGACGATGAAATCCTGCTCATAGGCCGAGCCAATCGGCTCTTCCGTACGGAATTCATAGAAATTTTCGTGCGTCGACAGAGATTCCAGCTGTTCGGTCCGCAGCTCGTAGAACCGTTTCACGCGGCCAACGAAATCGAGCTGCTCCTGGGTTGCCTCATCGGAGTCGATGAAGAGGCAGTCGATTTTATTAGCCCACACCTCCGGCCGCTTGAAGGGAGAATCGATGTGCGGCGTGACCCCATGGTTGATCTGGTGGGCGAATTCAATGATTTTCGAGGCCTTCGCCTGGCGGAACACCTCGGTCAGCCGCAGGACGGGGACTGTTCCTGAGCCGATGATATCCCGCAGCACATTGCCCGCTCCCACCGCCGGCAGCTGATCGGCATCGCCGATGAAGAGCACCTGGCTGGCATGCGGCACCGCCTTCAAGAGGCTTGCGGAAAGCGAGATATCCAGCATCGAGCATTCGTCGACGATGAGGAAGTCGACCCTGAGCGGCTGCTCCTCATTCTTCTGAAAGGTACCGTTCTGCCATTCGAGCAGCCGGTGCAGGGTTTTGGCCTCGCGGCCGATAACCTCGCTCATCCGCTGGGCGGCCCGGCCGGTGGGGGCGGCAAGGAGCACGCGCCGGCGGAGATGCTCAAGCAGCCGGACGATGACAAGCGTCGTGGTGGTCTTGCCGCAACCGGGGCCGCCGGTCAAGACCGAAAAGCGACTTGCGGCCACCGACCGCACCGCTGCCGCCTGTTCCCGACTGAGTTGGATGCCCTGCTGGGTGCAGTACCGATCGATCCAGCGGCCAATAAACTGCTCATCAAGGTTTTCGGGATGAGCCATGGCCCGGATTCGCTCCGCCACATAGGCCTCGTCGTAGTAGAGGGTCTTCGAATAGTAACAGATCCTCTCCTCCTCGCCAGGCGGACGAAGCACCCGGACCTTCAGGTGGTTTTCCCGCTCCATCGTCGTAAGGATCTCGGTCAGCCGCGCCGCGGGATCAAAACCCAGAAGGGCCTGAACCTCGGCCGCGATCTGGGTCGACAGCAGATAGCAGTGGCCCTGCTCGCGGCCGGCGGCGAGTACATGGCGGATGGCGGCCGTTATCCGCGCCTCGCTGTCCTCGGCAAAACCGATGGAGAGGGCCACCCTGTCGGCCGAGAAAAAGCCGATTCCGTAGAAATCGGCGGCCAGCCGGTACGGGTCTCGGCTGACGATATCAATCGCCTCTTCGCCGTATTTCTTGTAGATCCGCACGGCAAAGAGGGTGGAGATGCCATGGCCCTGCAGGAACATCATCACTTCCCGCACCATGCGGTGCTCGCGCCAGGCCTCCTCGATCATTTCGAGCTTTTTTTGGGCAATACCCGGCACCTCTGTGAGCCTGGCGATGTCGTGTTCGAAGACCTCCAGGGTCTTCTCCTGGAAGTGGCGGACGATCTTGCCGGCGGTCTTCGGCCCGACGCCATGGATGAGGCCGGAGCCCAGATACTTTTCCAGGGCCGCCGCCGTCGCCGGCTTTTTTTCGATGGCCTTGTCGGCCCGGAACTGCCGGCCAAACTGGGGATGGATGGTCCAGGCCCCGTGAAATTCCATGGTCGCCCCGGCAAAAACCTGGGTCTGATGCACGGTCACCGTCTCCATCGCCCCGGGGCTGTCGAAAGGGGTTACCCGCAGCACCGACCAGCCGGTATCGGCATTGTGGTAGGTGACCCGCTGGACGATGCCTTTCAGGCTTTCCGCAAGAACTGTCATTGTTGGGATGTCTGGGGAAGATCTGCCGCCGGAACCAGTCAATTCACCTGATGCAGCCGAATGCCGTCGCCAAAGCGGATGCCCTGGCCGGCGGCGACCATGGCCTCGATTTTTTCGTTGACCTCGGCCAGAGGTATATGCAGGGCGACCGAGAGCTGTTCGGCGGTATAGTAGCCGAAGCCCGTCTCATCCTGCAGCTGCGGAACCAGGCCGGGATGATTTTCCTGAAAGAGGCGGTTGAGACCGGCCCGGGCCGCCTCCGGGATATTCTCGTAGAGATACTGCATGGCCGCATGGACCAGGTACGATTCCTCGCCGCCCCGCCCGGCTTCCGCCGCCGACACCACCGCAACCGCGTCGGCTAGGCTCACGAACTGCCCGTACAGGGCCTTGATCGTCCTGGCAGAGTCATAGGGTGATAAGCAGTTGCAATTGCAGCCGATGAGGATTCGGTGACATTTCGGACACTGCTCGTTGCGGCAGCCGAAGTTGTGATCCTCGCCCGCCGGCTGGCTGCATCCCGGACATGCACCGCCGTATATCATCGTCTGCTCAGCGCCTACCTGAATTCTGGCAAGATATTTTCGTAACGTCATCGCCTGCCCCACGTTTGTCTCAAGTGATCGATATCTTCACATATTGCCCGTCGTGCAGCTTTTTATCAAGCCCTTTCGTGATAGGCATATCCATCTTCCTTCTCGCACCGACCGCGCCTCGGATTAGCTTTGAAAACCCTTTGCCGCGCTCAAGCCGACGATATACGTCTCCAAATTCTTTTCCAGACCGATAAACTCCAGGCCGATACGATATTTGCCCTCCACCTCGCTGGCATTTCGAACCAGGGCCCTCGACAACACCTTTTTGCCGCCCAGAAAAAAGCCGACCTTCACCGGCTGCTCGCAACCGAGCTCTGCAGGCAGCAGAACCGCCACACCCTTCTTGGAAATATCGAGCAAATACCCGGTCTTGTCGTAATTTTTCGCCACCACCTTGACCGGTATGCTCTTTACGCCAAAGAGAAAAAATAGATCCCTGTTGGCCATTCTCGCCCAGGCTCTCTTGCCAAGAGGATTTTCCGGCTCATACTCCCACTCCACTTCCAATCCATCGAGTGGGGGGATATCATCCCAACTCGACTTTTTCTCCACCATACCCTACCCATAAGTTCATACTGTAAAATCAGCCTCTCCGACGGATCAACCGTACTAAAACTTATATCCATGCTGGCGGAAAGCACAAGGAGTCGCCAATTATCAACGGACGATTCCCCATTTCGTTTGTGGAGGCCTTCTTCTCCGATGGCTCGTCTATCGACTGGATGGGTTGTTCAAATCCGATATTGAAGTTGCGGAGGATGAGGAACACTACCACTGCACCCGTAGCAATGAATTCTGCCGAAGGAATTCCTCCAGCCGGTCCAGCTGTAACGATGTGCCAGAGGGGAGCACCTATGATCAATATACACAGAAGGGATGATCTTTCGGGGGAAAGACTTATTGGTAATGAATGGAAGTGACTGTTATGCCGCACCGAGACATCATTGTGATAGGTTCATCCCATGGTGGCACCGAGCCGCTGACGCAGCTTGTCCGCAAGCTTTCCCCCGATCTGCAGGCTTCGGTCTTTATCGTTCGCCATATTCCGTCGGACGGTCAGAACTACCTGGTCGACATTCTTGCAAGAAACACGTCACTCACGGTGATTCCCGCCGGTCACTGCGAAGATATACAAAGAAACACAATATATATCGCTCCGTCCAACTTTCATCTTCTCGTCAATTCGACCCATACTTACCTGAGCGACGGTCCGCGGGAGAACCTGTGCCGGCCGGCGATCGACCCTCTTTTCCGCTCTGCCGCGGTGGCATACGGTCCGCGAGTTATCGGCATCGTTTTGTCCGGCGAACTTGACGACGGCACGGCCGGCCTGCATACCATAAAAAAATGTGGCGGAACGGCGATCGTGCAGGATCCCGCAACCGCCGCCGCCCCGTCGATGCCCGAGAGTGCCCAGGAGAACGTCGCCGTCGACTATGCCCTCCCGGCTTCCGACGTGGGTTCTTTGGTGAACGACCTGGTGAAGGAGACTGTTCCGGCGGATTTTCAATGCCCGGACGAGGCCAAAAGGGAGTTGGCTTTCCTGACCGGCACCAACGAAGGGACCCACTTAATGGAAGGCAACAACAGCCTTGTTCCTGTGGGATGCCCCTCCTGTGGCGGTCCGCTCTGGGAAATTGAGGGGGAACTTGCCCGCTACAGATGCCATGTCGGTCACGCCTTTACCGGTCGAAGTGTGGTCCAGGGCCTGAAAGAAGCCGAGGAGCATGCCCTTTATGCCGCTTTGCGGGCTCTGGAGGAACGTAGCCGGATGCTCAAGAAGCTCGCCAAAGAGAGCCATGGGCACCTTTATGAAGAACGGCTGCGGGAGACCGAAACCCATACGCAGCAGCTGCGGGGCATGCTGCGCATCAGGAAGGGCGACCAGTGGAAATGCTGATGCCTGCCGTCACGCCGCCTCCACCCGGCAGGGTACGAACCGGTGGATCGGGGTGCCGAGGAAATCCCGGTTGCGGCCTTGAGTAAGCCGATTGATATTTATGCCGTAGACCTGCCCCTCATAAATCAGGCCGAACCCATGGGGAATAAGGACCGTTCCCCGGCGGACGCCGCCATCCGCTTCGAGTTCCCCCTCTTCGCTGCCGGCCTCGGTGGTGACGCGGACCTGCCGGCCGTCCTGCAGGCCAAGGGCCTGGATGTCGTCCGGGTGCATGGCCACGGTGCAGGCCCTTCTGCCCTCGTTCCAGGCGGGATTGCGCATGAGGGTATTGGCGTTGCAGCGCATGTGCCGACCGGCATTCAGGATGAGCGGGAACTTGGCGGGCAGCTGCAGCGCCGCCTCCTCCGAGACGGCGGTGAGTGACTTCGCCATCTCCTCCAGTTCCGGGATATAGACCTCGATTTTACCCGACCCGGTGGCGAGCCCCGCCATCGGGTTGTCTGCGTCCGCTTCGCCGAGCCATAGACCCTCCGGCGCAGCCAAAATGGCCTCGAACAGCCGATCCCCCTGATCCATACCAGGTTTGAACCCGGCACGGGCGGCGTTTTCCCGGAAGGATTTGGGGGCGGTCATCAGCATCCCCCACAGGGCGGCCTTATTGGCACTGCCCCATTCCTCGCCGAGGGTTTTTGCCAGGATGAAGGGCATCTTCGCCCGGATGGAAGGTTCCCGGGCAGCCCACCCCATGAGCGCGGCGCCAAAGAGCAGGCGAGGCCCGCGAGCGGCCTGCCGCACCTCTTCCGGTATCGTGGGAAGAAGCCCGAGGCTTTCGGCCAGGTCGGTGAAAATCTGCGAGGCTTCCCGGCAGTCGCCGGGCGGCTCGACCAGGGGCTGGCGCATCTGAAAGTAGACTTTCGGATAGCTCCAGGCAAAAAAGGTCCCGTCCCAGGATTCGTAACCGTTCCGGCAGGGCAGGACGTAATGGGCGAAACGGGCCGTCTCGCTCATGACGACATCCGAGACGACCAGGAGATCGAGCTCGGCAAAAGCCTTTTCGTAGGCGGTAGTGTCCGGATAGGAGCGCAGCGGATTGCAGCCGTTGACATAGATCGCCCGCAGCCGCTCGGGGTGACCGCTCATGATCTCCTCGGGCACCACCGACGGCGGGTACGAGCCGGCTGCGGCCGGCGGCATGCCCGTCGCCATCGTCCGCCAGGTCTTCGGGGTTCGTTCGTCGGCATGCGAGCCGATGGGCATGACCATGCCAGGAATCACATTGCCGCCACGCACTCCGAAGATGCCGCAGACGGCCCCGAGAATATTCATCAGGTAGGAATTGAGGGCGCTGTGACGACCCATGTAGATGCCGAGGTCCGGATGCATGCACCAGCGCTTCACGGTCATCAACCGGCACAGTTCGACCACCTGGTCGTACTCGAGCCGGCAAACTGCCAGGGCCGCCTCGACATCCATGTCGGCAAACCAAGACCTAATGCGGTCGAAGCCTTCCACATGGTCTGTCAGATACTGCTTGTTCTCCCAACTCTGCTCGAGGATGATGGCGATCATCGCCTTTATAAGCAGAGCGTCGGTCCCCGGCCGCACCGGCAGATGGATGTCGGCGAGTCTTGCCGTTTCACTCCGCCGCGGATCGATGATGACCAGCAGCTTATTGGGATCCTTGGCGATTTCGGTGAGGACCTTGGGAGCCTGGGGCATCTGATGGCTCTCCATGCCGTTCCAGCCCCAGCCGACCAGCATCTCCGTTGCCTGCTCGTCGGGAATGGCGGTGTTGTACTGCCTGCCCAGCATCCGGCCGGCTACCCAGAAGGCGCCGCTGAATTCCTGACCCATCGAGGAGTAGAGATATCGCGAGCCCATCGCGCGCAGCAGCAAGAGGCCAAAAGCAGCCTCGAAGTGTCCGCCCTGGGAACTGGCACCCATGTAGGCCAGACACCTGGGGCCGTGGGTATCTACCAAGGTGCGCATTTTAACGGCGATTTCACCGATCGCCTGATCCCAGGAGATCGCCTGAAAACCGTCCCCCACCCGCTTCAGGGGCGTGGTAAGCCGCCCTGCCGGGTACTGGTAATTAAGGATATTCATGCCTTTGCGGCAAGCGTAGCCCTTGCTCCGCGGATTCTCCCGATCCGGCCGCACCTTCACCATTCTGCCGTCTTCGACGAGGATTTCGAGGCCGCAGTTCTGTGCACACAACACGCAGCCGGTTTTTCGCCAATCGTTCATATCCTTTCCTCTTTGCGTTATTTAAACGTTCTCAGCTACCTGGCTCAGCATTACATGTTACACCTCACGCCGGCGGCAGGAAAGAGGCATAAATGCCAACTGGCGATCGGCCTTCGGGAGTACCGCGAGATTTTTTTCTCCCTCTTTCTTAAAAATCAGGGCCTGGCGGGCAGGAAGCTATCATTGCTGAACCGGAAGAATTGCAATATACTCTGAGGATATGAATATTCCCGCAACAGACGAGAGGTCTTCCCCTGAAAGGAGATAATTATGCCCAAGAACAGTATGAGCGTTGGAGAAAAGATTAAGAGCCTGAGAATTGAGAAAAGAATGTCGCCTGCCGATCTGGCCGGACAGTCGGGAATAGTGGAGGCAGATCTGGCCAAGGTGGAAGGGAACGAACTCGCACCTCCGCTGGGGATGATCATCAACCTCGCCAAGGTTCTTGCCGTTCCGGTGGGAGATCTTTTCGGCGACAGCGGCGACTCCCCCTTCTGCATCGTCAGAAGCGATGACGGCGCGGCGGTTTCCCGTTTCAGTTCGAATGCAAAATCCTGCGGATACACGTATCAGGGACTCGGCCAGCAGAAAAGAAACAGACAGATGGAACCCTTTCTGGTCACCCTCAACCCCAATGAAGGAAAAGAGGTTCTCGCGAACGAGCACATCGGCGAGGAATTCATCTATGTCCTTGAAGGGAAAGTCGAGGTAAGCCTGTTAGACCACAAGGATATACTGAGCCCCGGCGATTCGATTTACTACGACTCCAACGTCCCGCACATTATTTCCTGTCATGGTGAACAACCGGCGAAGATTCTGGCCGTGATCTATGCCAGGGAAGAGATGGTCATTCTCTGATCCTGGCATAGCAACGTGAGCAACGTGGGGTCAAATCTTTACCTTTGACATTTTACTCATCAGATTGAATCCCAAAGAAAATCAGGGAGAATGTCAAAGGTAAAGATTTGACCCCACCTAGAATCAGACTCTCTCCGGCCAGATCTCTTCCGACATCTCCGAGAGTTTATATTTCTGAATCTTGCCGCTGGCCGTCATCGGATAGCCGGAGACAAAGTGCACGTATTTGGGGATCTTGTAGCGGGCGATCTTGCCTCTGCAGAAATCGATGACATCGCTTGCCTCGATGTTGGCATTCTCCTTGCGCACGATAAAGGCCCCCACCTCCTCGCCATATTTTTTGCTCGGCACAGCAGCCACCTGGATGTCCTTGATCCCGTCCATGCGGTACAGAAACTCCTCGATCTCCCGAGGATAGATATTTTCGCCTCCCCTGATGATCATGTCCTTATACCTGCCGGTGATGGAGAGGTTGCCGGCCTCGTCCATGATGCCAAGATCGCCGGAACGGAGCCAGCCGTCTTCGGTTATAGTATCGCGGGTGGCTTGTTCATTATTGTAGTACCCCTTCATGATATTATAGCCGCGACAGCACACTTCGCCCTGGGAACCGGGCGGCAGAGTGACGCCGCTGACGGGGTCGATGATCTTGAGCTCCATATGGGGCAGGGCCCGGCCGACGGTCTCCACCCTCAGCCGAAAATCGTCGCCGATGCGGGTATAGGTCATGACCGGCGAGGCCTCCGTCAAGCCATAGCAGATGGTGATGTCGGTCATGTTCATCTTGTCGATGACCTGCTCCATGACCTTGACCGGGCAGTTGGATCCTGCCATGATCCCCGTCCGCAGTGAAGAGAAATCGAATTTGGCAAACAGCGGATGATCGAGCAGGGCGATGAACATGGTGGGAACGCCATACAGTGCCGTGCAGCGCTCCTTTTCCACCGAGGTCATAACCATCAGCGGATCGAACCCCTCCAGGATGACCAGGGCGGCGCCGTGATTGACCGCCGCCAGCACGCCCAGCACGCAGCCGAAGCAGTGAAACAGCGGTACGGGCAGACAGACCCGGTCTTTTGCGGAAAAATGCTGGTTTTCACCGATAAAGAAGCCGTTGTTGCCGATATTGTGATGGGTCAGCATGACCCCCTTGGGAAACCCGGTGGTCCCCGAGGTATACTGCATGTTGACGACATCGTGCGGTGATAGCGTTTGCTGCCTCTCCCGGTATTCCTCCTCCGTTACCATGACGCCGAGCGCCTTGATTTCTGCGAGAGAATACATGCCTCGGTGTTTCTCCATGCCGAGAAAACAGACACGCCTGAGGTGGGGGAAGCGGCTGCTTACCAGCCGCCCGCGCTCCATGGTCTTCAGTTCCGGAACAAGTTCATAGATGGTGTTGATGTAGTCGGTGTCCTGGTAGCCGTCGATGAGAAAAAGGTTCTCGGTCTCCGACTGCCCGAGCAGGTATTCGAGCTCGGCGCTTTTATAGTTGGTGTTGACGGTGAGGAGCACCGCGCCGATCTTGGCGGTGGCAAACTGCAGGGTGACCCAGTGCGGGATATTGGTTGCCCAGACGGCGACTTTTTCCCCTTTCTGCACACCGAGCGCCATCAGCCCCCTGGCCATTTCATCGACAGCCTGCTGAAATTGTCGGTAAGTCAGGCGATAATCCCGGTCGACGTAGACGATTGCGTCGCTGTCGGGATGTTTCACGACTGTCTCGTCAAGGATCTGCCCCAGCGTAAGGTCTCGCAGCGGACTTATATTTTTACCCATGGCGCCCCCACTATTCCGGAATATAGATCACTGCATGGATCTGGGCTTTCTCGCCGCCCCTGCAGCTGACGTAATGGGGCACCACGGAGTTGTAGTAGACGCTGTCTCCCTCCCCGAGGATATAGGTCTCCTTGCCGTAGATGACCTCGACACTGCCCTTGAGCACCGCAATCCACTCCTCTCCCTCATGCGAAGAAAGCGTTTTGCGACTTGCCGATTCCGGCAGAATATCGATAAAAAACGGTTCCATGTGGCGATCGGTCTTGCCCATGCCGAGCGAAAAGAAGTTCAGCGAGGCCGGCTTGTTCTTTTCCGCCAGGACACTGAACTTGGACTGCCGCTCGGCCTGGCGGACGATATAGGGATCATTCGTTTTCTGGTCGTCGAGAAAGGTACCGAGACGAACCCCGAGGGTACGCGCTATCTTGATCAGCGGTCCAAGAGGCGGATAGATGTTTTCCTTGAGCATGGTTTCGATAAATTCCTTCTCCAGGCCGGTCGCTTCGGCAAGCCTGTCGATACCTATCTCTCTTTTTTCCATAAAACTCATGATTCGCTGACTGATCTTTTCCGAACTCATTCCTTCTCCATAATTCGTCTGTTATTAAGGCCAAAAATGCTCCGTTCTCAATGCTATTCCAATGGCATAACCCAGCCGAAAGGATCGGCGGCCCTGCCGTACTGGATATCCATCAGCTCCTTGAACAGTCGTGCGGAAATTGGACCGACACCACCATCGCCGATGGTTATCTCCCTGCCGTCATATTTGATATGGCCGACGGGTGAAATGACGGCGGCCGTCCCCGAACCGAAGACCTCCTTCAGCTCTCCCCGTGCATGGGCGGCATAGATTTCATCGATGCTGATCTTGCGCTGCGTCACCTTCGTGCCCCACGATTCCGCCAGACTGATGACCGAATCTCTGGTAACGCCGGAGAGAATGCTGCCGTTCAGCATCGGGGTGACGAGTTCGTCGCCGAGCTTGAAGAAGATGTTCATCGATCCCACTTCCTCGATATATTTCAGCTCGACGCCGTCCAGCCACATCACTTGGGTGTACCCCTCCTTGTGGGCAAGTTCCGTGGCGTAGAGACTGGCAGCGTAATTGCCGGCTGTTTTCGCTTCGCCGACTCCGCCTCTGACTGCACGGACATACTGTGATGTGACCCAGATTTTGACCGGATTAAATCCTTCCGGATAGTATGCTCCCACCGGTGAAAGGATGATAAAGAATCTGTAGGTGTGCGATGCCCTGAGACCGATATAGGGGTCCGTGGCGATGATGGTGGGGCGGATATAGAGCGATGTCCCGGGCGCGCCCGGAACCCAGCTTTTTTCAATCTTGAGCAGTTCGGTAAGCGCCTGGAGGACAAACTTTTCATCGAGGGCCGGCATGCAGAGTCTCTGGCCCGAGCGGTTGAGGCGCTTGAGGTTCTCTTCCGGCCGGAAAAGCTGGATGGCGCCGCTTGCGGTCCGGTACGCCTTCATACCCTCGAAAATAGCCTGGCCGTAATGCAGCACCATGGTCGACGGCTCCATCTCCATCGGACCATAGGGTTCGATGCGCGCGGCGTGCCAGCCCTTTTCCGGATTATAGTCCATAATGAACATGTAATCCGTGAACCTGGTGCCGAAGCCCAGCGACGATTCATCGGGGTGGTCCTTCAAACGGTCCGCTTTCCTGAATGATATTTCCATCATAATCCCTTACGTGTTGTTTTTATCCGGCAATCCGAGATTTGTCGAAATGGAGCACTGAACTGTTTCCCGGGCAGGCTGAGAGAACTTCCCCATTACAAGAAATAATTATGTCTTTTTAGCCAAAGACAGTATTGTGATTTAATACTTTTGTATTGCTGTGTCAGCCGGTTTTCCGTCGCCAGGCGGCTCAGCAGGAGCAAAGCACTCATTACATGAGTATATTTAATTTTGAAGATGCCGATTTTAAAACAGATCGAGCGCTCAGTTGTTGACAGTAAGCCATGTTGCCGGTAAAAAATCAAGAATATAACTGAGAAATCAATATGATATCTGTTCGTCGCGACAAAATTAAGTTTGCTCGCACAAAAAGAACAGGGAGAAAGCTGTAAGGCATGACCCGCCGATGGCGCACGTTTAGCAACTTCGGTAATACTTTCAAAGCGGTGGAAAATGAGAAAAGACATTATTGAAATTCGATGGCACGGACGCGGCGGCCAGGGTGCCATTACCGCGGCCAAGATTGTGGCAAATGGTGCATTTGTTTCAGGGTATAAGGGGGTCGTAATGGCCCCGACCTTCGGCACCGAAAGGCGAGGCGCACCGGTCTTCACTTCCCTCAAAATTTCCCGGGAGAAAATATACGACCTCTCGCCCATCGCCACTCCCGATATGGTTGTGGTGCTCGATCACACCCTGCTGGACGAGGTCGATGTGGTTGCTGGCCTGAAGGAAAACGGCCTTGTCATCCTCAATGCTCCTCCGCCGGCCTCCGCCTACAATTTTGGCGGCGCCCGGGTGGCTGTCTCCGATGTAACGACGCACGGCGTGACTGCAGGGCTGCCGCCCGGTATTGTCAATTCGGGGATCATCGGTGCTTTTGCCAAGGCGAGCGGTCTTGTCGACATCGACACGTTGATCCGCGCCATTGAAGAAGAATTTACCGGCAAGAAACCGGAACTGAACGCCAGGGCGGCACGAATCGCCTATGAAAACACCTCGGTCGGAGAGAAATAGATGGCAAAGAAAGACTACTGCAAGATGATATCGAGAAGCAAACCGGGGCCCGGGGACGGCGGCAACACCGGATCATGGCGCGTCATGCGGCCAATTATCAACCTCGACAAATGCATTCCGGTCAAAACGGGAAAAATTGCCTGTTTCAACTGCTGGCTCTATTGCCCCGACTGTGTCGTCACCAAGACCATTCCGCCCACCATCGACCTCTCGTTTTGCAAGGGTTGCGGGATCTGTGCAGAGGAGTGCCCCGCCGATGCCATCGAGATGGTGGACGAGGCAAGCCAGACAGAGAAGGAGAAATAACACCATGCATATTATCGAATCGGGAAACGTCGCTGCGGCGACAGGTGTCATGCTCTCACGGGCCCAGGTTATCGCCGCCTATCCGATCACGCCGCAGACCCCGCTGACGGAGAAACTGTCGGAATTCGTCGAGTCCGGACAACTGGGTGCCCAGTATATTCCAGTGGAGAGCGAACACAGCGCCATGGCCGTCTGTATCGCCGCATCCACCGCCGGCACGAGGGCCTTTACCGCCACCAGCGCCAACGGCCTGCTCTATATGAACGAACAGCTGCACTGGGCTGTCGGCGCGCGGCTGCCCATCGTCATGTGCGTCGCCAACCGGGGCATCGGAGCGCCCTGGACCGTCTGGAATGACCACCAGGACAGCATGGCGCAGAGAGATGTCGGCTGGATCCAGCTCTACGCCAACGACCACCAGCAGATCATCGACACCGTCATCAAGGCCTTCCGCCTCGCTCAGACCGTCAGCATCCCGGTCATGGTCTGCTATGACGGCTATCTCCTCTCCCATACCTATATGCCTTTCGACCGGCCGGAGCAGAGCGAAGTCGATAGATTTCTTCCCGCCTTTGCTCCGAAGCATTTCCTCGATCCGCAAAACCCCGGCAACTTTAACACGGTGACGCTGCCCGACGTACGGCAGGGAGTGGACGGAGTCATGGAGCCTGGCTATATCGAAATACGGCATAATCTGCATCAGGATCTTCGCGCGGCACTTGAGAGCTATGAGGAGATCGACCGCGATTTCGTGAAGCACTTTGGCCGGGGCGGAACCCCCTTTGTCGAGGAGTACAGGTGTGACGACGCCCGTTTTGTCGCCGTCGCCATCGGCTCGCTCTCCTACCAGCTTCGGGATGTCATCGATATCATGAGAGAGGACGGCATCGCCATAGGCGTCATGGGCGTGCAGATGTACCGGCCGTTCCCGGACCAGGCGATCGCCCGGGCCTTAAGCGGCAAGGAGTGCGTCGTCGTCCTGGAAAAAGCGCTCAGCTACGGCAATCAAGGTCCGCTTTACGGCGACATCAAATCGGCTCTCTACCGCCTTGCGGACAGACCTGTTCTGCATAACTACATTCTCGGGCTCGGCGGCAGGGAGATCAAGACACAGCAGCTCCTCGACGCCTTATCGGAATCATGCTCCGAACCCAAGGCAATTGAAGATACGCCGCGCTGGATCGGTCTCAAATTACAGGAATAACATCATGGCAGAAAAAACAACCATTCTCAACCTGACAGAAGAAGAGTTCGTCCATCCCGGCAACCGTGCATGTTCAGGTTGCGGTCTCTCCATCGTCTATCGCATGGGCTTGAAGGCCCTGGGTAAAAACACCATTCTGGTGGTGCCGCCCAGCTGTCTCACCGTTCTCCAGGGCCTCTACCCGGTTGCATCCACCAAGCTTCCCTGCGTCAATGTGACCTTCGCCTCGACCGGCGCCGCCGCCACCGGGGTACGCGCCGCCATGAAGGCGCTGGGCAAGGAAGACGTCAACGTGGTAGCCTGGGCCGGAGACGGCGGGACCAGCGATATCGGTATTCAAGCGCTTTCGGGAGCATGCGAGCGAGGCGAGGAAATCATCTATATCTGTTACGATAACGAAGCCTATATGAATACCGGCGTGCAGCGCTCCGGCACCACCCCCCAGGGCGTTCTCACCACCACCACGCCGATCAAAGGGAAACTCCAGGTGAAAAAGGATGTGCCGGCCATCATCGCCGCCCACGGCATCCCTTACGTGGCCACGGCATCCGCTGCCTTTCCCCTGGATCTCTATGATAAAGTGAAGAAGGCCACCACCATTTCAGGCCCTAAATATATCCATGTACACACCCCCTGCCCTCCGGGATGGGCATTCGAATCGAGGTACACCATCAAGGTGGGAAAACTCGCCGTCGAGACGGGTCTCTTCGACCTCTATGAAATCGAAAACGGCACTTTCCGGCTCACCGGCCCTTCGCAGCGACTTCTCGGCAAGGAACGCCGGCCCGTCACCGATTACTTCGCCACCCAGGGCAGATTCAAGTCGCTGAGCGCCGAAGCGGTACAGAAAATCCAGCAGCAGGTCGACGCCAAGTGGGCGGCTTACCAGTCATGAGCCGTGTAAGGCCTGCCTGAGTCCCATCCCGCAACCTTCGCGCTGCTGGTCATTGTGTAAAGAAAAACCCCGAAAGCTGCCGGCTCTCGGGGTTTTATACTTCTACATCTGGTTGAACACTGACGTGGACCACCTCTCCCTGATCGCCAACATAATTTAATTTTGGATAATATATCCTTAAGTGCTGCCACTTGTGGCTGAAAGCCGGTGTGTCAACTATGGATGGACGTGGTTGCGATGGGTGGCAATCGACTGGAGGCGGCCCGGCAAGCAACCTCTGCATGGCCGTTGCCATCCCCTCATAGTTACTTATATTTTTTACCAGTCACTAAACCACAACGTGAAGAGGTGCAGATGAAGGCAATCATTGTTTTTATAATCGGTGCATTTATGCTGGTTGGTATGCCGACGACAGGTAACGCCTACGAAGGCGAATGGCGTAATCCGGACCGACCCGGAAGTCAGGAGTGGCATCGAAGCCCGAATTGGCATGGAAGTATTAAGGATAGGATCAGAGAAGATCACCGCAGGATAGAACGAGGGTTCGAACGAGGTTCTTTAACAAGGAGAGAGGCAAGAAGACTTGGGGGTGAGTTAGACCATATTCTCGACAGAATTGACTGGTTGAGACGAGATGGACGTCTGAACCGAACAGAACGTGAGGTGATTCATCGAGATCTCGACAGATTGGAGCGGGAGATTAGAAGAGAGAAAAGAGATGATGATAGAAGAGATTGGAGAGGTTATGAGAGAGAGCGAAGAGATGATGACACATTAAGATTTGAGTTCCAACTTTGACAACCAGCGATGCACATCTCGCCGCCTCGCTCAAGGATTGTCAAATAATTAAAGCTCAGATAAGCCCCTTCTGGGCTTGAGCTTGAATGGCTGTAATCGCCACGGTGTTGACTATATCTGGGACAAGGCAACCGCGACTGAGATCGTTTACCGGCTTATTCAACCCTTGCATGATTGGCCCGATGGCCACAGCCTTGGCGGATCGCTGAACCGCCTTGTACGTATTATTGCCGGTGTTGAGGTCAGGGAAAATAAAGACAGTTGCTTTTCCGGCGACTTTGCTTTCCGGCATTTTAGCTTTGGCCACAGTGGCATCCACAGCGGCATCATATTGAATAGGCCCCTCGATGAGCAGGTCGGGTGCCATCCGCTTGGCAATCTCCGTTGCCTTTTTTACCTTTTCGACCTCTTCGCCTATTCCGGATGTGCCAGAGGAATAGGACAGCATGGCCACCATTGGCTTAATCCCGAACAGACTCGCAGTCCTTGAGGATTCTATCGCAATCTCGGCTAATTGTTCAGAAGTTGGTCGTGGATTGACTGCACAATCGCCATAGGCAAGAACCCGGTCTTCCAGGCACATCAAAAAAATGGAAGACATGATGGTGCTTCCATGCTTGGTTTTTACGAATTCGAGTGAGGGCCGAACAGTGTTGAGGGTCGAATGGACTGCACCGGAAACCATCCCGTCAGCGTGATTTTTATAGACCATCATCGTTCCGAAATGATTGACTCCGGACATCACGTCTCTGGCGTTATCATAGGTGATCCCTTTGTGTTTTCTCAATTCAAAGTAGGTCGCGACATAATCCTCAAATAATTCGGACTCAGTCGGCTCAATGATCGCTACATCGGCGAGGTTCAACCCCAAGGTCAGAATTTTCTTCTTTATCAATTGTTTTCGGCCCAGCAACACAATTTTGACAGCGTCCCGGGCAAGAAGAATTTCGGCAGCCCGAAGGATCCTTTCCTCCTCTCCTTCCGGCAGAACAATCGTCTGTTTGAACTCACGGGCACGTTTGATAAGACTGAACTCAAACATTTTAGGCGTAATGTATAACAGGCTGTAACCAACAATCTTGTTTCGTAAGTCAGTGGTGTTGACATGTGATTCGAAGAGGCCGAGACCGGCTGCGATTTTCAGCGGCGCCTCCGGCGTGATGCAATGGTGGATATTTTTTATTTTTGTTGCAGTGGTGAAGGTATCTTCCTCCACTTTTATGATCGGCACCAGATCTTCCATACCCTGGAGAAGGTTACGCAGCAGATCGTCCGGTTGCATATAACTTGTCAAAACAATCCCGCCAATGCTCGGCAAATTGCTTGATCTATATGCGGCCAGAGTCCCAATGATAATATCCAGCCGGTCTATGGGAGTGATGACGAGGTTGTCGTTGGTGAGTCGGGGCAGGTAATTCCGAAGATTCATCGCAGCTATGACAAAACGCGTCACCGTCCGGTTGAGCAGTCCCTTTCCGCAGAGAATCTTGGCATCGAGAGCTTGGACAATTTCTCCCATGGTCGGTCGGTCGAGCATTTCCTCATACGGGATCGCATAGATAAGTTCATGCTTTTGCTTCAGGCTCGCCTTGAGAGATTGCAATATTTGCTGCTGCAGGTGAAGAGGGACTCTGTTGACAACGATAGAGAGAATGCTGCAACCTTTTTCTTCGAACGCTTCCACTGCAAATTGGCAAGATTTGACAACCCCCTCGACAGAACCTTGATGGGCGTTGGCTAACAACAATACCGGACAACCCAGGTTGTTGGCAATCTCCACATTAAGATCAATCTCAAAGGCAGCAGAATCGCTCTCGTAGTCAGTACCCAGACAGAGGACAAAATCGTATTCACTCTCAAGCTCCTTGTATTTATCAAGAATACCTTCCAAAAGTTTGTCATTCTTTTTCTCGGAAACCAGGGTTCTCGCCTCCTCCAAGGTATAAGCATAGAGACGATCAAAGGGGATATCGATTTTGTAATGCATCTTGATCAGGCGCAGGACTTGATCAACGCCGTCCTTATCCTGCCGAACATTGATGATAGGCCGAAAAAAAGCCACCTTAACCAAGTTGCGAACAAGAAACTCCATAACCCCCAGAGTGACCAGGGATAACCCGCTTTTTGGTTCAAGTGCGGTAATGTAGAGGTTTTTTGACATAGTCTATAACGTTTATCTCCGGCCTATATCCGTAATTGGCGGTGCACCGCTTCAATGGTGTAGTTCTACGGCGAAAATCTTACTTATCCTCAATAACTGCTCATAAAATTCCAGGTCTTGACCTGGGTCAAGGCAAGAAGACTCTTCCCTGGTAGTCTGTCATATAAGACTCGCAACCGGTTTTGAAATCAACAGGGAAAGAAGGAGGCCTGCTATGAAAAAATATGCAGCCAAAGGAATCAAGAGCATCATCGCGAAATACCCCGGAAAACTTGAGCAGCAGATAAGGTGACAGAGCTTGCCTGCACGCCTTATACGTGCAGAAGGTTAGAAATCATGACAGAAGGAGATGAAGATCATGTGCGAAAGTTATCATGTGCAATGCCGATGCGGCAGGAAGAGTGCGGAGATATTTTTTGGCAAGATGCTTCTTGATGAATCATCCGTTACCGCCCTTTTCTGTCCGGAATGCAGCAAGGGGTATGAAAATATCCGGCCCGAGATGGTTTGGGATAACGATTGGATCCTCGAGCTGGATATGGATATCATCAGAAGCCATGCATCCACCTTTGGCGTGGAAGCAGATCAGCTGACTGCGAGCTGGGTCTTCGACAGAGGCTATGTAACCTGGGTGGGTGTTACTCCCGACGACACCGCCACACGCAACAGGGAACGGCAGGAAATTCAGGCCCTGGCCAACCGACCCCTGCTCGCCTACCTGAAGGCCATGAAGGAGTGGGGCATCAACCGGGAAAAACGCTTTATCGGCGAAGGCTGGCGGAAGATGCAGTAACCGTGCACAGCGGCTTGCTTCCTTGCCAACCTGAGTGGTGTAAAGCGGGTGATTGCCTCAAACCAGGTCTCACCTTATACTTTGCTGTATACTGGCAGCACGTGGTGTTGCCTGTCCTCCACCTGACTTCATCATGCGCGAACAGAAACTCAATTGCTGGGAGTTCAAAAAGTGCGGAAGAGAACGGGACGGCAAGAACGTTCAGGAGATGGGGGTTTGTCCCGCTGCCCATGACGATTCCTTTGACGGTATAAACAGCGGCAGGCATGGTGGTAGAATATGTTGGGCTGTGGCAGGAACCTTCTGTGAAGGCAAAAAACAGGGGGGCTTTCACGTCAAGCGGGAATCATGCGTACAGTGCGATTTTTTCCAATTGGTTACCCGGCAGGAAGGGGCAAGCGATGGGCCTACCAAGCTGCTAAAGTTCCTGGCTGGTACCAACGACGCTTCTTTCCTCGGAGAGTTGACCTACAGATTTGTGAGGGCCGGCGAACGTTTTCTGGTGCAGGGAGCCGTTGAGGATACGGCCTATATTATCCAGGAAGGAACCTGCCTGACGGTTGTGGAAAAGAACGGCGCTCTTCATCCGGCCGGTCATAGCAGCCGCGGCGATATTGTCGGCATCCGCGGGCTTTTTACCGGTGAACCGCGCGAGGCGCATGTCGAAGCGGAAACGGACATGCATCTCTGGGTACTCAAAAAGCACCAGATCGACAATATCTCCCAGCATAACCCGGAACTTCTCGCCCTGGTCACGGAAATAGTGGCGAGTCAGTTTGACTCGAAGGGGCCGGTTGCCGATAGAAAAATCGGCAAATATATCGCAACCGAAATCATCGGCAGAGGGGCCTACTCGATTGTTTACAAGGCAGTTCACCGTGATCTGAAAATGGTGGTCGCCATCAAAATGATGCGCCACAACATGGTTGTCGATTCCGGTTTTCTTTTAAATTTTCGTAAAGAGGCGCAGATAATCGCTTCACTCAACCATGAGAGCATTCTGAAGGTCTACGATTTTGAAGAACGTTATAAAACCGTTTTTATCATTACGGAATTTCTCGCAGGCGAATCGTTGCGCAACCTTCTTGTGCGCCTCGGCAAGATTCCCCAGCTTCTGGCGGTGAAGTACCTCCGGCAAATCTGCAGCGGTCTGGCGTATGCCCATGAGAAGGGGATCATCCATCGGGATATTCATGCCGACAATATTATGGTTCTGCCTGATGATCGCATCAAGATCCTGGACTTCGGTCTGGCATGTCCGATCGGCACGGAAGATGAGCAGATCGGCGGGACCCTTGCATATCAGGCGCCCGAGCTGCTCGAAGGAGGTCAGGCCGATCGCCAGAGTGACATATACGCCTTGGGAATTACCGCCTTTGAACTCATCACAGGGAAAATTCCGTTCGCCGCTCATGAGATAATGGAAATATTTCAGAGCAATAACCAACGAGTGATCCCTGACCCGTCACATTTTGTGCCCGGAATTTTTCCGGAATTAAAGCGGTTTATCATAAAAGCGTCTCATCATCAAAAGGCGGAACGTTATCAGGACATCTCTGAGGCCCTTAGGGATCTGGCGCCGTTACCCGACCAGCACCTGACGGCCATGTCTCGGGAAGAACAGCAGAACAGTGCGACCATAACGTTCAGGTATACAGAGAAACAACGAGAAGATTTCAACAGGTTAATGAGGGAGTTCAGTCGTCGGTCAAGTGAACTGGATATCGAATTCGATGTCTTCAAAAACCAGGATCAATAGAATCGAGACGAACCCCCTAAAGAGGGATAAGTACCTTCACGAAATTCATTCTTAAAAGACAAGAAAATGAATTTCTAAGGGTAACTAAAAAATACTGCCTCAATCACACAACAATGCAAAAGCTAAAAGTAAACTGCTGGGAGTACAAGAAATGCGGCCGTGAACCTGGTGGCCGCAACGCCGATAAGGACGGCGTGTGTCCGGCGGCAGCGGATGACACTTTCAACACCTTCAACAACGGAATCAATGCCGGCAGATCCTGCTGGCTCGTTGCCGGCACTTTCTGCGACCACAAAATAATGGGTACTTTTGCCGAGAAGATCGATACGTGCAAGAATTGCAGCTTTTATAAAAAAGTGCAGGAGGAGGAACATGCCTTCGATACGGCCGAGGGGGATATCACCCTTCATGCAGCGACGCATATCGGCTACGTAAAAAAAGCCAATGAAGACCGCTACTACGTTAAACGATTTCATGACAATACATTGCTCTTTGCAGTAGCCGATGGGCTGGGGGGGCAGGCTGCCGGTGATTATGCCGCGGAAATACTACGAGGCAAACTTGCCAACCTGCCACTCATTCCGGAGGGAAAGGAACAAGAAGTGCTCGCCGCCCTTGCAGTTGACACCGACCGATTCATTCTCGAGGCCGGTGCAAAGGATGAGCAGCTTGAGGGAATGGGAACCACCCTCCTCTGCGTCTTCATCCGTGACGGTCTGGCAAGCTGGGTTCATGTCGGCGACAGCCGGCTGTCCGTTTATAGAAAAGGAGTGCTCAATCAGCTGACCCAGGACCAGAATCTGGCGCGATACCTGGTCGAGGAGGGCGAGATCGCGCCTGAGGAAGTTGCCGATCATTACTCACGAAACATACTCGATCAGGCATTGGGCAGTGCCATGGACAAGCCCGAGACAGGTTCAGTCAAACTTGAACGCGGCGATATTCTAATGCTCTCGACCGATGGGTTTCACAATCTGGTGCTGCCGGGTCAAATTGTTTCGGTGCTGCAGGATTCGACGGAGTTGGAATCAACTGCCAATTCTCTCATCAAGATCGCTTTGAAAAGAGGAGGGATGGATAATATCACCCTGATCATGGCCAAATATTTCCCGGACTGAGTTGTAGAGAAGCAGCAAAGCCCATTTTCGCTATCCTTGTGGATAGTGAAAATGGATAGAAATAGGCTCTCTTGCCTGGATACTATGAAATATCCAATAATATCAACAATTTGGTGGAGGCGGCGGGAGTCGAACCTACGCCAATACCATTTTTTTCCTTTAATTACAATCCATTACATATTAGCTGAACAACATACGAACAACATTTTCTGAACAACACACTGCAAAATCAAAGTCTCGCCTGTCTCATAACAAGAGTTATTCGATCCAATTTTACCGCATTGGTCAAAGTTAGGATACAGAAATTTTTGTCAGTCGAAAAACTCCACCAGGTACTGATAATTCAATGGTTAAAATGGGAATCGAACCGAGATCCCATTCAGCTGGACTGTTCCTATTGTAAATATTCCAACAATCATTGTAATTCCTAATAGTTATAAGGACGACTAGGTAGTCGAACCCGAGATCCTGCAATATTTCTATTTAATTTCAATAGGTTGAAAATGAGCGCCCCAGTTCCGCCCCAATCGTAGTCTCCAGATAGCTAGATTTTGGCTTGTTTGGCTATCGGCATTTCATCCCAAATCCTACTCTCCAGAAGTCTTCCAGCCTTCTTTTTGTTGGTTCCTCCCCACTGCTTAAAAAAGAATGGGACCCCTTTCGCCAGACATTGATCTCGGATATCAAGAACCCATTCTTCTCTCATTTTCCGAGCGCCTGGTCCTGACTCACCGCCAACGATAACCCAGTCGATACCATCCAAGTTGACATTGGGGATAGGACAGAGCAACGGCTCGATTGAGAGAAATCTGACAGAGGCAGGAACTGTCCT
>Ga0209317_1001095_pt1 | contig 26123 bp, 24 predicted proteins | sample RifGroB2_FD_183994 | JGI IMG/M metagenome (GOLD analysis project Ga0209317, IMG submission 183994) | Soil microbial communities from Rifle, Colorado, USA - Groundwater B2 (SPAdes) (version 2) | ecosystem: Environmental > Terrestrial > Soil > Unclassified | place: Rifle, Colorado | collected...
TGGATATAAGATTATCCGCGATTGAAGCCCTCGGCAAGGCAAAACTTCTTTCAAATCCAAAAATCATAACCGTTGAAAACGAACAGGCGATCATAAGGCATGGTAAACGCATACCTATTACTACTCCGGGAGCAACGCAGGGGACATTTACTACGACATATATAGACGCAAACCTGAAGCTCACAGTCACTCCGCAGATAACTCCGGATGGAACGGTTTTCTTAAAGGTCGAAATAAATAAAGACGAACCGGACTATACGAATAAGGATCAGCTCGGCAACCCCGCAATAGATACGAGATCGGCCTCTACTCAGGTTCTTATAAAGGACGGAGAGACGGTAGTTATCGGCGGCATTCTGAAGAGTTCGGAGTCGGACGGGGATTCGGGGGTGCCCGGGCTTTCAAAGATTCCGCTGTTGGGATGGCTTTTTAAAAGGGAGACAAAGGAAACGAGTTCCGAGGAACTGCTTATTTTTATAACACCGAGGATTGTGAAGCAATAAAAATCAGGTTTCCCAAAGATTGTATTCGCCTAAGAGCTTGATGCCGGTATAATAGCAGCAGAGTTCGTTGTTAAGGTCATTGATGAACGAGCGCTCGGCATTGTCCTGAAAGGCGATCCGCGCAAGGCAAAAACCTCCCGGCAGATCCGAGTGTTTTTCTTCGATGACCTCTCCGATGCCCCACGTGAAGTATTTCTTGTGTTTTACCTTATCGCCGACCTTTAGATATAATCTCTGCTTCATGTAAATATTATGACTTATCTGATATAAGTGCCGTAAACCGAATAAACAAAATGTCCCGTTATGGTGAACCCGTCCTTTTCCCATTCGTCGGGGATCGGCCAGTAAGGCTCGGCGTCCTTTAATGCCCTGACGGCTGCATCGTCGAGGCTTTTATGCCCGGATGTGCGCACTATCTCGATAGCGCCGAGCTTTCCATTCTTTTTGATGGTAAACCGTATGTATAGATCTCCGTACAGCCCTCTTTCCGCAGCCTCGGACGGATATCTCCATATATGCTCTATTTTTTCTTTGAGTCTCTGAAGATAGCCGTAATATTGAAATTCTCTTGTGTCGAAGGTGATACCGCTCTCCGGTTTTTTCCCTTCTTTTTCTTTCTGCGATAACTTGCCGATAATATCACTGTCAAAAAGTTTTTCCTTCAGAGGTTTCTGAGGGGCCGGCGATGCGGATTCATGTCCTCGAAATCTTTCCGTCCCTTGCCGTTCGCCTCCGCCTCCCGCTTCCGGGATCTGCGGCCTGACGGACGGAGTCTCTTTCTGAGGACTTTTGCCGGGGCCGGTTTTGCCCGGCAGTTTCATACCCTTCGCATCCGCCTTGTCGCTTTTTCTTGCGGCGGATGACTCTTTAGAGCCCTTCCGGGGCGCAACGGCCTTCGGCAAACTGCGGCCGCCCTGCCTGTCCCCTTCCTCCAATTTTTCAGGGGTTATTATCTCCGCATAAAACGGCGGGCTGCCCCGTTCTTTTTTTTCCTGGGCAATAAAGAGGGCTAACGCAATTAACGCCGCATGCAGTATAAGCGAATAAATTACATATCGTTTCAAGGTATTTTTATTTTACCTCAAACTGGGCACTTTAATCAGGCCGGGATCGTTTAAATTTTGAGAAAATGCCTGAAGAAATTCAGGTAGGATATAAGGCTGCTGCTGCCCGCTTCTTTTCTGAGCCATAATTTCATTGCTATTTCCTGAACCTCAGGCCTTTTATGAAGGGCAACGAATTTTTCTATGTTTTCATCATTTTTGAACAAGAGGTTTCTTAGTTTGCTCATAAGCAGGAATCTGTTTTTGAACCTGCTTTTCCAGAGTTTTTTATATATGTCCGGCTTGTCCTCGATAATCGCCTGCGCCGCGAACTCTCCGGATTTCATCGCATAGTAAATGCCTTCGTATGTTATAGGCATTACCATGCCCGCGGAGTCTCCGGCATAGAGAATGTTCTGGATATTAAAAAGCCTTCCCTCCCACATCGGGATCCTGAATGCCCGCGTTTTTTTTGAAAAATTCAGAGGCGCAAAGTCTCTCATGGGGACGCCGAATCTTCTTGCTATGAATTTGTCTAAGAATGAGGAAAGTTCTTTTGCATCCGTGCTCCCGGTTCCCATGGAAGAATATCCTTGCGAAGGGAATATCCACGAATAAAAATTAGAGGCATGATTCGAGCCGAACCAGAATTCGCACGCATCGTAGTCGTCGGGCTTTATATGCGCGCTTATGGTATAAAGGGAGCCGCACTTTGACGGAGAGACGGCTGAGACAGTCCTTGACGTTATTCCGTCCGATGCGACTACGTAATCGGATTTTATCTCGATCTCTTCGCCGTCGGATTTTTTCCTTACGATTGAAGTTATATTTCTGCCGGTCTTATCGAACCGTACGAACTCGGCCTCCAGTATCGACGCGCCCTTGTCTTTCGCGGCTTTTCTTAAGTACGAGTCGAACTCTCCCCTCTCTGTAATGCATAAATGTCCGCCTTTCATTTTGACTGTTATATCTTCTCCTTTCGGAGAAACTATGCGCATTTTCGTAATTATTCTTTTTGTTACGTCTCCCTCCGGTATGTCCATCTCTTTTAGAGCCGATGATGGAATGCCTCCGCCGCAAGGCTTTACATAAGAAAGGTCCCTCTCGACGAGGATGGTTTCCGCGCCGCTGCGGGCTAAAAATTTTGCGGCCGTCGCTCCGGCCGGCCCGCCGCCTATTACAAGGGTTTTAGTTCGAAGCATGTTTTTAACTATTTTTTGGGTTCTCTAACCGTTAATACAGGACATGATGCGTTTCTTACTACCCGCTCGGCGGTGCTTCCGAAGAGTACCCTGTCGAGACCCTTCCTGCCGTGCGTCCCCATGACGATTAAGTCTATATTTTTCTCCTGCGCAAATTTCAGTATTTCCTCATACGGCACGCCGCGTATCACGGCATGTTCTACATCCTTAAGAACCCTTCTCTGCTCCAATCCGAATCTCTCGATCTCTTTGCGCGCGCTTGCGTCCAGTTCCTTGTACATTTCATCGACGGAGATATGCGGTATGTGCAGTCCGGATGACGTTGCAATGTCATATATGACATGCAGCAGATACAGCTTTGCGCCGTAGCTTTTTGCCATATCGAGAGCATAGGGCAATGCATTCAAAGCTCCGTCTGAAAAGTCGGTAGGGAAAAGAATCCGTTTGATCTCCATAATATCAAACCTCCTTGATGTATTTAGCCGCATCCTCCGGGGATGTGGGCAGTATATAAAATTCCGAGTCCCATTCGAACCCGCTTTTTGTTGTGAGATGCGGGGTAACTTCCAAGTGCCAGTGGAAATCTTCTCCGAGCGTATGCCAGTGGTCTTTTCTCGGCATTCTGTTCGGCGCCGTATGCAGTACATAATTGTAAGGCGGATTTTTAAAAAGGATTTTCATCTTTTTTATTGTTGTCATCAGGATAAGGCTTAAATCCTCCATCGCTTCGTCATAAATATCCTGAAACGCACAGCTGTGCCTTTTGGGCATTATCCAGAATTCAAACGGGAGCCGCGGCGCAAACGGAGAGAAGGCGATAATATTTTTTGTTTCCATTATGATCCTTTCCTCCGCTCTCAGTTCTTCGCTTATGATGTCGCAGTATATGCAGCGCTCCTTGTAATAATAATAAGCCTTTGCTCCGTCAAGCTCTTCTTTAATTCCCTTGGGGATGACGGGCGTGGCGATTACCTGCGAATGGGGATGATGATATAATTCTCCGGCTGTTTTCCCGCAGTCTTTATAAATGAAAGTATATCTGAATCGCGGGTCCTTCTCAAGCTCGTTTATCCGGTTTTTATAAGTAGTCAATACCATAGTCATATGGGTAATCCCGAGATCTTCCGGATGCGTATCATGAGAGGGCGATTCGACTATGATCTCATTCGCGCCGATGCTGTTCATCCTGTCGTACATGCCGATTCCCCGCCTGCCGAGGTCTCCTTCTATCTGGAAGGTAGGATTAGGCTTAGGCACAACCCGCGTCTGCCAATTGGGTGTATTTTGCGGTGTCCCGATTTCCCTTATCGCAAAAATTTCATGGGGAGTCTTATCTTCTCTGCCCGGGCATAAAATGCATTTAGCGCCGTCGGAGTCGCGCCCGGCGCGTTCGATGTGTTCGATGCCTCTCTCGAAATAATAATGCGGCGGTTTTGAATCCTCCAGCACGGCTACCCACCTGCTAAGTATAGGATCCTTTCTTAGTTCGTGCATGAATGTTCATTACCTCTGTTTTTTAAATAAATCAACCTTAGACCTTCAAAGGTCAGGTTCGGCTTCAACAGATGTCCTCTTTTTATAAGGGGAGACATAAGTTTTGCATGCCCGCCCGTCAGGACTAATTTTAACCTAAACCCGAGTTCTTTCTCCATACTTTTTATGAGCGTCTCTACAGCTCCGGCCGTGCCGTGAACGATCCCGGAAGTTATGGACGATATCGTGTTTATGCCTAAAACCGTCCTGGGTGTTTTGATCGGAATGAGAGGAAGCTTTGCGGTGTTTTCGTGGAGCGCCCTCTGCATGATATAAAGACCGGGCATTATTGCTCCTCCGACGAGACTCCTGTTTTTGCCGATGACGGTAACGGTCGTTGCCGTTCCAAAATCTACGACCGCAAGCGGCTTTTTAAAATAATGGAATCCCGCTACGGCGCAGGCGATCCTGTCGGCGCCTATTGCCGAAGGCGTTATTACGGCTAAGTTCAGCCCGCACTCAAGTTTATGACACACGATTAACGGTTTTTTGCCGGTTATCTCTGTCAGCGATTTAACGATCGTTTCATTGAGGGACGGGACCACGGAGGAAAATACCGCGTCAATACGCAGATTTAAAAGGTTGGGGGCTGAAGTCCGGAGTTTAATAAAATCCGCTATGATTTTCTTATACGCTGCGGCTGATCGTGCGGGCCGGAGAGGTATTTTTTTAAGGAATATTTTTTCGCTTCCCGCGGGCTCAGGGAACAGACCCAATCCGATGGTGGAATTGCCTATGTCCACGGCAAGCAGCGCGCTCATCTTAATATTGCAACATCCCCTGAGTTTATTTTTTTTATGGAATTATCCGGAAGCCTAAGCATCAACATGCCTTCTTCATCTATGCTTTCGGCAACGCCGGTGAATACCGTATCCCCTACCGTCACCTTTACCGTCCTGCCGATACCGGACGACAGCAGCATCCACTCGTCGGCTATGGGTTTTTTGCCGGTGTTTAAAAGGATGGAATACCACCTGTCCGTCTCCTTTAATATTTCTACGGCAATTTTGGTTCTCGGGTATACATCGCCGGAATGGTGTTTTATGGATGTCATGGTCGATCCGATTTCTGCAGGCATATCCATAGGATTGAGGTTTACATTTATGCCGATACCTATAACGGCATAGGATATTCGATCCATATCCGCTTTTATTTCCGTTAGTATGCCGCCTATTTTTTTGCCGGCGACCATAAGGTCATTCGGCCATTTTATCGTAACCGGGATCGAGGAGCATTTTTTTATAGCCGTTGCGCAGGAGACTGCGGACATCAGAGTCAGGATAGCGGCATTACGCGGGGGAATATGCGGTCTTAAAACGATGCTCATATAAATATTTTTGCCTGCAGGCGAGAGCCATTTTCTTCCGAGCCTTCCCTTGCCGCCCGTCTGCGCGTCGGCTATCACCACCGTGCCTTCCTCACATCCTTTCCCCGCGAGTTCCATGGCATGCGTATTGGTAGAGTCTACGGTTTCTAAAAATATTATTTTTTTGCCCACTGCGCACATACTGCCGGACAGGGAGTTTTTTATTTCTTCTATCGACAGGTCATGAGATTCTATTATTCCATTATTCTTCATTAAGCACGACGACCTCTATCTTTCCTTTTAACCCTTCCGCGAAGCGTTCGGCGTCGTTTTTATTTCCGACTATAGAGCCGTAATGCATGGGCACGGCTATCTTCGGGTTGATATCAACTGCCGCCTGAACCGCCTCTTCTGCGGTCATGACATATGTGCCGGATACAGGCAGCAGCGCCACGTCAATATTTTTAAACGCTTTCATTTCGGGTATACGGTCGGTATCGCCTGCAATATATATTCTTTGTCCGCCGACAGAAAATATGTATCCGACCCACCCCCTGTCTTTTGTATGAAACTGCTTATTGGTGTTGTAGGAAGGCACGGCTTCTATGCCGATGCCGTCAATATTTATTTTATCCCCGGGCTTTACGATTTTTATATTTCCCGACAGCTTTTTTGCGCAGTCGGAAACTGTAACTATCACGGTATCCGGTCCCTGAATTTTTTTAACGTCTTCAGGAGAGCAGTGGTCGTAATGTTCATGAGTTATCAGGATTATGTCAGCCGTATCTTTTCTTTTTATCTTGAACGGGTCCGTAAAGATAACCTTTTCTCCTGTAATCCTGAATGTGTCGTGTCCGAGCCAATGAATATCTTTTATCATTGTCGTTACCTCCTTAGCGCCGCTCTTTTGAGGCGTCCCCTTTTTCTCTGCCGGGAGCAATACCGGCGCTGCTAATAAAACAAAAGCGATAATTGCCGCGCGGACAAATATTCTTTTCATGCCGCCTCCTCTTTGTAAAATTATATCATAAAAATTTCCACTTTATTTTATCGTATTTAATATGCTATATTTATCTTTCCCGGCTTATCGGGGTTTCGGATAAAAACCGCGCTTAACGACTTGACAAAAACGAAAGTCTCTGGTAAGCTTAACGGGTTTTCCGCTGAATCGGAATGGATTCGGAACTGATGTAATTAACCATGTTTTGTAGATTTTGGAGGAAACGTGCCGACGATTGCACAACTGATTAAAAACGGACGTAAAAAGGTAGAGAGGAAGACAAAAAGCCCTGCTCTTAAAAACTGCCCGCAAAAACGCGGCGTGTGCGTAAGGGTGTATACTACTACGCCTAAAAAGCCGAACTCGGCATTAAGGAAGGTTGCAAGGGTCAGGCTGACCAACGGCATGGAAGTTACCGCGTACATTCCCGGCGTGGGGCATAATCTTCAGGAGCATTCGATAGTATTAATAAGAGGCGGAAGGGTTAAGGACCTTCCGGGCGTTAGGTATCACATCCTGAGAGGCGCCCTGGATTGCGCAGGCGTGGCCAACAGGAGACAGGGAAGATCCAAATACGGCGCTAAGAGACCTAAATAGCAAAATATATTCGGAGTAATCAATATGGCAAGAAGAAGAGAATCAGAAAAAAGAGAGATATTACCCGATCCTAAATTCAACAGCAAGCTGGTGAGTAGGTTCGTCAGCGTTATTTTTAAGGATGGGAAAAAATCGACCGCCGAAAGGATATGTTACGGCGCGCTGGATATTCTTAAGGAAAAGACGGGAGCCGATTCGCTGAAGGTGTTTAAGACGGCGGTGGAAAACGTCAAACCGATTCTCGAGGTGAAACCGAGAAGGGTCGGCGGCGCCACATATCAAATCCCCATGGAAGTAAGGCCTCACAGGAAGATAGCCCTCGCTTTGAGATGGATTGTTTCCTATGCGAGAGGCCGCAAGGAAAAGACGATGCGCGAGAGACTTGCGGGAGAGCTTTTAGATGCGTATAACAATACGGGCAGTTCAATAAAGAAAAAGGAAGATACCCATAGAATGGCGGAGGCCAACAGGGCTTTTGCTCACTATAGGTGGTAATAAGGAGATTTAGTTCTGATGTCCAGATTTCCATTAGATAAGACAAGAAATATCGGTATTATGGCTCATATTGATGCCGGTAAGACCACGACTACCGAAAGGATACTTTATTATACGGGCGTCACTTACAAGATAGGTGAAGTCCATGAAGGAACGGCAGTTATGGACTGGATGATTCAAGAGCAGGAGAGGGGAATTACCATAACGTCCGCCGCAACAACATGCTCGTGGAAAGACCATATAATAAATATTATCGATACTCCGGGGCATGTCGATTTTACTATCGAGGTTGAGCGTTCATTGAGAGTGCTTGACGGGGCGGTAGCCGTATTTGACTCGGTTGCCGGCGTCGAACCCCAGTCTGAGACCGTCTGGAGGCAGGCCAATAAATACGGAGTGCCGAGAATAGCATTTATGAATAAGATGGACAGGGTCGGCGCGGATTTTTTTATGGCGGTTGATACAATGGTCGAAAAGCTCGGCGCACAGCCTGTTTTGATTCAGATACCGATAGGAAGCGAAGATAAATTGAGGGGTTCGATAGACCTTGTGATCATGCGGGCGTTCTTTTTTGATGACGAAACCCTCGGCGCAAAATATGTAGAGGCCGATATACCGGAAGAATACATACCTAAGGCCAAAGAATATAGGGAGAAGTTGTTGGAGGCGGTTGCCGATGTCGATGAAAATATAATGGAAAAATACCTGTCCGGAGAGGCGATATCGGCAGATGCGATAAAAAGCGCGATCCGCAGAGGCGTCGTGGAAATGAAGTTTACGCCTGTTCTGTGCGGTTCCGCCTTTAAGAATAAAGGAGTCCAGTTGCTCCTCGACGGCATAGTCGATTATCTTCCTTCTCCCCTTGATATACCGGCGGTGAAAGGCATAAGGCCGCTTGACGGTGTTGAGGTGGAGAGAAGGGCGTCGGATGAAGATCCTTTCGCGGCCCTCGCCTTTAAGATAATGACGGATCCGTTTGTGGGTCAGCTTACATTTATCAGGGTGTATTCAGGCGTGTTGAGCGCCGGGTCATACATATATAATTCCACGAAGGACACGAAAGAGAGGATCGGCAGGCTTTTGAGGATGCATGCCAACAAGCGTGAAGAGATAAAGGAAGTAAGGGCCGGTGACATAGCCGCAATAGTCGGGCTGAAAAGTACATTGACCGGGGACACTCTCTGTGATGAGAGCGCTCCTGTAATCCTCGAGGCGATGGAATTCCCCGAGCCTGTTATAGCTGTAGCCATAGAGCCGAAGACAAAGGTGGATCAGGAAAGGCTCTCGGTTTCCCTTGCGAAGCTTGCGCAGGAAGACCCGTCTTTCAGGGTCTCTTTTGATGAAGAGACGGGCCAGACGATAATATCGGGAATGGGCGAACTTCATCTCGAAATAATCGTAGACAGGCTGTTGAGAGAATTCAAGGTCGGAGCAAATGTCGGAAGGCCGCAAGTCGCATATAAAGAGACGATAAAGAATACGGCAAAGGTCGAAGGCAAATTCGTAAGACAGTCCGGAGGCCGGGGTCAATACGGTCATGTCTGGATAGATGTGGAGCCTGTGGAGAGAGGAAAGGGTTTTGAATTCGTAAATAAAATAGTGGGAGGCTCTATCCCGAGAGAGTATGTCCCGGCGGTAGAAAAGGGCATTAAAGAGGCTATGGAAGGCGGGGTGCTTGCAGGTTACCCTATTGTCGATGTAAAGGCAACCCTTTTTGACGGCTCGTACCATGAGGTTGATTCATCTGAAATGGCCTTCAAGATTGCGGGTTCGATGGCATTTAAGGAAGGCGTAAAGAAGGCGCAGCTTGCATTGCTCGAACCTATTATGACGGTTGAAGTCGTAACGCCCGAAGAATACATGGGCGACGTTATAGGAGATTTAAATTCGAGACGCGGCAAGATCCAATCTATGGAAAAGCGGGGAACCGCCCAGGTAATAAAATCGATGGTGCCCCTCTCGGAAATGTTCGGTTATGCGACCGACCTGAGGTCAAAGACGCAGGGAAGGGCTAATTATACAATGCAGTTTTCTCATTATGAGGATGTTCCGAAGAATATAATGGAAGGTATAGTGGCAAAGGCCAAGGGAGAGTAGTTTTTAATTAAGGAGTTTTAAGAATTTTAAGGAGGAGATATGGCCAAGGCAAAATTTGAGAGGACGAAGCCTCACGTAAACGTAGGGACGATAGGGCACGTCGACCACGGCAAGACGACATTAACGGCAGCGATAACGAAAGTATTGGCGATAAAGGGAATGGCGCAGTACCGTGCATACGACCAGATAGACAATGCGCCTGAAGAGAGGGCCAGAGGAATAACCATAGCCACAGCGCACGTAGAATATGAGACAGAGAACCGGCATTACGCGCACGTAGACTGCCCGGGCCACGCCGATTACGTAAAGAACATGATAACCGGAGCGGCGCAGATGGACGGAGCAATATTAGTAGTAAGCGCGGCAGACGGCCCCATGCCCCAGACCAGAGAACACATACTACTTGCCAGACAGGTAGGAGTGCCTTATGTAGTAGTATTCATGAACAAAGTAGACATGGTAGACGACCCCGAACTCCTTGACTTAGTAGAACTGGAAGTAAGGGAACTATTGACCAAATACGGATTTCCTGGCAACGACATACCCATAATAAAAGGAAGCGCCTTAAAGGCCATGGAAAGCGGCAGCAACGACTTTGACGCAGAAGAATACAAATGCATACACGAACTCACGGCAGCCGTAGACAGCTACATACCTACGCCCGAAAGGCCGATAGACAAACCTTACATCATGCCCATAGAAGACGTCTTTACAATATCCGGAAGGGGCACAGTCGTAACCGGAAGAGTAGAGAGGGGAATCGTAAAAGTAGGAGAAGAAGTAGAGATAGTGGGATTAAGGGAAACAAGGAAGACCGTAGCCACCGGAGTCGAGATGTTCAGGAAACTGCTTGACGAAGGAAGGGCGGGAGACAACATAGGAGTGCTGTTAAGAGGAATAGGCAAAGAAGACGTAGAAAGAGGAATGGTATTGGCCAAACCCGGCAGCATAACGCCTCACACAAAGTTCAAGGCAGAGGCATACGTATTGACCAAAGAAGAGGGAGGAAGGCACACGCCGTTTTTCAACGGATACCGGCCGCAGTTTTACTTCAGGACGACCGACGTAACAGGGGTAGCGAAACTGCCTGAAGGAGTGGAAATGGTAATGCCCGGAGACAACGTAACCATAACGGTGGAACTAATAGCGCCGATAGCGATGGAGAAGGAACTGAGGTTTGCGATAAGAGAGGGCGGAAGGACTGTGGGCGCCGGTGTCGTTACCGAGGTGCTGGAGTAACACGCGGTAAAATCCGAGATTTTGCTGCGATAATATTAGATAGAGAGGCAGGAGTAAGAGATGCGAGAGATAATACTTTTTCAGTGCACGGAATGCAAGAACAGGAACTATTCGAGCATGAAGAATAAGAAGAATACTACCGACAAGCTCAATCTCAAGAAGTATTGCAGAAGTTGCAGAAAGCATACGATGCACAAGGAGACAAAGGCGTAGAAGGCGTGGATAGGCCAGTAGCTCTAACGGATAGAGCGTCGGACTCCAAATCCGAGGGTTGGGGGTTCAAATCCCTCCTGGCCTGCCACTTATAAGCTCATAGCTCATGGCTGACAGCTTCAGTAATGCTTGACTATGAGCCGTGAACTATGAACTATGAGCTAAACAGGGAGCGGGAATGTTCGAGAGGATAAAAGTTTTTTTCAGGGAAGTAAAGGTAGAGGCCAAAAAGGTTAATTACCCGTCGAAGGACGAACTTATAGGTTCCACGTGGGTAGTTATAACTACCGTGGTAGTGATTTCGGTATTTTTGGGCGTTGTAGATATAAGTCTCGCAAAAATAATCAGGCTGTTGGTAAGGTAACGATATGGCAAAAAATTGGTACGTTGTTCATACATATTCCGGTTTCGAAGAAAAGGTAAAGGTATCCATCGAAGAACGCGTAAGGCTCAAAGGTCTCGAAGATAAAATCACGAGGATACTTATTCCTACGGAAAAGGTCATAGAGATAAAGGGCAGGAAAAAGAAAGAAATGGACAAAAAGTTCTATCCCGGATACATACTTATGGAGATGGAACTGGATGACGAAACATGGCATCTTGTCAAAAATACGCTCAGGGTTACCGGTTTTGTAGGCGGCGCTAAGCCTGTCGCCCTTCCGGACGAAGAGATGGAAATGATATTGCAGCAACTCGAAAGGGGGCCGGCCCCGGTTGTAAGGAGTCAGTTTGAGAAAGGCGAAAACGTTAGGATAACCGACGGCCCGTTTACTAATTTTGTCGGTTACGTGGATGAAGTGGACATGGATCACGGAAGGCTTCGTGTTATGGTCAGCATATTCGGCAGGCAGACCCCTGTGGAGCTTTCTTTTTCACAGGCGGAAAAGGCATAAAAATAATATAGGTCATATAAGACCTATACGACCTATTTGGAGGAAGATAGATGGCTAAGAAAGAAGTTACGGCACAGGTTAAACTTGTAATTTCCGCGGGAAAGGCGAATCCGGCGCCCCCTGTAGGACCGGCGCTCGGTCCTCACGGGATAAATATAATGGAGTTCTGCAAGCAGTTTAATGCTCAGACCCAGAGCATGGGCGATACGCTGGTGCCTGCGGTATTGAGCATTTACAACGACAGGTCTTTTACCTTCATACTCAAGACGCCGCCGGCATCGGAACTCATTAAAAAGACCGCGGGCGTTGTAAAGGGATCCGGCGTGCCCAATAAGGATAAGGTCGGAACAATAACCGCCAAGCAGGTGGAGGAAATCGCGAAGACAAAACTTCCGGATTTGAACACAACATCCGTTGAGGCCGCTATGAATATTATTAAGGGAACCGCAAGAAGCATGGGCGTGGAAGTAAGAGATTAAGGAGGGATGAAATGGGAAAAAAACTGAACAACGCGAAGGCGAATATCGATACGAACAAAGAGTATGACATTGAAGATGCCGTTTCGCTCGTTAAAGAGAACACCGTCGCAAAATTCGATGAGACGGTGGATATGGCTATAAATTTAGGAGTTGACGCCAAGAAGTCCGATCAGATGGTCAGAGGAACGGTCGTCCTTCCGCACGGGACAGGGAAATCGGTAAGGGTATTGGTCTTCGCTAAAGGCGAAAAGGAAAAAGAGGCGAAGGATGCGGGCGCCGACTATGTCGGAGCCGAAGACCTTGTTGAAAAGATACAGAAAGGCTGGCTTGACTTTGATAAGGCGGCTGCTACCCCGGACTTAATGGGATTGGTCGGCAAGCTTGGGAAGATACTCGGACCGAGAGGTCTTATGCCTAACCCTAAACTCGGGACGGTCACCTTTGATGTAGGGAAGGCGGTTAAAGAGATAAAGGCCGGAAAGGTTGAGTATAAGGTAGAAAAGGCCGGGATTGTTCATGTGCCGGTTGGAAAGGCGTCGTTCGGTAAAGAGAAACTTTTGGAAAATACCATGTCGATTCTTAAATCCGTAACAAAGGCGAAACCCGCCACGTCGAAAGGGAAATATATAAAGAAGATCACCATATCCTCTACGATGGGGCCCGGCGTAAAAGTTGATATCGCAAAGTTAAAAGTAGTGTAGCAGGCATTGCCTGTATAAATTTTTCATTGTCATTGTCAGAGACCGTAGGCAGAGGATTCTCTTTAAACGGTGCAAACCGGCCTGCAGAGACAAGGTATGAGTTTACGGCTTATAATTTTTTGTTCTCGCGTCTCTGGGAAAGGAGGAGAAATCTGATTACCAAAGAGAAGAAGTCCCAACAGATAGCCGAATTGAACGAAAGGTTCTCGAAATCAAAGGCTGTTGTTCTCACCGAGTATAAGGGCCTCACAGTTGCGGAAATAGCGGAACTGAGAAGAAGTTTAAAAGAAGTAGGCGCCGAGTATAAGGTGTTCAAGAACACACTAAGCAGTATTGCCGCAAAAGGAACCCCCGCGGAACCGGCTCAGGATATGTTCGTCGGTCCGATAGGCCTGGCCTTTGGTTTTGACGACCCGATAGCGGCGGCGAAGAAGGTGCTCGAATACTCAGGCAAGAACGAGAAGTTCAGGGTTAAGAGCGGAGTTATCGACGGACGGCTGTTCTCGGCGGATGAGATAAAGACTATCTCGAAACTGCCGCCGAAGCCGGTGCTCTTAGGCATGCTGGCAGGCGTGATGCAGGCGCCCGCGGCAAAATTGGCAGGCGCGTTAAACGCTACGCTCTCGCAGTTTGCGTATGCGATGGAAGCATTGAAAAATAAAAAAAGCTCATAAAGGAGGAAAGGTAAATGGCTGTTACAAAGGAAGATGTCTTTAGTTTTATCGACAACATGACTATCCTTGATATGTCTCAATTCATCAAGGAATTTGAGGAAAGGTACGGCGTTACGGCGGCCGCGCCGGTAGCCATAGCCGCAGCTCCGGCAGCAGCAGGCGCTGCAGCTCCGGCAGCGGAGGAGAAGTCAAGCTTTGACGTTGTACTCACAGCCGTAGGCGACAAGAAGATTCAGGTAATTAAGGTGGTAAGGGAACTTACCGGCCTCGGGCTTAAAGAGGCAAAGGATGTCGTCGATGGAGCGCCCAAGCCGCTTAAGACAGGCGTCACAAAGGAAGAAGCGGAGTCTATGAGGGCGAAACTCGAGGCAGAAGGGGCAAAAGTAGAGATAAAATAGCGTAATGCGTAAAGCGTTGAGCGTTATAGCGTAGAGAAATAGACATATTCCACGCTATAGCGCTTTAAGCGCTATAACCCAATAAACGCAATTAAAAGAAGGAGCGCCATGGCAAAGCTTTTAAGAGAAAGATTGAATTTCGGCAAGGTACCGCCGGTACTTGATGTGCCTTATCTCGTGGAATTTCAAAAAAGGTCGTTCGACCGGTTTTTACAGAAGGATACGGATTCGGCTAAAAGGACGGATGAAGGGCTTCAGGCCGCATTCAGCAGCGTTTTCCCCATAGCCGATTATAACGATACGGCATCCATAGAATTTATTTCATACGCGCTCGGTGAACCGAAGATAACGCCCCGCGAGTGTCTTATCAAGGGACTTAATTTTGCCGCTCCGCTTAAGATAAAGGTGAGGCTGAATATCTACGAAAAAGACGAGAAAGGCAAGAAGATATTTAAAGAATCGAGGGAGCAGGAAGTATATATAGGAGATATGCCCATCATGACCGAGACGGGCAGTTTTATCATAAACGGAACGGAAAGGGTAATAGTAAGTCAGCTGCATCGCTCTCCGGGCGTATATTTTGCGCCGGACAAGGGCAAGACCCACGCAAGCGGAAGGCTTTTATATACGGCCAGGGTAATTCCGGTGAGAGGCTCATGGCTCGATTTTGAATTCGATTCGAAGGATATTCTCTATGTAAGGATCGACCGGCGCAGGAAGTTGCCTGCGACGGTAGTGCTGAAGGCGCTCGGCTATTCCAATGAAGACCTCCTGAAAACGTTTTATCCGGTGGAAGAGATACATTTAAAGGACAAGGAACATTATACACGCGCCGTAAGCGACGTGCTTGCCGGAATCAGGACGAAGACCAATATTATCGTCCCGGCAACAAAAGAGCTTATCGCAAAGGAAGGCAGCAAGATAAGCAAGGTCGCCCTGAAGAAGATGGAGGCGGCAGGCATAAAAGAAATATCCATAACGAGGGACGAGATAATCGGAAGGGTTACGCTTAGAGATATCGTAGATCCTACGACCGGAGAGATAATCCTCGACGGCAATAAGGAGATTACGGAAGAGATATTCTATAAGATGCTTTCCATAAAGATAGATACGCTGCATTTGCTGTTTATCGATAATGTGAATTACCTCCCGTCTTTCAGGGAAACCCTCCTTACGGATAAGGTAGTCTCACAGGAAGACGCATTGAAAGAGATATACAAGAAATTGAGACCCGGCGAACCGGCAACGGCTGGAGCCTCGCGGGAACTCTTCGCGGGATTGTTTTTCGACCCGAAGAGATACGACCTTTCCCCTGTGGGAAGATTAAAGATAAATGAAAAGCTCGGCATGGATACCCCGCTTGATGTCAGGGTCCTTACCGACCATGACATTGTGGAAATCGTGCGTTATCTTTTGAATCTCAGGACAGGCAAAGGAGAGATGGACGATATAGATCATCTCGGCAACAGGAGAATAAGAGGTATAGGAGAACTCATCGAAAACCAGTTCAGGATAGGGCTTGTTCGCATGGAACGGGCCATAAAAGAAAAAATGACGTTGACGGAACTCGATGAGGCGATGCCGCATGACCTTATAAACGCGAAACCGGTAATGGCTGCGGTAAAGGAATTTTTCGGATCGAGCCAGTTAAGCCAGTTTATGGATCAGACCAATCCGCTGTCGGAGATTACGCACAAGAGGAGGCTGTCTGCGCTCGGTCCCGGCGGTCTTACGCGGGAGAGGGCCGGCTTCGAGGTAAGGGACGTTCATCCGACGCATTACGGCAGGATATGCCCCATAGAGACCCCGGAAGGTCCGAATATAGGATTGATTACGTCTCTTGCATCGTATGCGAAAATAAATGATTACGGTTTTATAGAAGCGCCTTACAGGAAAATTACAAACGGACGCGTTACGGAGGAAATAGAATATCTGTCGGCGATAGAAGGAGAAGTATATATCATTGCGGAGGCCACATCCCCGGTAGACAAGAAAGGGAATCTCATGGGAGAGGCCGTTTCCGCAAGGGTAGGCGGAGATTTCAAAATGGTGTCCCCCGAAGAGGTGCAGTACATGGACGTTTCTCCGAAACAGATTGTAGGCGTTTCGGCTTCCCTCATACCGTTTCTTGAAAACGACGACGCAAACAGGGCATTAATGGGATCCAACATGCAGCGGCAGGCTGTACCCCTCTTGAAGCCGGACTCTCCGGTTGTTGGAACCGGCATGGAAGGCGTTGCCGCAAGAGACTCGGGATGGCTGATCACGGCAAAGAGATCAGGCATCGTAGAGAGCGTCGACTCATCGAGAATTGTCGTAAGGGTTACCGAGAGCGGAGGCGGCGTGGATATTTATAGCCTCGTCAAATTCCAGCGCTCGAATCAGGGAACCTGCATGAACCAAAAGCCTATTGTCAATGTCGGGATAAAAGTCAAACGCGGAAGCATACTTGCAGACGGTCCTTCCACGGATCTCGGAGAACTCGCGCTCGGCAAAAACGTTGTCGTCGCTTTCATGCCGTGGGGCGGATATAATTTCGAAGACGCCATTCTTTTGAGCGAGAGGCTTGTTAAGGATGACGTTTATACGTCGATACACGTCGAGGAATTCGAGGTGGAATCGAGGGATACAAAACTCGGGCCGGAAGAGATAACGCGCGATATTCCTAACGTGGGAGAAGAGGCGCTGAAGGACCTCGATGAAAGCGGCATAATCAGGATAGGCGCGGAGGTTAAGGCCGGAGACATACTCGTCGGCAAGGTTACGCCTAAGGGTGAGACGATGCTGACTCCGGAAGAAAAGCTGCTGCGCGCCATATTCGGCGAGAAGGCCGAAGAAGTAAAAGAAAGCTGCTTATACGTTCCCCCGGGAATCGAAGGAGTCGTGGTGGACGTCAGGATGCTTTCGAGAAAGGGAATCGAAAAAGACGAACGGACCAAGAGCATAGAGACCGATAATATTAACGAACTCCAGAGGGACCTCGATGAAGAGATAAAGATTCTCAAGGAAGAAAAGGCCGGCAGGATAAGAAAACTTCTTGTCGGGCAGAAGGTGGTCGAGAACGTCATGGACTCGAAGACTAAAGATGTAATATGTCCTAAGGGGAAGAAACTTACTGAGGACCATCTCCAATCGGTTAAGGACGATCACATTATGAGGATACGGATCGACGATACGGATGTGAGGAATAAAATAGACGGGATCAATATCGAGATCAATCAATATATAAAATATCTCGAGACGCGCTATAACGAGAGGGTCGACCGGGTAAAAAGGGGAGATGAACTGCCTGCCGGGGTCAACAAGGTCGTAAAGGTATATATTGCCATGAAGAGGAAGATACAAGTCGGCGACAAGATGGCGGGACGGCACGGCAATAAGGGTGTCGTTTCCATGGTGCTTCCTGAGGAAGATATGCCTTATTTGCCCGACGGAACGCCCGTTGATGTAGTCTTGAATCCCCTCGGAGTTCCTTCGAGGATGAACGTGGGACAGATACTCGAGGCGCATCTGGGCTGGGCTGCCATGTCCCTCGGTCTGCATGTCTCTACACCGGTATTTGAGGGCGCTAAGGAGAAGGAGATTAAAGACCTTATAAAGAAGGCAGGGCTTACAGCATCAGGGCAGATAACGCTTTATGACGGAAAGACAGGCGAGCCGTTCAAGCGTCCCGTCACTGTGGGATGCGTATATATACTTAAACTTCATCATCTCGTTGCCGATAAGATTCACGCTCGCTCCATAGGCCCTTACTCGCTCGTTACGCAGCAGCCGCTGGGCGGCAAGGCGCAATTCGGAGGACAGAGATTGGGCGAGATGGAAGTGTGGGCGCTTGAGGCCTACGGCGCCGCCCATACGCTTCAGGAATTCCTGACGGTAAAGAGCGACGACATCAGCGGAAGATCCCGCATGTACGAGGCCATCGTGAAGGGAGATCCCGTGCTTGAGCCCGGAATCCCGGAGTCGTTCCATGTATTAATAAAAGAGCTCCAGAGCCTTGGCCTTGACGTAGAGCTTCTGGAGAAAAAGAGAAGCAGGGAGGAATAGATTGGTAGAAGACATTTACGCCCTATTTCAGAAGCCTAAAAACCCGAAAGATTTCGATGCGATACGCATAAAGCTCGCATCGCCGGAGAAAATAAGGGAGTGGTCTCACGGGGAAGTAAAAAAGCCGGAGACGATAAACTACCGTACCTTTAAGCCCGAACACGACGGCCTTTTCTGCGCCAAGATATTCGGGCCGGTGAAGGATTGGGAATGCCTCTGCGGAAAATATAAGCGCATGAAGCACAGGGGCGTCATATGCGACAAGTGCGGCGTTGAGGTAATCCAGTCCAAGGTAAGACGCGAAAGGATGGGACATATAGAGCTTGCGACCCCTGTCGCTCATGTATGGCTTTTAAGGGGCGTTCCGAGCAGAATAGGAACGCTTCTCGATATGACCGTAAGGCAACTGGAGCGTGTTCTCTATTTCGAGGAATACATTGTAATCGACGCCGGAGATACGCCCTTAAAGGAAAAGGAACTGCTTTCGGAGGAGGAGTATAAAAAGAAGCTGTCCGAATACGGAAGCAAGTTCAAGGCAGGCATGGGAGCCGAGGCCATAAGGGAGCTTTTGAAGCATGTGGATCTGGAGTCGCTGGGAAAAGAACTAAAAGAAAAGATCGACGCCGTCTCATCTATAGGCGTTAAGAAGAAGCTCACTAAAAGACTTAAGATAGTAGAGGCATTCATAACATCGGGAAACAGACCGGAATGGATGATATTGGATATAGTGCCTGTCCTACCCCCTGATTTGAGACCCCTCGTGCCGTTAGATGGAGGCCGTTTCGCGACATCCGACCTTAACGACCTTTACAGAAGGGTCATAAACAGGAACAACAGACTGAAGAGGCTTATGGAGTTGAAGGCCCCGAGCGTCATAATAAAGAACGAAAAGAGGATGCTCCAGGAAGCTGTAGACGCCCTTTTCGACAACAGCAAGAAGGTGAAAGTCCTTAAGGCCGGCGGAAAGAGGCCCCTTAAATCGCTCAGCGATATGATAAAGGGCAAACAGGGCCGTTTCAGGCAGAACCTTTTAGGCAAGAGGGTCGATTACTCAGGACGTTCCGTCATAGTCGTAGGTCCGGAGCTTCAGTTGAATCAATGCGGACTTCCGAAGCGCATGGCGCTTGAGCTTTTCAAGCCGTTTGTTTTTTATAAATTAGAGGAAAAAGGCTACGCGACTACCATAAAGCAGGCTAAGAGACTTGTGGAGAAAGAGTCGCCTGAGGTATGGGACGCCCTCGAAGACGTCATCCGTGAGCATCCCGTCCTTCTTAACCGCGCCCCGACCCTTCACAGGCTCGGCATACAGGCGTTCGATCCTATGCTGGTCGAGGGTAAGGCGATAAAACTTCATCCGCTTGTTTGTACGGCATTTAACGCCGATTTCGACGGAGACCAGATGGCGGTGCATGTGCCCCTTTCGCTGGAGGCTCAGATAGAGGCCCGGGTGCTTATGCTGTCTGTCAATAACCTGCTCTCGCCGGCAAACGGTAAACCCATTATTGTGCCCACTCAGGACATGGTCTTAGGGATTTATTACCTCACAAAACATAAAAAGGGATCCCGCGGCGAAGGGAAAGTATTTGCCGACATAGAAGACGTCCGGGTAGCCTATGATTCCGGCGTAGTGGAGGAGCATTCGGGCATAAAGGTAAGGATAAACGGCGAGTTTGTGGAGACTATCGTGGGACGCGTATTGTTAAGCGAGACGCTCCCCAAAGGCGTACCGTTTTCGATGATCAACAAGGAATTGACCAAGAAGGAATTGGGTAAGCTGATAGAGCATATACACAAGACAATGGGAAAACGGCAGACAGTCGTATTCCTTAATAATCTTGAAAGGATCGGTTTCGGTTACGCCACAAAATCCGGAATCTCCATATGCATAGATGATATGCATGTCCCGATAAAAAAACCGGAGTTGATCAGGGAAGCCGAACAGGAGGTAATGGAGGTTCAGAGGCAGTATGCGGACGGTCTCATAACGCAGGGAGAGCGGTACAACAAGGTTATAGATATATGGGCGAATGTTACCGAAAGGGTTGCCGATGAAATGATGAAGGAATTGGGAGCGGAGGACGGAAAGCCCCTTTCAGAGGAAGACATGCAGGAGAGAAGGTCATTCAACAATATTTTCATGATGGCCGACTCCGGAGCGAGAGGAAGCACCGCCCAGATAAGACAGCTTGCCGGGATGAGAGGACTTATGGCAAAGCCTTCAGGCGAGATTATCGAAACGCCTATTACAGCAAATTTCAGGGAAGGGTTGACCCCTTTACAGTACTTCATCTCTACCCACGGCGCTCGTAAAGGCCTTGCCGATACGGCGTTAAAGACGGCAAATGCCGGTTACCTCACAAGGAGGCTTGTGGATGTCGCTCAGGATGTCATCCTATATGAAATCGACTGCGGCACAAAGGAAGGCATTGTCGTTACCGCGCTTATCGAAGGAGGCGAGATAATACAGCCCCTTGAGGACAGGATGTTCGGGAGGACCCTTGCAGAGACGCTTAAGGACCCGGTTACCAATGAAATTATTGCCGTCAGGAATCACGAGGTAGACGATGACATGGCAAGAAAGATTGCGGACGCGGGAATAGACCGGGTGAAGATAAGGTCGGTACTCACATGCACCGCAAAAGTAGGCATTTGCGCGAAATGCTACGGCAGGGATTTAGCAAGGGGCGAATCCATCGAGATAGGCGAGGCCGTCGGTATTGTAGCGGCACAGTCTATCGGAGAGCCGGGAACGCAGCTTACAATGAGGACATTTCACATAGGCGGCGCGGCGACAAAGATTATCGAACAGGCCACTCTCGAAGCAAAGAATTCGGGGCACGTGAAATTTATAGACCTTAACGCCGTCAAGAGCAAAGAGGGCGTGCTTATAGTCCTCAACAGAAACGCCCTGATAGCCATTGTGGACAAGTCCGGCAGGGAAAAGGAAAAATATAACCTTGTTTACGGCGCCCGGATATTTGTCGAGGATAAGCAGAGGGTGGAGGCAGGCCAGCGTCTTGTGGAGTGGGATCCTTATTCCACGCCTATTCTGACTGAGATAGGCGGCAAAATAGCGCTTGGAGATATAACGGAAGGCGTTACGGTTAAAGAGGAACTGGATGATATTACAGGGCTCGCCCATAAGGTAATTATAGACGGCCCCGCGCACATGAGGCCGAGGGTTTCGATTAAGGACGACCACGGCAGGACAGGGAAGATACCGGGTACGAGCAATCCCGCGCGTTATATCCTGCCCGCAGGCGCCCATCTTCTTGTAGATAAGAACGATATCGTAACTCCCGGTGATATACTCGCAAAGATACCGAGGGAGACCACAAAGACAAAAGATATTACAGGCGGTCTCCCGAGGGTGGCGGAACTCTTCGAGGCTCGGAGGCCGAAAGAAGAGGCGATCGTTACCGAGATAGACGGCGTTGTGGAATTCAAGAGCGCCGAAAAAGGAAAGCGCGTCGTAGTTGTAAAAGGCGGCAATGAGGAGCGTGAATACGTTATCCCCAAAGGCAAGCACGTTACTGTGCACGAGGGAGATTGGCTGAAGGCCGGAGAGCCGCTTATGGACGGCGCGGTAAATCCTCACAGGATTCTGGATATCTTAGGGCCGAAGGAACTGCAGAAATACATGGTCGACGAAGTGCAGAAGGTTTACAGGCTGCAGGGGGTCACCATAAACGATAAGCATATAGAGGTGATAGTCCGCCAGATGATGAGAAAGATACGCATCGAAGAGCCCGGAGACACTACTTTCCTCATCGGAGACGAGGTCGATAGAACTGTCTTCACGACAGAGAATGAAAGGGTAAAGGCCGGCAAAGGCAAGGCCGCGCGCGGCAGACCGTTGCTTTTAGGCATTACCAAGGCATCCCTCGCGACCGAGAGCTGGGTATCCGCCGCATCTTTCCAAGAGACTACGAGGGTACTGACGGAGGCTGCATTATGCGGCGCGGTCGATGACCTGAAAGGATTGAAGGAAAACGTCATTATGGGAAGGCATATCCCTGCCGGTTCTGGAATGCCGGTTTACAGGGATACCTTTATAAAAGGCGACTTCTACTCCATGCAGCTTGAACAGGAAACAGCGGTAGAAGAAGAATAGAAGCTGAAAACAATAATAGTCCTAAAGGGTCATGGATTATTCCATGACCCTTTTCTTTTGCTATAATCTTAAATATGTCAGGTCAACCGTGTTTTATAGCCGACGTCATGCTTGGCACCCTCGCCAAATGGTTGAGAATCTTGGGGTTCGATACGCTCCGGCGACCTCCCGGAGCATGTCTTTTTGAATTTTAACTCTTTTTTTAGGTGCGAAGATTGTGGTAAAGTTTACTGGGAAGGTTCGCACAAGAGGTTGATCGACAAAAAGATAATAGGGGTTTTGAAGGAGACGGATTTCTCTTGGAAGATCTGAGAAAAAGACTGATACTCGCCGCCATGCTCATATTATGCATCATATCCTTCGGGACTGTCGGCTACATGAGCATAGAGGGATGGAGATTTTTAGACGCGCTTTATATGACCGTGATAACCCTTTCTACGGTCGGCTACAGGGAAGTCCATGCCCTTTCCGAGAAGGGCATACTCTTTACCATTATGCTTATAGTAAGCGGGGTGGGCACCGTGCTTTACGCGTTAAGCACCGGAGCGCAGATAGTTTTAGAGGGCGAACTGCAAGAAATTTTCGGGAGGAAGAGATTGGAAAAGAAAATAAAAGAACTCAAAAATCATTATATCGTCTGCGGTTACGGCAGGATGGGGAAGATAATATGCAGGGAACTCAAGGAGAAAGACATAAAATTCGTGGTGATCGAAAAGCAGTCCCGTCCCCTCGATGAAAGGGGCGATACTCTCATTGTTGAAGGCGATGCCACGATGGATGAAATCCTCAGGGAGGTAGGCATAGAGAGGGCAAGCGGGTTAATATCCGTTCTACCTACGGATGCCGAGAATCTCTTTGTCGTATTAAGCGCGAGGGAGCTTAATCCTCAATTGTTTATCGTTGCGAGGGCCGGAGAGGAAGGCTCCGAGCAGAAACTGTTGAGGGCCGGCGCCGACAGGGTCGTTTCGCCTTATCACATCGGCGGTTTAAGGATTGCGCATACGGTTTTAAAGCCCGCTGTTGTCGATTTCATAGAGTTCGCGACAAAGAGCGGAAATATAGACCTCCAGATGGAGGAGATATCGATCCGTGAAGATTCCAAATTAGCGGGGCTGACATTGGATGAGTGCGGCATCGGAAGGGATTTGGGTATTATAGTTGTGGCTATAAAGAAGCCTGCCGGAGATATGCAATTCAATCCCACATTCAGGACCGCCATAAAAGTCGGAGATACGCTGATAGCCCTCGGAGAGATATCGAAATTGAAGACACTTGAAGACATGGCGGGCGTCAGGCGATAACGAATGAAGAAATTCCGGCCCGACTTTCGTAAATTGACGGCTGACCTTTTCGAGCATTTGAGAGGGATAGTCCTTGTTTTTGTCCTGATAGTAAGCGTTCTCAGCGTCGCAGTAGGTTATCGGTATTACCGCTACACTCAGGATGAGCCGCAGTTCTGCGCGTCATGCCATCTTATGAAGGAGGCGTTTTCCGAGTGGCAAAAGGGGAGGCATAGAGATGTCGTCTGCCAGCGCTGCCACCACTTAAGCGTTCTCGAACAGAACAAGCTGCTCGTGGCCTTTGTTGTAAAGGGCAAAGAGCCTCTTTCACAGACTCACGGCAGGGAAAAACCGTGGAAGGAATGCAAGGGATGCCACATGAATGAAATATCTCAGGGTTCGATAACTCCCAGCAAGTCGTACGGTCACGCGCGGCATGTGTTTATACAGAGGATTCAGTGCAAGACGTGCCATCGAGTTTCTCTCCATAATTTCAGGCCCGATGAGAAGGCGTGCAGCCAGTGCCACCGGATTAAAAAGGATCACGGCCACGTTGCGGGTATAGAGACATCATCCTGTCTGAAATGCCATCCTTATAAGTAGCAAAAATCTATAACTACATGGAAGGTACGGCTTCAAAGCCTTCAATGACACAAAGCGCAAATCCGCTTCAACGCCTTTATAAGTGTTGTTCTCTGTGCAAGGCAAAGATGCTGAATGTCTCATTAATAATAGATACCGCCGATGCGGATGACGTGCATAAGAGAATGTAGTTTAAAAGTTTCGTCGATAAAGTCATTGAAGCGAATCCGCGCTTCGTGTTGAAATCTCTTGAATAGTTATAGGATGTGAGGCGTGCTGAAAAAGCCTTTACTCATACGAAATGTCATAACAGCATTCTCTTTCTCGTGAGCTACAACATTGCTTTCTTATTCAATGAGACAAAGGTAATCTTCAGGTTGCACCGGCAACTACACTTAGTAAAGGCTTTTGAAGTATGCCTCATAGCCGATTAATACTTTTTGTATTTGAAGCCGTATCTTCCATACCTTCGATGCGGATTTGCGCTTTGTGCTATGTCATTGTTAAAGACTTTTGAAGCATGCCTCGCATCCTAACGGTATAATTTATTTTTGCATTTTTGCAAGCCAAAATTATTAATTTCGCAAATCCGCAAAGATTTCAGCTCTAAAAACACTCGTAAATCAATAAGATTCCTGCCGGCATGGAACATGCTCTATTATTTGCAAGTCAAAGCAGAGGAGGTAAGGGGACATGAAAACGAAGGAGACATTAAAAAAAGGTTTGTATGCAGGCGCGGGAGCAGGGCTTGTGCTGTTTGCATTAATAGGATTACTTCCGGGATCGTTTATCGGCGGGGTTGTAGGACTTAATATCGCAGGGGGCATATTCGGCACTCCGTTGGAAGCAGCACTGCTGCCGAGAATGATAGTCGGCATATCGATGGTGCTGGGGATAATGGTTGCCGGGCTGGTCTTTGTAGTCGGCGGTTCCCTCATAGGCTGGCTGGCCGGTTATGTTATAGACGCGATCCGGCACGGGAAGGCCGAAACAACGGATTTGGCTGCACAGCATAAATAATAAAGCGGGCAAGGAGAGGCATATGAAATTCATTGTAGGCAGAACGACCGTTTCCTTAAGGGAAAGCAATAAACCTTGCGATGAGGCTGTTGAAGAAGAACTGACGCCTCTGGATTACAGAACTGTGAAGACTCTGGAAGACGCAAAGAAAAAAGTGTGGTACAAAGACTGGCTTGAAGGCGGTATAAACCACAGGGAAGATGAAGGAATGGTTGTGTGCGACAGGAAGGCGAAGGAAAAACAGTGGGTCGTGGATATCGATTCATTGGAGGAACTGACGGCCTTTCAGGGCAGATACGGCGAGATATTAATATCGGACAGCGCGCCGTATAAAGAGGCTAAAAAAGAGATAAAGATATTAGCCGCAAAGGGAAAGAAATAATCGGGTCTTGGACCCGCCGATAAGCATTAAGAGCTAAAAGGAGGAGATAAAAATGAAAACGAAAGAGACGGCAAGGAAGGGATTGTATATAGGAACAGGCGTAGGTCTCGTGCTTTTTGCGCTGATGGGATTATTGCCCGGCTCGATGATAGGAGGCGTTATCGGACTTAAAATTGCCGGAGGCATCTTCGGCTTGCCTATTCAGGCTACCGTGCTTGCAAGGCTGATAATAGCGGTATGCATGATAACCGGCGTAATAGCGGCTGCAATAGCCTCGGTACTCGGCACCGGCATACTCGGCTGGACTGTGGGCGCCGTTGTAGAT